>ERZ773192.183-NODE-183-length-79340-cov-20.176061_pt1 | contig 79340 bp, 75 predicted proteins | sample MGYA00581010_ERZ773192 | MGnify/ENA primary metagenome ERZ773192 (study PRJEB29015, sample SAMEA2737741) | human gut metagenome | biome: human gut; feature: human-associated habitat; material: faeces | place: China | collected 2012 ...
TTTTTGATTTTTTTCGAATTTACTCTTGACAAAAGTCATTACATATCAGTTTGAGATAATAAAATTTGACAGAAGAAGAGAAGTACAGGCAGTGCCTGAAAGACATTAAAGCAAAGAAAAATCCCGGCGGAGTAATTTCACCGGGATTTTAAGTACCAGGATTACCAGTCTTCTATATCATCTAAATTAACAACCTCAGGGGCTGCGGGCTGCTCTGTGTCAGAAACCTCTGCATCCTCCGGTGTCTCAGGTTGCTCCGCAGTCAATGCCTGCATCTGTTCGTCTGTGATCTCCGAAGGATCTCCGATCACTTCCGGTTCCTCCGGTGCTGTCTGAAGCTGCATGGCTTGTTCGCGGGCACGCTGCAGGATCGACTGAATCTCATCATCCCTGTTGTCAACAGGATAGACTTCCTCCTCGTTGTTGCAGAGATAATACTTAATGATATGTCCGCTGTAAAGTGCGATCGCACCGGCGTTACATACATCGCTGTTTCTTTTATATGGAAGATGATCGTACATCTCAATGCCATAATCTAATGAACCGTCGTATTTCTGAGAGATACCGGCTTCTCGATTTAACTGTATCATAGAAAAGACTTCCTTTCCGATGGGAGTAGTCTGCAAATGCATTCTCCCTATGATTGTACTTTATCACATAGAGGCGGCGGGGTCAATAGAATCGGGGGATGCGACAGAAAAATTGACTTTTCTCCAGCTTATGTTATAATTAGTACCGATTGTCCGCATTAAAGGACAGGGAAAATGATAATTCGAAATGAATGCTGCCTGACAGCAGGGTGGCAGAAATGAGGAAATCTATGGGTAAATCGAAGCAGATTATTAGGAATTTTACAAAGTACAATAATCTTTTGTACGAATTGGTCAAGAAGAATATCAAATTGAAGTATCGCCGGTCATATCTGGGAATCCTCTGGACTCTGATCGAGCCGCTTTTGACCATGATTGTATTGACGGTTGTGTTTGGTACTTTTTTCAATAAAGGAACAAAGCAGTTCCCGGTGTATGTACTGACCGGTCGTCTTTTGTTCTCTTTCTTTCAGTCAGCAACGAAGGCGGGGCTTAAGTCTGTCAGCGGTAACTCGTCGATGATAAAAAAGGTCTATGTGCCGAAGTATATTTATGTGGTATCCTCTGTGGTATCGAACTTCCTGATCTTTCTGATCTCTCTGATCGTTTTGGTCGGTGTCGGCATTGTCCTGAAGGTGGAGCCGACAATGTATCTGGTACAGGCATGGATCCCGCTCGCTATTTTGTTCGTGATGTCGCTTGGAGTCAGCCTGATCCTTGCCACACTGAGTGTATTTTTCCGTGATGTGGAATATATCTGGGGCGTTGCCTGTATGCTTGTGATGTATGCATCTGCTATTTTCTATCCGGTAGAAAGGATCATCAAGAGCGGTAAAGGATGGGTGTTTAATATGAACCCGGTATATATGTGCATTGCCAATTTCCGTAATTCGGTTTTATATGGAGTACCGATGAATATGCATTATTGTGTTCTGTCAGCAGGGATTGCAGTCGTGCTTTTAGTGATAGGAATGGTGCTTTTCTATAAGAAACAGGATGATTTCATTTTGTATTTGTAATTGTAGATAACCGATGAGGATCGTTGCGATCATTGCAACAAATTGCATATTTGCAGAAATGGAGAGTTCAATGAAGAATAATGTTGCCATCAAGGTAAAAAACGTAGGAATGCGCTTTAACCTGAGTCAGGACAGGGTAGATAACCTGAAGGAATATATGATCCGTTTTTTGAAACGGGATTTGCATTTTAATGAGTTCTGGGCACTGCGGGAAATCAATTTCGAAGTGAAAAAGGGCGAGCGTCTCGGTGTGCTTGGACTGAATGGCTCCGGTAAGAGTACGCTGCTTAAGATCGTGTCCGGTGTGTTAAAGCCGACAACAGGATATGTACAGACCAAAGGTAAACTTGCGCCTCTTCTGGAGCTTGGCGCGGGCTTTAGTCAGGAGTATACCGGCAGAGAGAATATCTACCTGTACGGTGCGGTTCTTGGATATTCCAAGGAGTTTCTCGATGAAAAGTTTGATGAGATTGTTGATTTTTCGGAGCTTGGAGAGTTTATTGATGTACCGATCAAGAATTATTCCTCCGGTATGAAGTCGCGTCTGGGATTTTCCATTGCGACAGTAGTAGAGCCGGAGATCCTGATCCTCGATGAGGTTTTGTCGGTCGGAGATAAGAAGTTCCGCCGTAAAAGCGAGAAAAAGATCATGGATATGTTTGACAAGGGCGTGACCGTGCTTTTCGTGTCACATTCCCTGGAGCAGGTTCAGAGAATCTGCGACCGTGCGATCATTCTTGATGGTGGTCATCTGGTTGCAAAGGGACCGGTTGACAAGGTTGCAAGAATCTACAAGAACATGACCGAGTAGCAGAATCAGATGTTTACCGGTGAAGATCTAAACAGATAACAGGAGGGAGAACATGAAACGGAACAACAGTATCTTTAAGAAGGCGCTGGGGATCATACTTGTGTTGGCGGTATGCATCAGTCTGGCAGGTAACAGCTCTGTCAGCAGAGCCGCTTCCAGATATAAGATCAAGGTTAACAAGCAGAAAAACTGTGTTACGATTTATAAAATGAATGCAAACGGAAAGTATAAGCCGGTCAAGGCAATGGTATGCTCTACAGGAGCAGCCACACCAGTAGGAATATTCCCTCTGGGAGAGAAGATGCGCTGGCATACTCTGATCGGACCGTGTTATGGTCAGTATTGTACCAGGATCCACGGCGGCATTTTATTTCATTCCGTATGGTACTATAAGCCGTCACCGTCCACACTGTCGTCAGAGGCATATAACCGCCTTGGAACAACAGCATCCCATGGATGTGTACGCCTTACCGTAGCAGATGCGAAATGGATCTATGACAATGTACCGTCCGGATCTCCGGTAACCGTTTACAATTCGCCCAAACCGGGACCGCTCGGCAAACCTTCAGGAATCAGGCTGCCGTCCTCCAGCAGATGGGATCCGACCGATGTATGGAGCTCCGGTAATCCGTGGAATAAGAAGAAGCCGACTATTTCCGGTGCCAGGAATCAGACCGTGCCATATGGCGGCAGTGTTTCTGTCAAGCGCGGCGTAACCGCAAAGAATACGACCGGCTATGATGCAACATCAAGGATTAAGGTTTTGATCCGTTATAATGGTGAAGTTGTCAAAAAGGTCAACACCAAAAAGCCGGGGGTGTATAAAGTAATCTATAAGCTGAAGGATGAGATTGGACGTAAGGTCCAAAAGATCGTTAAGATCAAAGTAACAGCAAGTCTTCCGATTCCGAAGATTACCGGTGCCGGCAATCTATATGTACAGTCAGCAGATCAGCTTACCAAGGCAAATGCACTGAAAAATGTCACGATCACCCAGAAGGGGAAAGCTCTTGATCGTAAGTATGTAAAGGTAATCTTTAAGAAGCTGAAAGAGGGTGTTTACAAGGTGACCTATCAGGCACAGAATGCCAGTGAACTTGCAAAGGTTAGTGTAAAGGCTTATGTGGACGATCAGGCTCCGAAGATCACCGGCGTGGAGGATGGAAAGAGCTATCCGGTAGATCCGTCTGTTACCGTCACTGAGAAATATGCAAGATCGCTGATTAGTGTATCGGATAATATTTCAACTCTGCATGTTTCGGATGTTCAGGTGAAGATCACAAAGCAGAACGATGGAAGCTATCAGGTTGTTTATGAGGTTCAGGATCAGGCAGGCAACGAGACGAAGATAACGATCCATCTGACAGCAGCGGCACAGACAGCATCCGGGACTGCTGTTCAGTAGCGCGAATAATGAAGAAAATGGTTTCATAAAATTTTAAGAAACCAATCATAAAATTTTCGTGCAATTTGAAAAAGAAAGTGATATACTATCGGCGTGAGCAGGTCTTTATCTGCCTGCGCCGATATTTTACATTACAGGAAACTGATATAAAGGAAGGTTGATCATGGGAGAAAAATTATTACGGCTCAAAAAGTTTGTGACTTTTTATGTTTTACTGCCGGTTATATTGGACGTCGTGATTGAGAGCTTGAATAGAAAGTCTTTATTTTCGGCATTTTCGTATATGGTTGAGCAGCCATTTTTGTTTTTATTTAATGTACTCATTATTATGCTGACTCTGTCAGTTGCAATGTATTTTAAGCGGGAGATTTTTGTTCTTGTTTTCATGTCTGTTGTCTGGCTTTTATTCGGCATTGTCAATTTTGTGATACTGCACTTCAGAGTGACACCGTTTTCTGCGGTCGATTTTACACTGATCAGCAGTGCAATCAGTGTGTCCGGTCATTATCTGACGGCGTTTAATGTGGTGATGATCTTTTTTGCAATTGCCCTTCTGGTGGTTTCCCTGGTTGTACTGTTCCGCAAGACGCCATGCATTCAGAAGAACAAGACAAAGAAGGCATATATGCTTTCTACGTTCGTGGTGCTTGTAGTTATTACAAGTATTTTTGTGATGCATAAGTCGAGTACGTCCGTTCAGGCACTGGCAGAGAATTATACCAATATCTCAGAGGCTTACGAGAATTATGGATTTGTGTACTGCTTTGCCAACAGTATCATAGACACCGGCATCAAGAAACCGGAGGATTATTCTGAGGAAAGTGTTTCAAAGCTTAAGGCTTCTATCAGTGACAAGCAGAAGGATACGAAGGTGAAGCCGGATATCATAATGATCCAGCTGGAATCCTTCTTTGATATCTGTGATGTGAAGAAGATCAGCTTTTCGAGAGATCCCCTTCTGAATTTCCATCGGCTGCAGAAGGAGTATACGAATGGACAGCTGACAGTGCCGACTGTGGGGGCAGGAACTGTCAATACAGAGTTTGAGGTTCTGACGGGAATGAGCCAGCATGATTTTGGTGTCAGCGAATATCCGTACAAAACAGTTCTTAAAAGCAAAACCTCTGAGAGTATATGCAATGATCTGGCTGAGATCGGTTATACCAGTCATGCGGTTCATAATAATACAGCGACATTTTACGGTCGTAACAAGGTCTTTTCCAATCTCGGCTTTGACAGCTTCACATCCGTGGAGTATATGAATAACATTACCATGAATCCAAATGGCTGGGCGAAGGATGATGTGATGGTGGATGAGATTCTTAGGACATTGAACACTAACCGGGAGAAGCCGTGCTTTACCTTTGGGATTACGGTGCAGAGCCACGGAAAATATAATGATGTCGATCCGGATGCCAAGGATCCGATCGAGGTCTATAATTCTCCAGAGGGCAAAGAGGACAGTTATCGTTATTATGTCAATGAGATCAATGAGGTTGATCAGATGATCGGCAGATTGGTCAGTGCACTGGAGAAGCGTAAGAAGCCGACTGTGCTTGTGTTGTATGGAGATCATCTGCCAAGCCTTGATCTTACCAATGAGGATCTGAATGACGGAAGTCTGTATGAGACACAGTATATTGTCTGGAATAATTACGGACTGAAGGAGAAGGATCAGGATCTGACAGCATATCAGCTCTATTCGGAGGTGCTTGATCAGGTTGGGATCCATCAGGGACTGATCACAAAGTATCATCAGCAGGCAGATCGGAGCAGCGACCGCTATAAGGAGAATTTAAGGACATTAGAATATGATCTTCTTTATGGAGAGAACTATGCATATGGAGGTGAGGCTCCGTTTGAGGCAACAGATCTGCAAATGGGAACGCAGCCTGTTAAGCTTGAGAACGTCACGGTAAGGAACGGTAAAGTGATCGTTCATGGTCAGAATTTTACCCCGTACTGTAAGGTGATATTTGATGGAAAGGAACTCGAATCCAAGTGGCTGGATGAACACCGGATTGAGTTGAAGGAAATCCCGGAACGCTCTGAACGTAAGCTGGATAAGAACAAATCCTATGAGCCGGATAAACTGCCGAATACGTTTGTGGTTGAGGTTCAGAATGGGGACAGTGTGAAGCTAAGCTGCAGCAATCCGGTCCGTTTTAAGGATACCTCGCTGGCAGAAGAGGCGCAGTAGGGTGCAGAACAAATACACAGATAAACCTGATCTAAGGAATACTGTGTGATAAAGATCAAATGAAAAGTCGTGTTTTGTCGAGATGACAGACACGACTTTTTTTGTTTTCGCCCTGATTTGACATTTTTCTTGAAGGAGCTTGCATATAATTGTCCTTAGAAAAGACAGGAAGGAGATGACGTAATAAATGCGATGACCATGCGGTTTTATTGGGATGTATATCTGGTTCTGAACTTCATAATGAACCTGTTTCTGATCGGGATGACGGCATTGCTGCGGCGCAAATATCTCAAAAAAGGATGTCTTGTGGTGGCAGCATTTCTGGGGAGCAGCCAGGAAACGCTGGTTGTATTATTGTGGCTGCGTTACTGCGTGGGGAAGGCAGGAGGAATGCAGAAAATGTACCAGCCGGGAGTGTTTCTTTTGGTGGTCGCGCTTCTCACAGCACTGGAAATGCTTCAGATCACATTTCACGAAAAGCAGCTTCGGGAGCTCTTGAAGGATATTTTTGCAATGCTGCAGGTCAGTCTTGTGACAGGGGGGATGATCTATGGGTGCAGGGAGTGGATCTGCAGGTGGCGCAGTCCCGGAATGTGGATGGTCTTTGCCGGTACAGCAGGTGTATTCCTTGTACTGTTTGTGATGGAACGCTATCTCAGATATGGGGAGAAGCGCGTGAACACGATGGACGGGATCATAGGGCTGGAGGATGGCAGGCGTTATCCGTTGCGGCTGTTGTTAGATACCGGAAACTGTCTGGTAAGTCCCTACAGCGGAGAACGTGTAATGATCATGGCACAGAGTCTGGCGCTTAAGCTTAAGCTTGCCGAACAGAAACGTCCGCTCATGATCCCGTATCATTCGATCGGGGGCGATGGCGTGCTGCCGGCATACCGTATTCCGCTGCTGATCCTGCAGGACGGTTCTGTAATCAGAAACTTCCTTGCGGCGGTCAGCCCGCAATTGTCAGAAGATTCTGCCGTTCAGCTTATTATGTATGGAAGAAGGTAAATAGAAAGGATGAAGAAATGATAAAAATAAGTATGCCAAATAAGTTTCAACTGCGTATCATGCCCGAACTGCGGGGATGGTTTCTCCCCAAAAAGGGGGGAGAGATCCATTATATCGGAGGGGCGGAAATTCTGCCGGCACCTTTTAGCAGGGAGGAGGAAAGCAAGATCCTCGGGCTGCTTGGCACGGAGCAGGATCAGAAGGCAAGAAGCAGACTGATCGAACATAATCTGCGGCTGGTCGTCTATATTGCCAAGAAATTTGACAATACCGGGATCGGTGTTGAGGACCTGATCTCTATCGGTACAATTGGTCTGATCAAGGCGATCAACACCTTTAATCCGCTGAAAAATATCAAGCTTGCAACCTACGCCTCGAGATGCATTGAAAATGAGATCTTAATGTACCTGCGGCGCAACAATAAGGTGAAAATGGAGGTGTCGATCGATGAACCGTTAAATGTCGACTGGGATGGTAATGAACTATTGCTGTCAGATATTCTCGGCACTGATGAGAATGCAATCTCAAAGGGGTTGGAAGAGGAGGTGGACCGCAAGCTGTTGCGGATGGCGTTAGATAAGCTCGGAGAGCGGGAACGCATGATCATCGAGCTGCGCTTTGGACTTAACACAAAGGACGGGGCGGAGCGGACACAGAAGGAGGTGGCAGATCTGCTTGGAATCTCGCAGTCTTATATTTCAAGGCTGGAAAAAAAGATTATGAAGCGTCTGAAAAAAGAAATCATGCGTCTGGAACAGGTATAAAAAAGGCGGAATCGCAAATCCTACATACATAGCCGGTGATATCATGCCGGTGCTGCACAATCACAGAAATTCTTTCGCAGAATGGAGAACGCTCATGGCAATGTATAAAGTAGAGATTTGCGGGGTGAATACCTCTCAGTTACCATTATTGACGAATGAAGAAAAAGTGGAATTATTCCGGAAGATACAGGAGGGTGACCGAAAGGCAAGAGAAAGATTTATCAAGGGGAATCTACGACTGGTGCTAAGCATCATCCAGCGATTTTCCGGTTCCGGTGAAAACGTGGATGATCTGTTTCAGATCGGCTGTATCGGTCTGATGAAGGCAATTGACAATTTTGACACGACGTTGAATGTGAAATTTAGTACCTATGCAGTGCCGATGATCATCGGAGAGGTGCGCCGGTATTTGCGGGATAACAACAGCATCCGGGTGAGTCGTTCGATCCGCGACACTGCTTACAAAGCAATCTATACGAAGGAAGCTATGATGAAGGAGTCGGATAAGGAACCGACGGTGGAGGAACTTGCCGCAAAGCTCGATATTCCTGCGCAGGATATTGTCTTTGCACTGGACGCGATCCAGAGCCCGGTATCTTTATACGAGCCGGTCTATGCGGAGAGCGGCGATAATCTTTACATTATGGATCAGATCAGTGATAAAAAGAACAAGGAGGATAAATGGGTTGAGCAGATTTCATTAAAAGCAGCGATAGACCGCTTAAGCCAGAGAGAACACAGGATCATAGAGCTTCGTTATTTCGAAGGGAAAACGCAGATGGAGGTGGCACAGGAGATACAGATATCCCAGGCACAGGTCAGTCGTCTGGAAAAAAGAGCATTAAAATCCATGAAAAATTACCTCACATGATTGGAAGGCAGCGCATAAAATAATACAAATGACCGGCTTTTGCCCAGAAATGAGGATGCCATATGAGAATGTCACAGCTTCGGGAAAAGGAAGTGATCAACATCTGTGACGGGGAACGGCTCGGAAATGTCTGCGATGTAGATTTTGAAAAGAAAACAGGGAGAATCTGCAGTCTGATCATTCCGGGTCCCTGCAAGGTGCTTGGCATATTGGGGAGAGATCAGGAATATATTGTTCCTTACGAGCAGATCAAACGGATCGGCACGGATGTGATCCTTGTGGAGGTGGAACGGGAAAAGTGCCTGCAGAAATGTCAGTGGGAAGAGTAAAATAACTGCTTGCATTTTTGGACGGTTTGAACGATAATGTTGCTAAGAACAAAAGATGGAGGTAACCGGCATGAAATGTCCGTATTGTGGGGAGGACGATACAAGAGTAATTGATTCACGCCCGGCAGATGATAATGCATCGATCCGGCGCAGAAGACAGTGTGATAAATGTGGAAAGCGTTTCACTACCTATGAGAAGGTGGAGGCAATCCCGCTTGTTGTGATCAAGAAGGATCAGAGCAGGGAGAGTTATGACAGAACGAAGATCGAGAGCGGTGTGTTCCGTTCCTGCCATAAGCGCGCAGTGTCGATCGATCAGATGAATGCGCTGGTCGATCAGGTGGAGGCAGAGATCTTTAATCAGGAGAAGCGCGAGATTCCAAGCAGCTATATAGGAGAGCTTGTGATGAATCATCTTGAAAAGCTGGATCCGGTTGCGTATGTGCGCTTTGCATCGGTTTACCGTGAGTTTAAGGATGTCAGCATATTTATGGATGAGATCAAGAAGATCCTGGACAAATAATGAATCACAAAACAATCCCGATTACATAACAGGGATTGTTTTTTGTTGCTGTGGGTGTTATAATACGAAAATATATATTGAGGGGAAGCTTCTTTTGCGGAGAGTGAAAGGAGTCAGTATGTACAGTAAGACGTTTTGTGTGGCGGTTCAGGGCATTGAGGGCCACATGGTTCAGATCGAGGCAGACATATCCGATGGACTGCCTGTTTTTTCTTTGGTTGGAGACCTTTCTTCGGAGACCAAGGAGGCGAAGGAGCGTGTTCGCGTTGCACTACAGAATACGGGCTTTCGTTTTCCTCCACGGAGAGTTACGGTCAATCTTTCGCCTGCGGACATCCGGAAGGATGGAACCGGGTATGATCTTGCCATTGCCGTGGCGGTGTTATCGGCATACGGCTATATTTCCAAATCAGATTTCAATAATATATTGCTGATCGGGGAGCTGAGCCTGGAGGGTGAAGTGCGCCCGGTGAGCGGAGTTTTGCCAATGGTGTACGGTGCACTTTCACAGGGGATAAGCTATTGCATTCTGTCCTCCGAGAATCAGGAGGAAGCTTCGGTAGTGTCGGAAATGAATGTGATCGGTGTGAAGAAGCTTCGAGAGGTGATCGATCTGCTTGAGGAGGATATGCTGGACAATCATGTTTACCGGGGACAACACAATGGAGAGTCTGTCCGGGAGACAGGGGCGGATTTTAAGGAGGTGCTTGGTCAGGAGACAGCGCGCAGGGCTGCAGAGGTCGCAGCAGCCGGCATGCATAATCTGCTGTTGATCGGTCCGCCGGGCTCCGGTAAGTCAATGATCGCAGGCAGGATGAGCGGTATATTGCCGATGATGACCTTTGAGGAACAGATGGAGATTTCACAGATATACAGCGTGGCGGGACTTCTTTCCGGTGAGACGCCACTGGTGCGCAGACGCCCGTTTCGGTCACCGCATCACACGGCAACCCAGCGGGCACTGATCGGGGGAGGTACTTATCCGAGACCCGGTGAGATCAGTCTTGCCTCGGGAGGTGTTCTGTTTCTGGATGAACTGCCGGAATTTGAACGCAACACGCTGGAGGTGTTAAGACAGCCCCTGGAGGACGGCTGGGTCAATGTGTCAAGGCTTCGCGGAAGCTGTCGTTATCCGGCGCACACACTGTTGATGGCAGCAATGAATCCGTGCCGGTGCGGTTGGTATCCGGATCGCAGTAAATGCAGCTGCACCCCGGGACAGGTCAGAAGATATCTCGGAAGGATCAGCAGACCGCTGTTGGACCGCATTGATATCTGCACGGAGACAATGCCGTTAGAATACCGCCATCTGGAGTGGAAAGAAGGAGACAGGCGGTGTGAGCCGGAGTCTTCTGATATCATCCGCCGTCGTGTGGAACAGGCACAGAAGCTGCAGTTTGCCAGATACCGAAATGAAAGCTTTTGCCATAACAGTGATCTGACGCCGCACAAGATCAGAGAGTATTGTGTGATGTCGGCGCAGGCTGCAGAATATCTCAAAGATATCTTTCAGAAAATGGAATTTAGTGCGAGAGCCTATCATAAGATTTTAAAAGTTGGACGAACCATTGCTGATCTGGCGGGAAGTGAAACGATTGGACAGGAGCATATTGCAGAGGCTGTGTTTTACCGTTCGATTGACCGCAGATACTGGGGAGAGGGGGGAGCATCATGACGAAGGGACTGTACGAGTTCTGGCTCTCATCGATCCCGGGGATCGGCTGCCGCAAGATACAGGCAATACTTTCGGTGTTTGGAGAGCCGGAGGCGGTTTTTCAAGCGGATAGGGAAGCACTGGAGCAGGTTGCCGGACTGCGGACGAAAGACATTGACCGTCTGATTGTTTCGAGAAACCGCGAGCAGATCAAAAGGCGGTGGGACAGCATTTGCAGCAGGGACATTTTATTTACCTGCGTCACCCATCCGGACTATCCTGCAAAGCTTCACCATATTGCAGATCCACCGTATGCATTATATTATAAAGGAAGTCTTCCGTCAGAGCATGTGCCGTCCGTGGCGGTGGTGGGGGCGAGAAATGCGAGCCACGCCGGGATGGAGACGGCAAAGCAGATCGGAAGAGAGCTTGCGGAAAACGGGATCGCAGTTGTCAGCGGGTTGGCAAGGGGAGTTGATATTGCAGCACAAAGAGGTGTTCTTACGGTGGCAGGAGGAAGAACCTATGGTGTGCTGGGCTGTGGCATTGACCGGTGCTATCCGGATAACCATATCGAGAGTTATATGCTGATGCAGGAGAACGGAGGTGTGATCTCGGAATTTAGTCCGGGGATGCCGCCGTATCCCGGTAACTTTCCAATGAGAAACCGGATCATCAGCGGATTATCCGACGGAATCCTTGTGATCGAGGCGGGACAAAAGAGCGGATCACTGATTACTGCGGAGCTTGGACTGGAGCAGGGAAAGGACGTGTTTGTCGTACCCGGAGGCATTTATGACCCATGCTACAAGGGGAGTAACAGCCTGATCAAAAACGGGGCATTTCTTGTCACACAGACGAGGGATATTCTTGACGGATTAGGTATTTTTCTGGACGAGGATGCGTCCGTCCGAAAGAAAAAATGTGAGGTAATGCTTGAAACGTCTGAAAAAATAGTGTATTCTTATTTAGGTTTAGAGCCGATTCATATATCGGAGCTGGTCCGGATGTCGGGTTTGCCTGTGCAGCGGATCATGCAGCTTGTGCTTTCTCTCGAAATGAAGGGAGTCATCAAGCAGATTGGAAACCAGTATTATGCAATAGTATTGTAGACACCTATGCCTGCAATTTGAAAGGATGGTATGTAGGAAATGGCCAAAAATCTTGTTATCGTTGAGTCACCATCAAAGGCGACGACAATTAAAAAATTTCTGGGAAGTTCATACGAAGTCGTTGCGTCCAATGGACATGTCAGGGATCTGCCTAAAAGTCAGCTTGGAATTGATGTAGACAATGATTTTGAGCCGAAGTATATTACCATCCGTGGAAAAGGAGAATTGCTGGCGAAGCTTCGTAAAGAAGTAAAAAAGGCAGATAAGATATATCTCGCAACTGACCCGGACCGTGAGGGAGAGGCGATTTCGTGGCATCTGATGACCGCACTGAAGCTGGAAAACAAAAATACAAGCCGTATCACATTTAATGAGATTACCAAGAATGCCGTTAAGCAGGCAATCAAGCAGGCGAGACCGATCGATACCAATCTGGTCGATGCACAGCAGGCAAGACGAGTGCTTGACCGTCTTGTGGGTTATAAGATCAGCCCGGTTCTGTGGGCGAAGGTGAAGCGCGGCTTAAGTGCCGGTCGTGTGCAGTCCGTGGCACTGCGGATCATTTCCGACAGAGATGCCGAGATCAATGCATTTATTTCCAAGGAATACTGGACGTTAAATGCAGATTTTTATATGGATGGCGAGAAGAAGCCACTCAATGCGGAGTTTTACGGAACACATTCCAAGAAAATGACGATCGAAACCGGGAACGAGATGGATGAGATCATCGCTTCTCTGCAAAAGTCAAGCTTCCATGTGGAGGATGTCAAGAAATCGCAGCGTACCAAGAAGTCTCCACTGCCGTTTACAACGAGTACACTGCAGCAGGAGGCGGCTAAGACACTCAACTTCTCAACACAGAAGACGATGCGTCTGGCACAGGGACTTTATGAAGGTGTTGCCGTGAAAGGCAGAGGCACCATCGGTCTGATCACATACCTTCGTACCGATTCCACACGTATCAGTGAGGAAGCAAAGGCAGCAGCGAAGGATTATATTACCGAGAATTACGGGGCGGAATATTTAGCAGGTGATCCGGCACAGAAGAAGTCCGGACAGAAGATTCAGGATGCGCATGAGGCAATCCGTCCTTCCTATATTGACCTGACACCGGCTCAGGTGAAGGAATCCTTAAACAGAGACCAGTTTCGTCTGTATCAGCTGATCTGGAAGCGTTTTATTGCGAGTCAGATGGCAGCGGCAAAGTATGAGACGACTTCTGTAAAGATTGATTCCGATAAATATCGTTTTACGGCTTCCTCCTCCAAAGTGGTATTTCAGGGCTATCTGAATGTTTACCAGACCGATGAGGATAAGGTTGACAAGAAGACACTCTCCAAGAATATTGTGAAGGGTGCAGCCATGAAAGTGGACAATCTGGAGAAGAAGCAGCATTTTACACAGCCACCGGCACATTTTACTGAGGCATCCCTTGTAAAGACGCTGGAGGAGCTTGGTATTGGACGTCCAAGCACCTATGCACCAACGATCTCCACGATCATCAACCGTCATTATGTGGCGAAGGAGCAGAAGCAGCTGTATGTAACAGAGCTTGGCGAGGTGGTCAACAGCATCATGAAGAAGTCCTTCCCGAGTATTGTGGATGTTAACTTTACGGCAGCCATGGAGGGACTGTTGGACTGTGTTGAGGATGGCACCGTAAAATGGAAAACCGTTATCGAAAACTTCTATCCGGATCTGAAAGAGGCAGTGGAGATTGCCCAGAAGGAACTTGAGGAGATTACGATCGAGGACGAGGTGACCGATGTGATCTGTGAGGAATGCGGCAGAAATCTTGTTGTTAAGTACGGACCACACGGGAAGTTCCTTGCCTGCCCGGGATTCCCTGAGTGCCGCAATACGAAACCGTTCTTTGAGAAGATCGGTGTGGACTGTCCGAAGTGCGGCGGTGATCTTGTGATGAAGATGAGCCGTAAGGGCAGAAGATATTTTGGGTGTATGAATTTCCCGGAGTGCGATTTTATGACATGGCAGAAGCCGTCTGTAAAGAAGTGTCCGAAGTGCGGTGGTCTTATGTTAGAGAAGGGAAGCAAGCTTGTCTGTATGGATGAAAAGTGCGGATATGTTGAGGCGAAGCCGAAGGAAGACTAAGCTTTTATGCAGGGGTGCATATTACAGATACGTTTATGGGTAAGCATTTGCAGGCTTGCCAATGGAGAAGGAACAGGGATTTACTATGAGTTTGGAATTATTGGATAAAACGCGGAAAATATACCGTCTGTTAAACCGTCAGGAGTCGGATAAGGTAGATTTTAACGATTTCTGTCGTATGCTTTCTCAGGAGATGGAGGTCAATGTGCTTTTGCTCAGCCGTAAGGGGAAGGTGCTTGGAATGCGCCTTCGCAAGGAGATCCCCGTGATCCCGCAGATGAGCGGAGTTGCTTATGGAAGCTATTTTGAACGGCAGATCCACGAACGGATGTTAAATATTCTCTCCACGAAGGAGAATGTCAATCTGATGACATTAGGTTTTTCATTTGAGGGCGTACAGGATTATCAGGCAATGGTGGCTCCGGTCAACATGGCAGGAAAGCGTCTGGGAACGCTTTTTGTGTATCGTCAGGCAGGAGCCTTTTCGATTGATGATATTATCCTGATGGAGTATGGGATGACCGTGATCGGACTTGCTATGCAGCGGGCAGAAAGCGAAGAACTCTCGGAGGAGCAACACAAAGAGAATGATGTCCGGGCAGCGATACGGACGCTTTCCAGACTTGAGGCAAAGGCGATGCTGTATGTGCTCGATGAGCTGGAAGAGAATGATTCCGACATGCTTGTGACAAGCCGTCTTGCCGATCAGGTTGGGATAACGAGATCGGTGATCGTAAACGGACTTAGAAAGTGTGAGAGTGCGGGAATTATCAGTACAAAATCTGGCGGCATGAAGGGGACGAGCATTCATTTGCTGAATGAACGATTTACACCGGAGATGATCCGGAGTTGTATGGAAGAGCAAAATCTGTAAATAGGTCTTGTATTTTTTATGAATTACTTTATAATTATATGTAGTGTAATTGGGTTTATAATAACGGCATATATTGTTGTTTTTATACTTTTCACATATAGCGAGGAGGTTTTCGATGATTTCATCAGGTGCATTTAACTATATCAATATATTGGAGAAGACCGCAGATGCAAGCTGGCTGCGGCATTCTGTTATCTCCAACAATATTGCTAATGCGGACACGCCGACCTATAAGAGAAAGGATGTGACGTTCCAGAGTTATCTGGAGGAGCAGTTGACCGGCGGAGAGTCTCTGGATGATGCAGTGGCAGACGCGGAGCTTGATCTGCTCAACGGCAGTATATATACGGATTACAGTACGGTAAGCTATCGTCTGGATGGGAACAATGTAGATATTGACACGGAGAATTCTTATCTGGCACAGAATCAGATCAAGTATTATACGGTGCTCGATTCGGTTTCGCAGGAGTTTTCGAGACTGCGCAGTGTCTGCAAGAACGGAAACGGTAACTGATACATAGAGCAGACCGGATGATACGAATGGAAAGGATTATAGAATATGGGTGTATTTTCATCATTTGATATCAGTGCCAGTGGCATGACGGCGCAGAGGACACGTCTTGATGTGATATCACAGAATATCGCAAACGTTAATTCTACCCGCGATGCAGATGGCAATATTTATAAGCGCAAAACAGTCGTATTTCAGGAAAAGGCATACTATTCGTTTGACGACGCCCTGACCAATGCGGCAGGAATGTATGGAAAGGTTGGCAATGGTGTTAAGATCAGCCGTATCACGGAGGATACGGATACTGAAGGAAGGATGGTATACGATCCATCCAATCCGGACGCGGATGAGAATGGATACGTGACCTATCCGAATGTCAACACAGTGACAGAGATGACAAACATGATCGATGCCAGCCGTTCCTATGAAGCCAATGTTACTGCTTTTAATGCTGCCAAGAATATGGCATTGAAGGCATTAGAGATTGGCAAATAATATTTGCATAAGAATGGAGAGTATATATGGAATTATCAGCACTATCAAATGTGGATCTGATCAATGCATTTAAAGTGCCGGAGCTCTCGTCTTCCCTGGATGATACTTCGACAGGGAGCGTAAAGAGAAACGGTGCCTTTGAGGCGGTATTTAATTCGGCAGCCAACATGATCAGTGATGCAAACGACTACAGTAATGCGGCAGAGGTCGAGGAAATGAAATACTCCATGGGCGAGACAGAGAGCATCCATGACCTTCAGATCGCGCAGCAGAAAGCCAATATTTCGCTGCAGTATGTTGTTGCTGTGAGAGACTCCTTCATGTCGGGGTACAGAGAGCTGATGAATCTGCAGTTCTAACGTGCAGCTGTATGATGCACCGCAGGGCAGGGTAAGATTATCAGGTTCGGGAGACAGACAAAGATTAGGAGAGTAGTATTATGAAGGAAAGAGTACAGGAAATTCCGGCAAAGCTTGTGGAATTTTGGAATAGATATTCGAGCAGACAGAAAACGATCATCATAGCAGTGATCTGTGTGGTTCTTGTTCTGATCGGTGTGATGACGTATCTGATATCAAGACCGACCTGGAGCAGATTTCAGCAGTTTGGCAATCTGGAGGATGCCTCCAGCATGGTGAAGGCACTGGACGATGAGGGTATTGCAAACAAGAGCTCGAAGGATGGTCTGACGCTTTATGTTCATGATGAGGATATGACAAAGGCGTTTTACTGTATGAGTGATAATAATCTCACAGACAAGGGATACACCTGGGATAAGGCGTTTGATAACAGTATCTCGACCACGGAGAGTGAGAAGAGCCAGAAGAGAGTTCTGGCATTACAGAGCGAGCTGAAGGCGAGTATGGTTCAGTACTCGTTTATTGATGATGCCAAGGTATTTATTGATGTTCCGGAAAGCTCCTACAGCATTCTGGACGAGGAAGATGTCACATCAGTGACTGCAATGGTTCAGGTCAATGAAAAAAATGAGAAGCAGCTTACTTCGGATGTGGCGCAGAATCTTGCTTATTGGCTTGCCAATGCGGTAGGAACGGACGTAGATCATGTGATCATCAATGATTACAACGGCAAGTGCCTTTATAACGGATTTACAAGTGACGGGTTGGGCGGTGATCTGACAGGTGGTTCTACGGAATACTGTGAACGTCTGCGTAATACGATCGCTTCCAATCTGGTCGATCTGCTTGTACGTTGTGGCTATGATGATGTGCAGGTGGGAACACAGGGCATCCAGTTCAATATGGATAAGATCGAACGTCTGACCAAGACCTATAGTGTGGCAGACGGCAGGGATTATGGCTATCCAACCAACTATATTCATTCTAAAAATGAGGGATCTTCCGGTACAGTAAGTGGTATTCCGGGAACCGATTCCAATGATAACGATGAGACGGATTATGTGATCAATGATGGCAACTCCAACAGCTCCTCGCAGGAATATGAGAAGCTGACCGGTCTTCTGACCGATGAGACGATCGAGAATATCAAGCAGGAGAAACCGGCAATTGAGTTAGACAAGTCTTCTCTTGGTATTGTTGTGACACGCTATATTGTGTATGACGAGGCACAGCTTGAGAAGGATGGTACTCTGGACAACATGACCTTTGATGAGTTTATGGCACAGAATAATACCACCAATACCTTTACGGTTCCGAACAGTGAGATCCAGCTGTTGGCAAGTGCGTCCGGTGTGGCTGCAAACTCGATCACGGTTGTCGGATATGAGGTTCCGAAGTTTGTTCAGAAGACATCCAAAGGACACAGTATCTCCGATTATCTGATGATCATACTTGCGGTACTGATCATTGCACTGCTGATCTTTGTGGTTGTCCGCGGAACCGCACCGGTTGCAGTTACGGACGAGGAGCCTGAGCTTTCTGTGGAGCAGCTTCTTGCGACAACCAAAGAGAACCAGTCACTGGAGGATATTGAGTTCAGTGATAAGTCTGAGACAAGAAAGATGATCGAGAAGTTTGTCGATGAAAATCCGGAAGCGGTGGCGCAGCTTTTGCGTAACTGGATCTCAGATGACTGGGAATAATGACAGGAATATTAAAGGAATTGCAGATGCAATTCCTTTATCCGCTATAAACAGCGAAATCATAGATTTCGCACGGAAAGAGGAAAGAACACTGCCTGCCGTATAAGACAGACGGTGATGACAAAAGCTGCCGTCAGGGCAGAGATGGAGGGTGAAATGGCAAAATCAGAGGAAATATCAGGAATCCAGAAAGCAGCGATCCTTTTGATCGCACTGGGACCGGACAAATCATCATCTGTATTTAAGCATTTGAAGGAAGACGAAATAGAACAGATCACACTGGAGATCGCCAATACAAGAAGTGTTTCACCGGCTGTGAAGGATAAGGTTATGGATGAGTTTTATGAGGTATGTCTGGCACAGCAGTATATCGCTGAGGGTGGTATCGGCTATGCGAAGGATCTTCTGGAGAAGGCACTTGGAGCCGAGAGAGCAAGGGATGTTATCGGCAAGCTGACAGCCTCCCTGCAGGTGCGTCCATTTGAGTTTGTACGCAAAACAGATGCCAGCCAGCTTTTAAACTTTATTCAGGACGAGCATCCGCAGACAATCGCATTGATCCTGTCTTATCTGTCCTCAGCACAGGCATCCGTGATCATTTCGGCATTATCGCCGGATAAGCAGACAGATGTTGCAAAACGTATTGCGCAGATGGATCGTACATCGCCGGATGTGATCAAGGAAGTGGAGAAGGTGCTCGAACAGAAGCTTGCCTCACTGGTTAATCAGGATTACACGATTGTTGGTGGTGTGGATGCCATTGTCGATATTTTGAATACTGTAGACCGCGGAACCGAGAAGCATATTATGGAGAGTATGGAGATCGAGGATCCGGAGCTTGCCGACGAGATCCGCAAGAAAATGTTTGTGTTCGAGGATATTCTGTCTCTGGACGACCGTTCCGTACAGCGTGTGCTTCGTGAGGTTGACAATAACGAGCTTGCCGTTGCACTGAAGGGATCAAACGAGGAGGTTCAGAACCTGATCTTTGGCAACCTGTCAAAGCGTCTTGCTACAATGATCAAGGAAGACATGGAGTTTATGGGACCTGTTCGTATGAAGGATGTTGAGGAGGCTCAGCAGAAGATTGTAAATATTATCCGAAAGCTGGAGGATTCCGGGGAGATCATCATTTCCAGAGGTGGAGGTGACGAGATCGTTGTCTAATTTGATTAAATCTGTTTATTTTCAGATGGATCAGGACGATACACATGTGATCAACTCCGATGATCATGTCGTACAGTTTGCACCGGAGCTGTTGCAGCAGGTTGAGGCTTCTTCGGTGAATGATCCGGAAGAAACGGAACCGGTCGGAGAATTTCAGCAGGGAATGAATGTCCTTAATATGGAGGATGTCCGTGAAGAGGAGCGTGCACGTGTTCAGGAGGAGACCTCTCTGGAGATGGAAAGCATGCTGGCGGACGCAAGAGCGCAGGCGGAGGAGATCCTTCAGACTGCGAGAGAGCAGGCAGAGGAGATCCGTCAGCAGGCACAGGAGGAAGGTCGTAATGCCGGCTTTGAGCAGGGGCAGGCAGAGGCGCTTAAGCACTTACAGGAGGAATCACTCAGACAGCAGGAGCAGTTTGAACAACAGCAGCAGAAATTAAAAGAACAGGAAGAGGCGCTGGAACCGAAATATGCAGAACTGATGGGGGCTTTGATCGAGAAGATTACCGGTGTACTCTGTGAAGATAAAAAGGACGTGATCGTTTATCTGATCCATCAGGCACTCAATCAGCTTGAGAAAACAAAATCCGTGACACTGCGTGTTTCCAAGCCGGACATGCTGACGGTATCCGCACAGAAGGAGCAGCTTAGATCCTGTGTTTCGGGAGAGGTGGATTTTGATATTACAGAGGATGACAGTCTGCAGGAGAACCAGTGCATTATTGAGACGGATCAGAGGATCATCGACTGCAGTCTGGATGTGCAGCTCCAGAATCTGAAGGATCAGATCCGTATGCTGACGATCATGTAGAGGAAAGTGACTGGAGGAATAAGGATGGTTGATATTGATTTATCCAAATATAATATTTTATTGAACCAGTCCTACGAAAAGAAACTTGGAAAAGTGGCAAAGGTTGTGGGGCTGACCGTAGAGTCTATCGGACCATCGGCAAAGCTTAACGATCTTTGCCATATTATTACAAAGGATCATAATCAGGTGATCAATGCAGAGGTAGTTGGCTTTCGTGACGACAGGGTACTTCTGATGCCCTATGACCAGACGACAGGTGTTGGTCTGGGAAGCCGTGTGGAGAATACCGGAGCGCCGCTAAAGGTTATGGTAGGAGATGAACTTTTAGGGAAGGTTCTTGACGGTCTGGGAAATCCGATCGACGGATCCGAACTTAACTGTACCTGTGGTTATTCTGTACAGGCAGAGCCGCCGGATCCCCTGACCAGAGAGTTGATCGATACAGTGCTTCCGCTTGGTGTGAAGGCGGTCGATGGTCTGATTACGGTTGGAAAGGGACAGCGTATCGGTATCTTTGCGGGAAGTGGTGTCGGTAAGAGTACCCTGATGGGTATGTTTGCACGTAACACCCAGGCAGACATCAACGTGATCGCCCTGATCGGCGAGCGAGGTCGTGAGGTGCGGGAGTTCATTGAAAGAGATCTTGGACCGGAGGGCATGAAACGGTCAGTGGTGATCGTGGCAACCTCCGACAAACCGGCATTGATCCGTAAGAAGGCTGCCATGACGGCAACAGCCGTGGCAGAATATTTCCGGGATCAGGGCAGAGATGTGCTTTTGATGATGGATTCGCTGACACGATTTTCGATGGCACAAAGAGAGATTGGACTGGCATCCGGCGAACCGCCGGTGTCAAGAGGATATCCACCGAGCGTGTACGGTGAGATGCCGCAGCTTTTAGAGAGAGCCGGGCGTTCGGAGAAGGGTTCGATCACAGGACTTTACACTGTGCTTGTTGACGGGGACGATTTCAACGAACCGATCGCCGATACAGCGAGAAGTATTCTGGACGGTCATATTGTTCTTGACCGCAAGATCGCACAGAAGAACCATTATCCGGCGATTGATGTGCTGCAGAGTATTTCCCGTGTTATGAGCAGTATCGTGGATAGCAAGCACAAAAAGGCATCCGGCCAGCTCAAAAATGTCCTGGCGACCTACTCTGAGGCGGAGGATCTTGTCAACATCGGAGCCTATAAGGCAGGCTCAAATCCGTCGATCGACTATGCATTATCTAAGATTGATGCGGTAAATGAATTTTTGCAGCAGGATGTATATGAGAAGATCAGCTTTGAGGAGAGCATCAGACGGCTGGAAGAACTGTTTCCGGAGGAAGGATGATAATACATGGCACGTTTTGTATTTTCTATGGAAAGCATTCTGCAGATCAAGTGTAAGTTGGAGGATCAGGCGAGGGCGGAATATGCTGTGCAGATGGCAAGACTGCATCAGGAACAGCAGAAGCTGGATGATCTGATCCGGTATAAGGAACAGAAGCAGACACAGCTTAAGGAACAGGTGAGCGCAGTGCTTGAACTGTTGCGGATCCGTCAACTGGAGGATGCAGTAGAGAATATCAAATATAATATTAATCTTCAGAAAATTGCCGTGATCAATCAGCAGAGGCAGGTGGATCAGGCAAGAGAAAAACTGAATGAAGCGATGAAGGAACGCAAAACCTACGAGAAACTTAAAGAAAACGCATTTGAAGAGTTCAAAAAGGAACAGAATGCGGAAGAACAGAAAGAAATCAACGAACTGGTCAGCTTCCGGTTTGGCAGGAAAGCGGACAGAGAGGGGTAAGTATAATGGCAAAAAATGACGATAATATGTTAGAAAGAGAAAAAGGCGGGAGCAGAGTTGTTACTGTTCTGATCGCTCTTGCGATCGTTGCCATATGGCTGATCATTTTTGCATGCCTGATTAAGTTTGATGTTGGCGGCATCGGAAGCAAGGTGTTATATCCGGCATTGAAGGATGTGCCGGTTGTCAACCGCATTTTGCCGACACCATCCGAGGAGGAGCAGGCACGGCAAGGTAACTATGAGTATAATACATTAAAGTCTGCCAATGCCCGGATCAAGGAGCTGGAAAGCCAGCTTGCTTCTGAAAACGGAACAACAAATGCCAATGCAGATTACATAGCAGATCTGGAAGCACAGGTTAAGAAGCTCCAGAAATATAAGGATTCCGAAGACTCCTTTAATAAGCGGGTACAGGAATTTGACGAAAAGGTTGTTTTTAACGACAAGGCACCGGATATCTCTGAATATCAGCAGTATTATGAGCAGATCCAGCCTGATAATGCCGAGAAGATATATCGTCAGGTGATCAAGAAGCAGCAGTATACCAAGAAAGCAGAAACGCTTGGAACATATTATGCCAATATGGATGCGGCAGCGGCAGCTGTCCGTTTGTCAGAAATGTCAGAGGATCTGGATCTTGTGTGTGATATTCTGCAGAACATGCAGGAGAAGAAAGCTGCAGCAATTTTAGAGCAGATGGACAGTGCGTATGCCGCACAGATCACCAAAAAGATTTCGGCAGTGAATTAGTTGTCCTCGGAGTAATCCGTTGACATAGATAAAGACACGACAGAAAGGAGGTGAAAGAATGCAGAGCGTAAATGCAATCATGCCGGATAACGGGATGACAGCAGCAAAAGTCCGGACGGCAGAGCCTTCTAAGAAGATTACGGAAAGTTTTGGATCATTTATGGCCGGGACGCAGGGGGACGACAGTTTTAAAAGTACAGCTTCTGTGATGGATAATATCGGCAGAACCTCAGGTGTCAGACAGAACCGGAAAGCAGTCCGCAGTGACGATGCGTTTACCACTTCTGATACAACAAGCCAGAATGTTCAAAATGCCGGACAAAGCACAGTTGCAGATCAGAATAAAACATTTTCCGCACAGGATTTTGCCAAGGTTCAAAAGGAGATTGAAAGTGTCGTAAAAGATGTGATGAACATGGATGAGGATACATTCACACAGACGATGGCAGCGATGGGAATTACAGCCATACAGCTTTTACAGCCGGAGGTGCTGCAGCAGTTTGTTGTACTTGCCGGAGGAGGTACGGATATGACAGAGCTGCTTACCAGTGAAACGCTTATGGATCAGTTTACACAGCTCACAGATGCACTATCAGATATTGACTGGAACGCTCTGATCGGTCTTGATACTGCGGATGCAGCATCGGATCTGTCTGTGGACGAATTGTTACAGCAGATCATGGATCAGCTTACGGCACAGTCGGATGCGGTGGAAGAATCTGAAATTTCGGATTCTTTGCTGGCGCAGGGGCAGACGTCGGAAGAGGTCGTGCTGACAAATGCTTTACAGGGCGGATTGGCAGAAGATGTACAGGATACACGAACTTTCCCGAAGCAGTTCAATGAGACTGTGTCTCAGGCGGACGAAACGGATTCTGTGATTTCAGATGCTGCGAAGACGGCACAGGAGTTTTCTGCCGGAACGATGGATGCAATGTCAGAGTCCGGTTCACAGGGAGCTTCGGCAGACGAAAGTATGTGGAATCAACAGACAGCAGCGCAGACGTCATATCGTGAGGATAGTGCACCGGCAATTTCACAACAGGAAGGCACTATGCTGAACTTTGTGAAGAATATGGTACAGGCAGCCAATCAGGCAGAGCAGATTTCAGAACCGGTGAATATGCAGCAGATGATCGATATCGTCAATCAGGTGGTAGAGAAACTTCAATCCTCTATGAAGGATGGTCAGACGACATTGGAGATGCAGCTGAATCCGGAACGTCTTGGCAGAATGCTTGTCAGTGTTACCAGCCGTGAGGGTGTGATGACGGCGAACTTTACCGTACAGAACGAAGAGGCAAGAGCCGCACTGGAGAGTCAGATCATTTCCCTTAGAGAGAATCTGGAGCAGAGGAATCTTAAAGTGGATGCCGTAGAGGTATCCGTATCGGATTTCACATTTTCACAGAGTGGTCAGGCAGATACCGGTGATCAGAAGGAGTTCAATCAGGGCAATGGCAAGAGAACCCGCTTTGATTTTGAGGCGGAAGACGAAGAAACGGCAGATACCGTGGAAGAGCCGCTTTCCGGAAGAACTTCGGTAGGGAGTGGTTCCACTGTAGATTTTACAGCATAATGCAGTTTGCAGGAAAGGAGGAAATATGAGTTTAGTTGCACCGGTCAATAACGGACAGGTAAACATTTCGGAAACCTCACAGGAAACCGAGAAGAAAACCGGCTCCGCACTGGATAAGGATGATTTTCTGATGCTTCTTGTAACACAGATGAAGTACCAGGATCCACTGGAGCCTGAGTCAAACACAGAATATGTGGCACAGCTTGCACAGTTCTCATCTCTGGAACAGATGCAGAACTTAAACAGCACAGCAACCAACACGTCAGCGTACACATTGGTTGGCAAGCAGGTTCGCATCATTGAGACATCCAATACAGGCGCAGAAAATGAAGTGCAGGGAATGGTTGAGTATGTCAAGATGGAGAACGGAAAGCCGTATGTATCCGTAAACGGTGAGATGTATTCCTATGATGACATTGTTGAAGTCATTGACGAGTCATATCTGATATCACAGTATGTTCCATCAGTAAAGCGGCAGGAGATCACATATCTGCACCATGATCCACAGAATGTTCAGATTACAGGCATTAATATGGGATCAAACGGATATGAGGCAACCGGCGTTGCGGTGGCTTTGATGGCAGAAGATGGCACAACCACCAAGATCGACTCGGATAAGATGAGTTACAAGAATGGCGTGCTGACGATCCATAAGAGTGCATTCGCAAATCTTCCGGCTGGCAAGTATGTCGTTGGAATCGGTTTTGATGATCAGAATAAGACAGTAGATTATCAGAGTGTCACACTGACGATCAAGGGAAGTGTGGAAAGCGAAGAGACTGTAAAGGATGAGGGAGCTGCCAAAGGTGAGAAAACCGGTAACAGCGAAGAAAGCAGGCAGGCTTAAGGCAAAGGAGTGGATGTGATGCAAAAGCTGAATAAAAATTATTCCTCCATTGATGCGATGGCGGGACAGTTGCTGCAGAGAAAAACAGCCACAGGCAGAGAGAATTCCTCGGGCAGTGAGGTATCCTTTCAGAAAATTTTAGATACGGCAGAACAGAATCGGGATGTCGGCAGACTGAAGTTTTCCAAGCATGCCAATGAACGGCTTGCAAACCGCAACATCAATTTGTCGGAGACGCAGATGGAGCGATTGGAAAGTGGTACAACAAAGGCACGGGAAAAGGGAATTCGAGAGTCTTTGGTAATGGTTGACAATATGGCGTTTATCGTCAATGTCAAGAACAACACAGTGGTTACAGCACTCGGTGACAGTTCAGATTCTGTATTTACGAACATCGATGGAGCTGTGATCGGATAATGAAAGTGAATGTCAGATGCCGGACCTTTTGGAGGCATGAGATCCTGACTGACAGACGGATCTTTGTGACATTCCTGCAGCGAAAGATACGGGTTTTACCGTGGGAAGCCTGAGAACGCACACTTCGCTCGGGCTTTGGCAGGACAATGTGTGCAGAAAAGAGGGTTTTAATTATGATGAGATCACTTTACTCTGGTGTTGCAGGTTTGAAAATACACCAGACCAAAATGGATGTAATTGGTAACAACATTGCCAATGTCAATACCGTTGGATTTAAGTCCAGCAGTGTTAATTTTTCGGATACATTTTATCAGACACTTTCACCGGCAACCGGTCCGAATGCGACGACCAACACAGCCGGAACTAACGCAAAGCAGATCGGTCTTGGTGGTCTGGTAGCCTCAATCACAACAAATGTGACAGAGAACGGTGGTACAACAACGACGAACCGTGCACTTGATGTAGCGATCAACGGTGAGTCCTTCCTGGTTGTCAATGTAAACGGTGAGCAGTATTTCACAAAGTCCGGTGCATTGAACGTAGATCCATCCGGTAATCTCTACTGTACGACCAACAACGGTATCGTTCAGGGCTGGATGGCAGATGATGATGGAAATATCATTAAGGATATCGCAACCGATCTGAAGATCATGACAGCAAAGCAGACCTCTGCAGCACCAACAGCAACAACGGCAGAGACGATCCTTGGAAATATTGATCCGAACGACAAGAACCTCACACCGGTTTATGGTGATGACGGAACAACGATTGTGAGCGGTGGTGTTCCAATGACCTTCAGCTTTTATGATAAGCTGGGTGAGCTTTACACGGTTAAGATGATGGTTACCAAGGACGAGGTGGCTGATGATGCGGCAGAGAATTCACTTGTACCGTATACGGTCCGTGTGGCAGATGTATATAACTCTGAGGGCAAATCTATTTTCCTGAAGGAAGAGCCACAGACCGATGGATCCATCAAGTATGTCAACAGTGGCGCAAAAATCACTTTCGGTACCGGTGCAAGCTTTGGTGTTGATGACTCCGTGAAAGGAGACGGCATTGAAAACGGTGTGAATACCGAGACAAAGGAGTTTCGTCTGAAATCAACACAAGTGCCTTTGCTTTTCAACAGTAAGGCAGGTACTTTTGCGGCTGTAGACGCTAAGTACACAGTTGGAGCAAATGGTACAGAGGTGACACCAAACCGTACCAACAAGGATTATGCAAAAACCTGCATTAACTTCAGTGTCGTTCAGGGCGATGATCCTCAGCATGTCGGCAATGACAGCACATTTCCACAGTACGATGCCGCAAACGATAACGGTGGTATCGAACTTGACTTCTCCTCTCTGACACAGTATTCTAAGGGCGGTACCTGTGAGACAACCTACAAGAGAGGTGCTCAGGATGGCAAAAATGCCGGAAATTATGCCGGAACCATGAGTGGTATTTCTGTTGACGATACCGGTAAGGTGTATGGTAAATACACAAACGGCGAGACAAGATGTCTGGCACAGATCTGTGTGGCAAGCTTTTCCAATCCGTCCGGTCTCGAGGCTGAAGGCGACAGTCTGTTTAAGGCATCCTTAAACTCCGGTCTTTTCGATGGCATCGGGGAGGAAGTGTCAAAGACAGGAAGCTTCACGGTAGGTGCACTTGAGATGTCCAACGTAGATCTTGCTTCTGAGTTTACAAGCATGATCACGACACAGCGTGGTTTCCAGGCAAATTCACGTATTATCACAACCTCAGATACAATGCTTGAGGAACTTGTAAATCTTAAGAGATAGTAAGCAGTAATTTAGCATTGCGACAGCATTCCGTCAGGCGATGAAACGGCGGCGGATGTGATTCTTTAGAAAGTATTTCCGGTACACAACAGGTGATGCTGTTGATTTTACTGTGGCAATGTGGAATATAGCGGATGATGGGCGGTATGATTTTGTGCGATACCGCTCATTTTCTGTTGTTTTGCAGAGTTGCTTTACAGAAGTGAAGACAGAAAGGAGGCTGCAGATATGATTGATGTAACCAAAATGAACGGCGGAAGTATCACGGTAAATGCAGATCTGATCGAGACGGTCGAAGAGACTCCGGACACGATCATTACCCTGACCACCGGAAAAAAAATAATTGTAAAAGAAAGTAGACAAGAAGTAAAAAATCTAGTAAAATCATATAGGAGTGAGTGCAATTCTTTACGAATTGACTAATCATACATAAGGTGGTGGAAAAAATGGATATAGCTACAATAGTGGGACTCGTCATCGGTATCGCATGTTGTATTATTGGTATTATTTCATCCGGTGGTGTTACCGCATTTGGTAACTTTGTGGATCCTGCTTCGTTTATCGTTACCTTTGGTGGTGCGTTTGGCTGTATGCTCACACAGGCGAAAAGTATTCCGGAGATGGGAAAGTGTATAAAGACAATCTCTCTGGCATTTAAGGTGCCGAAGGCAGACGAGGTAAATGTCATTGAAAACATTATACGTTTATCCAATATTGCACGTAAGGAAGGTCTTCTGGCACTGGAGGAGGCTGCCAATGATGTAGATGATGAATTCTTAAAAAAGGGCATCATGCTGATCGTTGACGGAACAGATCCGGAGCTTGTTCGAAGTATTATGGAGACAGAGCTTTCTGCAATTGAAGGCAGACATAATGAGAAGATTTCATTCTGGGCAAATCTGGGAAGTATGGGTCCTGCCTGGGGTATGATCGGTACCCTGATGGGACTGGTAAATATGTTGTATAACATGGACGACATGAGCAAGCTTGGTCCGAACATGGGTGTCGCTATCATTACGACATTCTACGGTTCTATTCTGGCAAACTGGCTCTGTGTGCCGGTTTCCTTTAAATTAAAGCAGAATAACGCACTGGAGATCACGATGAAGGAGATTATGGTCGAGGGACTGTTATCTATTCAGGCAGGTGAGAACCCTCGTGTCATTGAAGAGAAGCTGAAATCATTCCTGGCACCTCAGATCCGCAATAATATGGGAGATGGCGACGGAGGAGCCGCTGAAGGTGGTGAGGCATAATGGCAAAGAAAAAACAAGAGGAAGAAATCAAAACAGACCTGTGGAAGGACACGTTCTCGGATCTGATGAATCTGCTTCTGTGCTTTTTCGTGCTTTTGTATTCCATGTCTTCGGTGGATGAGGTTAAGTATTCCGAACTGGTGGCATCCATGTCCAACAGCTTCAGTATATTCAGCGGCGGAGCGCAGTCGATCGGCGAGGGTCAGTTGATCTCAAGCGGAGCGACACAGCTGAATAATCTCGACGAGTATTATTCGGATATGGGAAAGGCTTCGGAGGATACGGATTCAGAAGATCCGATGGCAGAACAGAAGAAAAAGCAGGAAAAGGATACCAGAAAGCTTTACAGCGATGTGGTCGAGAAGACAGAGAATAACCGGATTGAGGATGCGGTCAGCGTTACGATGGATGAGAATTATCAGTACGTTATGATCTCTCTGAGCGGAGGAGTCCTGTTTGATTCGGGAAGTGCGGAGATCCGAAAGGGTGCCAAAACGATTCTCAGCCGTGTGTCATACATATTAAAGAATTATAAGGACCGTCAGATCAAGATCGAGGGTCATACGGATAATGTTCCGATCCACACAAGAGAATTTCCTAGCAACCGCTGGCTTTCCACAGCGAGAGCTACAAAGGTGTTGGAGTATTTTGTGGATGAGAAGGGACTCAGCGAAAAGCATATGGAGGCTTCCGGACGAGGCTATGTTGATCCGGTGGCAGACAACTCCACAGCAGCAGGCAGGGCGAAGAACCGGCGCGTTGAGATCAAGATCTACAGTGATATTGACTAGGAAGCAGTGTCGCTGGATCATTAATAAAAGAGAAAGGTTTGGGAATATCATATTATGAAGAAAAATATATTAAGTGTTATCATCGCAGCATTGACGGTTATCAATGTGATCCTGACAGCGATCATGTTTTTTGTGATGCTTCCGACATTTCAAAAGACCAATAATCTGATCACGCAGGTCGCATCTGTATTAAATCTGGAATTGGATCAGGGGGATTCCGAGGGTTCGCAGGATTATACACTCAAGGATCTGGAGCAGTATTCGGTTGCATTTGAATCCCAGCAGACATTAAATCTTGTTGCCGGTGATGATGGTAAGATGCATTATGCGATGATTGACGGCTACACCTTATATCTCAACAAGAAGGCAAAGGATTATAAGGATGTCAGTGAGACGATCAAAGCCAATGAGAGCAAGTTTACCGATGTGATCCGCAGTGTGATCCAGTCGCATTCTGTTGATAATATTTCGGAGGAGGTTGTCAAGAAGGAGGCACTGGACAAGATTCAGGAACTTTTGGATTCCAAGGCTGTCGTAGAAGTTTCCCTGACGAATCTTGTGTATAATTAGAAGGTTGCTTTTTATACGGAATATGGTATGATTATGAATGAGTTTATACGAAGCAGCTAATTTTGACTGAGCTTTGTACGGAATCGGACAGGGTTCAGGTGTGAGGTGAAGATAATGGGAGATGTCTTATCGCAGGATGAGATTGACAGTTTGCTCAGTGCATTAAATAGTGGTGAGATTAATCCTGATGAGATTGATGATACTCCGAAGGTTACGGTGAAGGATTATGATTTTGCCAGACCTTCCAAGTTTTCGAAGGATCATCTTCGTACACTGGAGATTATATTTGAAAATTATGGCAGACTTCTGTCAACAAATTTGCCGGCATATCTGCGCAAGTCCGTGCAGATCGAGGTCATGAATGCAGAAGCCAATACATATTCTGAGTTTTCGAATGCTTTATCAAATCCGGTACTTCTTGGTGTCGTGGATTTTGCACCGTTGAGTGGAAGTATATTGATTGAACTTGCATCCAATCTTGGTTTTGCAATTGTAGATCGTATGCTTGGAGGCGGTGGCAATCCTCTGGAGAAATCAAGAGAATTTACCGAGATCGAGCTGATAATACTGGAGCGCATCATGGAGGTGTGCACAGGACTTCTTGTTGATCCGTGGCAGAGTGTTACCGAGCTTCAGCCAAGACTTGAGCGGATTGAAACCAATTCGCAGTTTGCACAGTTTATTTCGCCAAGTGAGATGACGGCGATCGTGACCATGAACATGAAGATTGGCACGGTAGAAGGATTGATGAATATCTGTATTCCATATTCTTGCGTGGAATCAGTTATTGATAAATTAAATACCAAGTATTGGTATTCTACGATGCGTGAGAAGGATGGGGACAATTATCAGGAAGCGATTGAGGGGATTATCAGTCGTGCCAGGATACCGATTCGTGCTCTGTTGGGAAAGAGTACGATCTCAGTGAATGATTTTATGAATATCCAGATTGGTGATATTGTAAAGCTTGATTCCAGGGTGGATGACGAACTGGATGTGTATGTTGGCAATATCATGAAATTCAGAGCACTGCCGGGTGCCATTTCGGATTCGTATGCGGTTCGGGTGACGTCAGTGGTAAAGGAGGAGCAGTAAATATATGGATGGTATGTTATCACAGGAAGAAATTGATGCGTTGACAGGAGCCGCAGGTACAATGACCGCAGCAGCTCCATCGTCGTCAATGACGTTGACAGACGCAGAGCGTGACGCAATTGGCGAGATCGCCAATATTAACATGGGAACCGCAGCAACAACCCTGTCAACCCTGTTGAATAATAAGGTGACGATCACAACGCCAAAGGTTTCTTATGTCACGATTAATGAGATTTCAGCGCAGTATGATAAACCATGTGTTTTTATTCATATTTCGTATATTGACGGGATTTCAGGCAATAATGTTCTGATCCTGAAGGAACATGATGTAAAGGTTATCACAGATCTGATGATGGGAGGTGATGGCTCCAACACAGACGGAGAACTGACAGAGCTTCATCTCAGTGCAATCAGTGAGGCAATGAACCAGATGATGGGTTCTGCCGCAACATCACTTTCCTCTATGTTAGACAAGAAGGTAGATATCAGCCCGCCAACAGCAAGTGTGGTCGATCTCAATGACAGCATTGATGATGTGACAGTATCCAGCTTTTTATCAGACGAGCTGGTGCAGGTTTCCTTTGATATGAGGATTGGAGATCTTGTGGACAGTCAGATCATGCAGTTATATCCGTTTGATTTTGCGAGAGATTTGTATCAGAAGTTTGTCGGGGAGGTCGGAATCGGTCAGGAACCGGTACAACCTGAGCCTGTTGTGGCACCGGAACCTCAGCAGATGCCGGAGCAGACAGCATCAATGCCGGGCATGGGAATGGATATGAATATGGCAGCTCAGCAGCCACAGATGCAGCAAGCAATGCCACAGCAGCCGTATATGATGCCGACACCGAATGTCAACGTACAGCCGGCGCAGTTCCAGCCGTTCAATGCAGGTGTAAGTCCGCTCATGCAGCAGGAAAATATAGACCTGATCATGGATGTTCCGTTGGAAGTTACCGTCGAGCTTGGACGTTCCAATAAGTCCATTAAGGAGATTCTTGATTTCTCACCGGGAACGATCATTGAGCTGAATAAGCTTGCCGGAGAACCGGTCGATGTTCTTGTCAATGGCAAGTTTGTAGCAAAGGGTGAGGTTGTCGTGATCGAGGAGAACTTCGGTATTCGAATTACCGAGATTTCCAAATAAGATAATATAAACTGGAGGTGTAGATATGATTGTAGTGTTAGTTGGTCAATCTGCACTTGCCAGTTTTTTTAAATTGTGCATGCTTTTGATCGCATTCATTTTGATTCTGGTGGCGTCCTATTATGTGACGAGGTGGTATGCCCAATCGGGCTTTGTCCGCAGACAGAACCACAATATGGAGATTGTCGATACATTGTCGATGGGACCGAACCGCCAGATATGCATTGTACGGATTGGTCAGAAATATATCGCAGTGTCCGTCTGTAAGGATCATATCCGTTTTCTGACAGAAGTTTCCGGGGATGAGATTGAATTTGAACCGAAGACCGAGACGGAGACAAGATCATTTCAGGAGATTTTTAAGGAAATGGCAGGACGCAGATTTACATCAGACGATCACAAGAAAGAGAAATAGAAAAGGGATTAAGAATGAGTCGATTTAAACAATTATTTTTTCGTAAGTCCATATGGAAAGGTTTATTTACGATTGCTGTTTTTATGCTGGTGTTTTTTGTTTCAGCACCGGCATATTCGGCAGCGGCCAAACGTGTTGATCAGACAACGCAGGATGAGATCGCTGGAGATGCAGATGCGGATGATGATACCTTTGATCTGAATATTTCGTCCAATCTGGGAAGCACCCGTCTGGAATCAACCCTGCAGATATTGATCATGCTGACGATCCTGGCACTGGCGCCTTCAATCCTGATTATGGTGACTTCGTTTACCAGAATTATCGTTGTATTTCATTTCCTGCGTACGGCGATCGGTACCCAGACCACACCGCCGAATCAGGTTCTTGTTGGTCTGGCACTTTTCATGACGATTGCAATCATGACACCGGTATTTACACAGGTATATGATGATGGCGTAAAGCCGTATACACAGGGACAGATGGAAGAGAAGGAGGCCGTGGAGGCAGGACTCAAGCCGCTTCGCAAATTTATGCTGGGACAGACCAGAGATAAGGATTTGAAGCTGTTCATGAAGATCAACGATACTTCGTCGGATGAGATCAAGGATTACGATGATCTCTCGATCACAACGATCATACCGGCATTTATCATCAGCGAGCTTCGGACGGCATTTATTATAGGCTTTGTCATTTATCTGCCGTTTATCGTGATCGATATGGTTGTGGCATCTACTCTGATGTCGATGGGTATGATGATGCTTCCGCCAACAACGATATCTCTGCCGTTCAAGATACTTTTATTTGTGCTGGCAGATGGCTGGAATCTTATTGTGGATCAGCTTGTTCGTTCATTTCAGTAGCCGGTGATGCCGGAATAAGGAGGAGTAACTAATGACTGCAGATGTTGTGATCGATATTGCCAGAGAAGTAGTGTGGGTGATCGTAAAGACCTCCGCACCGATGCTGATCGTTTCCCTGGTGGTTGGCTTGATCATTAGTATATTTCAGACAATTACGTCTATTCAGGAGCAGACGCTGACGTTTGTGCCGAAGTTTATTGCGATCATGGCAGTGATGGTATTAGCGGGCGGCTGGATCTTAAACAGCATGTCTGATCTTTTTGTTCAATTGGTACAGAGCATACCGCAGTATATTAAATAGTTGACGGATGAGAAAGGAGGAGGTGCTGCGTGCAGTTTACGATAGAGTATTTGGAATATATACTTCTGGTCTTTATCCGGATTGCATCTATGATGGTGACGGCGCCTTTTTTTAATTCCGGCAACTTTCCGCGGATGACAAAGATGGGACTTAGCTTTTTCTTCTCGCTGGTGGCAGTTAATCTGCTTGATTTTAACGGGCTCACTTATCAGGGGATCGCCGGTTATGCGGCACTGATCCTTCAGGAGGGGATTACCGGGGCGATCATCGGTCTGGCATCGGGATTTTGTCTGTATATTCTGAGCTTTTCCGGTAACATGTTTGATATGGAGATCGGATTTTCGATGGCGATGGAGTTTGATCCGGCAACGAATGTGCAGTCGACGATCACATCCAATTTATTCAGCCAGCTTTTTCTCGCATTATTTGTTGTTTCTGATATGCATTATTTCGTGATCGATGCAATTTATGATTCCTATAAGCTGATCCCGATCGGAGGAGCGAATCTGAAGGGGGATTTTTTGTCTGTTATGACAACGTACATTACGGACTATTTTGTCATAGGCTTTCGGATCATCCTGCCTATTTTTTCCTGCATTCTGATCGTGAACGTGGTGCTTGGAATACTGGCAAAGGTGGCTCCACAGATGAATATGTTTGTGATCGGTATACAGCTAAAGGTTTTTATCGGACTGTTTCTGTTATTCCTTTTGATGGGATATCTGCCGAATATCGTTGATTTCCTGTTCGTAGAGATGCAGAAGATGACAAAACTGTTTGTAGAGCAGCTTGCCTGAGTCGTAGAACGACAGGAATATGTCACAGAAAGGCAGGGATGCTCGTTGCTATTTCGAGAAAAATGAGTTATAGTATAAAATAGTTATGGCTTAAGATAGAAGACATCTTTTGAGAGGATTATTTATGCAGCAGGAAGCATGTGAAAAGCATTATTATCTGTCCTATGATCTGCAGTTGTTTGCGAAGGAAGGACAGGATGGCGAGAAAACAGAAGAACCGACAGCAAAAAAGCTGGAGGATGCCCGCAAGAAGGGACAGGTTATGCGAAGTACCGAGGTGGTTACCGCAGCAACACTTCTCGCATTTTTCTTTATGCTTAAGATCTTTGTCGGATTTATCGGCAACCGGTTTATGACAAGCTTCCGACAGACAATCGGTTTTATCAGTGATTATACGAGTGAACCGTTTACTCTTAACACCGCCAGAACAATTATCCGTGGATCTTTCTGGAATATTATTGTGGCGGCATTTCCGATCATGATCGTTGGATTTGTTGTGACGATCGTTGCAATTGTCTTTCAGGTTAAATGGAAGGTGACGGCAGAACCGCTGAAGCCGAAGTTTGATAAGTTTAATCCGGTAACAGGCATGAAAAGACTCTTTTCCAAGGATAAGATCATGGATCTTTTCAAATCCATTGCGAAGGTGGTTATCCTTGCTTATGTGGTGTACTCTTATCTGAAGAACCAGTGGCCTTTGATCTACAAGATGTATTCGTATACGCTTCCGCAGGCAATCGCAGTGATCGGAGATACCGTGATCAATGTCGGGATCCGGATCAGTGCACTGTTTGCAGTGATCGCCTTGTTTGATCTGTTTTACCAGAAATGGAAGTATCATCAGGATATGATGATGAGCAAGCAGGAGGTTAAAGACGAATATAAAAACTCCGAGGGAGATCCGAAGGTGAAGAGCCAGCAGAAGCAGAGAATGCAGCAGGCATCCCAGCGAAGGATGATGCAGGATCTGCCGAATGCGGATGTGGTCATTACAAACCCGACCCATCTTGCGGTTGCCATCAAGTACGATAAGGATACGAATGAGGCACCGGTCGTTGTGGCAAAAGGGGCTGATTATCTGGCACAGAAGATCAAAGACAGGGCACGGGAAAATGCCATAGAGATTGTAGAAAACAAGCCACTTGCCAGGATGCTGTATCACAATGTGGAGATCGGAGCTGAGATACCGCCGGAGCTGTATCAGATGGTGGCTGAGGTTCTTGCTTATGTATACAGTCTGACAGGACGTGTTAATTAGTGGATTATGATCTGCTCCCCGCAGGGCAGAGCTTTATATAGACAGAAAAGGAGAACGACTACTATGCAGAGATCGGATTTATTGCTGGGATTATACATACTGGTTCCGGTTATCTTTTTGATCATCCCGATTCCGACGCTTTTGCTGGATTTTTTGATCCTGTTAAATATCAGTCTGGCGCTGATCATTCTTTTTACGGCACTGTTTTCCAAGGAGGCATTGCAGATGTCAGCGTTTCCGACGATTCTGCTGATGACAACGCTGTTTCGTCTGTCCCTGAACGTTGGATCTACCCGTAATATTCTGTTAAACGGATATGCCGGTAATGTTGTTGCCACGTTCGGTGACTTTGTCGGCGGAGGTAATCTGATCGTCGGCGTAATCATTTTTGCCGTGTTGATATTGATCCAGATGATCGTGATCAACAAAGGTTCCGAGCGAGTATCCGAGGTGACGGCGCGTTTTACGCTCGATGCCATGCCCGGTAAGCAGATGGCGATCGATGCCGATCTGAATACAGGAGCCATTACGGATGAGCAGGCGAAGGAACGCAGACAGAAGATTCAGGATGAGGCTGCATTCTTCGGTTCCATGGATGGTGCGACCAAGTATGTTAAGGGAGATGCCACGGCAGGTCTCATCATTACGGCGATCAATTTTGTTGGAGGTCTTGTGCTTGGCATCATGATGCAGGGACTCAGTATGGATGAGGCACTGCAGAAATATACGATCTTAACGATCGGTGATGGTCTGGTGTCACAGATCCCGTCACTGATCATCTCATTGTCAACCGGTATCCTTGTCACAAAGGTTTCCAAGGAGTCGGATCTTGGCGGTGTGCTGATGCGGCAATTGTTTTCAATTCCCAAGGTACTTTATATCGTGGGTGGCACGATGGTATTTCTTGGCATTGGGACGCCGTTACAGACATGGATCTGTCTTGTTTATGCCGTGATGTTTATTGCAGTTGGACGAGTTATGGAATCTTCGATGGAGGAGCAGGAGATCGAGGAGGAGGTTACTGCCGAGGAGGAGACGGCGGAGGAGATCAGGCGTCCGGAGAATGTCGTTTCCCTGCTGCAGGTTGACCCGATCGAGCTTGAATTTGGTTATGGAATTATTCCTCTGGCGGATGTCAATCAGGGCGGTGATCTTTTGGATCGTGTTGTTATGATTCGTCGTCAGATCGCACTGGAGCTTGGTTGTGTTGTTCCGATGATACGTCTTCGTGATAATATTCAGCTTAATCCCAATCAGTATGTGATCAAGATCAAGGGCGTTCCTGTCAGTGAGGGTGAGATCCTGTTTGACCATTATATGGCAATGAACCCCGGATATGTGGAGGAGGAGATTACCGGTATCCCGACCTTTGAACCGTCCTTCCATCTTCCGGCACTCTGGATCACAGAGGGGCAGAGAGAGCGTGCCGAATCACTTGGTTATACCGTGGTTGATCCGCCTTCGATCATAGCAACGCACTTGACGGAGGTGATCCGAAATCATCTGGATGAGCTTCTGACGCGTCAGGATGTACAGAACCTGATCAATAATATTCAGGAACAGAATACGACATTGATCTCCGAGCTTGTGCCAAAGATGCTAAGCGTCGGAGAAATCCAGAAGGTGTTACAGAATCTTTTGCGGGAAGGAATCTCTATCAGGGATCTTGTAACAATTTTTGAGACACTTGCAGATAATGCGACAACGACAAGAGATACTGATGTACTAACGGAGTATGTCAGACAGAGTCTCAAGCGGGCGATTTCCAATAAGTATTTCCCTGCAAATGAGATGACCAGTGTTGTGACACTTGATCCGAAGATTGAGCAGGAGATCATGAGTTCTGTCAAACAGACGGAGCAGGGTGCATATATCAATCTGGATCCGGACAGAACAAAGGGAATCCTTGAATCTGTCGGGGACGAGGTGGAGAAGATGGAAGAACTCGGCAAGAATCCGATCATCATCACTTCGCCGATCGTTCGAATGTATTTCAAGAAGATTACAGAAGAGCAATTCAGGGATTTGATCGTTGTTTCTTATAATGAGATTGAGAATGACGTTGAATTACAATCAATTGGGATGGTGACAGTATAGTGATTATTAAAAAGTATATCGGAAAAACAGAAGAGGCGGCAACGGAGCTTGCCAGACAGGAACTGGGGAGAGATGCGGTGATCATGAATGTAAAAAAGAACATACCAAAAGGGCTTGCAAAATTCTTCCGCAAGGAAAGTGTTGAGGTGACAGCTGCTGTTGATGAACTTGTTTTGGAGGAATCAGCGAAGGACATGCCTGATTTTGCAAAACTGCAGGAGGCGATGCGCGGAGATGTGGCACCGGCTCCGGATTCCAAGGCGGCGAAGGCAGAGGCTGCAAAGCGCGTGCTTGCGGAAAAGAATCAGGTGATCTTAGAAGAAAAAGAATCCGTGAAGGAAGAGACGGAGGCACAGACCAACGCTATCGAGCAAAAGCTGAGTGATCTGCAGAAACTGTTAGAGAAGCAGGTGCAGGCGGCAGAAACTGCAGAGAAGGAAAAGAAATCAGGCAAAAAGAAAAAGATTTCGGACAAGAATAAGGCGTATCTGCGTTTGATCCGTTCCCAGATGAAAAACAACGAAGTGGATGAGATTTACATCGAACAGATCCTTGAGGAAATTGAGGACAGTATTAAGAATGATGCTTCTCTGGATAATGTGTTATCCGGTGTTTATCAGAAGATCGTTCTTAAGATCGGGCGGCCGCATCTCATTGATCTGCATGCCAAGAAAAAGAAATATATCTTTTTCATTGGTCCGACCGGTGTAGGAAAGACTACAACGATCGCCAAATTAGCATCTATGCTGAAATTGTCAAGCAAAGCCAAGGTGGCGTTGGTGACATCCGACACCTATCGGATTGCTGCGGTAGAGCAGCTTAAGACATATGCGAATATCCTTGGAGTACCGCTTAGGGTTGTATATTCCGCCGGAGAAATGACAGAGGCGTTTGAGGATCTCAAGAAATATGATCTTGTACTGATCGACACGGCAGGACGCTCTCACAACAATAAAGAACAGAAGGAAGACATACATGGTCTTTTGGAGACTGTACCGGAAGAGGAACGGGAGGTATTTCTCGTGATGAGTGCAACCACCAAATACCGGGATCTGGTAAGGATCTCACAATCCTATTCGGAGATTACCAAATACAGTCTGATATTTACCAAATTAGATGAAACAGATGCAGTCGGAAACATATTAAATATCCGTATGTTAACAGGGGCATCATTGTCTTATGTGAGCTGGGGACAGAATGTGCCGGATGATATCGGAAAAGTAGATGCACAGAAAATGGCAAAACAGCTTCTGGGAGGGAACAGCTGATGGATCAGGCAGAGCAGCTTAGAAATATTATCAAACAACAGAATAAGAAACCGCATTCGGCGCGTGTGATCACGGTCACAAGCGGAAAGGGCGGCGTAGGAAAGTCAAATGTATCGGTAAATCTTGCAATCCAGATGAGCCGCATGGGCAAGAAAACAGTGATCTTGGATGCAGATTTCGGACTGGCTAATATAGAGATCATGCTTGGAATACGTCCGAGATATAACCTTGCAGATATGATGTTCCGGGGACGTGAGGTAAAGGATATTATCTGCACGGGACCGGAGGGGATTGGATTTATCTCCGGTGGTTCAGGGCTTCGGGAGATGACCAATTTAAACAGGGATCAGATCTTAAGCCTTGTCCGTATGATGTATGAGCTGGATCATTATGCGGATGTCGTGATCATCGATACGGGTGCGGGAATATCAGATGCCGTTATCGAGCTGGTTGCCTCAAGCTCTGAGGTGCTTCTGGTAGCCACTCCGGAACCGACGTCCATTACCGATGCTTACGCACTTCTCAAAACACTTCACCGTCACAACGGCTTTGATCCGACGGCGACATCCATCAAAATGATCGGGAACAGGATCCAGAGCTACGAAGAGGGAAGGGAGCTGTATCTGAAATTAAATACAGTTGTCAACAAGTTCCTTGGAATGGATATGGATTATCTGGGAGCCATTCCCTATGATGAACGTCTTCCGAAAGCAGTGATGCAGCAGCAACCTCTGTCGCTGGCATTTCCGGATGCGCCTGCAGCGAGAGCCATGCTGGAGCTGGCGCTGGTGCTTGAGGATGAGAAAAAGGAAATTTCCCCTATGGATACAACACGTGGAATCGCCGGTTTGTTTACAAAGGTATTTAAACATCAGTTTCGTTCCAGATAAACAGAAAGACCGAACACGATCTGGGACCTGGTTATTTTTGACATAATTATGGGAAAATGGAGTAATGACATGAAAAATATTTTGATTGTAGATGATTCTGCACTCATGAGAAGGGTTCTATCTGATATAATTAATAAAGATGAGGAATTACATACAGAATTTAGTGCAAAGGACGGACTTGAAGCATTGAAAATTCTTGAGGAGCATAGCATCGATGCAGTTGTGCTTGACATTATCATGCCACGCATGAACGGAATTGAAATGCTCAAGGAGATGAAGCGGCGCGGTTATGATCAGAAGGTTGTAATCGTCAGTACCATTGCCAAAAAAGGAGCCGGAGAGACGATCGAGGCACTGGAGCTTGGAGCCTTTGATTTTGTGACAAAGCCGGGAAGTCTTTTCAGCGTCCGCTCCGAGGAGTTCGCAGGAAAGCTTGTGGAAAGAATCCACATGGCGTTTGGCATGAGCAAGGAGGTACATGAGAACGTTTCAAAGCCACAGGAAAACAGAGTGCCGCACTCTAAAGCAGGAGGAGTGGCAGGTGCCGGCAAGCTGGTTGCAATGGCATGCTCTACGGGAGGTCCAAAGGCTTTGCAGGATGTGATTCCGAAACTTCCGGCAAATCTGGATGCGGCGGTTTTACTTGTGCAGCATATGCCGGTTGGATTTACCTATTCACTGGGCGCACGTCTTGACGAACTCAGCCAGATCCATGTCAAGGAGGCAGAGGACGGAGAGGTGCTTTGCAAGGGAACGGTTTATATTGCAAAGGGTGGTTCTCAGATGCGAGTCATTGAGAAGAACAGGCGTGAATATGTATTATCAGTCCGGGAGGAAGAAGCCAGAAATGGATTAAAGCCATGTGCGGATATCATGTATGAATCATTGAGGGAGAGCTCATTTGATGATATCACCTGTGTCGTGATGACCGGAATGGGTGCAGATGGCACCAAAGGAATATTGCAACTCGAGAAAACCAACAAAATCTATGTGATAGCGCAGAATGAAGAAAGTTGTACCGTATACGGCATGCCGAAGGTAGTTACCGAGAGTGGTGTGGTCGATGAGGTACAGGATCTGAATCTGATCGCTGACGCAATTACAAAGCATGTGGGGGTGCGATAATATGGATGTTAGTCAGTATCTTGAAATCTTTATTGATGAAACAAAAGAACATTTGCAGACATTAAGTGATCAGCTGATGATCCTGGAGCAGGAGCCGGAGAACATGGAGACGATTAACGAGATCTTCCGTGCGGCACACTCTCTGAAGGGAATGGCGGGAACGATGGGCTACAAGCGCATGCAGCGCCTGACTCATGACATGGAGAACGTATTTCAGGAGATCCGCAGCGGCAACATGAAGGTGCAGCCGGAGCTTGTTGACGTATTGTTCCGTGGACTGGATGCACTGGAGGGGTATCTTGCCAATATCCTTGACTCTGCCGATGAGGGAACCGAGGAGAATCAGGATATAATCAATGCATTAAATGATATCGTGGAGAAGGGAACCGGAAAGTCAAGCCAGCCGAAGCCGGCAGTTGCTGCCGCACAGGTGCCTGACGCTGACAATGCAGCGGGTGGTGCATTGTATGAGTCGATTTCAATATCCGATTATGAGATCAATACCTTTGAGACAGCAAAGGAGCAGAATCTTAATATTCTCGGCATCACGGTTTATCTGCAGGAGACCTGTATCTTAAAGGCTGCCAGAGCATTTCTGGTGTTTAAGGCGCTGGAGGAGCTTGGCGAGGTTATGAAGGCGGTGCCGGATGTACAGGATATTGAGGACGAGAAGTTCGACATGAACTTCAGCCTGATCTATTTTACACAGGAATCTGCGGAGAAGGTGAAGGCAGCAATCGAGAACGTTTCCGAAATTAAAGAGGCGGTTGTCGGTGAGTTTAAGCTTCCGAAGCAGGAGGCTGCCAAGGCGGAGGAGCCTGCAGCAAAGGAGAGTAAGATTGTACCGGAACCAAAGCAGGCAGGTGCTGCTGCCGTCCAGAAGGACACCAAAAAAGAAACCGAAAAGAAACCGGAAAAGAAATCTGCTAAGCCTGCAGTGGGCAGAACCGTCCGCGTAGATATTGAGAAGCTTGATGTATTGATGAATCTTGTCAGTGAGCTGATCATTGCCAAAAACGGTCTTGTTTCTATCAGCTCCAACACGCAGAATACCAGAAACGATAACAGCTTTAATGAGCAGATTGAATATCTGGAGAGTGTTACCACCAATCTTCATGAGTCAGTGATGAAGGTGCGAATGGTTCCGATTGAGAGCGTTGTTAATCGTTTTCCTCGTATGATCCGTGACCTGAGCAAGAAACTTGACAAGAAAATGGAGCTTCATATGACCGGTGAGGATACAGAGCTTGACCGTACGGTGATTGACGAGATCGGTGATCCGTTACAGCATCTGCTGCGTAACTCAGCCGATCATGGTCTTGAGAGTAATGAGGATCGTATCGCACTTGGTAAGTCCGAGGTTGGAAATATCTGGTTGAACGCTTATCAGGATGGTAATAACGTTAATATTGAGGTGCGTGATGACGGTGCCGGCATCAATATTGAGAAGGTTCGTAACAAAGCACTTGAAAAGGGGATGATCACGCCGGAGCAGGCAGAGGTTATGACGGATAAGGAGATTATCGATCTGTTATTCCAGCCAAGCTTTTCTACTGCAGACAAGATTACCGATGTCTCCGGACGAGGTGTTGGTCTTGACGTTGTAAAGACCAAGATCGAAGGTCTTGGCGGCAATATTGAGTGTCGTTCCGTTATGGGAGAGGGAAGCAGCTTTATCATTCACCTTCCATTGACACTGGCGATCATTCAGGCATTGATGGTAGAACTTGGCAATGAGAAATATGCCATCCCGCTTGGAAATATTCAGACGATAGAGGATGTGCCTTTTTCTGATATTAAGTATGTTCAGACCAAGGAAGTGATCAATCTTCGAGGAACCGTCATTCCTCTGATCCGGCTGGATCAGATCCTGGATGTCGAGAGCGCAGCACAGGACCAGGAAAGCCTGACGGTCGTTATTGTAAAGAAGGGTGACAAGCAGGCAGGTCTTGTCGTTGATAATCTGATCGGTCAGCAGGAGGTTGTTATCAAGTCGATCGGAAGCTATATCAACTGCAGTAAGATTATCAGTGGTGCAACGATTCTGGGAGATGGTGAGATCGCTCTCATACTTGAGGTTAACACACTGGTATAAGTCTGCTGGCTGAGAATGGAGGGGTAATATGAACAACGGTAATGTACAGAATATGGACACGGTAGCAAATGAAAAGCAGTATATTGTTGTACGGCTCGGCTCAGAGCAGTATGGCATTGACATACAGTATGTGGATAATATCGTCCGCAACCAGAGAATCACAAGAGTACCAAAGGCACAGCATTACTTCAAGGGTGTGATCAATCTGCGTGGTGAGGTTATCCCTGTCATGAGTCTTCGTCTGAAGTTTGATCTGGAACCGGATGAATATACAAACGCAACCAGGATCATTATCATTAAGCTTGAGCAGCATTCCGCCATCGGAATTATTGTGGATGAGGTCAAGGAGGTTGTGACCCTGTCGGAGGATGCCATAGACAAGCCGACAAGTGCAGACAGTGCAGGTGATTCAAGAATACAGTATCTTAGTGGCATTGGAAAGCAGGCGGACGGACTGATCTCATTGCTTAACATTGCAAATGTGGTAAATGACAAAGAAGCAGTATCATAATGATATGAGGTGACATCCATGCAGATCAAGGAAGATAAGATTGAAGAGATGGAGTTTGATATTCTGACAGAGATCGGTAATATCGGAGCAGGAAATGCCACAACGGCTCTTGCGAAGCTGATCAATGGAAGGGTAGATATGTATGTTCCAAAGGTTGAGCTGCTCGCATTTAAGGATCTGGCAGAGATTCTTGGTGGAGCGGAGGAGCTGGTGGCAGGAATCCTGCTGAGCCTTGAGGGAGATATTGAGGGATCTATGCTGTTTGTTCTGGAAAACAATGCAGCACACCATCTGGTACACCGCCTGATGGGAAGCGATGGAAGCAATGTAACCGATGAGTTTACCGAGATGGAATTATCGGCACTTTTGGAGATCGGCAATATCATTGCCGGAGCTTACCTCACCGCGATATCCCAGCTTACAAACTTAAGCATTATCCCGACCGTTCCAAGCCTTGCGGTGGACATGGCAGGAGCCATTTTAAGTGTTCCTGCGATTGAATTTGGAAAGCTTGGAGACAAAGCACTCCTGATCGAGTCCCAGTTTCGGGATGAAGAAATGGATGTTTGCGGGTATTTCATTTTAATACCTACAATGGAATCTTATGCACATATATTGAATTCATTAGGAATGTAGGTGGCGAAATGAGTGAAGGAATGATCAAAGTCGGAATGGCGGACGTAAATGTCTGTCATGCCCCGGGGGCGATTACAACACTGGGACTCGGATCCTGTGTCGGTGTCGTTTTGTACGACCGAACGACCAGAACTGCGGGTCTGGCACATGTGATGCTTCCGGACAGCACAAAGGTTCGTCAGAATCAGAACAAAGCAAAATTTGCAGATACCGGGATCGATCTTCTGATCGAAATGCTTCGGAACGAAGGTGCAAACTGTTCAATGCTCACGGCAAAGATTGCCGGGGGAGCGCAGATGTTTGCGTTCAGCACCAACAATGACATGCTGCGGGTAGGAGAGCGCAACGTTGAGGCTGTAAAGGCGAAGCTAAAGGAACTTGGGATCCGTATTCTGGCGGAAGATACCGGAGCCAATTACGGGCGAACCGTTGAATTTTATCCGGAAACGGGGGATTTTCTGATAAAATCCGTTGGCAAGCCGGAAAAGATTATATAGATCAGGGGAATCCCCCGGAGGAGAAAAATTTTGAAGACAGAGTATATTCCGAAAGTGATCACACTGCTTGCCGGGGCTGTGGTATGTATTGTATCTATCGTACGCCATATGGATACGACATACAGTCTTGAGATCCTGCTGGCAGCGCTTATCATTTTCTATATCATAGGATGTCTGGCAAGACATATTATCGAGAGGGTTATGGTCAGCAACCGTTTCGTCAAGGAAGTGACGGATGAGATGGTAAAGGAAGCGCAGGAAGCCGCACAGGAGGAATCATCAGAATCGGAAGAAGCAGAGGAGACATCGGATCACTAAGCAGCAGGCTTCATACAGGGATGAGGGGAATTTATGAATGAGAAGGAAAGAACCGCCGTATGGGAAGAATACATCAAAACGCGCAGCCCAAAGCTAAGAGAAAAGCTGATCATTGAGTATGTGCCATTGGTCAAGGTTGTTGCCGGAAGAATGGGAATGTATCTCGGGTATACGGTTGAATATGATGATCTGACCGGTTATGGGATATTTGGTCTGATCGATGCGATTGATAAGTTTGAGCTGACAAAGGGCGTTAAGTTTGAGACGTATGCCAGCCTTCGGATCCGCGGCTCGATTCTGGATCAGATCCGTAAGCTTGACTGGATACCGAGAACACTGCGTCAGAAGCAGAAGAAGCTGGATACGGCGGCAAGTCATCTGGAGAGTGTGCTTGGAAGAACGCCGACCAGCGAGGAACTTGCCGAAGAGCTTCAGGTATCGTTAGAGGAACTGGATGCCATGGTCAATCAGACACAGGTGGCGAATCTTGTCTCTCTGGATGAGTATCTGGAACAGGGCAGCGAAGTTAAGGCAGAGGAGGGCAATAAGGCGGCATTCTTACAGCCGGAGCAGGTAGTGGAACGTCAGGATCTTAAGCGGCTTCTTGCAGAGGCAATCAACGAACTGACCGAGAAGGAGCAGAAGGTGATCGCACTTTATTATTATGAAGAAATGACCTTAAAAGAGATCAGCAGTATTCTGGAGGTGTCGGAGTCCAGAGTATCACAGCTTCATACTAAATCACTTCGTAAAATGAAAGAAAAACTAGGCACTGAGAATATGGGAGTCCTTGGTATCTGGAACATATAGGCTGTCGCGGTGCTGTGGCAGCCTTCGCATTTTAGAGATGATACAGGGAGGAGATTCGTATGAAAAGAAATGCATTTTTTCAGCTTGTACAAAAGCAGGACGGCGTCTATCTGAAGTCTTATCCGGCATTGGAGGGAGGCGCGCCACTTTCTGTTGACGATATTTTATATTATCTGGAGCAGAAAAAGATCATGGACGTTTCGGTGGATGACATCACCTCTTTTGTGCAGAAAGCGTCAGAAACGGTAAATGCTGAGAAACGGATCATGATCGGAAAGATCTTGCCGGAAAATGAGTTTCCGGTGGTCACGATCGATCCGGAGAGGAAGTTTGCAAAGATCCGCCTTTATCCCCCATCAAGCGGAGGAAAGCGACTTTCGCTCAAGGAGCTTTTGGAACGGATCGGGCAAAACGGCGTTCAGTATGGTATCCTGAAAGAAAACGCAGCGCTTTTGTTAAAAGCACATCTTTACTGTACGGATGTACTGATCGCCAAGGCAAAGCCTCCGGTACAGGGAAGAGATGCGAAGATCACCTATCACTTTGACGTTGATAAAACCTGCCGTCCGGCAATGGACGAGTCGGGCAACGTAGACTTTCACCATCTGGACATGATCGAGCATGTGCGTGAGGGACAGCATCTTGCCACACTTGCGCCGGCAGATACGGGGATCAGCGGCATAGATGTGATGGGGGAAGAATTTAAACCCAAAAAGGTCGTGCAGCGTATTTTAAAGCATGGCAGAAATATTCATCTGTCTGAGGATGGTTTAGAGATGTATTCGGATGTTTCCGGTAATGTCACGCTGGTCGATGAGACGGTGTTTGTATCGAATCAGTATGAAGTACCTGCTGATGTAGGTGCTTCAACCGGCGATATCGACTATGACGGAAGTGTTGTTGTCAAGGGAAATGTGCTGACCGGTTATGCAATCAAGGCAACCGGAGACATCATTGTCAATGGCGTTGTGGAGGGAGCAAAACTTGCAACCGCCGGAAAAATCGTTCTGAAGCGTGGAATCCAGGGAAAAGGACAGGCATCGCTTGAGGCAGGGGGAGATGTGATCAGCAATTTTATCGAAAGCGCATCCGTTGAGTGCGGAGGAAGAGTGATTACCGATGCCATCATGCACAGTCATGTGACAGCGGAGGATGATATTATTGCCAGAGGAAAACGTGGCATGATCACCGGCGGTGCATTGAAAACAAAGACGAGGATCGAAGCAAAAACGATCGGCTCTACAATGGGAACTACAACGGTGTTAGAAGTTGGGATTGACCCAAAGCTCGTTGAGCGGTATCATTTACTGGAAAAGGATGCAGAGCAGCTGGCATTGGAACGGGAATCACTGGTGCAGAATGTGCTTCTTCTTAAGAAGCGGCTGGACACACAGGGAAAGCTCGATGAAGAAAAGCTCGCATCCATGAAACGTGCAGGGCTTCGGATCAAGGAGATCGATGCGGCATTGAAGGATAATGAGGCAGAGCGTGCCAGACTTTCCGAGGAGATCAGGAAAAAGGACAGCGGACGCATTGTTGCGGAGAATATCGTGTATCCGGGCGTCAAGATGACCATTTCATCCGTAAGCACCAACATCAACTCAGAGGTACAGCACAGTGCATTTGTGCGGGACGGGGCTGACATCCGCATCAGAGCAATCTGATAAGCTTTGTATACAGCGTAAAAGCTTTTGCGGCATTTGGTCTGCAAAAGACCGGAAAGGTGTGATTATTTATGTCTTTGACAATTGATTATATAACAATGCCTCCAAAGTCTCAGGAGGTATCCCAGATACAGCATGGTGATCAGGTGCGTTACGAGCAGTCACAGCAGGAGGTTGCATCGCAGGTGCAGCAGCAGGTACAGAAGAATTCCCATCAGACCATCCGTCGTACAAAGGCAGAGAATAAAGAATACAACATGCGCGATGATGAGAGACGGAGACGGCAGGACGGTTCAGGGGGACGCGGTAAGAGACAGTCAGGGGAAACATCGAAGGAAGAAAACAAGGATCCGGGAATCGGTGGAAGCTTTTTTGATATGAAGATTTAGCCATAATGAACAACAAAAGAGGAGTAAAAACATGTTAGTAGTAGAATTGATAATGATAGCGATTGGACTTGGAGCAGTGATATTCAGCTTTCGGGTATCCGGGGAGCCGTCTGAAACGAACGCAGACAGTACAACGGTCCGGTCAGAGGATCCCCAACAGGTCAGGGAGGAGATGGAACAGTATAAGGAAGAGGTGATCAACTCCGCATCGGAGGAGCTGAGCCGGATTTCCAATGACAAGCTGCTTGGAATGAATGAATATTCCGAGGAAGTGCTCGCGCGTATGACAAAAAATCATGAAGAGGTAGTATTCCTGTATGATATGCTCAAAGAAAAGGAGGAGGACGTCAAAGACCTTGTTCATCATGTCGATTCGGTCAAAGCGCAGATCCATAATGAGACAGCGCAGGAATATCAGAAGATGATGGATGCATTGAAAAAACTTCAGGGCAGCCGTATTGCTGTGGAGGCAGAAGCCTCGCAGCCGGAAGAGACGAACAGGCAGCCGGACGAAGCTCAAAAGAAAAAGAAGAATAAGAATCTGAAGAGTACGCAGGCGCAGAAGCTTACGAAGGATCTGGAGAAAAAGAGCAGGGCAGCCCGTGAAACCGTTGAAGAGGACGATTCGGAGGATGTTGCATCAGAAAATCCAAACAATCACAATGCAGAAATTATAAAGCTTTATAAAGAAGGAAACTCTGTCTTTGATATTTCGAAGCTGCTTTCGATCGGTCAGGGAGAAGTAAAGCTTGTGATCGATCTATACAAAGCGAGTCGATAAGAAAGGTAGGGTATTATGGATAAGAAATCCTTTATGCGTGGATTTGGAACGGGTGTTTTGTTTGCAGCGGTGATCCTTGGAATCTCCTGTCTGATGAGAACCTCAGACACGGCAGTGATAAGGAAAGCCAGACAGCTTGGCATGACATATGCGGATTCCGATGAAAAATTATTTGAGACGGCAACACCGAAAGCAAAGACAAGTGCTGCACCGAAGGAGGAGACTGCCGGTGCATCGCCGGAGGCGGGGGCTGCAAGCACGGAGCCGAAAGCTGTACAGGCAACCGCAAAGCCGGAGACAACAGCTGAAACAGAACAAAAGACAGCCAAGGCAACATCCAAACCGGATAAAAGTGTTTCTAAAACAGAGGCAACCGATGAAGAGTTTAAAAAAGAAAAAGATAAGATCAAGAAAGATTTCGATAAATCAACGAAGGAATTTACGATCCATGCCGGAGAGTGGTCTTATCGTGTGAGTCAGAAGCTGGAGAATCTTGGTCTGGTATCGGATGCGAAAAAGTTTGATCAGTATCTGGAGGATAATGGCTACAGCAGCAAGATAAAAATAGGTCATTATACCATATCCAAGGATGCGGATTTTGAAGAGATTGCAAAGGAGATAACATCAAAATGAGATTTCGACCATGTATAGACATTCACAACGGCTCCGTAAAGCAGATTGTCGGCGGAAGTCTCAGGGATGCCGGGGGTCAGGCACACAATAATTATGTCTCAGAATATGATGGAGCCTATTATGCCGACATGTACCGCAGGGATGGCTTTTATGGCGGTCATATTATTCTGCTCAATCCGGTGGGAAGCGAGTGGTATGAGGCTGATTTACGTCAGGCACAGGGAGCCTTAAATGCATTTCAGGGTGGAATGCAGATCGGAGGCGGGATCTGTCTGGAGAATGCAGAGCATTTTCTGGATATGGGAGCAAGCCATGTGATCGTGACATCGTATGTTTTCCGAAATGGCGCAGTTGACTTTGAACGATTAAAGGCATTATCTGCTCTGACCGGTAAGGACAGACTGGTGCTTGATCTAAGCTGCAGACGATATGAGGATGGCTACTATATTATGACGGATCGCTGGCAGAATAAGACAAATGTACGGTTGACGACAGAAACCATGCTTATGCTTCAGGATTACTGTGATGAATTTCTCGTACATGCAGTGGATGTTGAGGGCAGACAAAACGGTGTGGAGCGTGAGCTTGTTTCCTTCCTGGGACATGAAAATATCTGTCCGGTCACCTACGCAGGTGGTATCCATTCCATGGAGGATCTCGCCTATCTGGAGTCGGAGGGGCAGAAGAGATTAGACTTTACAATTGGCAGTGCCCTTGATCTTTTTGGTGGTAATTTAGTCTATCAGGATATGCTCAAATACCGATAAATAAAGGCTTTGCAGGCTGTAAAGCCGATTTATTGAGAGATTGTTACAAATATTACACATGAAATTGTTACAAATATTACATCAACTAATATAGAAAATTACAAATCGACAGGAAATATGTCACAATGCATTAAAAGTGACGCAATTTCCTGTCGATTTTTGTGAATTATTTATATAAAAATGTGCCTTGTGACGATCCGTGAAATTTAGATATTGCAAATTGGGTTGATTTTTTAAAATAATGTGATATAATTGTTACATAAATGTTAAGCAACAGGCAGTTGCCCGACAAGAACATTACGGCAAAATACACTGCGTTGTTACTTTCATTCAGGAGGTTATCATGAAGTTTAAAAAATATGCAACACTCATACTATTAACAATCTTGGTTATTGGTTTCTCAAAGAACACAGTATTTGCTGCTGCAAAGGCTGCCGGCACATCGACAAAGGCTGCAGTCAATACCCAGAACAAAACATCATCTAAGAAGTCTTATAAAAAGTCAGATCTTCGTCTTATGGCATCCATCATTAACTGTGAGGCTGGTGGAGAAAGCTACCAGGGCAAGTTAGCAGTTGGTATCGTCGTAATGAACCGTGTCTCATCGAAGGCATTTCCGAATACGATCCGCAAGGTTATTTACCAGAGAGGGCAGTTTTCACCGGTTCGCAATGGTGCATTAAACAAGCGTCTGGCGCAGTATGATGCAGGTCGTACCGGCAGCAGCCAGTGGAAGGACTGCATCAAGGCGGCGAAGAAAGTTTTATCCGGACAGGATTATATCATGTACCGTGGTTCTAAGAAGAACTTTGACAGCTTTCACTTTTTCAGTGTATATCTTTCCGGCGCAAGATTCCGTCTGGGAGGACACCGTTTTAAGTAAGAATGATTCAGAATGATATAGGAAAGGGTTTCCGAGAGGAAGCTCTTTTTTCATGCTACAGATGCAGTTACAGGTACTGTCAAAAAAATGTCTTTGCGAAAACCATTTATTGTGGTATGATATTAAAAGTATTTTGTCACCAAAGGAGGAGACACAGTGAGTAAAGAATTAGAGAATGTGACAGAGGAGACAGAGGTGGTTTCCCGTAATTTTATCGAGAATATCATCGATAAGGACATCGAAGAGGGTCATTGCAAAAAGGTAGTGACCAGATTTCCACCGGAGCCGAATGGATATCTGCATATCGGACATGCCAAGTCGATTTTGTTAAATTCAGGACTGGCAGAAGAGTACAATGGTACCTTTCATCTTCGCTTCGATGATACGAATCCGATGAAAGAAAAGACCGAGTTCGTTGATTCGATCATGGAGGATGTCAGGTGGATCTGCGGTGATCTTGATCCGGCACAGGTATATTATGCATCCGATTACTTTGATCAGATGTATGAGTGTGCAGTGAAGCTGATCAAAAAGGGCAAGGCTTATGTTTGTGATCTGACAGCGGATGAGATCAGAGAATACCGTGGTACCTTGACAGAGCCGGGCAAGGACAGTCCGTATAGAGAGCGTTCGATCGAGGAGAACTTAGATCTGTTTGAACGCATGAAGAATGATGAGTTTCAGGATGGAGAGAAGGTGCTTCGTGCCAAGATCGATATGGCATCACCGAATATCAACATGCGTGATCCGATCATTTACCGTGTGGCACATATGAATCATCATAATACAGGAGATAAGTGGTGCATTTACCCGATGTACGATTTCGCACATCCGATCGAGGATGCAATCGAGGGAATCAGCCACTCTATCTGTACACTCGAGTTTGAGGATCATCGTCCTCTTTATGACTGGGTGGTACGTGAGCTGGAGTTTGAGAATCCGCCAAAGCAGATTGAGTTTTCCAAGCTGTATCTGACCAATGTGGTGACCGGAAAGCGTTATATCAAGAAGCTGGTTGAGGAGCATATCGTAGACGGCTGGGATGACCCGCGTCTTGTATCGATCGCTGCACTTCGCCGCCGTGGTTTCACACCGGAGTCCATCCGTAAGTTTATGGAGCTTTGTGGTGTGTCCAAGTCACAGAGTTCTGTGGACTACGCAATGCTCGAGTATTGTATCCGTGAGGATCTGAAGCTGAAGCGTCCGCGTATGATGGCTGTTTTAGATCCGATCAAGCTTGTGATCACAAACTATCCGGAGAATGAGATTGAGTATCTGGATGTTTCCAATAACCAGGAGAATGAGGAAATGGGTACCCGTAAGGTGCCGTTTGGCAGAGAACTTTACATCGACCGTGAGGATTTCATGATCGAGCCGCCGAGAAAGTATTTCCGTCTGTATCCGGGCAATGAGGTTCGTCTCATGAACGCATATTTTGTGACATGCACCGATTATGTGACTGATGAGGATGGCAATGTGACAGAAGTTCACTGTACTTATGATCCGGAGACGAAGAGTGGATCCGGCTTCAATGCACGTAAGGTTAAAGGAACGATCCACTGGGTATGTGCGGATACCGCACAGAAGGCAGAGGTTCGTCTCTACGAGAATATCGTTGACGAGGAGAAGGGTGTATACAATGAGGATGGCAGCATCAATCTGAATCCAAATTCCCTGACCGTTATGGATAACTGTTTCGTTGAGCCTGCACTTGCAGAGGCAGAGCCGACAGAGAGTTTCCAGTTTGTCCGTCACGGGTATTTCTGTGTGGATTCTAAGGATTCCTCCAAGGATCACCTGGTATTTAACCGGATCGTATCCCTGAAGAGTTCTTACCGTCCGAATAAATGATAAGCAATTCATAGAATGGAGGGGTTTACATGAAAGGCATTTTTTCCGGTCTTGAAAAATTAGGTCTGGGAAAATTGGAGAAGGTAGAAGTATTCGAGGATGCATCTAAGAAGGAAAATGATACACAGGAAGCAAAGAAAAAGGCACCGGCAGCCACAGAAGCAGATTTTCTATTTGAGAAGACATATGTCTGTCCGGTATGCGATCAGGAGTTTCACTCCAAGAAGATTCGCACCGGCAAGGTGAAACTTCTGGCGGCAGATACGGATCTGCGCCCAAAGTATCAGCATGTTGACTGTCTGAAATATGATGCAGTGGCATGTCCGCACTGTGGATATGCAGCACTCGATCGTTTCTTTAAGTTCATGATGCCGGCACAGGCAAGGCTGATACGGGAGCATATCTCTGCAAATTTCAAGGGGCTTCCGGCCACGGACAGCATTTATACCTATGATGATGCACTGGAACGTCACCAGCTCGCGCTGCTCAATACCGTCATCAAGAAGGCGAAGGAGAGCGAACGGGCATATACTTGTCTGAAGATGGCGTGGATCTGCCGCGGAAAGGCAGAGTCGCTTTCGGAGGAGCTTCCAAACTATAAAGCACAGTTAAAGGAATTAAAGGGGCAGGAGAAGGAGCTGCTGGAGAATGCATATACCGGTTTTGAGACGGCATTTTCCAAGGAGTCCTTCCCGATGTGCGGAATGGATGAGATAACCGTCAGTTATCTTCTGGCTGAGCTTGCGAGAAGAACCGGCAAGTTTGAGGAGTCCAGCCGCTGGATCTCCAGAGTGCTGATCTCCAGAGATGCCAATGATCGCATTAAGAACAGAGCACGGGAGATCAAGGAGCTGTTAAATAAGGATATGCATAAAGCGTAATGAAATAAAATATACAAAACAATACCGGCAGGTCATATTGCTATGATCTGCCGGTATTGTTATTGAAAGTAATATTTAAATCAAAATGATTATGTAACAGGATACATGTGTAAGCTGCCTGCAGTTCAACAAATATTTCATCCGGATCCGGTTACTGTGGAAGAACACTGTTCGTTTTATTCATACTGCGGGGCAGTGCGTCCTTGGAGTTCTTCCATGGCTTGTCTTCGTTGCGGTAGTCAAACTTGTCGGTAAACCACTCAAGATCATCCGTAACACGTTTCATGTTGGTCAGATAAACCTCATTCAGAGTCTTGATAAACTCCGGTAGGCGCTTGCCGGAAAGACTTGACGGTGCACCCTCGTAAAGCATACCGAAATGCTTCGTGCAAAAGCCCTTTGAAGCAGCAAACTTCCGGCGGAACTCCTCGTCATGCTCATAGCAGTGATAGATGGTTGCCAGATATCTGGCAAAGATCCGGTCGATCCGGTTGCAGATATAACAGGAATGATTCAGATTCTCGATATATTCCGTGACCGGGGAAGCATTCTCTGTCTTCTTGGCAAACAGCCCTTTCTTGACCGGCTTGTCAGAAGAAAGCAGATCCTCCAGATCGCGGTTGGTGCGCTGCATGTGTGTGTGAAGGATCAGAGCAAGACCGAGACGGTTCTGATGCTTGTAAAGCTGTTTCACATGGTGGGTACAAAAGCCGATCTTGTTGGTCTCCATACGGATATCATCTTCCATATAGCTTGGTCCCATGGTAAATTCAATCGCATCCTTCTCCAGGGAATCGTACATGGAGCAGACCGGACATTCACAGTCTACGGCGAACGCATCATTTACCGGGATGGTATAAAGCTGTTCTTTCATTATGTCCTCCTTTTCCTATATAAATAATGATAGTGGAATCAAAATGTATGACAGGATTAAAATCATCATATTGTATAATGATTATATAGCAATTGACCTGCACAGTCAAAGAAAATGTAATAAAGAGATAAAAAGAGAAAAAAGGAGATATTAGAAGAAATAATAAAATATATTTCATAATACATAAAATCACTAACTTGGAAAACTTGCAGAATAAAACGAAATGCAATATATTATGTTTATGGTTAGCACTCGGATAGAGTGAGTGCTAATAGTAAAATAGTCAATAAGGAGGTCATTTTCATGAAATTAGTACCATTGGGTGACAGAGTTGTTTTAAAACAGTTAGAAGCAGAAGAGACCACAAAATCCGGCATTGTTCTTCCGGGAAATGCACAGGAGAAGCCACAACAGGCAGAAGTAATTGCTGTGGGACCGGGCGGAGTTGTTGATGGAAACGAAGTTAAGATGGAAGTCGCAATCGGCGATAAGGTTATTTATTCAAAATATGCCGGAACAAACGTAAAGCTTGAGGATGAGGAGTACATTATCGTACGCCAGAATGATATCGTAGCTAAGGTTGAAGGCTAATGCATCAGGCATACAGTGACGAGACTGTTATAATTTAGATAGGAGGATTTGTAAACATGGCTAAGGAAATTAAATTTGGCGCAGATGCCAGAGCTGCTTTGGAAGCAGGTGTAGATAAGCTTGCAGATACCGTTAAGGTTACATTGGGACCAAAAGGAAGAAACGTTGTACTTGATAAGTCATTCGGTGCACCACTGATCACAAACGATGGTGTTACGATCGCAAAGGACATTGAGCTTGAGGATGGCTTCGAGAACATGGGTGCACAGCTTGTAAAGGAAGTTGCCACAAAGACAAACGATGTAGCAGGTGATGGTACAACAACCGCTACCGTACTTGCACAGGCAATGGTAAATGAGGGGATGAAGAACCTCGCAGCAGGCGCAAACCCAATCATTCTCCGTAAGGGAATGAAGAAGGCATGTGATTGTGCCGTTGAGTCAATCGCATCTATGAGCTCAAAGGTAACCGGCAAGGATCAGATCGCACGTGTTGCTGCTATTTCTGCTGGTGATGACAGTGTCGGTGAGATGGTTGCCGATGCAATGGAAAAGGTATCTAACGATGGTGTTATTACGATCGAGGAGTCCAAGACAATGCATACAGAGCTTGATCTTGTAGAAGGTATGCAGTTTGATCGTGGTTATGTATCTGCTTATATGTGTACAGATATGGATAAGATGGAAGCAAACCTTGACAATCCATACATTCTTATCACAGATAAGAAGATTTCGAATATTCAGGAAATCCTTCCTCTTCTTGAGGAGATCGTTCAGAGCGGTGCTAAGCTTCTGATCATTGCTGAGGATGTTGAAGGAGAGGCTCTTACAACACTCGTTATCAACCGTCTGAGAGGAACCTTCAACGTAGTTGCTGTTAAGGCTCCAGGCTATGGTGACAGAAGAAAAGCAATGCTTGAGGATATCGCGATCCTGACAGGTGGTACTGTAATCTCTGATGAGGTTGGTCTTGACCTGAAAGAGACAACACTGGATCAGCTTGGCCGTGCTAAATCTGTTAAGGTACAGAAGGAGAATACTGTTATCGTTGATGGTGCCGGTGATCAGGATGCAATCTCAGCACGTATCGCTCAGATCAAAGCTCAGATTGAGGAAACAACATCTGATTTCGACAGAGAGAAGCTTCAGGAGAGACTGGCTAAGCTTGCCGGCGGCGTAGCAGTTGTACGTGTAGGTGCTGCAACTGAGACAGAGATGCAGGAAGCTAAGCTTCGTATGGAGGACGCTCTGGCTGCAACAAGAGCTGCTGTAGAAGAGGGTATCATCTCCGGTGGTGGATCTGCTTACATTCATGCTTCTAAAGAGGTTGCAAAGCTTGCTGCAGGTCTTGAGGGCGATGAGAAGACTGGTGCCAACATTATCCTGAAAGCACTTGAAGCTCCATTGTTTACAATCGCATACAATGCAGGTCTTGAGGGTGCTGTTATCATCAACAAGGTTCGTGAGTCTGAGCCGGGTGTTGGCTTCAACGCACTGACCGAGGAGTATGTTGACATGGTTCAGGCAGGTATCGTTGATCCTGCAAAGGTAACAAGAAGTGCTCTTCAGAACGCAACGAGTGTTGCATCTACACTTTTGACCACAGAGTCTGTCGTATCCAATATCAAGGAGGATGCTCCTGCAATGCCTGCAGGTGGAGCTCCTGGAATGGGTATGATGTAAATAGCAAAATCAAAGATTTTGCATTAGAAGTTTCTGCGAAACTTCCGCTGTTAGGAACTACTTGTGATTGGTAGTTTCCACATAGCGTATCATAAAGAATTTTGCATTAGAAGTTTCTGCGAAACTTCCAACAATATAAGAGGTTTTAACACCCATAACCGGTGTTTACGAAAGGAAAGCTATGTATAACGAAGGATTGTATTCAGACACATATGTACACTCCCGGTTGACACAGCAAGAATCAATGCGCAGGCGGCTTATGTTGGTCGCCTGTGTCATTTTACCGATTCTTGCACTGGTGGCAGCTCCCGGGATGTTTAAGATCATTGGATTACTGGTGGCAGTGATCGCAGACATTGTAATGATCTATTTTCTTCCAAATCCACATATTGATTACGAGTACGTTTTTGTGGACGGGCAGATTGATTTTGACCGAATTATTGCGCAGAATACAAGAAAAACCATGTGCCGGACTGATCTGGAAAAGGTAGAGGTCGTGGCACCGGAGGGATCTCATGCACTGGACGGTTTTCAGAATCTGCCACAGCAGGATTATTCTTCCCGTAACGAAGAGGATCACCATTATATTGTCGTGGCAAAGGGAGAGAAGGGCAATATCCGGATCCGTTTTACGCCGGATGAACGTCTGTTAGACCAGATGAAAATGAAATCACGCAGTAAAATAAAAGACGAATAATTTATTTTTCCACGGGAAAACGGCTGTTTTTGGTCATATTGATTAAAAATCAGCCGTTTTGTTGTTGACAATTACCATAAAAAAGGTGTATAATTTTTCAAATATTTATAGTAATGTTTTAGACACGCAGGAATACCCCCTGCGTGTTTGCTAATACACAAAATGATAAGGAGGATAATAAAATGGGTAAGATTATTGCTGAGGGAATTACCTTTGATGACGTGCTCTTAGTACCACAGTATTCTGAAGTTATTCCTAATCAGGTGTCTCTGGAGACACATCTGACAAAATCTATCAAGTTAAACATTCCTATGATGAGTGCAGGAATGGACACGGTTACAGAGAACCGTATGGCGATCGCCATGGCGAGACAGGGTGGAATCGGTATTATTCATAAGAATATGTCGATCGAAGCACAGGCAGATGAGGTTGATAAGGTTAAGCGTTCAGAGAATGGAGTAATCACAGATCCGTTTTATTTGTCACCACAGCATACATTAGAGGATGCCAATGCGCTGATGGCGAAGTTCCGTATTTCCGGTGTACCGATCACTGAGGGAACAAAGCTGGTTGGTATCATCACAAACCGTGACCTCAAGTTTGAGACAGACTTTTCCAAGAAGATTGAGGAGTCTATGACTTCCCGCGGACTGATCACTGCAAAGCAGGGAATCACTCTTGAGGAAGCGAAAAAGATCCTGTCTGCTTCCCGCAAGGAGAAGCTCCCACTCGTTGATGATGAGGGTAACTTAACAGGACTGATCACCATTAAGGATATAGAGAAGCAGATCAAGTATCCACTGGCTGCAAAGGATGCACAGGGACGCCTTCTCTGTGGTGCTGCTGTTGGTATTACCGCGAATGTACTTGACCGTGTGGCTGCTCTTGCTGAGAAGCATGTTGACTGTATCGTACTGGATTCCGCACATGGACAGAGCAAGAATGTACTCAACTGTGTCAAGATGATCCGTAAGGAGTTCCCGGATATGCAGATCATTGCAGGTAACGTAGCAACCGGAGAGGGAACAAGAGATCTGATCGAAGCCGGTGCTGACTGTGTTAAGATCGGTATCGGACCTGGATCAATCTGTACCACACGTGTCGTGGCAGGTATTGGTGTGCCACAGATTACAGCGATCATGGATGCTTATGAGGTTGCAAACAAGTATGGTGTGCCTATCATCGCCGATGGTGGTATCAAATATTCCGGAGATATGACAAAGGCTTTAGCAGCAGGTGCAAGTGTCTGCATGATGGGAAGTATCTTTGCAGGCTGCGACGAGAGTCCGGGAACCTTCGAGCTGTTCAAGGGTCGTAAGTATAAGGTATACCGTGGCATGGGTTCTATTTCTGCCATGGAGAACGGAAGTAAGGACCGCTACTTCCAGAGCAATGCCAAGAAGCTTGTTCCGGAAGGCGTAGAGGGTCGTGTCGCATATAAGGGAACTGTTGAGGATACTGTATTCCAGCTGATCGGTGGTATCCGTTCCGGTATGGGATACTGTGGTGCTGAGAATATTCCGGCACTGCAGGAGAAGGCAAAGTTCGTTAAGATTTCAGCCGCTTCCTTAAGAGAAAGTCATCCTCATGACATTCATATCACCAAGGAGGCTCCAAACTACAGCGTAGAAGAGTAATTTGGATATCTTATTTACCAAGATCAAAAGGGGTGCTTATACGGCATCCCTTTTCTATAGGAAGAGAACATGAAGAAACTGACCAGAAAGAAAAAACAGCAGCTCAGAAGAAATATCATTCTGGTAGCAGCGGCTGGGATTGTTGCGGCAGCGTTACTTGGAATGGTGTTATCGGTGACCGGATTTATCTATAACCGCTACTTTGCGAAGCATCCGGTAGTGGCATACGATAAGATTCGGGTTGAGCAGCCGGAGATCACTGAGGATTTCCTGACAACAAATCCTAATTCCAGACCGGGGACAAAGCTTAAGCACGTCAAGGGGATTGTGATCCATTATACGGCAAATCCCGGAACCGGAGCCAAGGCAAACAGGGATTACTTTGAGAGCCGTAAGGATCAGGAAGAGATAAGCTCCAATAAAGTCAGCAGTCATTTCGTGATCGGTCTGAAGGGTGAGATTGTTCAATGTATTCCGTTGGATGAGATCGCATATGCATCGAATGACAGGAACAGTGATACAATCTCTATTGAATGTTGTCATCCCCGCAAGAACGGCAAATTTAACTGGAAAACATATCACGCTCTGATCCGTCTGTGTGCTTGGCTCTGTGACCGGTATGAGATCGAATCGCCGGATGATATCATCCGCCATTACGATGTGACAGGAAAGCTGTGTCCATTATATTATGTAAAGCATTCCGACAAATGGGAGAAGCTTAGGGAGGATATCTGGAATAAAGTGTTAGACAGTCAGTATAAAAGTTGATGCTTTTTTTTCGGTATTATTTTGTGAATAACAGAGAAATATATAATTTATCGAAAGAATATATACGATTTTGTATATATTCTTTTTGCTATATTGACGTTTTTTTAAAAGAAAATTTGTGCGATTTTTCCACTTGCCGAACGAAAAGCGGATTGCTATAATGGCTTTCACAAACAGAGAGTTTATTCCGTGATGCGAAAAGTGCAGAACAGATATCAGAACCGGGAGAAGAGATATCTGTTCTGCAGAAAAACCTGCAATTTGTCTGAAGGACAGAGAGGAAAGAGGTTATCATGGATAAACAGTTATTTTTAATGAAACGCATGATATTACTTTGTGTTGTGTGTGTGCTTGGTTTCTTAAGTCTGATATGTTATCCGGCGAAGAAAGCCAAAGCAGAAGAAAAGCTTCCGCCTGTTATGGCGGCAGATATCGGAAAACGTTACGGAAAGGGACTCAGTAACCCCTGCGTGTCAGGAGTGCGTATTGCCCGGAATAATTATATGAAGGCATATGCATACGATGTGTATTCGTATACGGATGCAACCGGCTGGAAGTTTCATTTCGCCAATCTATTCGGATCGAGACGAAATGACAAGGAAGCAATCAAAATCAGAGATGGATTTTGTCTTGGCATTGGAGATGATATGGAATGTCGTGGACGTTTTATTATCTACGGTAAGTGGGCAAAGGATCTTATCAAGGATTATCCCTGTTATTCGATCAAGACAACACGTTATCAGAAGGGGGAGATGCTCAGCCTGGAGTACGAGTACAGCACGGATTCCAGAGCAAATTGGACGGATTCCAAATATTCGCTGATGCTTGCCATCGCTCAGGAAAGAACCTATTACGTTGGTATACATTCTCCGGACAGGGTTTCTTACTGGTACGATCTGAATCCCGGTATTTTTCTGGGGGATGAGGAGGATGATGTCACATTAAATGCCATGGGTGGCGAGATGTCTGAGAAGGGAGAGGCATATACGGAGCTTTCAAACCAATATGTGATCCATAAGCTGCCGGTGCCGGTCAGAAGGCGCGACCGCAACGTGTATCTGTTTGATGGATGGTATACCAGTGCAGACGGTGGTGTAAAGCTTAACGAAGGAGATTTTATCGAAAAGGGAGTAACTCTGTATGCGCACTGGAAGGCAGTCCCTAAAAAATGTGATGTCACCTGCATTGATGTTTTACAAACGGCAGGCGGCGAGGAGGTTCTTGGAACAACAACGTTTCAGGCGGAGTACGGGGAGCTTGCAAGCGGTTCGGCAATCGGCTGCAGTACAGGTTCCGGTATTTACTATCCGGGAAGGGATTATGTCGGCTGCTCTGACAGTATCGTTCAGGCAGAAGGAACTGTTGTATATCGATATTTTAAAAATGCGTCCAGAAATGTATTCTGTATTGACGTTGTTCAGGTAGGACCGGATGCCGGACAGCAGCTTGGAAGCCATTTGTGGCAGGCGGAATATGGAACGACTGCAAGTGGAGAAACGATTGGCAGCGATACATCGGTCGGTGCGTATTATACAGGATATCGTTATATATACAGCTCGATGAAGCAGGTCGGAGATGATGGCTGTACTGTCTATCGGTACTTTACACCGATCATGTATAATATTGAGTTTGTTTCCGGATGTGCTTCCGGCGGATCGATGTCTGTGATGCGCAATCTTTACTATGGTCATGATTATTCGCTGACCATGAACTCCTTTATCAACAAGAAAAGGATCACACTTGACACAAATGCACCGGAGGCATCCAGTGATACAAAATTTCTCACGGTATACTCGGATTTTGTAGGATGGGCTGAAACTGCGACAGGAAGTGCAATCTATTACGATGGAGGCAGTGTCAATGGTCTGACCAGTCAGGAAGAAACCGTCCGTCTTTATGCTGTTTGGAGCGGCAGAGAGGCAACCGTTGATGTGCAGCCTAAGAGGCTTGGCTATGAGTTTGCGGGATGGTCATTGGATAAGGAAACCTCTGCAGGCGCAAAGCAGTTTTATATTGAGAAGGATACCACGTTGTATGCAGTCTGGACCCCGGCACCGGTTGATTATCATATCGAGTATTATAAGCAGAGGCTTGATAAGACATATGAACGTGTCAGTACATATACAATGAAAGCCCTTACAGGGGAAAAGGTACAGGTTGGAGCCGATAAGGATATGTTCCCGGGCTTTTATCTGGATGAGGGATCTTCCAAACTGACAGGGATTGTCAAGGCGGATGGAAGTTTGATCTTAAATGTATATTTCCAGCGACGTGAATACAATGTAAGCTTTGATCCGGATGGAGGAAGTGTGCTGACAGATATCAAGGCACTCGATCCAATCTTTGGTCTGTTTGAACAGTCTGTTGTACTGCCGGAAGCACAGTTACAAAAGACAGGCTATATCTTTGATGGGTGGACGATTGAGAAGGGAAGCCGTCTGGCTGCCGGCAGACCGGGAGAGACTTATGCATTACCAAATCATGATCTCGTTTTATATGCATGCTGGCTTCCTAGAGAAGATACAAGATACCAGATCATTCCATATTATGAGAATCTGAATGGCGTGGGTTATGTAAAGGGCGAGACAGTCGATCTGCGTGGAACGACGGATCTTAGCGTTGAGGAGGATCTGATGCAGATGTATCAGACAAAGGATGTGGCAGAAAGCATTCACAAGATGTTTGGAAGCGGATACCGTCTTGCTGATAAGACAGCTCTGGAACAGACAACGATTGCTCCGGATGGTACTACCTGCGTGGAAATATATCTGCAGAGAGATAAGTATGAATTCAATTTTTATATTGTGAAGGATGGCGAAAAGCAGAACATAGAAGCACAACAGGTGGCATACGGACAGAAGTATATTATGCCGGAGAAGATCAAGGATATCGAATATATTATTGGATATCTTGATGAGCAGGGCGAGAAAATTCTTCCGGGACATGTAATGATGGTAAAAGGAAGCCGCAGCTTTGAAATCTGTCAGGAGATATCGACCCCGGTTCCAACCGAAAAGGCAACGAATCCTCCTTCTGAGACGGAGGCCCCGGTACCGGGAGAAACAAAGAAGCCGGGCACTGGCGGAACAGATACTCCGGCACCGGGCGAGACAACAAAACCGGGCACTGGCGGAACAGATATTCCGGCGCCGGGCGAGACAACAAAACCGGGCACTGGCGGAACAGATACTCCGGCACCGGGCGAGACAAATACACCGTCGCCTGCCGTTACCAGAATACCGGTCCCGGTTAGAACGAATACTCCGGTCCCGGTGAAAACCAATACGCCGTTACCGGTTAGAAGCACACAGCCGCCTGCATCAACGAAACCGTCTGCATCTCCGGATCCGTCCGGTCTTGATAAAGATGGCATGAGTGTAATCTCAACCTGGACAGGAGCAGACAGCAAGGACATTGCTTCCAAGCTGGCGGATAGTGCTGTCGATGCCTTTGTGAAAAAAGGCACCGTTGTGACGAAAAAGGGAATCCGTTATAAGGTGACGAAAAGCGGACCGAAAACACGCAGTGTCAGTGTGATCAGTATCAATAAGGATCGAGGAACAGTACGGATACCGGCTCAGATTTCGATGAGAGGATATTCATATCCGGTTACAAAGATCGAGAAGAAGGCATTGGCACAGAAGAAAAAGCTGACCCGCGTGATTGTTGGCAGGAATGTCAAGCAGATTGGCAGGAAGGCATTTTATAACAGCAGGAAGCTGAGCCGAATCTCCTTTGAATCGGCGAAGCTTACTAAGATTGAGAAAGGTGCCTGGAAGGGTTGCAGCAAGAGACTGCGTTTTACTTTCAGTAAGAGCTGTGGAATGAAGACAAAGCAGTATATATTAAAAAGGAATATGCTGATGAAATAGAATAAGAAATAGAAGGAGTCAGGTTTCCAACAGAGCATTCTTAATTTTGTAGGAATCTAAAGTTATTGAGAATGAATAATCATAGATTTTCTACAAAGTAAGAAACATACAAAAAAGAACTGCCCACACCTAAGCAGTTCTTTTTTGTATAAAAATTGATTTCATTATGCAATCTTATTGACAGCAAGTGTCAGACGGGAAATCTTTCTGGAAGCAGTCTTCTTGTGGAATACACCCTTGCTGGCTGCCTTATCGATTTCTGAAATTGCTGCAACCAGAGCAGTATCAGCTGCGGTCTTATCCTTAGCAGCTACAGCAGCGTCAACTTTCTTAATAGCAGTCTTAACGCTTGACTTGATTGCTTTATTTCTCTCTGCATTTCTGCGATCAACTAAAATTCTCTTCTTTGCTGATTTAATGTTAGCCATTCTCTTTACACCTCCCAATCGTGAAATCTACTGTTCCATCAATCTGTGGACACGGTCACTATGATGTAAACATACTCATATATAATAGGGGATTCTCTTTGTGTTGTCAATACATATTTTTCATTTTTTTACAAAAAATAGGATAAAAGGACCAATTTTGAAAAAAGAAGGGAGAACAGGGGCAATGGAGAGAAGAACCGATCTTGCACTGGAGGTCAGAGAAAGCTTTCCGGGGGATGATGTAGAGGTGTCCGGAGTGGTACTGGAGGAGGAGAATTATCTTGATGGCAGGATACGTCTTACGATTTTATCGATCAAAAACGAGAAGGGGCAGGAGCAGATGCGTAAACCCATCGGTAATTACATTACGCTTGAACTGACGGAGAAGGGAAAATATGATGATGACGATGAACGGGAAAAGACAGCGCAGACCATTGAAATGATCATTGCGCAGACGATACAAAAGCTTGCCCCGAAGGAGGGGAATGTCTATCTGGCAGCAGGTCTTGGAAACCGCTTTGCAACGCCGGATGCACTGGGACCGTTTGTTTTGGATGATGTGCAGGTAAACAGACATATTAAAGAGTATTTTCATGATCTGATGACAGGCAGCAGGACATTATGTGCTGTCGCACCGGGAGTAATGGGGCAGACCGGAATGGAAAGCAGAGAAATTCTTGGAGGAATTATCCACGAAGTAAAGCCCTGCTGTCTTCTCGTTGTGGATTCACTGGCAGCGGCAAGCGTGCACCGTCTCTGCACAACGATCCAGATTACCGACGCAGGTATCTGCCCGGGAGCAGGAATCGGTAACAATCGCAATGCGATCAACGAAAAGGAGTTAGGGATACCGGTTATTGCAATCGGGGTACCAACGGTTGTCGATGCATCTACAATCGTATCTGAATGCATGGAGAACACTCTGCTCAAGGAGGGCTATACCCTGGAACAGATCGATCTGTTCCAGAAAAGCTTCGCCGGTGAGATGATCGGACAGCTGTTTGTAACACCTAAGGATATTGATGAACAGATCCGGGAAATTGGGAAACTTGTTGCAAGAGGAATCAACGCCTTTATTGATGCATAAACTGTAATAGTGCAAATGTAAAACGGCAGCAATAGGAAAGGTATGGGGCGAGTATGGGAATCAATATGACACAAAAAGTAAAAGCACGTTTTATAGTGTTCTTTCTTCTTGGGACAGGTTGTCTGCTCGCATTGCTCTGGAAACAGAATTCTATGCTGCGAAGTCTGAACGAACAGAGTGCGGCATGGCTGGTAGAAACCGGGGCGGCAGGAAGCGATACCATATCTTATTTTAAACAGGGAGAGCAGAACAAACATGGCAGGTGGCTTCTTAATGCCGTGCCGGTTCTTGCCTATCTGGCAGGCAATGAGGAAAAGCTTGCCGTCCGGGAGGATAAAAGCATGAGTGAATTTGCAATGCTTTATCCCGGCAGAAGCTTAGCAAAAGGAACCTGGAGCGGTGCGGCAGCCCACTGGGCGCGGGGAAGCCGGGCACTGGAAGCCTGTGATGAGATCGTTCTGGCAAAGAAGGAAGCCGAACAGGAGGAAGAGGATGCGGTAGAAACTTCTCTGGAGTTGGATGCGGATGCAGCCGTTGCCGATGCGGCAATGCAGGAAAATCAGACGTATCGTGAGAAAAACAATAAAAACAGTCAGAAGATTAACAAAGAAGAAATGGTTCTTTCCTCCGGTATGGATAATCAGAAAAAAATCCAGAATCTGCAGCGAACAGGAAGTCTCAACTATCTTCTTCGTAATTTTTATATTGTAGATTCTTCAACCTCCATCAACAAAAAAATCTTTGATGTCGAAGCATTGTTAAACACAAACCTGTCCATGAAAAAGACAAGTGAACCGCAGATCTACATATTTCACACGCACGGTGCTTCCGAGCATTTTATTGACAGCAAGCCGGGGGATAAGTCGGAATCGGTTGTCGGAGTCGGGACATACCTCGCGGACATTCTGGAAAAGAAATATGGCTATCAGGTGATCCATGACGAAACGGAATATGACCGGATCAACGGAAAGATTGACCGCAACAAAGCTTATAATAAAGCAGCAACGGGACTAAAGAAAGCCTTGAAAGAAAATCCGTCCATTCAGGTTGTGATCGATCTGCACAGAGACGGTGTCGGTAACAAGGTGCATCGTCTGACAACGATCAATGGAAAGAAAACAGCGCAGGTAATGTTCTTTAACGGACTTTCCAGAAACCGTAAGGGGGACATCCGTTATTTGAAAAACGATAATCTGCAGGCGAATCTGTCATTTAGCCTTCAGATGAAAATGAAATGCATGGAGCTGTATCCAAACCTTGCCAAGCCGGTGTACTTAAAAAGCTATCGGTACAATCTCCATATGAGGAAAAGATCGTTGCTGATCGAGCTTGGAAACGAAAATAACACGCTTGCGGAGGCGAAAAATGCCATGGGACCTCTGGCGAATGTGCTGAATCAGGTGTTGTCGGAAAAATAGATTTATGATACAATGTGCGCGAAGGCAATCATTGAAGACATATGATATCATAAAGAACAGAATGAGGTAACAAAATGGAACGAATTGATGAATCCCATATCCGGAATTTTTGTATTGTAGCACATATTGATCATGGAAAATCAACGCTGGCAGATCGTATCATTGAGAAGACCGGTCTTCTGACAAGCCGTGAGATGCAGGCGCAGGTTCTGGATAACATGGATCTGGAGAGAGAGCGTGGCATTACGATCAAGGCGCAGACCGTGCGTATTGTATATAAGGCGAAAAACGGAGAAGAGTATGTATTTAACCTGATCGACACACCGGGACATGTCGATTTTAATTATGAGGTTTCCAGAAGTCTTGCGGCGTGCGAGGGAGCAATTCTGATCGTGGATGCAGCACAGGGCATTGAGGCGCAGACACTGGCAAACTGTTATCTGGCATTGGATCATGATCTGGAGATCATGCCGGTTATCAACAAGATCGATCTGCCAAGCGCAGAGCCGGAACGCGTAAAGGAGGAGATCGAGGACATTATTGGTCTGGATGCCTCCGATGCACCGCTTATTTCTGCCAAGATGGGAACCAATATTGAGGAGGTACTGGAACAGATTATCACAAAGATACCGGCACCATCCGGAGATATAGACAAGCCACTGCAGGCTCTGATCTTTGATTCGCTCTATGATGCGTATAAGGGCGTGATCATTTTCTGCCGTATCTTCGATGGCTCGGTAAAGAAGGGACAGCAGATCACAATGATGGCGACTGGAGCCAAGGCAGAGGTTGTCGAGGTTGGTATTTTTGGTGCCGGTCAGTTTATTCCGTGTGAGGAATTGTCTGCCGGTATGGTTGGCTATATTACCGCAAGTCTTAAAAATGTCGGAGATACCCGTGTCGGAGATACGGTCACATTGACGGAACGCCCTTGTGCGGAGGCACTTCCGGGTTACAAAAAGGTGCAGCCGATGGTATACTGCGGTCTTTATCCTGCAGATGGTGCTAAGTACGGAGATCTTCGTGATGCGCTCGAGAAGCTGCAGTTAAATGATGCGTCTCTCCAGTTTGAGGCGGAGACCTCTGTTGCACTCGGCTTCGGATTCCGTTGTGGTTTCCTTGGTCTTTTGCATCTGGAGATCATTCAGGAGAGATTAGAGCGAGAGTACAATCTGGATCTGGTTACAACGGCTCCGGGTGTTATCTATAAAGTTTATAAGACCAACGGTGAGGTGATCGATGTTACGAATCCATCCAATCTGCCGGATCCGTCTGAGATCGAGCATATGGAGGAGCCTGTGGTCTCTGCAGAGATCATGGTTACGACGGAGTTTGTCGGTGCGATCATGAATCTATGCCAGGAGCGCCGAGGCGTCTATAATGGTATGGAGTATCTCGAGGAGACGCGTGCTGTCTTAAAGTACGATCTGCCATTGAATGAGATTATTTATGATTTCTTTGATGCATTAAAATCCCGATCCCGCGGTTATGCATCGCTCGATTATGAGATGAAGGGATATGTACCGTCACAACTTGTGAAGCTTGACATTCTGATCAACCGTGAGGAGATCGATGCTCTGTCCTTTATTCTACATGCAGATACGGCATATGAGCGTGGAAGAAAGATGTGTGAGAAGCTCAAAAAGGAGATTCCGAGACAGTTGTTCGAGATTCCGATCCAGGCAGCGATCGGCAGCAAGATAATTGCCCGTGAGACCGTTAAGGCGATGCGCAAGGACGTGCTTGCAAAATGCTATGGTGGTGATATTTCCCGTAAAAGAAAGCTTCTGGAGAAGCAGAAGGAAGGAAAGAAGCGGATGCGTCAGTTTGGTAATGTCGAGATTCCGCAGCAGGCATTTATGTCTGTCTTAAAGCTGGATGAAGAATAAAAGAAATCTGTCGCTATATATTCATGTCCCGTTTTGCGTACAGAAGTGCCGGTACTGTGATTTCTATTCGGCAGCAGCCGGGGAGGAAGAGAAGCGGGCGTATACAGCACTTTTGTGCCGGGAAATAAAGAGCTGGGGAGAACGTCTCAGAAAGGATTATAAGCTGTACACGGTGTTTCTGGGAGGTGGGACTCCAAGCTGCCTTGCCCCGGAATGCCTTGTGCGGATCGGGCAGACGATTAGAGAGTCCTTTGAATGCAGTGATCTGATCGAATATACCACAGAAGCCAATCCGGGAACCGTGACGAAGGAGCATCTGACCGCATGGCAGCAGATGGGTATCAACCGGGTCAGTCTCGGTCTGCAGTCAGCCGTTAATGAAGAGTTAAGCATGCTCGGCAGGATCCATACCTATGAGCAGTTTCTGGAAACGTATTATCAGGTACGGGAGAGTGGAATAGACAATATTAATGTTGATGTGATGGCGGCAATTCCGGGTCAGACGATGGAAAGCTATCAGAAAACCCTAAGAAGAATTGTAAAGCTTCAGCCGGAACATATATCCTCTTACAGTTTGATCGTAGAACCGGGGACCGTTTTTGGGGACTGGGAGGAAAATGGGACATTGAACCGTCCGAATGAAGAAACGGATCGCGCAATGTACCAGTGGACGAAACGGTTTCTGGATGAAAACGGATATCACCGGTATGAGGTTTCCAATTATGCACATAAAGATATGGAATGTGTACACAACTGTGTCTACTGGACCGGTGGTGAGTACCTTGGCGTCGGAGTTAATGCGTCCTCCTATCTGGGAGGCTATCGTTTTCAGGTACCGCTGCAGGCAAAGCAGTACGAAGCATATATTAAAAAGCTGGAGGAGAGTGTTTCTATAGACGCTGTCAACAAAGACGGGATTCTTGAATGTATGCAGGATGTCGAGAAGGTGGAGAGGACGGCACAGATGGAAGAGTTTATGTTTCTGGGTCTTCGAATGATACAGGGGATCTCAAAACAGGAATTTTCAAGTCGGTTTGGGGTGGATATCATGTCTGTTTACGGACCGGTGATACAGCGTTATGAACAGGCGCACTTGCTGGAACAGACAAGGGATGGTTATCTTTGTTTGACGGAGCATGGCATTGATGTCAGCAATCAGATCCTGGCGGATTTTCTGATCGACACAGAGTCTTAGAAGACTACCGGAAACAATAAAAGCGTTGGGACGTTTTGCACTCTAAAATTGCTTCGTAATTCTCGCTGGATTTATACTCCACTATAAGTACTTTACTGTACGAAAAACCGGACAGCAATCATTACGACTGTTGTCCGGTTTTTCGTACAGTATTTCAAAAATCTTTTGAGCATAACACCAAATATCAGAAAGAAAAAACTATAAAGTATATCCGTTCTGCTGAAGCAGTGCGCGGGCACTCTCTACGGAATCAATACCGGTTTTATTCTTGACAGGAGCAAACTCCTTCTCGCGGACAACCTCATAAGGAAGGCAGGTGTCCAGAAGATGGATCATATCGAGGATTAGTGACTCGAACTTACAGCCGTTTGGTTCCTCCGGTTTAATGAACTCACCAGCCTCATTCATATATGGTATTTTCTTCTCAACAACGTGAAGCGGAAGTGCGGTATCACAGATCTCCTCCAGAGACTTTTCATGGAACAGATAATTTAAGATCACACCAAAATTGTAAGCTGGCTCGCCATCTGCATTCCTGGTGTTGCGAAGCTGCTCTGTCTGTTCATAATACTCAACGATAGAAGGTCTGCCATCCTCGAGGCACATTACTCCAACCTTCTCGTCAGGGTCAGCCTTGCGGACAACCTTGGCCCCTACCTTACATTTCCGGGAGAGTGTTGCACCGATAAAGCAAGGATCGGCAATGCGCTGCAGTACATTATCTACCGCAAATACATTCAGCCATTCGATTCCGGCGTCATGTATCAGAGAGAGCAGACCTGCGCGCTTTAGAGAAGCAAACCAGCCGCCGTTGCCGTTTGGTGATGTGGCAATACGGCTTTTGGATTCCATATAGACCCTGCCCTCATAGGTTGCTGCCGGAGCCATTTCCTGACGGAAAAAGTGGATGTACTCCGGATTGTAACCGAAATATTTCTGCTGTTCAAAGAAAGAGGTTGTTGCCTCATGATTCTTGTCACTGGTCATGACAAACAGATGGATCCATGTGCCTGCCTGGTCAACCACATCGAAAAGATTACGGATGATGCGCTCGAAAATATAAACCGGTTTTGTAATACCGATATCATACATTCCCTTTGGATTGTCGGAGCCAAGACGTGTACCCATGCCGCCTGCCAGAAGAACAGCGGCAACCTTGCCGGCACGGATTGCTTCCAGTCCGGTTTCGGTAAAGTTTTCTGCATTCTCCGAAATCTCAGAGAGTGTCATTGCCTGGATCGGCGTAATCACACCGCGTGCCTGCTCACCCTTACCGGCGGTGATCTGCTCCGTCACCGAAAAATCTGTTTCCTCAATCTGCTCCAAAAGTGCGGCTTTCTCTGTATCAGAAAGTGTATCATAATACTGCAGCACATGCTCCTGATGGTACTTTGCTAATAATTCTTTTGCTGTTTCAAGTGTCATAATATTCCCTTTCCCCGCCCAAAACTCTATTATACGGCGGCATTGCTCAGATGTTGGCTTAGAGCCTGTTTCGTATAGTTAACCAATAGTATACAAAAAAATCTTCAAATAATCAAATGTTGTTCAAAAAATGCCAATTGTGGTATAATTAGCTTTAAACAAAACCAAGCGTATGCTCGGAAGGGAGGAAACTTTCATGGGAAGAAAGAGGAAAAGACAGGAAGAGGAACAAAGGACCGTCTATTTTTTAGAATCACTTCAAAACAGGCAGATCCCGTTGCTTCCACTAGATGCAAGGTGGCATGAGCTTTTTCCGGACTTTCGCAAAACAAGCAGGATAAAGGCACTAGAAAAGCGTTTAAATAAATTGATCCAGAAGCAGGGACAGACGAATAATGATCTGAAGGAATACGAAAAAGCCAAAAAGGTATTGATGAAGAACATCGTTGATAATATGACGGATGGACATGAGGTGGACAGTCCGATCCGTTCCATGAAGCAGGACCGGAATCAAAAGCTTTTGGCAGACCTGAAGGATAAAAGGGAAAAGGCTGAGCAGCTTGTGTGTGAGCTTCCCGCAGAGATCGAACAGGCGAACAGAGAGCTTTTAGTGGAATGCATGCGTGTCTGTTATCAGGAACTAATGGATAATACTCATGAGATCGAGGCAATCAACGAGTGGGTGAAGGCAACCAGAGAACGCTTAAAGGACGAAATCCTCAAGAAGCAGGATATGGAAATGCGAAATACACAAATGTACAAATATATGCATAATCTTCTCGGAGCAGAGGTCGTTGAGATCTTTGACAGAGAGCATCAGGTATGGAAGGGCAATCTGGAGGAAAACGAAATTGGAGAATAATACAGCTATTTACGGAGTTGGGACAGATCTGGTCGAGATTGCACGGGTGAAAAAGGCGATTGAGAAAAATGAGCATTTTCTTCATCGTTATTATTCAAAGAGGGAACGGGAGCTGATCCAACAGCGCGGACACAGGATGGCAGCCTGTGCAGCATCCAATTTTGCCGGAAAGGAAGCCGTCGCAAAGGCATTTGGAACCGGGATCAGCGGAAAGGTCCGGATGGAACAGATCGAGATCCTGCGCAGAAAAAACGGTGCACCGTATGTAGAATTAACAGAGGACACCCTTGCTTACGCCAGAGAGCATTATATTGGTGCAATCCATATTTCCCTGACAGACACCGATTCCCTTGCCATGGCGTATGCGGTAGCGGAACACAGTGCGGAGCATACAGACGATTAAATTAAATCATGAAACAAAATAGAATTAATAATGGAAAGGAGCGATTGCGTATGCAGTATATTACAGATGCCAGAGAGGCAAAAGAAATTGACCGTATGTCTATTGAAGAGATCGGGATCCCATCGATGGTTTTGATGGAAAAGGCGGCACTTGCCGTAGCGGCATGCGTTAAGGCAAATGCAGAACCGGGCAGTCATGTGGCAGCCGTATGTGGTATGGGTAACAATGGCGGTGATGGTGTTGCGGCGGCACGGCTGCTGTGGGAGGACGGATTTTTGGTGACAATCTGTCTGATCGGCAATGAGGAGCATGCCAGTGAAGAAATGAAAAAGCAGCTTGCCATTGTCCGAAAATTGGGACTTCACATATGCACAGGACTTCCCTCCGGTGAATATGATGTTATACTGGATGCGATTTTCGGAATTGGTCTTTCCAGAGAAATCGCTGGAGAATTTGCAGATGCCGTCAACTGGATCAACGAACAGGATGCATTGCGCTTTGCCGTGGATATTCCATCCGGAGTTAATGCGACTACCGGAGAGATCCTGGCGGTAGCTGCAGCGGCCGATTTTACGATAACCTTCGGCACCAATAAGCGTGGAATTGTATTATTTCCGGGTTGTAATTATGCAGGCACGGTGATCGTGTCAGATATTGGATTTCCGAAAAAGGCAGTGGAGGAGATCAGGCCAAGAGCGTATACCCTGACCCGTCAGGATGCCATGGAACTGATGCCGCCACGGATTCTTCGTTCCAATAAAGGAAGCTACGGAAAGGTTCTTGTGATCGCCGGATCGGCGGAGATCAGCGGCGCGTGCTATCTTTGCGCTGCGGCAGCCGGACGTATGGGAAGCGGGCTGGTAAAGGTGTTTACAGCTGCAGAAAACAGCACAGTGATCCGTACCAGACTGCCGGAAGCACTGGTGGCAACGTATGACAGCACACTTGACTATTCACAGCCGGAGAACCGGCTCGAATTGTCGGGACGTTTGCAGGAGGAAATCAAATGGGCTTCCTGCATCGTGATCGGTCCCGGAATTGGGACAAAGGAACCGGCAGGAATCCTTTTAACCGAAGTATTAAAGGAGAAAAATAAAGCGATCGTCATTGATGCGGACGGACTGAATGTTCTTTCCGGCAAGGATGAATATTTTGTAGAGCGTGAGGACGGTACAAGAAAGCTTGCACTGTCTGCCAATGTTGTTCTGACGCCGCATCTGCAGGAAATGACAAGACTTACACGCTTTGAACTTCCTCTGATCCGCACAAGGATCGTTGATCAGGCACTTTTGGCTCTCGAATGTGCGAATGGACAGACGCTGGTATTAAAAGATGCCAGAACAGTTGTCACCGACGGAGGAGAGGTGTATATTAATACTACCGGCAACAATGCACTTTCCACGGGAGGCACCGGGGATGTGCTGACTGGCATGATCGCCGGACTTCTGGCACAGGGAATGCGACCGAAGAGAGCGGCAGTTCTGGCTGTTTGTCTGCACGGCATTGCTGCCGATGAGTACGTCAGGGACAGAGGCGGACGGTACAGCATGATCGCCAGCGATCTGCTTGATATGCTGCCGCAGATCCTGCCGAAATAACAAGAAGAGCAGTGACGTTGTATAGACATAGACCTACACTGTGACTCGAAAGAAATGGAGATAACAATGAGAGATTATTATAGAGTATATGCAAATATTGATCTGGATGCGATTTATGAAAATGTCGTAAATGCCAAAAAACTCACTAAACCGGGAACAAAGCTGATGGCGATCATCAAGGCGGATGCCTACGGTCATGGAGCGGTAGAGGTTGCCAGGACACTGGACGATGTTGCCGACGCCTACGGTGTTGCGATCCTGGAGGAGGGAATCGAGCTTCGTCAGGCAGGAATTGATAAGCCTGTCCTGATTTTGGGATACACCCCAAAGGCATTGTATCCGGCGATGATCAAGCATGATATTGCGACAGCAGTATTTACCTGGAAGATGGCGCAGGAGATTTCACAGACTGCAGAGGCACTTGGCAGAACGGCACGCATTCACATCAAGTTAGATACCGGTATGAGCCGTATCGGATTTAAGCAGGATGACGAAAGTCTTGAGACGATCTGCCGGATCGCAAAGCTTCCGAATATATCAATTGACGGCTGCTTTACGCATTTTGCGAGAATGGATGAGACTGATAAGACTTGGGCGTTAAAGCAGTTTGAGCGTTATCAGGACTTTGTAAAGCGACTGGAGGAGGTCGGCGTGACATTCCCGGTCAAGCATGTTTCCAACAGTGCCGGTATCATTGAAATGCCGCAGGTAAATCTTGATATGGTAAGAGACGGTATTGCCGTTTACGGTATGTATCCTTCCGAAGAGGTGGATAAGTCCAAGATCCTTCTGCGTCCGGCAATGGAATTAAAGGCGTATGTATCCTATGTAAAAACACTGGAGCCGGGTGTTCAGATCAGTTATGGCGGCACATTTACGACAACAAGAGAGACAAGAGTAGCCACCGTTCCTGTCGGATACGCCGATGGTTATCCGAGAGCATTGTCCGGAAAAGGGCATGTCCTGATTCACGGACAGTATGCACCGATCCTCGGAAGAGTATGCATGGATCAGTTTATGGTGGACGTCACGGATATTCCGGATGTCACACAGGGGGATGATGTGACTCTCGTTGGAAGAGACGGCGATGGTTATATCTCTATTGAGGAGGTTGCCAATATGGCGTATTCCTTTAATTATGAGTTTGTCTGTGATGTTGGAAAACGTGTTCCGCGTGTGTATTACCGCCACGGTCAAAAGATAGAGACAAAGGATTATTATCCCGAATTTGACATTTAATCTGTACTATTTATGGGACAGATAGAAACAAACGTATAACGATTCCATTTTCTGGTAATAATGGAAATAACATTTCATATACGGATTCTTTCAAGAGGATTCCTGTCAGGTACATAGGAAACAAACGTCTGAGAAACGCATATGAGGTGAGAATTTATCAGAATGGAGCGTGAAATGGTTTGAATATTAAAAGAGGCGATATATATTTTGCAGATCTGCGGCCGGTTGTCGGTTCAGAGCAGGGAGGCGTCCGTCCGGTTCTCATCATACAGAACGACATGGGCAATTGCCATAGTCCCACAGTGATCTGTGCGGCGATTACATCAAGAATGAACAAGGCAAAGCTGCCGACGCACATTGCTCTGGATGCCGGTAAATATCATTTGATGAAGGACTCCGTCATTCTGCTGGAACAGATCCGTACGATCGATAAATCGCGCCTCAAGGAGAAAGTATGCCATTTGGATGATGCAATTTTGCATCGTGTCAATTATGCACTTTGCATCAGTCTGGCACTTGATGTGTAATAATGTCATGCAGACCTATGAAGAAGTCATTCATTAGAGAAAATATATTGCCGATTTACAAAAAAAGCGAGGAAAACGTTGAAAATTACGATATTAACCGTAGGAAAAGTAAAAGAAAAATATTTCACAGGGGCGATTCAGGAATACAGCAAGCGGCTGAGCCGCTACTGTAAACCGGAGATCATAGAGGTTGCCGACGAGAAAACGCCGGATCGGGCAAGTGAAAGGGAAGAGGAGCTGATCCGCCGGAAGGAAGGCGAACGCCTTGCCAGATACCTGAAGGATGACGCATATGTGATCGCTCTGGCAATCGAAGGGAAACAGATGTCCTCCGAAGCGTTTGCACGCAAGCTGGACAGGCTCGGCATCGAAGGCAAAAGCCATATTATCTTTATCATCGGCGGATCGATCGGACTTGATCCAGAGATACTAAAGCAGGCGGATGAGCTGCTCAGTTTCTCGCCGATGACCTTCCCACATCAGTTAATGCGTGTGATCCTGCTTGAACAGATTTACCGCGGGTATCGGATCATACACGGGGAACCATACCACAAATAGAGTGCAGGACGTTGGGAGATGAGTAATAAAAACAATATCCACTCTGATATTAAATATATATAGTTAATAAAGAGAGGTGCATATGCTATGCCAGGTATACTCGTGGTTGAAGATGATGAAAATTTAAATCGTGGAATTACATTTTCACTGAAAAAATCCGGATATGAGGTTTTTTCAGCAGAATCAGTGAAAAAAGCGAAAAGAATTGCAAGTGATAATAATGTGGATGTTACCATTTGTGATGTGAATCTTCCGGATGGGAATGGACTGGAATTTGTAAGGTGGATGAGATGCAATTATAATACATACATTATTTGTCTTACAGCACTAGATCAGGAGATGGATCAGGTCATGGGATATGAAGCAGGGGCAGATGATTATATTACAAAGCCGTTTAGTCTTTCGGTACTTCTTTTGAAAATAGAAGCACATTTCCGCCGCAGACAGGAGAAAACGGAAGCCGGAAAGATGATTTCGGGAGATATCGTATTTATCGCAGGAGAAATGAAAGTCCTGATAAAGAGTCGTGAAATCAGTCTGACAAAAACGGAGTTGAAAATGCTGACTTTTTTTCTTCAGAATCCGAAACAGATTCTTTCAAAAACACAAATATTGGAAAATGTGTTTGATCTGGAAGGGGATTTTGTGGATGAAAATACAATCGCTGTCAATATCAGAAGACTCCGTGAGAAAATCGAAGACAATCCGGCTGCACCGGTCTATATAAAGAATATCAGAGGTCTTGGGTATATATGGAATCAGGAGGTAAGGCAGTGACAAAGAGATATCGCAAGAAGATCACAGTAGCGCTCTCCTTGGTATTGCCTGTCATAGTATTGTTTGCAATATTAAATTGCTTTACCACATATGTGTTTTATGAAGATTATAAATATAAAATGAATCTTATGACAGAGATTGCTGCAAAGGAAGAATTTTCCGGGCTGGATGCTGTTTCGGAATTGCTTAAGGATAAGGATATTGAAACCAACGAACAGGGAAGGCGATTATTGGAGCAATATGGATACTGGGGGAATAAAGGGAATGCATTTTATTCGCAATTCCGGCATCAGGTTATGGTGACCGGTGCTGTAAGCACTGTGATATGCGTGCTTCTTTTGACTTTTTTACTTTATTGGAAGAAAAAAGAAGATGCGTGTCATCAGAAAATTTTAGACCAGTTGGAAGAAATTCTGATCAGATTCCGTGAAAATAAATTTCATGCTTTACTGGAAACGGAAAATCCAGCAGAACTGGAAAAATTGAATGACCAGCTTGAAGCAATCGGACATCATATTCAGTTGCTAAAGGAAGAAGCACGGGAAGAAAAAGAGAGCACGAAAGAAATGGTTTCTGATATCTCTCACCAGTTAAAGACACCGGTTGCAGCTTTGGATACATGTTTTAGTGTGCTGATGCAGAATGACTTAAGTGCCACAGAACAGGAGGAGTTTCGTATCCGTTGTCGGAGTGCTCTGGATGGACTGGAGACATTATTGCAGTCGCTTCTTGAAATATCCAAGATGGAAACTGGACTGATTCAGATTAATAAGAAAAAACTTCCGCTTATGGATACTGTCATATCTGCTGTGAACCGCACTTATCCAAAAGCGGATGAGAAAGAAATTGAATTCGTTTTTGACTATGCAAAAGAGCTGGAAACATGCACGATTATGCAGGATAAAAGGTGGCTTGGTGAAGCTGTGATCAACGTTCTGGATAATGCAATCAAGTACAGTCCGTGTGGTTCAAAAATATTTATCCGGTTACAAAAAAGAAACGATCTTGTAAGAATGGAAATTGAGGATCAGGGAATTGGTATTCCGCAGAATGAGTATCACAAAATTTTTCAACGATTTTACAGAGGAAGTTCCAAGGAGGTCATGGAAAAGAGTGGTACAGGAATCGGACTTTTTCTATCGAGAGAAATTATCGAAAAACACGCAGGTACGATTACGGTAACCTCCGGCAAAAAGAAAAAAGGAAGCACGTTTGTGATTCAATTACCATATGTTGGTTAAATTTTAAGTGAGCAGAAATCTTACAATTCTGTAAGACTTCTGCTCGTTTTTTGAAAGTGAAATGAAAGATTGCCCTGATACAATTTGGATGTAGGATGAAAAGGAGGCAACACATGAGTGTGATATTAGAAACCAAGCAGCTTTGTAAGTTTTATGGCGCAGGTGAGAATCAGGTCAAAGCGGTCAATCAGGTGGACATTCAGATTGAGCAGGGAGAATTTGTCGTAATTGTTGGAAAGTCAGGTTCCGGTAAAAGTACATTACTTCATATGCTTGGAGGGCTAGACACCCCGACAAAAGGCAGTGTTACTTTAGCAGGGAAAGATTTATACAGGATGAAGGAAGATGCCCTTGCTGTTTTCCGCAGAAGAAAAATCGGATTTGTTTTTCAGGCATTTAATCTGGTTTCATCTGTTAATGTCTGGGAAAATATTGTACTGCCACTGGGGCTGGATGGAAGAAAAGTGGATGAAGCGT
>ERZ773192.186-NODE-186-length-79227-cov-5.377646_pt1 | contig 79227 bp, 107 predicted proteins | sample MGYA00581010_ERZ773192 | MGnify/ENA primary metagenome ERZ773192 (study PRJEB29015, sample SAMEA2737741) | human gut metagenome | biome: human gut; feature: human-associated habitat; material: faeces | place: China | collected 2012 ...
GTCGATCAAGCTATCGCCCGGTTTTCGGGAGAAAAAATCGACAACCCGAAACAGATTTGGTTGGTCGATCCGGCCCCGAAGGTTATCGAAAAATACGAGGAGGCCATTTCCAAACTGGAAGAGTACATGCAATCGCACGGTTTGGAGTGCAAGCCCGAGGAGGTCAATAATCTCCGCGGCGATGAGGCTCGCGCCGGATTTATCAACTGTTTCAAAGAGGTACAACGTTTCAAAACCCAGTTGGAACAGTATACAGATATAAAGGCGGATGACAAAGCCAAAATCGAATCGCTATTACCCGAAGACACGCTTCGGGCTTTCAAGGGGATGTATCTCGAAAAGGCCCGTGAACTGAAGAAAAAGCGAGAAAAAAGAGGTAGCAAAGAAGTTAGCCGGAGCTCCCCCGAAAAAGGGCGACCCCGGCGCAAAGGACCCATTCCTCGACGGACTGGGAGTTTAACAGGAGGTAATTTTAATGGCAGTAAATCTCGCAACCAAGTATTCAGATAAGGTCGACGAAGTATTCAGGCTCGGAGCGCTCACCACTTCGATGGCGGGCGGGAAGTACGAATTCACCGGAGCGCAGACCGTCAAGGTCTACAGCATGGGAACCGCTGAAATGAACGACTACAAGGCGACAGGCTCCAACCGCTACGGCAACCCCGAGGAGCTGGAGGACACCACCGAGGAGCTAACCCTCACTCAGAAGCGTTCGTTCACGTTCACCATCGACGCCACCAACGCGGTGGATTCCCCGGCGGGTATCCGCGACGCGGCAAAGGCGCTCCGCAGACAGCTCGACCAGGTAGTTATTCCGGAGGTGGACGCCTACCGCTTTAAGACCGCCGCGAACAAGGCTGAGCACGTAGCGGTCAGCGCCACCAGCAACTCCACCGCATACAGTGATTTTCTCGCGATAAACAGCGCCATCAGCGACGACGAGGTGCCTGCGGTCGGCAGAGTGGCGTACGTTTCCAACGCGTTCCTCAATGCGATAAAGCAGTGCGACGGCTACACCAAGGCTTCCGAGCTTGCGCAGAACATGCTCATCACCGGGCAGGTCGGCGACGTCGACGGCGTGAAGATAGTCGCTGTTCCCAAGAGCAGAATGCCCGCCGGCGCGTCGTTCATCATCGCTTACGGCGAATCTGTGTGCTCCCCGGAGAAGCTCGCAGAATACAAGATTCACGACAATCCTCCCGGTATCGCGGGTCATCTTGTCGAGGGTCTGGTGTACTACGACGCGTTCGTCACCGAGAACAAGAAGTGCTCCGTCGGCGTTCACTTCGGCGCTATGGGCGAGATAAGAGCGTCCATGACCGCCGCCGATTCCGGCAGAGGCAGGCTCAGGATCGCGCGCAACGCCGCCGGAAAGCTGATGTACAAGGCAGACAGCTCCGTCACTGTTCCGAAGTTCGGCGCGGCGGCGACTGGATTCACCGAGGTCCCTGCGGACGGCATCATCTCCGCGACTGCCGGAAACAAGGTCGCTGTAGTTTCCGTTGTGGACGATAAGGTCGTAGCGGCTTCCGCCGTATTCGACGCGGCGGTCGGCGCATGACCCCGCTTGAGCGCTTCAAGCTCCTCGCCGGGATAACGGACGATTCGCAGGACGGGTTAATAACCGCCCTGCTGTCGGACGCGGAGGATTCCGTCCGCGACTATATCGGGCGGGAGGAAGTCCCGGCGCGGCTGATATCCGTGCAGGTTCAGCTTGCAGTGATAGCGTACAACAAGCGCGGCGCTGAGGGGGAATCCTCCCGCAGCGAGGGCGGAATTTCCCAGATCTTCGACGGACTTCCGCCGGAGCTTCTTGCGCGGCTGAAAAACTATCCCAGAAAGGCAGGGGTGCTTTATACGGCTGATACAGAACAGACTTAAAACGCTCCCGCTGACCCGTCCTGCGGCCGTGAAAAGCGCCTACATCGGCACCGAAACGCGCTGGGAGCCTGCCGGAACTATACGCGCGGAAGTCCAGCCGCTCTCCGATAACGCCACCGCCGAACAGTACGGCGTGAAGTTCAGCCGCTCGGTGGAGCTTATCTGCGATACCGGCGCGGATATCCGCGAGCGCGACCGTGTGAAGCTCCCCGGCGGCACTTACGAGGTCAGAGGGGTGACTACCTACGGCAACGTCAGGAAGGCGGTGTGCGAGCTGGTATGACGATACAGGAGCTTATCAAGAAAATGCAGTCCATCCGCGCGGACAGCGGGAAGGTCCTCGACCGCGCCCTGCTCAGGGGCGGCGAGAAGATACGCGGAAACGCCGTCCTGCTCTGCCCGGTGGACACCGGAGAACTCCGGAACAGTATCCGGGTACAGCGGATCGCGCCGGGCGTAGTCACGGTCGGCACCAACAAGGAATACGCGATATTCGTGGAGTACGGCACCGGCACGCAAGGCGACCCGGGAGTGCCGCACACCGCAAAGCTGCTCTGGCGCTGGCAGGACGAACAGGGCAACTGGCACACCTCGCACGGGCACAGGGCGCAGTCGTTCCTCCGGGCGGCGGTCGGGAAGAACGAGGAAAAGAAGATATACGCCATTGTTGCGGAGGAACTGAGAAAGGCAATAGACAATGCTTGATATCAACATCATTATTCCGCCGCTGGTGGAAGATATCGTCCGGCTGGAGCCGCAGTTCCCGGAGATAGTTCCGGAATTCCCGCTGGCGATACTCACGCCGCTGGACATGGGTTCCGGCACGATAATTTCCGGCGAGGAACGGCTTGCGGCGGTGTCGTTCCAGGTGGACGTATACGACACGAAATTGCAGCGCTGCACTGAAACGGCGCTGAAAATCTCCGCGCGGCTGATATCCCGGGGATTCGTCCGGAACTCCGGCGCGGATATCCGGGAGGACGGACTGCACCGCCGTACGCTGACATTCAGCGCGGCGATAGACGAACACACAGGACTAGTTTACAGGAGGTAAATAATGGAGCTTTTAACAAAGGACACGCACCTTGATTTTTCTTCCGACGACGGCGCAACATGGCTTGAGCTGTACGGTCTGGAGAGCTACCCCGATATGGGCGCCGACCCGCCCAAGGTCAAGGTGACGAACATGCGCGACGCTAACGAGCGCTACATCGGAGGCATTCCCGACGTCAGCGATATGAAGTTCGGATTTTTCTACAACAAGGAGAAAGACCCTGACGCCGGAACGATGATAAAGAAGAATTTCGCAAAGCTCAAGGAGCTTGAGGAAGCTGGCGCGAAGATAAAGTGGAAGCTCAACTATCCCGACGGAACTTCCTACGCCTGGGAGGGCAAGCCCACCGTTTACATTAACGGCGGCAATGTCGGCGAGGCTATGAAGTACACTCTCAGCGTTACGCTTGAAAGCAAGCTTGAGTGGAACGGAGGCAACACATGACGGGAGCATATCTGAAAATATCTGATGAAAAGAGCCTTGAGCTGCGCTTCACTGCGCGCCGGGCTGAGAAGCTCGAATCCGAGCTTGACTGCGACCTGCTGCTGGGACTTTCCCGCTGCCAGAGGGTCGGAGTGCTGACACGGTTCATCGCATGCGGCGCAGATATCTCGCATAACGAGGCGTGCGACGCGTACGACGAGTTCGTCGACAACGGCGGCACCATAGAGGACGCGTCCGAGGTCGTCATGACCGCGCTGAAGAACGGCGGATTCATCGCGAAGTCAGCCGTAGAAGCCGCAAAAAAAATCCAGGGGCAGCTCCTCGACCGTGCAGCGCGGGGGAACTGATAGCCCAGCTAAGAAAAACGGCGGTAGACTGCGGCGCATATACGGAGCAGTTCTACGACCTCACCCCGGCGGAGCTCTGCGACCTGAACAGCTCCGCCGTGAAGCGCCGCACTGATGAAGCCCGGAGCCGCGCGGTGTTCGCCTGGCATACGGCGTACCTGACCGGGCTTGCTGCGAATGCTCCGAGGAGCTTCCCGCAGACCCCGGAGCGGCATTTCGGGGCGCTCATGCAGGACGATACTCCGGCATGGAAGCGCTCGCAGGCGGCGATGGCGAGGATAGCGGCCGTCCACAATCAGCATTACAGGGAGGAGGAAAGCCATGACCGTTGAGGAGCTGAACATAGTCATTTCCGCGAACGACCGGAAGTTCAACGAAGCCATCGGCGATGTAATAGGAAGGCTGGACGACCTGGAGGAGCAGTCCAGACGTTCCACCGATGATATCGGGAATTTCTTCACGAATCTCGGGCACAAGCTTGCGGCGCTCGGTATCGGAAAGATAATCGGCGACAGCATAATGTCCGGCGGCGAGCTTGAGCAGCAGCTCGGCGGCGTGGAGGTCGTGTTCTCGGAGCATGCGGAATCCATGAGGAAAGCCGCTGCAACCGCGTACAAGGACATGGGGCTGTCGGAATCTGACTACCTTGCGAAGGCAAACAAGATGGGCGCTCTGCTGAAAGGCTCCGGCTTCGATACCGGGTACGCTTCGGCGATGTCGCAGCAGGTCATGCAGAGGGCTTCCGATGTGGCTTCCATCATGGGCGTTGACGTCAAGGACGCTATGGAAGCCGTCACCGGCGCGGCAAAGGGCAATTTCACGATGATGGACAATCTCGGCGTTGCCATGAACGACACGACCCTCCAGGCGTATGCGCAGGAAAAGGGGCTCGGCAAGCTCGAAACGACCCAGCAGAAGGTCAGCGCGGCAATGCAGATGTTCCTTGACAAGACGGAGTACGCCGCCGGGAACTACGCCCGGGAAAACGATACGTTCTCCGGCTCGCTGACGACCGCAAAGGCGCAGCTTGAGAACATGACCGCCGACCTCGGAACGCAGCTCCTGCCGACCGCGACTTCGCTTCTGACTATGGCGCGGGACGGTCTGGAGCTGATAACGCCGCTCGTCGTGTCGCTGGGCAACGGGCTGAACAGCGTGGCGCAATACCTCATAGGTCTGTCGCCGAGCGCAAAGACCCTGCTCGGGATAGCTGTGGGCGCCGCTGTAGCGATCCCGGCGGCGACTAAGGCGCATGCCCTGTGGACTGCCGCAAATGAGAAATGGAACAGCCTGCTCAATATCCTCATTCCGAAGGAAGCAAAGCGCGCGAATATAATGAAGGCTGCTGCGGGGTGGCTCGTTATTTTGGCGGGACTGTTGTCTATCGTGGCTTCGGTTGGAGCGACCGCCCGGGAGATGAACGAATCCGAAGGCGCTGCGATGGAGGATACCGCCGCCGGAGCCGACAAGGCAGCCGAAAGCACGGACAGCCTTTCTGACAGCATGGCGGGGCTGGGCAAGAGTGCGGATACTGCCAAGAAAAAGCTCGCGGACATCGACACGCTGAACATATTCGATTCCGGCAGCAGCACCGGCGGCGTGGATTTCAGCGCGATAGTTGACGGCGCAGAATCCGCGCAGGATTCCATCGCGGGGCTGACCGACGATCTCGCAGGCGTAAACAACAGCATGGACGAGCTGAATAATTTCAGCCTGGACGGGCTGGCGGATACGTTCTCGACTACCTTCGGGGATATCGGGACGGGGTTCAGTACGATGTGGTCGGCTGTGTTCGGCTCCGGGCAGGAACAGTATGACAGTCTCCTTGCGTGGAACGAAAGCATCAAAAAGCTCTGGGGCGAGGACTGGACCAGGTTCTGGAACGATATCGGCAGTACGCTCTATCAGGCGTTCGGAACAGACCAGAACACGGAAGAGCACAAGCAGGCGCTTCGTGATGTGGAGGATTTCCTGACCGGTATCCAGAACTCGGTAGAATCGTTCGCCTCACCGATACAGCAGGCGGCTTTCAAGGTCTGGGACGGAATATTCATGAGCCTGGGGAGCGCTCTGTACAGCTTTCAGGATAAGCTGATGTCTGTCGGAGCAACAAGCACGGGCGATTTTTTCTTTAAATACATCACGGGTCAGATCACTATTGACGACCTTGTCGACGTAATGAAGATAGACCAGATGTCCGGCGAGCTTGAAACGCTGTACGACGACATGAACTCCGCGCTCCTGGAACGCTTAAAGCGGGGAATGAATGCGGCAGACGCGTTGAACTCCGTCAAAAATGATTACCTTACCGACAGCGCAAAGCAGAAGTTCTTCGACGATAACGGATACGGTGATATGCTGAGTATCGCCTACGCTTACGGCTTGCAGCAGTCCCTTGAGGAAACAGGGCAGGTGCGCGGCTACGATTACGCTGATTATTCCACACAGCAGAGCAGCATTCCAGGTGCAGTATACAGCGGCGGAGCAATGACGGGTCCTGTTCAGCTCCCCGACAGTTCGGCGGCACCGCAGATAATAGAGTTCCACAACTATATTGACCTGGACGGGCAAATTATAGCGGAAAACACAACGCAGTATCAGAACAATGAGCAGACCCGTTCAAACGGCTATTGACGTTTGGGATAAACTGCAATATGATCCGTTTGATCCGGAAAGGAGGAACAATGTCCGAGAAAACCGCCTCGATCATAAAGATAGACGGCGTAGAAATGCCCACGCCAAGCAGCTTCAAGCCGCTCTATAAGGACTACGACAGCAAAAATTCCGGGCGGTCGGAATCAATGTATGCGACCCGCGACATCATCAGGTCGGACGTCCGGAAGATGTCGTTCACTTGGATAGTGCAGACCCCTGACCTGCGGAAGATACGCGAGGCTATCAAGCCCCCGAAGATACAGGTCAGGTTCTTCGACATCAACCAGCCCGCCGACGTTCAGTTCAGCACGATGGAGTGCTACGCCGACCCGAGCCGAGAACCGGAGGTGCTCCGCTGGGAGCCTTCCGACCCGGAAAAGAGCTGGTGGAGCTTCACCACGTCATTCACGGAGTATTGATATGTACAATGTTTCAGATACCTATAGGGAGCTTATAAAAGCGCCGGTCCGGTACACCGGGATAAGCGGCGCGGCAAGGCTCCGGGACGGCACTATAATTCACCTGACCGACGACAATATTGCCGCCGGTTCCCTTTCTATAACGCAGAAAATGAACGGCCGCGGGGACTTCCGCCCCGGCGGGGTGTACTCTGGGGAGCTTTCCTGCTCCCTTAAAGGCTTCGCGGGGAAAACCAGCGACCTTGACGGCGCGGCGATACGGCTCGCGTTCATTCTGTACCACGACAGCGATATGCAGTCTGCGAAGTCCGAGACGGTGCCGCTCGGGCGCTTCTATGTGGACGGCTCCTCGATAAAGCGCCGGAACGACACGGTAACGCTTTCCGCGTTCGATGGAATGGCACTGTTCGATGTGGAGGCGACCGAGCGCTCCGGCACGCTGTATGAGCTTGTGTGCGGCGCGTGTTCCGCGGCGGGGGTCTCTCTCGGAATGACGCAGGCGGAGTTCGAAGCGCTCCCGAACGCGGTGCAGACCGCGAAGATAAACACGGCGCGTATCCAGACAGAACGCGACCTGCTGATGTATGTCGGCATGATGACCGCTTCGTTTGCAAGGATCAGCCGCAGCAACGAGCTGGAATTCGTGCCGCTCACATGTGAGAGGAACGACGGCGGAGTAATAGTCCCGGTGCGTGAAATAGCCGGGAATATCCGCTTCAATACGGATTTCTCGGACGATACGACCTGCATTGCGAAGCTGTTCACCAGGCGAAACGGCGCTGCGGTGTACTCCACAAGTGAGATATCAGCGGGCGGCAGCGAGAAGCTTGCCGTTATGGAGCTGAACGAAAATCCGCTGCTTTCAGAGCTTTCCGACGACGATGTCGCGGCGGTGCTCAACAATGAGCTTTTGCAGATGTACAAATGCCTGAATCGTGTTTTTGATTCGAGCTTCACCGGCGACCCTGCTCTTGAGATCGGGGATTATGTCCGGCTGCGGGGCGGCGCTATAGACACCGACCGGGGATATGCAACAGGCATGATCACCTCTCAAATCTGGAGGTATCGGGGACAGCACACGATAAAATGCAGCATGCCCTCGTCCCTGTCAGCGGTGGAGGAATCCGTGGCGACGGCCTATTCTGCGGAGACTTCTACAGAATCAAGGCAGCGCACGCAGCCCAAACCCCAGACAGAAAAGCAGATAGACGAGCTGAGGAAGCAGCTCAGCCAGTCGGGAGGCACCGCGGAAAAACTCGAGACAAGCGGCACGAACACGTCAGCGGTAACAAACGATCTTGGCGGAATCACTACCTCAGAAGGCGATGTGGCGGCGCTAAACATAGAGGCAAGCCCGAGCCTTAAATACTTTGATATTTCAATCCCGAGTTTGAAATTTTCGATTCACGGAACTGAAAGCAAATTCAGCATGTCGCAGGCTGGTTCCGTGGCTGGTTCCGTGGAAGATAAGCGCCGCATTGAGTTAAGTGATACTGCAGGAATACTGATAAAATCAAACCAAGGAAGTGACATACGCATTGAGCTTCCCTATGCTGGAATCGGAATAGTGATTGATAAAGAAGATTTTGCAATCTGGACTTCCATTTCAAAGCTTTATACGGCGGGTGGAACTTTGTATTATAACGGCAAAAGAATTTTGTTGGAGGGATAAATCATGACATCAAAGACTATCACGCTCACAGGCGCGGAAATCAGGGCGGATTACAGCGGCGGCACAAACGCCTGGCTCAGGAACGACGGCACGGCTACCGTGTACGCGTCCACTGCTCCGGGCGTTACGGCGGGCGCTGACGGAGTAGTCAGCATTCCGGCGGGACAGGCGGTAAGGATTGACGGGGCTTGCAGGACAGTGTACCTGCTCGGCACCGGCGGCTCGGTTCAGCTTGTAGGCTCGGACTACACCGCATGCCCTTTTAAGACGTCCACATCGGCAGGCGGCGAGAGCGGTGTGGACGAGGTGGCAAGAGCCGCCATAGAAGCGCATGCGGCTGACACGGATATCCACGTAACAGCCGATGAGAAGGCGTACTGGAATACGCTGAGCGGAAAGAACGATCTTGACAATCCGGACTTCCGGGTAAATCAGCGCGGGCTGAGCGAGTACTCCACCGGCTACACTGTGGACAGGTGGTATATCTCCACTGATAAGTGCAAAGCTGCTCCGGAATCCGATGGAATACGCCTGACTGCTACAGCAACGCTGACGTCAAACACCCACGCATTCTGGCAGAATATTGAATTCCCGCTTGCTCCCGGAAAGTACACGCTCTCGCTGAACGTCTCGGAGGTATCCGGGGTATGGTCGGCGAGAATCCGCACCGTGAACGCTTCGGGGGACTACGTTGACAGCTACTATACTCCCAGGCTTCAGGCTGGCATAAACAGTGTGACGGTAGATCTTTCTGACAGCGAGTACATATCAGCGGTATCCATCGGGTTCAACAAGGGCAACGAAGCCGGGAACTCCCTGAAGCTCGCATGGGCGAAGCTGGAGGGCGGTTCACTGGCGACGCCGTTCGTTCCGCCCGACTACGCTGCGGAGCTTGCGAAGTGCCAGAGATTCTACCAGGTCAGAACCACAAACGACATCGACCCGCTCGACCTGCGCCCCAGCATGAGAACCATAACGGACATCAAGGCAGTAGAAGGAGGATACGCATATGTCGCAGAATTATGATGAAATCATCGAACCGCGCGAAAATGACGAGCAGCGTGCTGCCCGGGAAAGCCGGCTCAGAGCAGCCGAGATATCCCGCAGATTCGCGGAGATTGACCGGGAGCGTATACGTCCGCTTGCGGCAATAGTCGCAGGCGTCGGCACTGACGAGGACAAGAGCAGGCTCAAGGCGCTTGAGGAAGAAGCGGCACAGCTCCGTGCGGTGCTCGCAGATATGGAGGATAAAGATGAAAATAATTGATAAGCTCATTCCTATTAATAAGTATAACCGCCCAGGAAGCAAGTCAACTCCGAAGCGCATATGTGTGCATTATACCGGACAGGCTGGAACTGATGCGGACAGGTTGGCGCTGTTTTATTCGAATGTCGCAACGGGAAGATTTCCTAATAAGCCGAACAACTGGACGAGCACGCAGTACATAGTCGGACTGAACGGCAAGGTAATCCGTGTTGTTCCCGATAACGAGACAGCATATGCCGCAAGTGGCAAAAACGCCGGAACGCTGCATATCGAGGTCTGCTATTCAAAGGCAAGCGGAGAATTTGAAACAGCGTCTATGTCGGCTCTGCGCGAACTGGTACAGTACCTTATGAAGAAGTACAATATCTCGGCTGGAAATGTCCTGCGGCACTATGACCTGACAGGTAAATACTGCCCGTGGTACTATGTTGATGAGAACCGCTGGGCTGTTCTGCATGAATACATTGCGTCCGCTGCTGTCAAGCCGAAGAAGCTGTATCGTGTTCAGGTCGGAGCATTCAGCAGCAGGGAGAATGCCGAGCAGTATATGAATAAGGTAAAAGCCGCAGGATTCGGCGCTTTTATTGTGGAGGTGGATAATAATGCTTAACAAGCTGGCTAAGCTTATAAACGTTAAATCTATTGTTACGCTGGTACTTACCGGTGTGTTTTCTTACCTTGCTATCACTGGTAAAATCGCGGTAGACAACTTCACGGACATGTTCCAGATCATCATGATCTTCTACTTCGGAACACAGTCTGGAAAGGCTGAGGCTTCCGCTTCGAAGTCAGAGTGATTTGACCGCCGTTTTGTGCACATCTAACAAAAATATAAAACGGCTCTGAATAAGTGCTGCTTTCTGCATTCTTTTCAAGCCGTTTTGCTGATTTTCTTTTCTAAAATGGCATTATAAAGCCGTTTAAATATGTTTTAAATCCGCCAGGAAGTTTTTTCTCTGGCGGATTTTTTGTATTTTGCTTGTCAGTTTTTTGCGTTTTGCGTGGCAGACTACAGGTACGCCGCCGATATACTCAAAGATACGGCGCATACCGATCAGCAGGCATTCCTGATTCTGTGATGGGAACACCTATGCATAGGCTTTATCCGAATACGGGAACGACATGACAAGCTCATACGCCTTGTGTTCGTTTCCATCAGCATCACAGCGCAGAAATTCTCCAAAGTCAACCTGAGCATGAGCCATGGGGTATGCAAGCGGCAAACAGCCTGCGAGTCCCTGGCGCAATACGAAACGCTTTTTGCGGACGTATCGTTTCACGCTGCTGTATCCGCCCGTGTAACCGGCTTCCGCACGAAGCCGGTCATATCCTCTTGGCGGTATGCCGCTGTTTTCTTGGGGCTGTGGCATCACCTTCGAGCCATTCGTTGATGAGGGGGATATACTCACCGAGCACCGGATAGTTATCCGGTTCCATGTTCGGGAGCTTATCGTCATTCCAATCTTCCATGTTAGCGTATTTGCAGACTGTACGGTAGTTGACCTTTGTCCTTCGCTGGATCTCGCTCTTGCTTACGCCGTCTTCGTACAACTGCTTGATGTACATCTTTTCTGCCATACTTATCACCTTTCCGCTACCTCCTTTAGCCAAGGGGCTTTGCCTCTCAGCTAAAATTGCAGCATTTTATTCAGGTGCTGACAACGGCTCGGCGGTGGCTGTTCACCTATGCACTTTTGGAGCCCTTTTTCTGCATTTCTATTTTACCATAAACACTTTACCAATGCCACCATAAACAGTATCGCCTTCAAAATCACCTAAACGGGATTTGGTTTCAACTATTTCTGGTCTTTCATGGATTGTGTGAACCGGATGAATTGTAGTGCATTTCTTTCGGCTACCAACGCGTTTTTTACCACGCCTTCTCAAATGTGCCTTTCGAGAATAACCTGTCAGACGGCTCTCAGCAAGCGCCCGATAAATCGTGGACGCACAAACGTTTAACCCTTTCTGTTTGCACCGATTTGCTATTACTTCCGGAGACCAGTACTTCCTTAGGCATTCACATATAAATGCGTAAAGTTGTTTCATTGCTCATTTTCACTCCTTTTCAAGCAACCGCAAATGCGGTTGTAGTCGCTGTTTTGGCTATATTTTTCGCCGTTCCGGATAAGTTTGAAATCTTCCGCAGAATAGGTATAACGCATTACCTATGTTGTCAGCAAAATAGCCTGCGTTAGGGGGAATATCCCCCTAAGACTCTATAAAAAATCGATATATTAGGCAGAATGCCCGTTATGATTCTCAAAGGAAATCTGCGGTATGGTCGGCGAGTAGAATACACGCAAATTCCGGCAGAATTGCCATGTAGTCGAGCTTTCAACCAGAGCGCAAATCGCTCGATTTAGCCTTTTCGACATACATAATAACATCATCGACCGGGCATTTCAGAATTTCGCAGAGCTTGTCTATTGTCGCTGTGCTGACCGGCTGATTATGCCGCAGCCGGTTTATCGTACTGCTGCTGACGTGATGTTTGGTAATCAGCGTGTAGGTCGATATTTCGTGCCAGTCGAGGTAATCCCAAAACGGTTCGTATGTTATCATTGCAGAACCTCCTTTCGCAAAACTGAAAGAAAAAAATCCTTCAGGTTTGAAATTTCCGCTTGACATATAATCACTATTGTGGTATCATAGCTGTAAAGATGACTATTGTGAGCGGTGATGCGATTATATCATTTCGCGGCAGGTCTGTCAAGATGTTTGTGGATATTCGTCTGTAATTCCACAAATATAGTCTTTTTGATAACATTACGAGGAGGAGCACTATGGTACCGGAAACAAAAAACACCTGCGAACAGGTGTTTGGAAAAAGATTGAAAGAGCTTCGCAAGGAGCATGGCTGCACCATCGAGCAGTTTGCAGATATGGTGGGTATATCCAAAAGTACGTTGGGTTATTATGAGAATGACAAGCGAATGCCCGACATAGAAATTCTTGCGAGGATCGCGAATGTACTGAATGTAAGCGCCGACTACCTTATCGGCAGAACGAACACGACCGACCGGAAAGGAAAGCTGAAAACCGTGTGCGATTTCACAGGATTGTCCGACCAGGCGGCGGAGTATTTGTCGGAGCTTGTGGAGAATAGGGACTATGCAAAGCTGTCTGTAATCAATCATCTGTTTAAGGAGCTTTGCGAGGATTATGCGTTTTACAGCGGAGAAGATGAAGCGTCCAGTATACTCGGTTCGCTGTTCCGATGTTTTGAAAAGTTCACCGGTTCGGAAAATGATTGGGAGAATTATGTTGACCTCGGCGATGAAAAACGCAAAGAGGTGCTTGCTGCAGCTTATAGGCAGTTTATGTTTAATCAGGTGGTCAAGGCATTGGAACTCAGCTCGGAGGAATATAAACAGGATAATCTGCCGTGGAGGTGATTTCTAACAGCTAGCAGCAGTTTTTGTCGTAAAGATCTTGCTTTTTTATTGGAATCGCGTTATAATAAATGTAAATAATTATACATAAATGGCGGTGATTTTTATGAAAATAGCAATATGTGATGATGACAACAGCTTTTTACAGAATGTCAAATTTCTTATAAACAAGATATACTCAAACCCTGACAAGCTGAGTATTTATGAATATGAAAGCGGAGAACAATTCCTTTTGCAATTCAAACCGCAGTTCTTTGATGTTATCATACTGGATATTGAAATGTGCGGGATTACCGGGCTAGAGGTTGCTGAAGAAATACGCAAAATTGACAAATCCGTGATATTAGCATTTCTTACAAGCCATCAGGAGTTTGCGACATTAGGATATGAAGTAAACGCTTTCAGATATATACTCAAAAATCAACCTGAACACATGTTTATAAACCAGCTTAAATCAATATTTGACGAGTATCATCAGTCGCATATTACATTCCCAGTTCAGGCGTCAAGTGAAGTAGTCAACGTGTTGGTAAGTGATATTCTGTATTTCGAGATATTCAAACGTACTGTTGTTCTGCATACCATTAAAAAGAAATATCAATTCAATGGGAAACTATCGGAAATAGAAAAAGACGAACGGCTTGTTAATTTCATCAAGCCGCACAAAAGCTATTACGTCAACCTGGACTGGGTAGACACGCTAAAACCAACTGGCATTTTTATGAAAAACGGTGACGTGATACCTCTTAGCCGAAATCAGCGCCATATTGTAACCGACCGTTTTGTTTCATTCTTGACGGCAAGGTGCTGACATGGAAAATATATTGGTTTATGATGTCATTGAAATAGTAAACTCTGTTGCTGAAATGCTGATAATTGCATTTTTCTTTCATCGTATCTTTGCGGCAAAATATAGTTCTGGCGTTGCGTATTTCACAGGCTATTCCGCTGCACTGGCTGTTCTGCTGGTTTCAACTATGAATGTTGATTCGCCGTACATAAGGATCGGAATAACATTTATTATATTACTGTCGATCGTTTCGATTTTGTATATCGGTTCATATACGCTAAAATTCTTTTCGGCTGTGTATTTCCTGTTGATCTTCTTTATTTCTGAAACGCTGTTTGCAGGCATTCTTTCAGTAATGGGGTATGGCGACCCGACCGAACTGCTCAACTCAAATATGGGAAGAATTCTAGGAATGGTCGGAACAAAAATATATGATTTCTGGCTCGTTGTATATTCCTGCCGCATTTATAAAAACAAAGTCAAAAGTCTCCCGCTCAAATATTGGGTGTTTATTATTTTAATGCCTTTTTTGAGCGCCGTGATCCTCAATCAGATTTTCCCCGCTCACAGCAGCGACAACAATGTAATGGCTGGCTATATAATCTCGGTTTGCGGTGTATTATATCTTAATTTTTCAGTATTCAATTATTTTGAAAGCTATGATAAACAGATACGGCTTGCAGCTCTTGAACAGGTTATGGAACGTGAAAATGAAAACTATCGTGCAATCGCAGACTCTTATGCTGAGATCCGGAATATAAAGCATGACCTGAAAACCAGGTGAACATTCTGAACGACCTGATAAAAGACAACAAATATTACGAAGCACGGAAATACATTAGTCAGCTTCACAAGGAGGTGGAAAGGTCTTCTTCGGTTTGTTACACGGGCAATTCCGCTGTGGATTCAATCATAAATCTGAAAGGCGATTATGCCAGAAGCCATAATATTGAATTTATAACAAAAATCAAGGTCAACAGCGTCAATTTCGACACAATTGGAATATGCCGTATTCTCGGTAACGCCCTTGATAATGCTGTTGAAGCCTGCGAGCGTACAGAAGCGGATGAAAAATATATCTGCATTGCCATGTATCAGCTTGACAATAAGCTGATAATCGAAATTGAAAACACATCGCTTCCGGTTGATGTAAACAATCTTATCACTTCAAAGAAAAATAAGTCCGCGCATGGAATTGGAATGCAAAGTATAAAACAGACCGTTGCAAGCATGAACGGTTTTTTTACCTGCAATTACGATAATGGGTATTTCTCAATAAAAATCGTGCTTAATAAATAATTCATCCTGCTCACGAATTTCTGATAAATACATCTTGGAACATTAAATCGACATCTTGTACAAAATCTGTTGTAAAACAAACTGCTATACGCTATCCTTTTAGTTGAGGTGATATTATGATCGCTCAGCTTTCAAAAAGGATAGCTTCTTTTTTTGTTCACAGCAAGGTTATTGAAAGCGAAAATGAGCAAGTGTACGAATACGGTCTGGAGCTGTTGATTTCAACTTTGCTTAACAGCGTAATAGCACTTGTTCTTGCCTTATTCAGCAGGACTTTGTGGCAGTGCATATGTTTTCTGGTTGTTTTTATTTTTCTTAGGAAATCCGCAGGGGGCTTTCATGCCAAAACACATCTGGGCTGCTGCTCCATTTTAGCAGCAGTGCTCGGTATTTTTATTGTATTGATCAAATTTGTACATATTGAAGAGTATCCCATAGTATCTTTGGCGGCGGTTGTTTTCTCAATTATAATGATATTGCGTTTTGCTCCTTTAGAACACGAAAATAAGCCTATAACCGAAAAGGGAAAAACAAGGCTCAGAAAGAACAGCATAGTTCTGGCTTTGATATCCTCCGTTAGTGTAATGGTTCTGTTCATACTTGACTTTAGACTGATAATGGTGTGCGTTTCATTTGGAATGCTGACAGCAAGCGGTTCCATGCTCGCCGCAGTTATTGAAAAGAAATCAAAAGAAATGCATCTTGGAACACAAAAATAACATCTTGTGCAAATTATATTGAAATATTTGTAGATTCCTGCAACAATATAGGTGAAGTATATGCGAAGAAAAAACGATACGAATAAAACGATACGAATAAGATGTTAATTATGGTGGCGGTTGCCGGTGTCGTATTGCTTACTCTGACAGCTATTTCAAATAGTGCATGCGCCGTTTGTTTCTGTCAGCCACGCGAGCCGGCTGTCTTATACAGTTTTATTAAAGGGAGGAGGAAATACAATGAAAAAGATTAGCAACAACATTTTTAAGCTCAGTTCATCTGTAGCTGCTCTGGCACTGGCTATTGGCCTATCAACAGTTAATTCTGCGTGTGTTTTCTGGTTTAATCAGCCTAAGATGCCTGAATCTATGAACAAGTTCAGTAAGGATATCTGAACAAGACGGTAATTATGAAAAGTGTAGTTGTGGGTTTCGCGTCAACGAAACCCACGGCTAATATCAGTGGAGGTAAACATGAAAAATATTTTTGCAGCAAGAATCAAGCGCCTTGTTTCCGGCGTTGCTGCCGCTGCCATAACGGTATCAGCGATTCCAGTTATGCCCGCAATGGCTGCAGCAACAGAAAAATACCCTTACACGTTATTTGCGGCTTCAAATGAAGAAGGTTCAATTACGGTCAACTCCGGTAATTTTTGCGTAAATGGCAATGTTGCGACTAACGGAACAATTTCATCAAGTGGAAACATGAACATCAACGGCATTAAAACGGAAAATGCCGGTCTTGACATGATATACATTTTCGACAAGATTGATTCCAAGTACTTTTACGGCGGAAATGTTGAGGAGCATTCAGAAGATTACGTCCTTGATGAAATGAACATCAACATTAACGAGCCGATTGAAGTGTACGGTGACGCAGCACTTACAGGAAACATCAATATAAATACAGCGCTGAAAGCATTTGAAGATATAACACTTAACGGCGAGGTTAAGAATACAAACGACTCCGTAATTTTTTCAAAGTACGGAGATATCGTCATTGACAGCACAAACGTTAATCTGAACGGTTTAGTATACGCTCCGTTCGGCAGCGTTGAAGTCAAGGCAATGAACCTTAATCTTAATAATGTTGTCATTATTGCCGACAGCATAACATTTGACTGCCCAAGCGTCAATGCTAATTACAGTTCTAATGCCGCAGATTTTGTCGGAACCGTTTCTGAACCGCTTAATATTCCCAAAGATGAATGGCAGTACATGAAGGACGAAAACGAGAACGGTCTGCCGGATTTCTTTGAGGATTTTGATAACTGGGAGAAACTTGCTGACACTGATGGTGACGGTCTGCCCGATTCCATAGAGGAATATCTTGGCAGTGACCCATCCAATACCGATACAGACGGCGACGGGCTGAATGATTATTATGAGGTGTTTGGTACATATACTGACCCTACAAAGTCTGACAGCGATGGAAACGGCGTGAATGATGGAGATGAGGACTTTGACGATGATGGTCTGACTAATCTTGAAGAATTCCTAAATAATACTTATCCTTATTCAAACGATTCAGATAACGATGGACTTTCCGATGGTGATGAAGTAAAAAATTACGGAACAGATCCGCTTGTTGCTGATACTGACGGCGATGGCCTTGAAGATGGTGATGAAATCATTCTTGGTACAGATCCGCTGGTACAGGACACTGACGGTGATGGTGTTATTGACAGCAAGGAGAAGTTTCAGCAGTCATTCACGCACAAGGTCAAGAATGAAGACTGTGCCGTTACAGAAGTTGTTGTAGACATGGAGTGCACAGGAAATATTAATCGCACTACAACTATTGAAAGCATTATGGGCGTTGATTATCTGTGTTCCGAGGTGGTAGGACTTGTCGGCGAGCCGTTTGAGATTGAAACAACATCTGAGTTTGATACCGCAACTCTGACATTCTCTATCGACAAGAGCAAATTAGGTGAAACAGAGTTTGACAATCTTCTTTTCCTGTGGTATAATGAGGAAGACGATGAATTTGTTGAACTGGAAACTGTTCTTGATGAGGAGAACTCTACTGCCAGCATTGTGACAACACATTTTAGCAAATATATGATCGTTGATAGCTTAGCATGGTTTAACGCATGGAGAAATGCTCTGGATTATAGAAACGGCGAAGAATATTCGGCTGTTGACACGGTAATTACAATTGACCTTTCGCAAAGCATGACTTATTCGCGCATTTCTCAGGTTGTAAAAGCGGCTCAGAATTATATCAGCACCATGCGCGATGGAGACCGTATTGCTATTGTCACATTTAATAATAGTGCAGTTACTCGTCAGGGATTGACAGGTGATAAGGAACTTTTATTATCAGCACTGAAAGGTTTGAAAGGTACGGGTGGGACTTACTATAACCAGGCAGTAAAACAAACTATTGATGCTTTTGATATGAGCAGCTCCAACACCAAGATAGCAATTTTTATGTCTGACGGAGAGCCTTTAGATAAAATAACAACACATACCTTGAATTTAATATCAAGTAGTGGGGTTATTTTTCATACGGTAGGTTATGGGTCTAAGTTTAATTCCCTTCGCACATTGAGCGATGCAGGAACTGGAACAGTGTATACCGCAACAAATGTAGACGAATTGATTGAGGCCTATGAAGATATATACCTGTTCTCTGGTATATCTACCGTTGATAATGATGGCGATGGATTATATGATGTGTTTGAAAAGAATGGTATGACCCTTTCTAATGGTAAAGTTATTTTTACTGATCCATTTAAAAACGATACTGACGGTGACGGGTTAGTTGACGGGCTTGAAGTGCTGTTAAAGAAATTTGATTATTCCAGACACTCTTATGTTTTCGAATTGAAAACTGATCCATTTGCATCTGATTATTCCAATAGTGGTATCTGCGACTATGACAGAGTGAATAGTACCAATATTTACGGAAAATCATACTATGTTTCATCATTGAATGGTGATATTATTGATATTCCTGTTGGAACAGTAGCTTATGGTTACCCGAACACAAGCTGCGGAGAAGCATTCACTGCTAAAGCAGTTGACCAGTACTTCCAATATCGTGCAAGTGCATTGATTTATGCTAATGGTGAGTATTGGATCAAGGTTAATTCTGGCGATTCCTATGGCGTTTGGGGGTATATAATTTGCAAAGAAAAAGATTTTGATTTTCTTAATCATCTTTTTATTCATCTGTTACTGCAATAGAAAAAAATGAATACCCTAATGAAAAATATGCTTCTACAACTGGTGAAGCGTGTGCTTGTCATAGGTTCTGTGACTGGACAACAGGTATAGACGGAGGTTGCACATGTTTTTCCTATGACAATTCAATACAATGTGAAGCATTTGCAAAGTATGTTTTTGAGCGTGTTACCGGTAAAAAACGAGGACCTTGGACTGATTCCATAGATTTAAGCAATGTTGATAAAGCAAGAGAATTTATGAGAGATGTTCCAAGCTGCTCATATTTTAGAAGTTCTTCAATGGGTCATTCATTTATAGTTGTCTCGCATAGTGAAGAAAATGTTACCATTTATCATTGTAATTTTAGGGGGTATCTTAATGTATCAACTCCAAGTAGCTGTATTGTTCAACTAAATACTATCTCCTACGAGGATTTTTCAAGATGGTTTGGAATTATTTGTTGTTATACACCTAGTATTGGAGGGTAGAATGAACTTAAAGCGAAAATATTATTTCCTGTTGGTGCTGTTTATTAACTTGATTACCGGGTGCAACACTTTTAATAGCAGCTATCTCGATTCATCGTTTGAAAGCGATGAAAGCTTAGAACGTACAAATTCAAACTATACTAAGGATTATATGTATACCAGTGAAAATTCAGGATATGAGAATGGTACGTCTGAAAGCTCCAATATCATTGACAGTTATTTTTCAGAAACTCATGAGATCATTCGCCCTGCTTCGCTGGATATTACAAACGACGCGGCTGACGCACAGGAGTCAGTTGGTATATATACGGACAGCAACAAATTCTATTGCATGAATTGGAATTTAGCGATAGATGACTACCTTGTTAACCAATATACGCCCAAATTGCAAATGGACAGTGGATTATACAAGGTTGAAGATGCTGCGGTAATAGGTATACCTGAAAATTACTATATCGATGGTGATACATCTAATTTTGCTGTTAGTGTCTCTAACGCTGAGTCGTTGATAAACAGTTGGAAAATAGCATTTACTGGTGAGGAAGTCGGTGATTTGTCAGTTAAAAATGCAGAAATGTATTTCGAAATAATTGACAATTCCTATTCTCTATACTCTGAACGAATTGACTTTGATGGCTGTATTCGGCTTTATGGAAAATTGTATTGTGAGTTATCTTTGTGCAGTAATAATCCCAATTTAAGCTACGGCGATTTGGTATTTTATCCATATCAGCATGATATTATTGAAAAAGGTTTCTGTATTATTCCTTTTTCAACAAGTATAAGGAATAATGATGGGAACCTATTTGCTATGGATACTGTCCCACTATATCTTGGGAATGTTTGCGACTATCAGGATATACAAATCGGCTTGTTTTCTGAAAGCAACTATTTGGATAAATCACTTACACTTAAAAATATTAACTTGTTTTTTGCACAGGCGCAGTCAGGAGAGTCAAGATCAACCGCTTTAATTGTTGAAAATTCAGTTTAGAATAGGGTATCATCACGTTGAATGCCAAAAAGTACGCTGCAGAAAATTCTAGCTTTTAATGCGGTTGGGTGGCTCGTCTGCACACATAGAAATATTTTCTTTTGTGTAAAACTAGCCCTTTTTGTTGTAAACTGCATAAAAATACTTTGCAATTCATTTTTCGGTTCATCAGAACAAATCGATTTTTGTTTTAATGGTTTCAACCAAGCAGGCTTTATCTAGTAATAAAAAGCCTGCTTGGTTTTCCATACTATAGCAACAACAGACATATGGGAAATTATGAAGAACTTGATTTTTGCTGCTTAATAGTATGCGAGGGGTTCCACCCTTGGACTTTCATCGTTTCCTCGTTTAGCATTGGTGTGATTTTCGGTATTATTCGTGTTTACACAGTTCTTTTTTCAGACCCATTCAACAATATAAAAGGCACAGTCGATTCAAGCTGTGCCTATATTTTATCAGTTGATATTAAGGAAATTATGGATTGTCACATTAAAACATTTAGCAATAGCCAATATTTCGATATCGGTTACAAACCGCTGACCTGATTCTATGCGCTGGACCGCATTTTTGTCAATGTCCAGACCAACGACCTGCAATCTGTCTGAAAGCTCTCGCTGTGAGATTTTAAGCGCTTTGCGGAGTTCTTTCATCTTGATGCCGGTTATGTTATTGCGTCCGTCCGCTGTTCTTGCTTTGAACATTTTTTGTACCTCCTGTTAAGTGTCAATCTTGATATAGGCAACTTTGTCATGATTTGGTTACTGCTAGCTGCGCTTGGTAACACCTATCATTATACCCCATTTATCGGGTATATGCAATACACTTTTTACCCATTATAATATAAGATAGGTGATATTATGATAAATTACGACCCTTTCTGGGCATACCTTGCCGATCACGGCATAAGTACATATAAGCTGATAAACAGCTACGGTGTCAGCAAAGGTCTTATTGATCGAATGAAACATAACAAGGCAATAACAACTTTCACGATCAACGAGCTGTGCAACACATTAAATTGCAGTCTGAACGACATAATGACGTTCGTTCCAGATAACAAAGAGAATAACGAGTAAGGCTTTCAAGAAATTGGAAGTCTTATTTTTCTTTTGGGCCGAGTGTCTTTTTGATTATAGGATTTATTCGTCCTCAGATTTGCTTTCAATCATTCTGCGAATGTACCCTTTGACCTCAAACACCTGCGTTGCGCTCAGGCTGTCGATAAGTTCCTTTGTCTGGGTGCGGACGAGCGCATCGTCCAGCACAGCAAAGTCGCTTACGCAGAACAGATAATCCACGGAAATTCCGTAAATTTTTGACAGTTTCACAAGAATATCTATCGGGATCTCTCTGGTTCTGTTTTCATACGTTGCCAGCGTGGACTGATCTATAAAAAGCTGTTCAGCCATCTGTTTCTGGGTCATTTTCAGTTTCTTCCTCAAAGAGCGAATCCTATTACTATAAGACACCGCCATGTATTCGCCTCCTTTCCGGATTATAGTATATAACATTCACGATGGTTTTTCAGCCTACAAGGTGTCATATTCGTATGACGTTTTGTCATACAAAATTGCGGAATTATATGCTATAATAGGTACAGGGAAAAATAAGCGGCAGAAACAAAAACGCTCCCTTTCGGAGAGTTGGACTAATTTCATTATCCGGAAACAAACTGCCACTTGATTCCCGGACAGTTCTTTGACAACAGAATACCAGAGCAGATACAAAACCTATCAAACTCAAAGACGTGCGAAGAAATTTCTGCTTCCGATCTGACGGGTATCTCATTATCAGTGACCACCTTTACATATGCGCGAGAATAACAGATATTCTGCCACCTGCCGGCAGTCAAGCCAGAGCCTTGAACGCACAAGGACCTCTATAAGAAACGAGCGTGGAGCAAGATAGCATAATGATACTTCCGGCGACGGCTTGTCCCACAGGAATGGGCAGGGGTGAAAGTCCCATGTCAGGATGCGTAACTACCTGAGTCTGCTCTGAAAGCGTATCAGAAATTGAAAGCCGTGGCTCTAAAATACTGAACCACGGCTTTTTATAGAATAATGAAAGGGGCTTTCTACCTTGTCATCTGATATTTTTAAAGATTACCCTGATATTGTTGAGATTTCACAGCTGATGGAAATGCTGAACATTTCAAAATATTCAGCATATAAATTGGTTACTGAAAATAAAATCAAGCACTTGGTCATTGGAAGGAAATACCGAATTCCTAAGATCTATGTGATAGAATACGTCAATAGTCAAATAGAAAAAAATCAGATTTACGACTTTAGTGTATTGAAATTTCAAGGCGAAAGTGGTATAATAAAGATGTTAGATGAAAGGGTGGACGGTCTTAAAGGAGGACAGCACAGTGACCGGATCACTTTATGAAAAGCATAACTATTGGGTAATGGTTCTGTATGGACTAAGCGCAGCTTTGTATCCAGAAAAGAACATTACCGACTTAAGCCAAAAGAAAAAACGCTGGATATCCACGTCTTTGCCGTCAACGGCAAAAAACAAAAGAACCGCTGAAAAAATGCTCTACGATAACCTCAAAAAGTATGAGCTGGAAGAGAATAGAATATTAGCTGACCCAGATTCGTACAGCTCGCAGCCTAACTACGCAAGTGGAGGTCAGGTACTTTTTACAGACTACCTTACTGATTGGCTGGAACGAAAGAAGAACAAAATCCAACTCATCACATGGGAAGGATATGAGGTGTATGCCCGGAGGCACATTATCCCGTATTTCAATGAGCTTAATCTCACGCTTGCCGAATTAAAGCCGCGTCATTTTGCGGACTACTACGAATACAAGTTTTCGGGAGGACGTCTTGACAGGAAAAAAGGCGGTCTGGGAAATCGTTCATTGAGAAGCCATGCTCAGCTAATCAAGGCTGTTCTTAACGAGGCGGTAATTTATGAGTACATATTACGCAATCCTGCTGAAAAAGTACCGATACCCAGAAAGCCGAAAACTGAAAGCGATTCTACCAAGAATGTGTACATGACAGCAGAAGAAGCTAACGATATGCTTCATAAGCTGAGAGGTGAATGGATTCAGCCGATTGTATTCATAGCGCTGCTCTATGGCTTGCGGAAAAGCGAGGTCCTGGGAATAAAATGGAGTGCGGTTGACTTTGAGAAAAACACTATCGAAATCAACCATACCGTTGTCAAGCACAAGTCAATAGTATACCAGGACAGCACCAAAACAGAAAACAGCCGCAACACCTTTGAACTGCTCCCCGAGGCGAGAGAACTTTTGCTGGACATTCACGCCAGACAGGAGAGGAACAGAGAGATATGCGGCAACGGTTATTATGAAAGCGACTATGTGTTTACATGGGACGATGGACATCTGTTCCGTCCGGACGCGATTACCGTTTCGTTCCAAAGAGCATTAAAGCGTCACGGGCTGCCTGAGATGCGCTTTCATGATCTGAGGCACAGTACGGCAAGCATCTGCTTTGACAAAGGCTGGGACATTGAGAAAATCAAGGTCTGGCTGCGTCATGCGGATATAGAAACCACAAGCAACATTTACACGCATATATCCAAAAATCGCCAGCATATTCTTGCTGACGCGATGACTGGTACATTCTCACTCTGAAAAAAAACGGTTTGCAAAAAAGAAAAGGTGTGTTCTAGCACAACACACCTTAACGATAAATTGTAGACCGTTGTAGACAAAAATCTCAACTGTCTGATATTTCGGTTCCGCTAATTCCCTTAACAGAGCCATTTGAAATGGTCGAGATGACAGGATTCGAACCTGCGACCTCTGCGTCCCGAAAGTAGTACAAAAATCCCATTACATACGATTATAAAGCATCTTTTAAATCTTTTGTGACACCCATCTGACACCCATGCATTTTTAATTCAAAAATAGCTTATAACAGTCGAAAAATTAAGTTTGGGAAGAATCTGCAAAAAAATAAAGACGAAAGGAAAAATGTCCGGTAACCCCAAAAGAAATCCCGGGCATTAACCCGGGATAAAGATATTAAAAGCGCCGATGATGGAGTCAGAGCAGAGTGTACCCCTTGCTGCGAAGCAGCGCCTTCTCCGAATCGACCTCGGAGGAGCGGACGAGCTTCTCGGCGCGAACGGCGACAAGGGGCTGATTCATCTTGAGCTTCTTTATCTTGGCAGCATATCCGACATAAGCCCAGTCGCAGTCGCACGGGCCGGTCACGCCGGCGACGCTCCCCTGTTTCGAGTAATCCCATTCAGGGTGACCGGCGACCGTGAACTGCCACATAACCTGACCGAGCTGCGCCTGATATCCCTCGGAGGTGTACTGAGCAAGCCAGAGGTCGAATTCCTTAAGCAGCCCGCTGTCAAGATGATCCCTTATTGTGTACTTTCCCGTATAGAGTAAAGGATAGTAGTTCGCGGCCTGGATAGTCGAAAGATATGCGCGGACGATATCGGTGTATTCCTCCCTGGAAAGTCCCGCCGCAAGCACGCCCTTATCCTCGAAGTCCATAGCGATGGGATAGTCTATCTCAAGTCCACGAAGCTGTTCCAGCACCCAGTTTGCTTCAACACGTGCCTCCGAAGCGGACTTGGCATAGCTCCAGTGATAAATTCCTACCTTTATCCCAGCCGCCTTGCAGCCCTTGTAATGCTGCTCAAACAGTGTGTCCTTCTTTCTGCCATGCCCCAGCCTGATCATGACGAATTTAAGCGGCTTCCTCATGATCTTAGCCTTTGCAAGAGCCTTGTAGTCCACCTTTTCCTGTGAATAGGAAAGGTCTATACCTGCATATTTAGCCATCGTCGTCCTCCCTGTGACCGCCATCAGCCATCCCCTCGCCGATGACATATCCTACGACCGCCGCGCCGCTGAGTATGCATCCGGAAACGGTTTCCGCTGTCTCCGAGCTTCCTCCGAATGCTACGATAAGTCCAGCGATGAATCCCGCTGTAGCAACCCACAGCTTTCTTGATGTCAGCTTTCTTCTCCAGTCAATTTTCATGTTTTTTCCTCCTCAGTTACTTGGTAATTCCATAAGTTCGTTGTAAAGGTCGGTCGCGACATCATTGCCGCCAAGAGCATGATAAGCATTGTACGCCCTGGCGAGCGCTTCCCGGGCATATATCGGGCACCTGCCGCGCTCGGTATACTTCTCATGAGAACGGATTATCTCCGCTCTCAGCAGGCACTGCACGCCTGCCTCAAGCTGCTCTGTACGCTCATCACGCTTTTGTTTACGGGCTGAAATCGTCGTGAAAATCACATTCGCGACGGTCACGCCAGCGCCGATGAGCGCTACAATAATGTTGCTATCCATCATGTCCCCTCCAGTTCGTTTATTCGTGCGCGCCAAGCCGCACGTTCCGCGAGCTTGTCCGCGTATTCCTCGCGGGTCGCCGCACCCTCCGCGATTTTCGCGGAGATATAATCGGTGTCAGCAAGATTGCGCTTGAGCCGGGATATCTCTGCCTGTGCCGCTATCCTCGCACGCTCTGGGGCTTTCTCCTCGTCAGAGCGTAGCACCGGAACGCCTCCGACAAGCTTGTAATTATACAGCCCGTCTGCGTCTGTAAGTCCACAACCCAGGTAATTCCCCTGCGCATGGTGAAAGCGGTCGCTCTCCCCGCGGTCTATTTCCGTCCAACCCTCGCCGCTAATGAACGCACTGGAGTTGATAGCTGTTATTACTCCGTTCGAATCTGCCTTGACATATACTATGTATTCGTCCATGTCGTTTCCTCCTTACAATCTAATCACAGCTCCTTGGACACAACCAGATAAGCGTCGCTGTTCATAAGGTGCAGCCTGTAAACAGTTCCGGGGGTCTGACCGCTAACCGTGAAAGCTACTTGTACCGTACTGTCCGTCTGCTCCAATGCCGTAGCGCTGCTAAAATCTACAACAGTATCTGTGCCATTGATAAGCGACAACCCACTGTAGCTTACCGTTGCCGCAACGCCGCTACGCATTGCTGCAATCGGTAATACTGCGTATACAATGGAGCCAGTAAGAGCATATCCGACGCCTATTGAGCATTTATCGGTGTTTGACGTTGCATTTTGGTGCTTGTAGATAGTAAAGTACCTCTGACACTTGAGCAGCTCCGTCGCCGGGTCGGGCGGTACGAACGGAGTAGCGGCGCTGCCAAGCTCTAGCTTGACCCATGCGAGCTTCAGGGAGTTCCCGGCTTCGGTGCCCTTGTTGAACCCGATGGATACCGCTGATATGTACTCGCTGTCAGAAAGATCTACCGTCACACTGTTTATGCCAGCCTGAAGCCTGGGAGTATAGTAGCTGTCAACGTAGTCCCCGGCTGCGGTCACAGTGCGGATACGCGCGGCCCATACTCCGGTGACGTCCGCTGCCTTGAGAGATAGCGTGTATTTTCCCGGTGGAAGCGGGAACTCAAAATCCTGCCAAAAAGCGTGGGTTGTTGACGACGCTGTTACCGTAGAGGTGAGCTTCACACCGCCGGAAATCGGCGCTGCGCTGCACTTCCCGGGAGAATACCATCTGTCGACCGTGTAGCCGGAGGTGTATTCAGCCTGCCCGCGCTGATTTATACGAAAATCCGGATTGTCAAGCTCGTTCTTGCCGCTCCTTGCCGGCGACCAGCCCGAAAAAACACCAGAAATAAGCATTCCGACATACATCATACCGCATTCTCCGATAGCTGTGACGTTCATGCCGTCAAACCAATAGTATGCAATATGTTCCGAGCCGCTCTGCATATGCGGCGGGGCGTTCACATAACTGTTGGAACTTGCATATTTCGAATAGTACCGCGTGTATTTTTTTGCGTTCGCCCAGAGCCAGGCCGGAATATCTGAACCGGCGGGGATAAGGGTCTGCGCATTCTTGTCAGCGGCGTCCACGAAATCCCCCGCGTTTTTCTGCGCTGCTGTTCCGAGCTTAGGCAGGTCTGATATATCGGACGTCGTGTGCTTGTGCCCGCTGTCTGATTTCCCTGAAAGTGACTCCTCAAGTTCTGCTTTCGTGACAAACGCCAGGGAGCTGACTTCTACTGTGACTCCATAAGTCTGCGAGATAGTCACGGCGGCAGTGAATTCCTCCATGAAGTCAGGATATTCAGCCGCCGACGGAATTTCCTCGCCTGATTCGTCCTGCGATATCGCAAAAAGGACCTCCACGCCGCCGCAGGCCGCAAATATTCCTACCTGCTTGAATGTCGCCGCCGCTGAAAGTCCCGTGTTCCTGATCTGGAGCTTTATCTCCCTTCCAGAAGACCCCGAAAGAGGCTTTTGTGAAGATATAACCACCGTCGTACCGACCAGCGGATCAGTCAGCACGGTCTGATCCACAAGTGCCGACACATCGACCGTACCGCCGCCAAGAGCCGCACGGGAAATAACTATCCCATCGCCGGAAAGCGACTGCTCCAGCAGCTCAAGCCCCGCGTTAGTGATAACGCTGTTATTCCATGTCGCCATTGCTTACCTCCGTAAATATTCGCTTTGTTTTTCCGCATATCTTAACACCGGAATGAAGTGCTATATCCGCGCCCACGCCGATGATCCTGCGTTCATTTATCACGCATTTCAGCCGCTTTGTTTTTCCGCATATCCCAAAGCCGGCATACACTGGCATTTCAGCCTTTATGCCGATGATGAATTCTGTTTCGTCAAGCACGCTGCGAAGATTCTTGTAGTATTTGATTTTTGCAAGCACCCGCCCGCGCTTTTCCGCGTCTCCGCCGCTGTCATAAATGGTCACCTTGAAGTGATACGGCTCCCCGCCGTATTCAAACCATTCCCGAACCCGCACATTCTCATAGACGCCCTCAAGCGCCGCCCTGACCGCGTACTTCGTACCCTTGTACTGATGTATCTGCAAGCATTCCCGAATAGTTGACCGCTTGCTCTCAAGACCGCCCTCGTAATCGTACCAGGGGACGTTCAGATCATAGGCCAGCGCGTCCAGAACAGGCTCGTCAAGCTTATCTATAGCCGGGTAAATCAGTGCCTTATCCGTAAGCTCCCGATTTTTCGCAAGCTGTTCCGCGATGATTTTTCCCAGCGCCGCGAACCCGTCGTCCTTTTTCAAGACGGGCGGCAGGATCCGCAGGATATCATCTCTATTCATCTTCGTAGCCTCCCGCGCTGACCGTCTTTGTTCCGAGCTTTGCCGCCTCGGTCGCGCCGACCGGGGTATACACAGGCGATGTCACCACTACCCGCTTTACGCCCGCGTTCATCACAAGCTGAATGAGCTTCGACGGATCGATATCCCGCCCGATCTTCGCCGTCTGCCATTCGATATAGGCCGCGACCGCGCCCTCAACCGCCGACGCCGCAGCCGAAAGACTAAGTTCCCCGCCGCTCTCAACATAGTAAGTCAGAGCCACGCTGAACGCCTTTTCCGTAGGCGCGGAAACAGTCACATGGTCGGTCAGCGGACGTATCTTCTCATCGTTCAGCGCAGCCGAAACGATGTCAAGAACAGCCTGATCAGGGAATTTACCGCCTTTCAGCAGCACGCGGATATCCACGTTCCCGGCAGACGGCGACGTCGCCGTAACATCTTCGATGAGCGCGCTCGAAGATTTCGCATGATATATGTAAGCCCCAGCCGGGCCGGCTGTCGAATATCCCTCCACGCTTTCCCGCATACGTTCGTAAAGCCCGGAGTCAGATTCCCGGTCAGACCCGCCGCCGGTAGTGTCGAGATTCTCGACCGCCGAGAAATAAGGGAAAATATCCACGCAGCTCTTTATCTGCCCCGCAAGATATCCATTTCCAACGGTACCCGGAATATCGCACACAGCCTTTACCGCGCCGCTCACTTCCCCGGCCGGAATAACGATATCCGAAACAGTCGAAAAAGTAATAGAGCCGTCCGCAGTCGCCCGGGTTCCGGCGGGGATAATTACCCCGGTATCCTGCGCCGACGAAATCGAGAATATCAGCATACATTCCGCCGGAACAGCCTCAAGCCGCTCAACCCCGCGGAATATTTCGGCAAGGGAATCCAGATAGTCCCCCCGCGCGAACCGCGGCACGTTCATCTTTGCCGAATCGTTTATCTTGGCGCGTTCCTGCGATATCACCGCCGCAACGTAGTTCAGAAGCACCCGCACCGGATCCGCAGGATATAACGTCCTCCCGGTCTCAGCTTCATACCCGGCTATCATCTCCGAAAGGATAGCCAACGCGTCCGAATCAACAAAGCTGATATCTGGAAAAGCCCTCTCATCACTCATTTATCTCCACCTCCACAACCGGAATAATCACGCCGCTCGCAGTGTCCTCTTCAAAGTCTATGCTTACCAGTTCCGCCCGCGGCTCGTATTCCTCGATGGCGTCCGCGATGGTCTGATACAGCAGCGTTTCCGCCGCCGGCTGCGGGCGGTGAAGGTATTCGGCGTCAAGCCCCATTTCCCGTGCAAGCGGGACATCGTATTTCGCAGTCGAAAGCAGTACCCGGATATTCTGGAGAATTTCTTCATGCTTGCTTTCCGGCTTGACCGAAAGCGCGCCGGGCGCGTCGCCGCGTATGACTGTTTTCACGATATCACCTCTTCGCATACTCTTTAAGAGTTAATTTCGTAGTAATACTAAGGAGCTGACCACGGTTGCTAACATGCTCAATGCTGTTAGACGCCTTGGTAATAAGCCACTTGTACTTCCCAAAGTGCGTTTTCCCAATGACCAGGCGCACCGGAACGCCCTCCCTGCACATATCGTCCAGCTTGTACATTGATTTCCTTGGATTTATCCCGAGGAACGCTGAAAGCTTTATCGTCAGCGATATCTCTTCGTTTTCCGGTCCCTGGAATTCAATAAGCGGCCGCCCGTTTATCCGGTTATGTACGGAAGTCCGCGCCCCGACTGAATAAGACATGCCAGAAAAGGTTAGCTTCCGGTCATCGCTGACTTCGAAAACAACATCTCCAAGACTTCCAACAGCCATTTAAACACCCCCGATGATATAGCCGCACCCCTCGCCGCCTTCCTGAATAATGCAGACGACCACCTGACCGATATAAGGCAGCCAGCCGTAAATATTAACGTCCACCTTGTGACCGTCCGGAGAAAGCGAGCCGGAAATACTATCCGGTTCAGCCTTGTCATAGTGTTCCCCCCGGCCAAGCGTGCGCGGCGCAGAGGAATATGTTTCAGAAACAGACCACTTTTTGTTGCCCGTAGTGATATCCGCCGTGATAAGCGGGGAATTCCGGAGTACCGCCAGTTCCCCGGAAACCATATCCCCACGATCGCCGAATATCACCCGCGCCGTCCGCGCCGATACGTTCACGCTGGACACCTTTCCGACCCTGATATCAGCCATCATAACCTCCCAGGCATTTCCGCAGCGTAAGCTCCGTAGTGTAGCCGCTGCCAATGGAATGTGCCGCCGTCTTTATCATGTACTTCCCGTCGAACGCGCCCCAGCCGCTGACGTTCACTGTAGCCCCCGCCGCAAGCCCCGCGTCCCCGATGATTTTCAGCGACGCTGAAAAACGGTCCTTGTTCTTCGCCTTGAGCCGCTTCACAGCAAGCTTCCGTGCCTCCTCGCGGCTGTCAACACGCTCGCTTATCTCGAGCACTTCCCCGGTACCCGGGTTGTCGATTCGCGGCGTGTAGGTATATTCGATCGTAGTTCCGTTCGTGTCCGTCCAGCTCACATGACAGGAGCTGTAAGACTTGTCCGATGATCCGTCCGAAAAAGAGTAAGATAGCACATTCCCTTTTTTCGGCGAAAAAGTCCGTATAGCGGGCTTCTTTTCGTATTCGTCCTCGTCGAATATCACCAGCGCCCCGGCGGTCACTTTCAAAGACATTCCCGCGTCCACACACAGCCGCGAAAGAAAAGAGATGTCGCTTTCATTGCTTTGCTCTTTCCGGCTGTAGACCGGGTCGTAGTCCCCGGAAAAATAGCTTTTAAGATTCCCGGCCGCCGCGATCTGCGCCGCGATAGCCGAAAGCCGGATATTCTCCCAGCTTTTGTTCTTCTTCACCGCCCGGACGGAGGAACCCGCCGGCAGCGACGTCGCTTTAATTGTTATTTTCGCAGGCGGACCGGAAACTTTGATGGTGTCGATGGTGAATTCCCCGCAGTCAAGCACGAGCCGTTCCCCGTCGTCCTCCCAGTCTTTCTGGATTATCGACACTGCCAGCGAAGCCCCCTGCAAACCATTCGCGGAGCTGACAGTGGTACTTCCGACCCCGGTTGCTTTTCCCGCGCCGTTCTTTTCAAGGTCGGCGACATGTACCGCCGCCGTGATAACACCGTTGATCCCGACAACAATGCGATCCGGATTTATAGCGCCGATCTCCAGGACGGTAAACCCGTCATACGAATATACCCAGGCCTGCAGCCCGCCGCCATTATAATCTTTAGCGCCGATCTTCACTTTTACCGGATCGCCTACGGAAAGACCACCAGACTCAGAAGAACTACCGGAACCCGAACCGCCGCCGGAATTCTTCGAAGAAACCGCCGGATTCAGCCAGCTTTGCAGCCATATGCCCTCCCGGTCGTCTATGGTAATGGAAAGGTCGTCCGTTTTCCCCTCCTGTTCGTCCGAATAGGAAAGCGAAAGCAGGTATCTTCCCATGTCCTCCGAGATATCCGCGCCGTTTATCTTAACGGCGACGGAGACCCGCCGCGCACGTTCTTTACTGGAAGTCGTCCAGTCTGCGCTCATATCAGACCTCTTTTCCAGGGCGGGAGCTGCTCGTCAGCCGGCGCGGTGTATTCGGGAACGACAAGCTTTTTCCCCGCGCCGAACACAACGGTATCCGCATATTCGATATTAGCCTCGATAAGCTGACCCATGAGCTTGTCCGACCCCATTGTTTTCAGCGCGATGATATCCCATGTATCGCCCTGAATAGTGATGTAGCTGCCCATAGAACCACCCCTTTAAACAGCCTGTTTAAGTCTTTAACTTATGTGTTTATATACCGCCCCGCATGCAGTCCCCGAGTACACCCGGGAACCGCAGCCAGGAGGATCACCGCGCCCCAAAAGCGCATTTCCGGCGGTACTCGTTCATGCGCAAGCCCCGCCGATATCGTCCCATATCCAGACATTCGCCCGGGTATGGGAAAAGTAATGACAATTGTAATTACCCGACCATTTTGTTGGCTATAACAAAATGGTTATTCTGCCGTCCATAGCCCGGGATTAAGAATTCGGAATTCAATAAAAAGCGTTGCGCCGCTCATCGTCAGCCTTTTCCACGAAAATGCGGTATATCTTTTCCGCAAGATCGTCGTTATACGCGGAATAATCCGCGCTGCTGCCGCTGAACGAACTGTTGACGGTGATGTTGACAGGAGTCGACCGCGCGCGGGAATAAGCGGCAAGGGAAAGTGCCTGCGGCATGATACCCAGCAGCATAGATGTTTCGTCAGCGGTGAATACACGCCGCCCGGGCGCGCCGACGATAAGTTCCGGACCATTCTCGCCTGCGATGAACGCATTCTCCGTGAACGAAGAGCCGTTAGCATGACCGGGGATCCCCGCCGCCTTCATCTCGGCAAGCGCGGAGGTCGGAATAAACTTTGCCCCAGTGCTCCCGCCGCTTTTCAGCAGTTCAAGCTTTCCTGAGACGGTCAGCGGAACTTCCACGGCTGGCAGTACGCCCAGTGAATTAAGTTTGTCTATCTCGTCCGAAACGCCTTGATATATGCTCTTTACGCCGTTTAATGCATTGCCTTTGGCATTCTTGATTATATCGTCACCGTAGCCGTTCCAAGCGTTGCCCATCTCTTCCCGGATTGCTGCAGCCCTTTCGCTGTCACCGGCAGCAAGCGCGTCCGTAAGTTCCTCGTTGAGCTTCTGCAGATTATCGCCCATGTTCTGATTAGCTGCCAGCAAGCCTATCCAGTTATCCCAGATGTTCGTCCCCTGAGATTCCACCGTATCAAGAAGCACATCGCCAAGCTGCTGTTTTAGGTCGGCAGCAGTGTTCATCATCTCACTTACAAATTCGCTGCGCTTTGTGAGGTAGTCGTCATACGCGACACCCTGTGCTGTGTCCAGTGCGTCCATAACCTGGGAATATTCGTCACCGGTCATCTTGTTATGCGCCAGCATAACGCCTGCTTCGCGCCGTAGTTCCTCGTAGTTATCGTTGATATTATTCTGCGCCTGGTCAATCTCGTCAAGGTAGGATTTTCCGTATTCCTGCAGCGCCTGGATATTCTCAATGGCGTCTTCCTTGTTTGCTCCAAGATCCATACCGCCCAGAGCTTCCTTCTGCTCCTCATAGGCAGCCAGCGCGTCCGATTTCCCGCTGTCCGACATCTCATTGATATATTGCATTTCATCAACGAAAGCCTGCTTATCCTCATCGGTAACTGCGTCGCCAGAGCGAATCTTTCCAAGATAGTCAGTAACAACTTTCTGTGACTGCGTGATGGAATCCCCAAACTGCGCCTTGAACCCTTCGAGAACACCCGTGATATCCGCAACGCTTATTCCTAACTGTGAAGCAGCCGTCTGCGCCTGTGATTTAAATGTGTCGAATACCACGCCGTAGCGCACTTGAAAATCATCTTCCAGCTTGCTCACCAACGTGTTGAACGGCTCGTACATAGCGTCAGCCTGCTCAGATGTAAGCGTCCCGTTTTCTTCAAGTATCTGATTATAAAGATCTACCGACTGTTTCGCCTTGGACATCTCATATTCGATATCGTCCAACTTGTCCGATGCTTCATTCACTTCCTGGGCATACTTGTAGTGCTCCGATGTGCTTTCCTTTACCGCCTCGGTATAGTCTTTCAGCTTCGGCAGTCCGTTATTGAAAAGCTCGCCGTCCGCATACTCCTTGCGGAGTTTCTGGTAGTGCTGATAGTTAAGATATACCGCGCCCGCAATAGCTGCCAACGCCGCAACGGTACCTGCTGCGACTGCTGTAAATCCGGCGGCAGAAGCTGTAAGACCCGTAAGCGACGAAGCAAATGTTGACAGTTTCTTTCCGTCGTCTGCCAGTTTAGCCGCCTGCCGCGCTGCTTTAACCTTTGTAAATGCCTTTTCAATCCCCAGCAGACCTGTCTTTACTCCGAGATATGTCACCTGCGTACCCTTGAGGATAAGCGCATATTTCGCGACTTCTCCAGCGATCCCGGCAACTTTCTTAATGCCCTCCTGATTCTCGGAAACCCATCTCTGCGCACCCTTTGCCGCTTCTGTAAGCTCCCCCGCCAGTTCCTTTATCATCGGCAGGGTCATGTCGCCTATGGTGATACCAAGGTTCTCCACAGAATTCTTAGCCTGGTCGATTTGGGATTCCGTCGTGGCATAGCGCTTTTCAGCCTCGGCAGTCAGGGCGTTGTTTTCCTCCCACGCCTTTGTGGCAAGATCGGCGGCGTCGGTCAGGATATCGTCAGAAGAAGCGAGCGAAAGCACCGCGTTGGACATTCTGACTTCGGTGATGCCCATGTCGTCCAGGATAGCAACGGCGCTTTTGCCATTGCGTTCGGTGTCGTTCAGTCCCTTTGTGAAAGCGGAAAGCGCCTTGAGCGAATCCTGCTTGTACAGCTGTTTGAAAGCGTCCTGCGAAAGATTTGCGACCTTTGCGAAGCCCTCAAGCCCGTCCCCGGTTTCAACGGCAAGCTGTAAGGATTTCAGGATCTTAGACATAGCCGAACCGCCGGCCTCCGCTTCGATACCGAGTGAAGAAAGCGCCGTAGCCGCCGCCATTATCTGCGGTTCCGATAATCCGGTAAGCTCACCGGTGGAAGCAAGCCTCATGCCCATTGAAACAATGTCCGCCTCGGTAGTAGCGAAATTGTTGCCCAGGTCAACGACTACCGAACCGAGCTTGTCAAAGTCCCCCTGATCCATCTGCGTGATGTTCGCGAATTTTGCCAGTTCAGAAGCCGCTTCGTCTGCCGAAAGATTTGTTGCCTCCCCCAGGTCTATCATTACCTTTGAGAAGTCAAGGATATGCTCTTTCTGAATACCAAGCTGACCTGCGGCTTCTGCAACGGCGGCAATTTCGTCTGCTGAAGCAATGACGTCAGTCTGCGACATATCCAGAATGCCCTGCCGCATTTCCGCGAATTCTTCCTCCGTTGCGTCAACAGTCTTGCGAACTCCGGTGAATGCGCTCTCAAAATTCATCGCAGGCTTTGAAGCGGTGGCGTACACCGTACCGACCGCCGCCCCGATCCCCCCGGCAAGACCCGCAAATTCTTTTGTGGCGTCCCTGAACTGCGCCCGGGTGGTTTCCAGCTCCTCCGACACGTTCGAAAGGAAGTTCCGTGTCCTGGATATTTCCTCAAGCCGACCCTGTAATCTCTCCATATCGCCGGAAAGGTTATCAGTGTCGATACCCGCGTCCTGTAAGGCAACACGCGCGTCACCCAACCGGTCCTGCATTTCCCGAAGCCGCTGATTATGCTCCTCCAGCGCGTTTTCACAGCGCCGTATCTGTTCCGCATTGCGTTCCAGCTGCCCCCGCTGTTCTTTCGTCGGGTTCGCCGTGTTGGTCATTTCCTGTGCAAGCTCGGCATTGCGGCGTCTTAACTCCGTCAGCCGTGTTTCACTATTGCGAATGATCTCGTTCTGCCGCTCGATAGCCTTCTGCTGCTTCTGATACCCGCTGATGTCCCTCATCTGGGAGTTCAGTGTGCGGGTAGCAGTCTGGAGCGCCTTCATTTCGCTGGAGGAATTCCGCATAGCGGCAGAAAAAGAACCGCCCATAGCTCCGGTGATCTTGAAGAACATCTCGTATTCACGACGTGTGCTGCTCATTCCTTCTTTTCCTCCTTAGCGATATCAAGGGCGGTCTTTAACCACTTTTCAAGCCGCCGAAGCGGCATGTTGTAAAAAAATCCGGCGGGAGTATTCGTATTTCGCGAAAGATAAATACTTTCGCGCCTCCACCAGCCCGCCGGGTCATTGCTTATTCCCCGCTCATAAAAAAAGCGCGGGCTTTTCTCCTGATGATGTTGCCATCATACAGCGGAAGATGCTCCAGAAGGCTGATATGTACCTTAGCCGCCTTTGCAGCCAGGCGCATAACATAAGCCGTGCTGTATTCCGGAATAATGGCATAGCGGTTGTCCGCGGCCATCTCGTCCTCGACATCTTCCATGTCGGCGGCGGTCAGCCCGCCAAAGTTGAATTTAAGCTCTTCATAGGTTTCTCCCTCCCAGGTGAAAGGCTTCCTGAACTTGTGGACATACACGTCCGCGCCCTGGGCTGATTCCTCCGCTCTCACCTGCTCCTCTGTCATATCTGCTTTCTCTACGCTGCTCATAGTGATTCCTCCTGTGTTTTTGAATCCGAAATATTACGGCGCCGCTTCCATGGCATATCATTCTGATCCGTCGCGAAGTGACACCGAAATTCCGAATTAAGAATTACGAATTCCGAATTGTTCTAAGCTCCCGGCAAAGCCGGGATTCCGTCCCCACTCCGGGGGCGGAAAGGAAAATCGGATGTTCAGTGCCGGACGTTCCCGGCGCTGAACTATGCAAGTCCCAGATTCTTGCGCATCTCCGCAAGGTAGTCCACGCCGTCCACGAAGAATATGTAGTTTGCGGGATCGACCTCAAGGGTCTTTGCGCCGTCGATGAAAGTAGCGAAATAATGCACCGCATATTCCGCGTTGGTATCGCCTGTCGAGAAGTTCGCAAGCTTTCCGGTCTTGAGGGTGATGGGCGTGCACTTGAGGATGTGCTTTACCGCCACCTGTCTTACGCCGGAAACAGTGTCGCGCTCCTGCACGTTCGCACGGAGATCGAGCTGGTGTTCCACCGGGGTAAACAGATTGTACGCGATCTTTGTAGGATTGCGGAAATTGATGGTCGTCTTCATAGCCTCGATATGACCGATGATCACCGCGTCATACTTTCCCGCGAAGCCCGCGCCCTGCATCTCCTCGGTGATCTGGGTGATATCCGGCAGGTCAACGTCAGCAATGCCGTAGTAGTCCACCGCGTTCTCATACACGCGGAACGCGATGTTTATTTCTGAAAACTGTGCCATTCATGTACCTCCATTAACCGCCAAGCGCCGCAGAAACATAGTCCGCGTCGTATTCCAGGACGAACTCCATCTCCTTCGCTGGTGAAGGCGGCGTGATGTAGATGTGGAACTTCATGCGGCCCGCCATCAGGTCGGTAAGCGGGTTCTCCGCCTCGCTGAACTCGATACGCCCGCCCAGGATATGTTCATCAGTCTTGAGACCGTTCAGCCAGATGTTCACCGTGTCGATGATGCAGTCGATAAGCCGGCGCGTCATCTTGCTGTCAAGCTTACCCCAGAACGTCAGGGTAACGGTCTGCGCCACATAGCCGAACATTCTGTTAATGCAAAGAAAATAATCCTTGACGTCAGTGGAGTTCGGATAGCACGCAGTCTCGTTGCCCCACAGCGCAAATCTGCCGTTGAAGTTCAGCGCGGTGACTATGCCCTTGCTGTTCAGCACATTCGCGTCGGCAAGCTCAAGCAGAACCTCGGAACCGTCGGAAAGCACGGTGCTGTCAGCCTGGAGCGTCTTGTTTGACGGGGATTCGGACGGGATACCGCCGTTGTCGTTATCCACAGTCGCCGCAAGCGCCGCGATGTGGGTAGAAAGGTGATATTTCTTTCCCGCAAGCGCCACCATAGGCCAGCAAAGCACCTCGTTTGTGCCGTTGATGTTCTTGTCAGACTTCCAGCCGTAAACATCGCTGTACTTCTTGATAGTGGTGCAGTCTGCGTCAATGACCGCCTTGCCCTTGAACAAACCGCAAATGCTGTCAGCCTTCGCAGCCATGACAGCCGCTACAGCGTTATCGCTGGAATAGCCGGGCGCGATGATGAATTCCGGAACCACGCCATACTTCGTGAACACGGAGTTCACAAGCTCCAGACCCTTCTTTGCGCCGGTGCTGACATCGATACCGCCGATGATGTCGTCGGAATCCACGCCGGAGGGCTTTACCTTGTCGTAAGCGATATAGGCAGACGAGCCGGAAAGCGCGCCGCCCTTTATCGCCTCAACGATGAGCTTGCCGTCGTTGTAGAAGCACGAATAATCGGTGCCCTCAACAAGTGCATTGCCCGCAGAAGCAGCCTTAACGACTACAGTGCTCTTGATCGCCGTTTCCGGAAGCTCCGCGCGGCCGTCTACAAGAGTTACCTCGGCGCTCACAACAGATTCCTTGTGTTCGGCGGGGTCGAGGACATTCACGAATATCACCGGACTTACGCCGTAAAGTCCGAAATGTGTTTTCATGACCTCACAGAGCGTGAAATCCTCCCAGTTGTCGGAGTAGCCGAGCGCCGCCACGGCCTCCGCATAGTTGTTGGCGTAAACGAGCTTGTTTACAGCCCCCTCGCCCTGATATACGGGCGCGGTGCCGACCGCAAAAGTAATGCCGACGGATACCGCCGCCGGAGTAGCGAGCGCGGTCGCCTGCTCGCTGGTCTTAATGCCGTGATAGTAAGCCATTTATCCTTGTCCTCCTCATCTGCCGGAAAGGTTCTTGTAAGCGTTGCCCAGGGCGGTGCCCGGGTCATGTATCTTTGCTCTCACCGCCGAAAGTTCCTCCGGTGTGACGAACATCATGCGCGCCAGGGGATAGTTATGCAGCTCGTCCGGGATTATCTCGTCGAGCTTTTTCCCGTGCGTGATGAACGCCCGGCCGGAAATAAGCTGCGTGCGGAATATCGACGGACCGATGTAAACCAGAACCGGCGGGACGGAAGATCCGGACTGCGTGACCGCCGAAACTTCCTCATGCTCACAAGCTGGGTTTCCCGAAGCGGTCATATCCGCCCCGGTGCTCACCCCCGCAGTGTCAGCCGCGCCGGAGATTCCGTCTTTCTGTTCTGTATCGGAGCTTACTCCGAAATTTCTGACCTTAGGCATGAAAGTTCCTCCGTTCTGTCAGTAAACCATCTTGTATTTTTATACGCCAAGTTATCAAAGTCGGGGAAATCCGGCTGAACCGGCGGAAGCTCAAAGCTCGCAAGCATTTCCCCGAAAAAGTACTGACCGTTCGTAGCCGGGTCGATAGCCCAGTCTATCCTGTCCATAAGCAGGAAGTGCCCGCCTATGGCTTCGCGCTTCAAAAGCCGGTGCCGAATGCGCTCGATGATGTTCAGCACATTCAGCTTGCCTTCGCCCATATCGTCGCAGTAAACGCCGACGGCGAACCGCACGCCGACCTGGCTGTGAGGATCGACCGCGGGCTTCTGCTCGTCCTGCCCGGTCAGCACCTGAAGAATGATGTACGGAATAAGATTGAGGTCGTCCGTCTTTTTCGGCAGGTCCATAAGATACACCCTTGCCGGGCGGTATGTCGTTTCCGCACCCGCCTTTTCCGGTCTGCACGGGAGAACGATGTCTTTTACGCATTCCTCGACAAGCGCCTTAAGCGCCGTCATAAGGTCGGTCACTGTCATCTTCCGCCGTACCCCCTCAATATTCTGTCTATCTCATGGTCAAGGCGCTTGTCAAAAGTCGCCTTTGCCGCTGCGTCCATATCCTTGATAACCTCGCCGTTCTCCACCATGTGCGCCGCCGACGGACCGTAAAGGGCCTGCGAGCTGTTGCGCTCGGTGGAATAACGTTCGAAAACATTAACGCCGTATTTTCCAAGGTCGGTTATATACGCGTGTTTGAGGTCTTTCGGGATACCGGTCAGCACCTCCGCCTTGAGCCGCCGCACATGTCCTTTCTCATGCGCCCTGTAGCCCCTGACGTTGAAGCTGATAAGCGGAATGAGATACCCGCCGAACGTTACAGCCGCCGAAAGCGACTGCTTGTTCGCGCGGAATGTGTGTATCCTTGTGTCCTGATAGAAAGCCGCCCGGTCCACTGTGTACATGCTGTGTACTGATTTCCAGGCGACCCCGCGGGCGCTCATCATGGCGCGGTTCGCAGCATTCGAAAGCGCCGCGTACACCTTGTTTCCCGGCAGCCCCCGCAGCTCTTCATTGACTCGCTGGAGCTGTTCAGCAGTTACTTCCATTACTCGTCGAACCTCCCAGCATTCACGCGCGAACAAGCGCGTGGAATTGCAGACTATTCCGCAAACCTCTCAAGTGAAAGCACGATCTCCTTCCCCTGGATAAGCTCCGAGGAAAGTATGTCGTATTCATCGTCGTCGATAAATATCCGGTTTCTGACCTCCGGAAGCACTCCCAGCGCCTCATACGGGATATACACCGTCTTTTTCAGCGAGTATATCCCGTCGCCGTATCGCCCGGAGCCGTCCATGCTTCCGCCTGTTATTTCGAATTCCTCCGGGATATATTTGGTGATAACGGCAGTGACTTCATATTCCACGCCGTTGTATGTCACCCTGTGAGTTTCCGCAAACTCCCTGAGATTGTGGAAAACCTCCCGGATATCCTTTTCCACAGCCTCCCGGAAATCCATCATTACAGCACCTTCGCTATGTACCAGCTCTTGAGGTTGTGCGGAACCGCAAGCGGTCTGGAAGAGATGCGCACGGTGCGCACGCGGTTGTCGCTGGAAAGGAAGGATTCGGAGTATCTCTTGCCTGTAAAGGTCTGAGGCTCCTGCGTCTTTCCGTTAAAGTTGCTGATAGCGCCGTACAGCATGTCGAAGCGCGCCGCAGTGCTGAACAGGCCAACAGTGCCGTCCGGTACGTAAGGCTTTGTAACAGGGCTGTCCGGGTTGGTCCAGTCGTCCAGATACCATTCGTCATAAGTGTAGATAGACAAGCCCATCATCGGGATATTACCGATGAAGCTCACGCCGTTCGAAAGCTCCCGGGGCTTGATGGTCGCGATCTCGTAGTTTCTGATGTCAAGCAGCTTCTGCACGTTAGCGTTGCCAATGAACGCGTTCGCCGCGTCCACGCTCATGATACAGATGTTCGCATTAACATAGCCGTCCTTTGAGATCGCTCTCTTCCACTTCTGGAGATCTGCGATAGGGTCTGAACCCGCAGCGGACCACTTCTTTGAAAGGGTTTCAGTGTTGCTGAAGCCGAAGTTGATCTCGTCGTCGATGTTCTTGCCCTTTACAGTGATCTTGCCGGTGAACAGCGCCTCGGCGCACATTACTTCCTCGCGGCGGGTGATCATCTCGTCCATCTCGACGAGATCTTCTGAAAGCTTTCTCACAGCTCTTTCAGCCGGGGTCATGCTGGAAGTGATCTGTTCGCCTGCGATACGGTTGAGCATCTCCTCCGCCTCAGTCACCTTTTCCGGCGCTACAAGCGGCGCGGTATAGGTCTTGGTGGAATATCCCTTGTTCGGGATAACCTGACCGCCGGCCTTGGGGTTCACGAACGGCGCGACGCTCCTTGAACCCTCGACGATATCGAAGTTTACGCTCTTGGTGACGAAAGTCTTGCTGCCCTTAAAAAAAGTGCTCTTGAGGAACGTAGTCACACGCGGGGAGCGTCTGAATACTTCCTCGATCCTGGTAGGTGTATAAAGATCCATTTTTGTCCTCCTTTCCTCTTACTTGAGGAAAATGCCGATGTTTCTGAACGGAACGACAAGCGCCGATACATCGACGTTTTCCGCGACGACAAGCGCGTCAGCCAGCACCTCGCCGGTAAGCAGCACCGCGCCGACCTCGTCCGCGCCGATGTCCTCCAGAGCAATGCCGTAAAGCCCGGTCACTCCGGTAGTGTAAGTGACGCCGCTGTCAGCGGAAGTAGCCGCCACGGGGCTGATCTTGCCGTCCGCGATGGTCACAGGCTCGTACTTTCTTACAGCCGCCTCGGCAGTAGCCTTGCCCTTGATGTGCGGGAACTCGCTGCCCGCGTAAAAGTTGACCGCACCGATAGATTCGGTGCCGGGAGTGTATCTGCCGCCCATCACTTAGCCTCCTTGCCGAATATGCCGTCCAGCATGCCGCTGAACTTCTTGTCATCATCGTCCGCAGGGGATTCCGGCGCCTGCTGCTGAACAGCGTCCGCGCCGCTGTCCTGCGCGTCCTGCTCCCTGTTCCTGAGGTAATCCGCGCCCTGCTTCTTCATGCCGTTAAGCACGCGCACCGCCATTTCCGGCGCGGTGATGAGATCGGTGTACTTCGCCTGTTCGGCGACGTCCTCGAACCCCTCCACGGTCGCGTCCTCGATAGCCTTGATGCGCTCTCTTTCGCCCTTTGCCGCGTCATTCTCGATCTGCCTGCACAGATCGGGATACGCAGCCTTAAGTCCTGCAATATCCTTGATATCTGCCATTCCCTGTTCCTCCGTTGGTTCAGTTGTGTCCTTTGCCGTTGTCGTCTTTTTCGCCGGCGCAGCTCCCGCCGCTCCATTGATCGTGTTACTTATTGTGCTTAAAGCGGGAAACCGCTCTAATACCTTTTCCGGAATACCAGGCATCTCGACGGAGTTGACGAAGAAATGTCCGTCCCTGTTCTCCACGGCGGTATTTTCCGCCGCAGAAATAAGCTCGTCGCAGTACCCCGCTTCCACTGCGGAAGTACCATCGAACCATGTTTCCGCAGCCATCGCCGCTGAAATATCCTCGGCGCTTTTCCCGGTCTTTCCTGCGTAAGCCGCCACAATAGCCTGCTTGATGGTCTTGAGCTCGTCCGCCATCTTCTCAAGCTCCTCCGCCTTGTAGTAGCCGAAGGAGCCGACCGCCGGGTCGTGTATCATGAACATCGCCGCAGCGGGTATGGATATCTTTTCCGCGCCCATGCAGATGACCGTCGCAGCAGAAGCCGCCCAGCCGTCCACCACCGCGCTGACCTTCACACCCTTCTTTCGCAGGTCGAGCAGGCGGTTATATATAGCAAAAGCCGCGAAAACATCACCGCCGCCGGAGTTGATACGAACAGTAAGCGCCTGGATATCGCCAAGCGCTTTCAGATCATCGCTGAACTGTTTCGGAGTAACTTCGTCGCCCCACCAGCTCGTTGAACTGATACTGCCGTATAATACAAGTTCGGCGTCGCCGCCTGTTTCCGTGCTGTTCCGGAAACTCCAGAACCTTTTATCTGCGCCGGCGGCAGCGGTAACGCCCCGCGGCGCATTGTTCGAGTTGATTTCATCCATCGTTGTCCCCCTTATTTTCGGACTTGTCGTCATCATCGGAGGTGTTCACAAGCACCGTCGTCTTTTCCCCTCCGCCAGCCTCGCCAAGTAGCTTGTTTTCCGTCCGGAGCTGACCGACGTTTGCGTAATAGCTGGAACCGTTCAGTTCCAGCGCCTCGGTGTCCCTGGTCGAGAAACCGTTCTGCACGCGTACGACCGCCGCGGTGACCTCCTTGAGCGGGTCTATCTGACCCTGTGAAGGACCAGTCCATTTTGCGGAGCAGTAAGCCTTGCGGATAAGCGGGTCAGAAAAGAACCCCGGCGCCTTTATACGCCCCTTTGCCACAGCCTCGCACATGAATTCCTCAAATATCGGCTGACAGAAATCGTTGATAAGCCAGCTCCGGTGCATTCTGACAGCTTTCCAGAACTCCAGCAGCGCCGCACGGGACGCGGAGTAATTGCTGTTGAACATCGACATCAGCACCTCGTAGGGTATCTCAAGCGCCGCGCCGATCTGGGCGCTGACCGCCCGGACAAATCCGTCAAAGTTCGCGTTCGGACGTCCCGGATTGATGTCGTGCGCCTTTTCGCCGTCCTGAAGATCGACGATAGCGCCGTTTCCGAGCCTGATAGCCCCGGCGGCGGTGCGGTCGCCCTCGTCAACGGGCTCTACCTCCCCGACCGGAACTTCCTCCGAAACTCCCTCTTTCTCGATGAATACCGTGAACATTCCGGAGATCACCGCCGCCATAAGTTCGGCGTCCGTGTACCGCCCGAGCTGTTTCAGCGCTTCGATGACCGGCGCGACGAACGGAACGCCGCGCACCTGCCCTATTCGCTCCCGCGAACAGATGAACAGTGCGTTGCGGCGGCCGGTCTTGTCGCCGTAAGCCTTTACCCTGGTCCACTTGGTGACCTCCCGCACGTTGTCAACGGCAAGCGGGTGATTGTTCGCCACCCAGTAGGCTATGACTTCGCCGGACTTGTCCTTTTCAACGCCGGATTCGATAAGCGGGTCGGAAAGCTTGTCGGACGGCGTAGACACCCGGTCTGCCTCAATAAGCCGGATAGTCAGCTCATATGGATTCCCGGCGCGCTTTTTAAGCGGCATAAGCGCCAGCACATCGCCGCTCATCAGCCAGTTGAAGAAAGCAAGCTGCTGCAACTCCTCGAAATTATCGATACGTTCAGCGTCGCAGTCCGGCGAATCTGTGAACAGCCTGAATTCCCGCTCTATCTGCGCTTCAAGCTCCCGCGCCCGCTCCTCGTCCATCTTGAGGAATCTGAAATCCACCTGCGATGTCAGTTTCAAGCCCTGACCGACCACCGCAGTGCGCATTTTCTTAAGCGCCGCCGTGGCCAGCGGAACGCCGGAATAAAGATCGCGGCTTCGCTGACGGAGCGTGTCAAGGTGTTCGTGGATATCTTCGTCCGCCGAACCGCCGTATGAGTTCCACCCGCGCAGTGAATTGCGCGTGAACGAACCGCCATAGTTTCCATAACCGGAATCCAGCACCGAAAGCGCGTTACGCGCGGCGGCGCGCTTGACCGCAGCCTGCGGATTTATAAAGGCTATGGCCTTATCTATGAAGTTCACCGCCGTTCACCTCCGTCAGTCCATCGGAATACCGCGATAAATGCGGTTGCGTCCTTTTCCGGCGCGCTCAAGCTTCGTCACCATGTCGTTCCAGTAGGTTATGTTTTCCCTGACCTGCTTGAGATCGGCGCGGGTTAGGCTCATAGTCCCCATTGTGTAGCTCTGCGAGGTCGCAAGCGCTTCCTCCGCCTCAAGCCAGGTGTTCAGCTTTTCCCGAGCAATCTCAACTGTAATCCCGCCCATTTATTCACCGCCATGTATATAATCCGTAAAATCGTATATTTTCCCAGTGTCATGATAGCATATCCGGATTCGCACTGACGCGCAGCCGCCCGCAGGACTTTGCAATTATTTATGGCTGTTCCCGAAAAAGGGCAAAAAATAAACGGCGAACGAATCGTTCACCGTAAAACCAAAAAGGCCGCTGCAAAAATGCAGCGACCGCAACTATTTTCGTTTAGGAAACAGTTGAATATTTGAGGCGGCATTTTCGCGACCCCATGAAAATGCCTGTGCAGACCAATACTACTTGCTTCGGGGTTAGCCGAAAACAAAAAAGCGGCAGTCCTGCGCAAAGGACCGCCGCTTTTTGCCATGCCATGGGAAAACTGACGCACTGGCGTACATCAGCCGGTTATAGAAAGGTTTATCTCAATCCGGATATTTCTATCCGAATATCAACCGAAAGGAACAGCGCCCATGCCGCAGGGCGCTGTCTTTTTCGCCGGGTGCAACACTCGGGTCAAAATGAGACATATGCGTCTTGACATCTCACAGTCAATATTATAACGCGAAAAGCGCCGAACGTCAACACATTCGTGCTATTCGTCCCAGAAAAGCACTTGAATATAAAACGCAATATTTCCGGCGCTGCCAATCGGCAGCGGAAACCGGATAACCGTTGACAAAAGGCAGCGGAAACAATCCCCGGAACTTCAGGTTACTCCGAAGTTGCTTAAAAGTTATATCAAAGTTTCCGCTCTCCCATATCCGCCCCATATTGAACTGCCGCATATCCCTTCCAACTCTCCCCCAAGTTTGTCACCAAAATCATGCAAGTCATTTACAACCACCGCCGGAATTTCGAATTCATATTATTCCGCTTGATACGGTCCGCCGCTGCGTTCTTCTACGCCTTGCGGCGCGGTTCTCCGGCGCGATGAGTACGGGGTTAGCGATCTCCAGCGCGGCGGTGGCATAGTTCCGGATATCCCAGGGCTCGTTTCTGTGATAGGACGGATTCTTCAGTTCCCAGGTTATGACCGCGTGCCCCTTGACGTATTTCATGACCATCTGTTCGGCTGTAAGTCCCCGGAAATATTCCTCAGTATATCCGCGCCCCCGGTCGCGGGGAAAATGGCAGTAGTTCGGTCCTTCCTCAACCACTTTCAGCCGCTGCGCCAGCAAGGCCTTTCCAGTGTCGACTCCTATCTTGAAAAGCGGAGTCTTTACCCGGTTTGAGGTTGTCGGGCGGCTGATATACGGCACGTCCGCGCCGCCGTAGCCCTTGATGGCGAATACGTTCTGCGAGTATCTTTTCTTGCAGAAGCGGTATACCTCGGTCGTGAAATGACCGCCGGAGTCCATGCAGGTGCAGGCTATCCGGAGTTTCTGACCGTCCTCCCTCTCGAACTCCTGTTCCAGGAACGCGCTGAGCTGCTCCCAGACGTGCGGCTGCTTGAGGTCGCCGTAAATGACTTGATACTGGATACCCCAGCTTTCCTTTTCAACGCCCCAGCCAACCACTTCAATTTCAAAGCGGTTGTCCTGGGTGTCCACGCCGGCAGTAAGCACGAGCACCTCTTTCGGCACCATGCAGCCGTATTTCTCCCGGCGCTTGTACATCTCGTCCTCCGCAAGCTGTTCGCCCTGCTCGTGCCAGCATTCGCCCATTTCTGTGTTCGTCCAGACCTTGAGCAGCTCGACGTTCCCCTCCTTGGCCTTTTTGTTAGCCTCGAGGAATTTCTCGACGACTTCCCGCCAGTCCACGAACAGGGAAGCAAGCGAATTAAGGTGAAATCCCCGCACGTTCCGCGCCGGGAACGCCGCGACGAACTTTCCCTTGATATACTGCTGCTTCCATTCAGCCTCCTTGCAGACCGCCCCGCAGTGCACGCATACATAGTTGATATCGGTCAGGTCAGCCTTGTCAAACTGCACCTGGGACCAGAGCAGCGGCTGAAACTTTCCGCAGTGCGGACACGGCACGTTCCATTCTTCTTTGGTGCTGTTTTCGAACTCGATCTGAATTCGGGAAAGCCCGTCGATGGTCGGAGTGGATACATACACTATCTTCTTGTTCCAGAACGTAGTCAGTCGCTTTTCCGCAAGCAGCAGCGGATCTCCCTCGTTGCCGGCGGAAAACGGATACCTGTCTATCTCGTCCGCGAACAGCGCCCGGATAGGTCTGGACGCAAGTGAACTGGGCGAATTCGCGCCGACAATGGTCACATGCCCGCCGGGAAAGACCTTCTGCAATATCGTGTTGCCGCTCGTCCGACTTTTGTCATTGATAAGCGCCGATAATACCGGAGTGTCCCGTATCATGGGGGAAAGGCGGTCCTTTGAATACGCCTCGCCCATCTGTAAGGTCGGCTCCATCGTCATTATCGGCGACGGATCGTTGTGTATGTAGTATCCCGTGGGATTCAGTATAAGCGCGTCTGTCTTGCCTATCTGCGCCGCCGTCATGACTACGACCTTTGTTGTTTTCGGGTCGGAAATAGCGTCCATCATGAATTTCTGGTAAGGCGCCTTCGACGTTCTCCACCGCCCCGGCTCGGCGGAAGCCTCCGGCGATATCATGCGGAACCGGTCGGCCCACTCCGATATACTGATAGCCGGCGGCGGCTTAAGCCGCGAAAATATCTCCCTCATCAACTCCCGAGTATTTCTCGACAGTTCGAATTCTTTCTTCTCATTTTCCCCCATTTTTAAATTTACCCCCGCTTTTTTAAATGCAATTTCAAAAACCGCCGTGAATATTTCAGAATGTCCCCCTTGACATTTTAATTTATGTGCTTTATAATATACATGCACTACCAAGGCTAATCTATTAGTACAACCTTTATGGCTGATGGATTTGCTGTGTACTACAGTCAACCTTTTTGCATTCGCGCCGATGGGGTACCAACCTATCGGCGCCTTTTCTTTCCACAGCAAACAAACTATCAGCAAATATCATCAAATATTAATAAATACCAGAAAAACGCGCGGAAAACAGCCGCGCGTTTTTGCTGCGTTCCAGCAGCGTTTTCGACATTTCCGCTGCAAAAACGCAGCGCAGATGTCGAAGCTCCTGATAAACTTCATATCCTTTCGCCTTTTATCGCCGTTTTTTAGCTTTACCCGCCTTTTTCGAACGATTCCGGCATTTTTTATAACGATACCCGCTGCTTTTCAACGAATTATGCGTAAAAATATCGCTTTCAGCGGATTTTTTGCTATTTTCGGACGAACCGTTCGCAGAAAGGGATATTTTCTTTGAGTAAAACGCGCTCATAGGCTTTAAATGCCGACACACCCAGCACGCAGGCTTGTGAACGTGTTCAGTAACGCCGCACTCGTGCTTGTCACAGTACCATCGCGGCTTCCTGGCGGTTGTATGATGATACAGTATCAGATATCGGATAACATCACCGCCTGGTCAGGCATTATCGGAGTTCCCGGTAATAATCACAGAATACGGAAGTCCCCCGACCCACTCGCAGAACTTACGCCATTCGTCCAGCTTATGATTCTTACGGCTGTGGTACATGTTGGCGAGTACCTCATAGTTCATCTGAACAGTCGCCCGCTGGTTGTAACTCTGCGGAAGAAGCTGTATCATCTGCCACCACAGAGCCTTGTTTGCTTTCTGGCTGACCAGATACGCCCTGCGGTATGCATTCAGCGCCTGAATGACCGTATTGAGTACTTCAAGCGCCGAAGCCTGCAAATAGACTGTCTGCTGGTCGTCGTTGTCGTATATGCCGTAGGTCTGAAAATCTCGCGTGAACAGATGCTCCCTGCTGAAATCATCAAGAGTAAACTCTTTTTCAGCAATAGTGTGCATGGTAGAGCAGCTGTTCCGCACCGTGCTGACCTTGTAAGTATCGAACTCAGTCCACCAGTATCTCGGCGCCGTAATGTCACAGGTAACGTTTATCATGCGCATGAACTTTCGATGATCCGTACCCGCCGCCGCAAGTTTCTTCATCAGCGTAAGGTCGTTATTGCCCGCAAAAAACTCCAGCTTCGAGCCGTCATCGACCGGATGCCCAGCAACATCATTTAACGGCAGCCAGCAGCTGTCCGACTTATCCCACGAATTCAGCGGATTACGCATTCCGCGGATAGCTGCTTCCCAGCCGAACACCTCCACGTTTTCAATCTTTATCATTGGTTTCTCCTTCCCCGTTCACCACTTTTCGCAACTCGTCGGAAAGCGCCTCCCGCCGCGCTTTCTTCCCCTGGATAAGCAGCGCGAACGATTCCGCAAGCACGTCTATCTCTGTGTCAAGCTGGTGTATCTTCCGGTCGATCTCCTGAATACGTTCAAGCTTTTTATTTTCGCTGTCTTTCATTTATTCTCCTTTCACAGCCTTGCCATCTCGTCCAGCAGCACCCGCCGGCGCTGTTCCCGTATGTCGATAAGGACTTTCAAGTCATTGTCGGTAAAATTGAAATTCAGAACTTCATAGCCGTAGCTGTAATGAAAAATTGTGTCACGGTAAAAGTATTTTCTTTTCAGAAAATCCCTGTACCTGTACATTCTGTCCATCGCTTTCGTAAGGATATCGACCTCGTCGTCTATACGATTAAGTTCCTCGTCGATCTCCTTAACCCTGGCAACCATTTTATCAGTCACTCCATATCCTCCTTTACGGGCTGTTGAGCCATTTTATAAACGTATCCATATTAGTCCATCTCTTACTTAATCTCTATTTTAAGCCGTCTGCCGAGCCACTGCAAACCCTCTGTTGTCAGCTTGTAATAGACATGTTTTTCGCTCTGTGATTTGGTGATAATCCAGTGCGGAAGTTTGTTAAGCAGCCTGTTTCCGGGAAAATTAGAAGCGAAAACGTTTCGATACGGTCTATAAAACTCTTTCCCGTGTCTGTGGTATGGCCTTTTCCTGCCAAGTCCCACCATATGTTTGCAGAGGTCGATTACTTTTGTAAGCTCTTCTGGGGTGAAGTCCATTTCAATCCCCATATCCATTCCCATTTCGCCGAGTGCAGTTTCGTGTTCACTGCTCCTCTTTTCAGCCCAGTTTCTGGGGTGCTTGCAGCCCAACATACCGTCAGCGTGCTCTATTCCGTATTTGCCCTCGCTTTCCAGGCACACATCGTCCTCGGCGATAGGGCATAACGGGCAATTGTCACATCTCATTTTATCACCTCCACATAACGCCATGACTGCGGCGGTCGTTTCAGCGGTCGTAAAGGATAGCTGCTGTTTGTGCAATCCATATCACGCTCATGCTGATTAACCATGTCACACTTCCAGAACTCGCAATTGGGACAATCTTCGTCACACGGTGCCAGAAATCTGCTCAACTCTTTTGGCTCATCATAGATAACGAGGTTTGATATATGCCAAACATACAGACTATCGTTATCGCCTGCATATCGTTCCAGTTCTTTTACCGAAACACAGCTATGTTTTACAAGCCACCCTGCGTAACATTCATCTGGGAACGTTGCTATTTTATTGCACACAAACTCTCCAATAACCTTGCCGTTACCGTCCTTGTCGAATGCATTGTGACTGTGTTCATCAGTGTAAGAATATCGCTTCCCAGTCCAGAAGTGATTGTTTCTGTCTTTTGTGCAGTAGATGTACGCCTTGAATGGCACTTTGATTTTCGGCTTAGTCTTGCGAATCTCAATCGTTTTCTTTCCTGTAGCTATCAACTCGCACCATTTCGGCTGAACGCTGAGGAGTACCGCCTTGTTGCTCATTTACTCACCTCTTTTTCTTTCCCTTGCGCTTCTGCTTCCTGCTCCGGCTTTTCTTAGCCGCGAACTTCCTGAAACCACGTTCAGCGCGTGCGCGTTCCTCGCTGCGCTCAATCCAGCGCATGGTTTCGGCGATTTCTGTGTATACGCCTATGAATGCACTAATCACTTTTGCTCACCTCCATTGCTTTCTCGGCTTCCGCACGATTTAAGAACCATGATTTCCCGATGTAGCCAACAGGGAACTCTCCGTCCTTGATATATACCATGCCATCGCTACGCTTCAGGCATATATCTTCGCAGACGTAAGCTCCGTGCTCGCCCGGCTCCGCCGGAATCACGCAAAACAATCTGGTTCCCTTGCGAACTATGGACTTATCATAATGACTTCCGCCTCGCATTGCGTTTTGTTCACGTCTCTTTCGATTGTACTTTTCCCGGCAGTACCTGCAGGTGGTTTTGCCATCGTCAGCCAGTCTTTTTCCGCATTGCGTGCAGAGGTTCGCTTCTTTACGGCGCACATACATCCGCTTGTTTGCTTCGGCAGTTCGCCGACTGATGTCGCCGAGCTGTTCAGCGTTCATCCTGCTCTTTCTGTCAGCTGCATATTCCCTCATCTTCAGCCTGCATTCCAGGCAGGTCTGATACCCTTTTTGTATTGCCGTTTTGTGGCATACGGGGCAGATTCCGATACTCTTATACCACCGATACTCTTCTTTACGGCTCATCAGCGCTCACCTCCACATAGCGCAATGGCCGCTGGTATATTTCCAAAGTTCTTCTCTTGATAAACAGCATTGCTTACCAATGTAAATTCCCGTGCTTTTGTCAAATGGAGCTATGCTGTCGCAGTCCACGTCTATTATCCTGTCGCAGGTGAATTCACCGATGACTTTCTGTTCGTTGCCGTTTGAATACGGCGATAATGTTTTAATGAATACCGGCTTTCCGTGATAGATTGTGCCGTAATCATTATCGCCGTCTTTCATTACATACATCAACAGGTCTTTGCTCTTAGACTGATATATGTAACATTTAAACGGCGTATCGATTTTCGGTCTGGTTTTGCGTACCTCAATAGTTTTCTTGCCGTTTGTGATAAGCCCGCACCATCGCGGCTGTATGCTTAGCAATACTGCTTTATCATTCATTAGCTTCTGCCCTCCTGTTCCGAAGCGACCGATACCGCAATCAGCGCTTTTGTGTTGTCCGGAATGAGTAAATCATGATATTTGCGGTAGTCGATATCCCATGCGTCAGCAAACTGGTTATCTCCAGGCGGAATGATTTTCACACTATCAGTCTTAGAAATCGCTATGGGCGCGGATTTCGGACAAATTATCCAGTTGATAGGTTCTGCGCGAATGGCAGGGAAAAAACCGTTTGCGTCAAAGATATATTCGGTTTGCATTCTTTTCGACGGCACCGGGATAATTGGAATACCATTGATGGATTTCACGAAAAGCTCAAGACTGCTCTGCCTAAACTGAAAGGGTTTGAGTTTTGATTCATCGGAAAGCACAAGTTTGTCGTAAACCGGGCGGCTCATAGCGACAACTATGTCGCCATTGCCATAGTTGTTATCGCAAACCATGTTGCAAACCTTGTCCAACTGGATAAGTAGAGCAGACACGACCGTAGCCTTACTTGGGAAGTAGGTCTGGCGAATACCAGCAGCTGCCGCCAGTTTTGAGTAACGGTAAGCGTCAATCTCAGGAATAACATAAGTGCGCTGGAACTCAGCTGCGGCATTTGCCGCAGCGAATCCGAAGCCGCTCTCGTCAACGTCGATGTCGTCGATACGGAAACGTCTGCCTCTTTCCTGGGTGAGCGTAAAGGTCTCGTAGGCATAAGTAATTGCTCCGCCTGCGTAGCCGTCGTCACGGCTATAGCTGCCCAGACCCTGGAGCGACATCTTAGGGAGCTTGATTTCATTGCCTCCGTTGTAAATTGCCTGAGACACATTCTCCTCCATCCAACCGGAGGTTGCACCCTCTAATACCTGCCTGTCAAGCTGATTCTGCAAATTCTTTTCGAATTTCTTAATGTTCATTAGTGTACCCTCCGAAGTTGAGAATTAGAGCCATGCGCTTCTGTTGGGAGTTCCACAGGTGTACTGCATTGGCTTTAGCAAGTTCCTTGCTTGGCGCAGCATAATTTTCATAAGCAAAGCACTTAGGGCATTCTATCCCACACTCGAAAAAGTTATCGTACCTGTGTATAATTCTCACTGTCGGCTTACACCCGCATATCGCACATTTTCTCCTCTTGAATGTCATTCTGTATCACCCCACTTTAAAGCCTGCCCGCAATGGTAGCAGTAATCGGCTATTCCTGTTCCTGCAAATCCGCGCCCGCAGTTGGGGCAAGAACAAGCGCTTGTGTATCGTATGCGTTCTTTGCGGTTTTGGATAGGTGCCTTGGGTATCTGCTTTTCGAGAGCTTCAACAGCCATATCGTAAGCCTTTTCAATAATCTCAAAGATTTCTCCATTTTCGGGAATGCTTGTTTTCCTGCGTATGATTGCGATTGCTTCTTCTACGGTCATTCGGTGTCACCTCCGTACTCTACTCCGAAAACCTTTGCGGCTTCTGAGGGGCTTCCGGCTTTAATAAGCGCCACATAGCCGCAGCCAAAGCACTTCACAGAATATAGCCGTTCTGCCGCGTAGTAGGTTTTTAGCCGTCTCCCGCAGATTTTGCAGCGTATATCTTCGGGCGTTCTCTTGTACATTGCAGGAGCGCAATGCGCTGCGTGTAACGCCTCATCAACCCTCATCTTCATCTGTGTCGCCTCCGTTCCAGCCAGCGCGAAGCTGACAGTTTTCGCATTCCGGCATATCCTTACCAGTACACAGCGGGTATGGATTGTTTCCCTCCGGCGTAAAGCATTCAGGGTTTGTATTCATGATGTTATCACCTCCGTCCATATCGTTTTCAGAAATCTCATGCCAGGGTAGAAGGCAGTCCCTGAAAAAATGTTCCCAAAGATCCTCCCGCCTTTCCCGGTTCCCGCTGTCAACGCTGTTGGATATGCAGCACGCCGCCATAGTGACGAAGTCCGCCCATATCTCCCAGAGCTGATGTTTCCCGGTCATGGACTGGATAAGCTTTGAAAATTCCGTCGCCCGGGTACCCATATTGTATATACGCTTTGTTGCCATAAGATCATCCTCTCATCAACCGATATTCAACATTGATGATATCGCAAGCGCGTTGTCCTTGTTCTCCAGCTCCCTAATGATGTGCAAATATATGTTCTGTGTTGTAGACATGTTCGAATGTCCGAGCCTCTTTGACACGCTTGCAATAGATACCCCGGCAGCAAGGAGAAGAGAAGCGTGCGTGTGCCGTAAACCATGAACGGATATCACAGGTATTCCGAGTTGTTTGCATTTTGCTTCAAGAATATCGTTGGCACATGAATTACACATGCTATATTGCCGACCATATCTGAAAATAGGCTCGCTTTCCGGAATATCCTTTATGAGGTCAGAAAACTTCTGAAGCGTGATCCAGTCGACCTGTATAGTTCTGATTGATGAAGCGTTTTTCGTGGGCTCAAACTGCGCTCCGCTTCCTTTTTTGTAACCCCACGTCTTATTGACAGTTATCGTCTGCGCTGCAAAATCAAAATCCTTTCGCGTAAGCCCCAGCGCCTCCGAAAATCTTAATCCGGTCTTTATGATGAGAAAGAGAAGATGGTCATAACCTAACTTACCGTCAAGGTTAAGACTTTTAACAAGAAGCTGTACCTCAAACTGACTGAGGAATTTAGGCTTTTTCTCTCTTGAAGCCATAGCCTTGACAGCAACTTTATACGTGGGGTCGTTCTTCAGGTCTCCGTTGTTTCTCGCGTCAGATATGCACGCTTTAAGGTGATGGTGGAAATCAAGAGCCGTGGTTTTCTCGTGTGTTTCGCCATAAACGTTAAGTATTCTCTGATATGCTGTTCGGTCAAGCTCCGACATCATGAGAGCTGGCGCTATTTTCCGAAGCGCCTTTGAGGTGCAGTAATATTTGTCAAGAGTTACCTCTCTTATGTTGCCTTCTTTGAACTCCTTGACCCACCTGTCAAAGTAATCACAGAACTTTTCGTCCATTATTATTCCTCCCTGCATTTGTTATCCTGGTGATCATCCGCACCTTTCTCCGCCCATTCCATACATCGCTGAAATACATCGGCGTGAACCATATGTTATCCGCAGGCGGTGTGCAAAGCGGATCGAAGCGATACGGTTCTTCCAGGCTGTCCCCGATGTAAACGATAGCAGCTATTCCAAGCAACGAAAGCTGTATGTAGCACATCAGCGCCGTGTTTTCCGAAAGATCCTGCGCCACCGCAAGCACATGGTCCTGCAATTTAAGACTGGAACCGCCGGTCGCAAGCGAACGCTGAATAGAATTTGCCATTGAAATCAGTATTGCACCTGCGCCGGAAGCGCTGTCGAGCATTGTCACATACCCTTTTTTCTGAATCAGCCTTACGGCATCATTGGACGAAATGCCCGACACAGCCTGGCATACTCTGTACGGTGTGAAGAACTGACCAGTCCAGTGGCTTCCAAGATTCAGCTTCATGTATATGCTGCCAAGCATATCCTGCTCTCTGTTCTGCTCATATCCGTCCATAACAAGTGCAAAAAGCCGTGAAAAGCTGTTCATCTCTTCGCTGTCGTATTTGCTAGCAATCACCAGATACCGCTCTTCCCGTTCTTTCCGGAAATCAAGCTGTTGAGAACAAGAAATAGCTGTTAGTGCTATGAAGTCCGCCCAAAGTTCCCAAAGTTGGTGCTTACCAGTCATAGACTGGATAAGCCCAGTAAATTCAACAGCTTTCGGCTCAAGAACGAATTCGCACTTTTCTGCCATTTAAAATCACCCCTCTCAATTAACAAACCTCTTATGAGCAAGCTCGAGGTCGTCGTCCGTAATATCAAGATAAATCTGTGTAGTAGCTATTCGGAACCATTCGCGCTCCTTTTCCACCCGTTTTTCTCCTGCTCAAGTATTTTGTCAACGCAGTCGTCTACGCTGAATTTTTTACCGTCCTTCTCAACAATTATAAGCACATTGCCGCAGTCGAGGATCTTGCGGTAGTCTATCCCATCATGCCGGAGATCCCGGACGGCGCGGATGAGCGCGGCGTCGAGATTAGAAGCGGTACGATTCTTGTAGGTGTCAGTAAGCGACATTTCTCTGTTGAACCCGCCGTAGTTCTCACGAAGCGCGTCGGCAAACTGCATGAGCCTCTTTTCTCCGAAGCCGAAATCCTCGTGCAGCGTCTTAAGAGTCATTATCTCCCAGACGGTGCGGGTTGTGTTCAGGGTCGTGTCCATAATCTCGGCAAATCGCCGTTCGTTTGCCTTATGTATGTTGATATTCATTCCTGATCCCCCTTTCTTCTGAAGCATGAATCCGTATCGCTGTCATAGTCGCACATACCATGCGCGTTATCCTCGGCGTCCAGGCACTCGCTGCAAAGCATGAGACGTTTTCCGCAGACCGGGCAAAACGTCTGATATCCCTGTTTTTTGACGTCCCAGTTCATTGTGACCTCATTCTCGCAGTTCGAACAGTACTCTGTAACGGAACCTGAAATATTAAGGCATGCTACCGAAGAAAACCGGCATTCCCTTATGGCGTTAAAGTCATGGCAGCATTCCCCGCAGTTCCTTATCTGCTCTATCACCACAGGCTTTCGTTCGTCCTTCGAAAATCTGAACGTGCTGTCAACGCGTGGTTTCCATCGGACGCAAGCCTTCTTGCTGACCCCGACCTCAGTTGCGCCGCTCTTCCAGTAGCAGCTTCCCTGTGTCGAATAATACCCAGATTCGCGATAGTACCGGCATTGACCGCAGCGCTTTCCTTCTGAAATTGCCTTGATTGCTTCAAAAAGCGGCATGAGGATATTGTGATATTCCTCCCGCGTAATGGGCATACGGCCGTTTTCCTTTGCGGAATATTCCGCAGCCGATACGCCTATTATGTCAGCAGCCGCGCCAAGGGCCACTCTCACGCTCATTCTGCCGCGCCTGAGCAGCTCCGCGTCAGTGCCGTTCTGAAGGTTCGCCACCTTCACACGTTCCTTGAGAAGTTCGTCCGATTCTTTTTCAGACATTTTTTCCTTGCAGATATCGCATTCGTGATTGTCGCAGGAATAAATCGCGCCGGCGCGGGGCGAACCGCTATATGAATCGTGCCCTTCCCAGAATCCTACTACCTTTTTCGTGGGTTCTTCACAGCATTCGCAGCGCCTTAAATCGTCCGCATTAAGCATTACTTTCTATCCTCCATCAGCGCGGATATGCCCGCGCCGGTCATAAGCCCCAGCCCGGTCACCGCACACCCTGTATATTCGGCCGCCCCCATTACTGAAAGTTCGGCGGTGAATACCGCTCCGAACACAAGCAGCGCACCGCTCTCAATCATTTCCCGGATATCGTCCCGATTCATTTCAAGCACTGATTTTCCGGACATCTTGTGATACTGTTCTGAAATCCCGGCTTTTCGCACTTTCTTACGGATCGCCGCACCGCTGAAAAATAGCTTCTTTCCTATCTGTTCGGCATTAAGCCCCTGCCCACGCAGCTCCATTATCCGGGCTATCTCCTGTTCGTCGGTCATCCGATGCCCTCCTTTTGCAGCCTTACCACCATTTCGCCATATGTACAGTGATTTTCAGCGGCAAGGGTCATAACGTCCTTGAGGCTAAGACCGCCCTTTTTCTTCATCGAGGAATACTTCTTCTCCCGTTCCGCTGCTATGCATGACCCGCATTTCAGAAAAGGGCTGTTCTTCTCCAGCCTTGCCCCGCACCTCACGCAAAGTCCCGCGGCCTTTCGCCTTGTATATGTCAGATTCGCCATTTTTTCTCCTTTCATCGATCTCGCAAAGAAACTGCAGAATGAATTCCACCACTGAAAGCAGCAGGAATATCCCGCCGAACATCGCCATAATCCTTGACCTTTCTCCAATAAAGACGAGAATGACAATGCCGACTATAAAGCTGAAGCGTATCGTGTTAATCAGCAGGCGTATCTTCTTCATCTTCATTCCCCCATAGCGTCAACTGAGCCGGGTCGGCCGGTGCATGCATAAGCTGCCACTTATGCATACACTTCGGACCCATGCCGTTTTTCAGCCCAAAATCTGACGTCAGCCGCCGCCCGCACACCTGGCATATGGTCACCTGGATAGTGAACACCCGCTGCGCCGGCAGCTGTATCTTATTCTTCCTCATCATCGTCCCCAGACGGTTCATCAGCTCCATCGTCCCCGGGCTTGTACGGAAGAACTATCCCCAGTGCCAATGCCCTGGCGCGCAGCCATCCATACTTTGAACCCGCTATTTTGAAAAGTTTGAAAAGCGAACCGTTTTCAGCCGCTTCCAACAACTTGTCCGAATCAGTGATACCCGCTCTGCGCAGAGCGTTGAACACCCTAACGTCATTCTTCGCTATTGCATCAATCGGGATAGGCTTTCTGCTTTCTTCTGTCTGGTAAACGCTGCTGTGAACGTTGAAGTAATCGGAATATCCGTCCCTGATATCCTCCTCGAGAAGCCAGATATCATTATCCGGGTCGAAGAGTTCGGAGGTACCGTCCCGCAGCGCTTTTTCCTCGTCTGACATCTCATAGCCAAGCTTTTCAAGGAAGTCATATATCCGGTCAAGCTGTTCGCAGTCGGCCTCATAACACCTCTCGGGCTTCCCCTGATAGTCCCGTCCGATATAACCATCATCATCGTAGCAGTCACTAAGCATGCCGTATGCGACCCAGAGCGCCATAAGATTCGGCGTTTTTTCAGCTCTGACGGCTGCCTCGGCGATAACCTTTTCCTTATCCGATTTATCAGAATAACCCATCAGCAGAGCAACATCTATCTTACCCATCACCCAGTCATCGTCCCTGATGGCGCTTTCTGCAAGCGCCGCTGTGATAACGCTTATATGCCGCTTTGCTTCCATCTGTGTGTAGTTGCGGATAAATGTTAACCTTGACAACCACCACTTGTGGTTGATGTTTTTTACGACCTCGTAAGAATGGTCGAATCTCTTCCGGCGGAGCTGTTCATCTTGATTTTCCAAGGACTTATCCGTATTTGTGCAGTAAAGGTACACTCCGGTCGAATCTTTTTCGTTGCCGCCGTAGGCACCGCAGACAGTCAGCGGAAGTCTGTCCTTATATTTCTCAAACATCGAATCCAGAGTGTTGCGGAAATGTGTTTCATTGGAGAAACTTATGTATCCAATGTAGCTGCGGCCGGTAACATTGTTCCCCTTATCCTTTACGCCTTTATCCTTAAGCAGCTTCAGCAGCTTAGGGCGCAGCTTTTCAATTTTTTCCGCTTCCAGCGCGCCTAAACACCTGGTGTGAAAATTCGCCGTTCCGATGTCCTTCAGCAGTCCGTTTCTCCTCGCCACATCTTCGACCTTGTTAAGCTCGTCCAGATCGCTCATGGATATCTGCCGCCCATCGTCAGCAACTTTCTTGAGTTCGTCCTGATCAAGCTCCATGAGCTTTACACGGCGGCGCACCGTAGACTTGGAGAACCCGGTCTTTTCCGAAATATCGTCCAGGGAATCCCCCATATCCATCATAAGCTGAAAGCCGGCGGCCTGCTCAAAGATGGTAAGATCGGAACGCTGCATGTTCTCCACCATCATGGTGGAAAGCTGTTCGGCGGGGGTCATATCCACCACCGCGCAGGGAGCAGTATCAAGCCCCGCCAGCTTTGCCGCCTCCATGCGGCGGTTGCCGATAACGACGAGATAGTGGTCGTCCTCCGGAACAACGGTCAGATTCTGCATTATCCCGGACGCCTTTATGCTGTCAGTAAGCTCGGTAAGATCCCCGAGGTCCTTGCGGGGATTCTGGGGGTGGTGAACGAGCTTTGAAAGCTCGATCTCAGTAATATTGTTCATGTATTATCAACCTTCTTTCCGTTCCACAGCTCGAATGTGGAAATATCATATTCATGTTCGCGAAGGATATCCACGATCTCGCTGTAAGCGCTCTTTCCGATGAACCGTATATTCATCAGCGCTTTCGGCGATGTCTCATATACGTCATGCAGCGTCCTCATTCCTGCACGGTAAAGACTGTTCATAGTCCTCTGAGTTATCTCCTTGCGGTCTCGAAGCTCCTCCAGGGAGATGTCCGGCGGCATTTTAGGCGCGACGCCTGGCGTAAGTATCTTAGCACGCTCCTCCGGAGTCATAAGGTTCAGCAGTTTTTCCAGCAGCAACCGCCGCTGATACGGTGTAAGTGTCTCCTCGAATGTCATATTCCCGCTCACTTTCCGTACTTCTCGCTGATATCCACCGCGGAAATGATATGCAGCTTAATGACTTCCTCCGCAATCCCCTCAAATCCATTGATATCCGCGAATCGTCCAAGCAGCCCCAGCAGCGCTGCAACAACGGCGGCGGTCTGCTTTGCCTTCGAAAGTTCCGCATAATTCACATGCGTTGTTTCTTCACAGTTCTTTGCAGCAAACGCCTCAACGGCGCTGTAAAGCTCCCCGAACACCTTATTTTTGTCGCCGGAGAACACTACCTTGGCATTAGAACCGCCCGCATTATCGCTTATTGAATTTATCATTCTGAATCACCTCCCAGCTTTTCAAAGTCAACGCTTCCTATGACGCCTATCCGGATTAGTTCTCTTGCAAGCACGGACAGATTATTGTCTAACGCAAATGACAGAAACATTCCGTTATAAGCAGCGCAAATGCACTCAATGCGTTCACGCTTAGTTGCCTGGTCAAATCCTCGACCGTTGTTCTTTACGAATATCTTCTCCGCAACTGCTTCTATAACATATCTTGCTTCGCGAACGACCTCGTCTTTCGACCCGATGAGCTCTACGCTCACCTTTTCGCCGTCCTTGCCTCCTGTCACATTTATCATTCTGAATCACCTCTTTTCACAGCCCTGGGCTTCAACACCTTAACGCCGCATTTCGGACAATACACGCCGTCCCTGGTCCCCCAGAGTTCAGCGCTGACGCACATCGGCTCCTTGCAGCACCCGCTGCGCAGTGTGACGAGCTCCCGCCCCGCCATAACGTCCAGCGCCTTGGTGGTCTTTTCTGACGTATGCAGATAAGACCGCCGCTTCGGCAGCTCCATGAGCTCCTTTCCCAGCCCCTGACTGTCATCGCCGCAGGCGATATTGTATTTCCCGCAAAGATCCCGGAGCGCGTCTGTGAGCAGCTCCGATTCTATGAAATGTTTCATTTCTTTTCCCCCAGATAATACGGCGAATCCTTTATCCCACCGCGTTCCCGCTCATCGCTCTTAACGCAGTAGACAGGCTGCTCGCAGCCAGCGTCCAGGATACCGCAAATGCTGAATCCGATGACGATGTACCCTTCCCTGACATACCTCTCGTCATTAAAGACGTAAGTTATCTTTCCAAGCACTGAATATCCGGTGTAGCTGTAAGAATCCATGTTCTCATCATGCTCGCATTCGTTGAACGCTATGTAATCACCGACCATGAATCGGCGGTCATCTTTCCGGATATCGAATGTCCTGCTTCGCGACACGAGGAGGTCGAACCAGTCGCGGTCGCAGTTCACTTCATGAATCATTTTTCTCACCTCCACGAGTTTCTACAAGTCTTTTTCCGCACTGCGGGCAAAAGATGAGTTTTACCGGGTTACATGTTATCTGGCCTTTAAGCCGGCCTTTCCAGATAGAGCAGCGCACCATTGAAACCTTGTAAACCGATAGCAGATCAGCCATCTGTCACGCTTCATCTCAGTTATCGACCCACACCTCGATGACCTTCTTCCAGTAAGGCTCATACTTTTTCAGTTCCTTTTTAAGCGCCTTATCGAATTCATCATCGGTCAAACCGTCAAGCTGTTCTGCAAGATAGTCTGCAAGCCGCTCTCTGAAATAATCGCGATCATAGAATACTTCTTTTCCACCGAAAGGGAATTCGCAGTCAAGCACTTCGCCGACGGAACATTCAACTCGCGAACAGCACAAATACTGATAGTCCCCGGTGTTCGCATTTTCTCCGGCATACACGATGACCGGCAGTTTCGGATTTTCGGCCAGGAGCCTTCGCAGATTCGAACAGTCATGCAGATAGTCAAGATTTATCCTCATTCTTGGTGTCCTCCGTTTCCGCAAGTATGCAAAGATTTTCAGCAGCCCGATAAGAACTGGGGCATGCTTTATTCTCCTCTAAGTGATATTCTCATCAGTTCGGGGTCGTCATACGGCTCCCTTGCCGCATAGTGCATTATGCAGTTAGGACCGACGCTCTGCTGCGGAAACTTTTCGCTAATGAGGTCACGCCCAGCAATTGCATGCGCCTTGGTATCGAAGAGCACGAAGAAGATCACGCCTCTGTCGTCCTCCCGGATATATATTTTCGGGTCGCAAAAGCCGACGAACCCCTCCATCTTCCGCGCTGCGTTAACCACGCGGCGCCTGAAATTATCAAGCGGAAAACCCCAGCCGAACAGACAAACAGGCCACACCGGGCACCGATACTTCCTACTCGGGCACTGCTGAACTTTAAGTTCGTTTTTCATGAAGCGCTCACTCCCTTATCTATTTTCGCCAGGCATTCTCGCCATTTCGGGAAACGCTGTAATGTAACCGCGCTCGTACACGGCATTCTCCCAGTTCCACCGTTCAGCAAGCCGTTTAGCGGCAAGGCTTATATCGTTTTGCGTTTGCATAATAAGGTCGCAGTCTGCGTGACGGTTGCAGCGAATCTCAATTTGCCAATACGCGACCGGAGTGTAATCGGAATTCATACACGGCGTTATCCTGCTTATTGGAATTTTCCTGCACATTCTGCACCGCTTGAGCTCTCCCCACCTGAACGCCTCTCTTCTGACTTCTCCGCTCATTGCAACGAAGAACTTACCTATCTTTTCGGAATTGAGCTCGTTCCACTGGCGCACGATCATAGCTTTGACTTTTTTACGCCAGTACCCGCTCGTTGCAAGTCCCCACTCCGTCTGATTCCCGCAGGAACACCGCACTCTGAAAAGCTGTGCGCTATTTCGGGCACATTCCGTCCGAGCTGCTTTTCTGTGTTCCATCACAGGTATCCGACCGCAGTACGCGCAGCGCTTTCTTCTGAACATCATCCCATTCTCCTTTCTTCATACGCAGAAAGTGGTATTCCTGGTGTACCGCTTTCTGCGAAGTCCCCCGGAAGTCGTGGTATACCAGCCGGAATCCGGCTTGTTGATAAGTTCCCAGTGTTGAACAGATCTCGCTTTTGCCTTTTCGCGACGACGCCCATAAATATCGGTCGCCCAGTCAGTCCTCGCCCCGCAAGAACATCTCACTCTGAACCACACACGACCGAATTCCCGACGCCTTTCAGCCAACGGATACCTGCCACACTTGCAGCACTTACTTTTCCGGAAAACCATCAACAGTGCCACCTCCTTCCCTCCATTCCCTTCTTCCTCTTCCATGCCTCGGTCCGTGTCGTCCTGTTCCAGGCTTCAGCAGCGTCGTCCAGAGCTTCGTTTCTTGTGCTGCCCCAGCCGGCTACATAGTCACAGTCGCATTTGAAAAAAGCGTACCACACGCCGCTATTAGGTGTAGTGATCGGCGAAGGTGCTTTACCGCACACGGGGCATTTTTCAGTCGCCACGCGCTCGCTCATTTTCCTCACCCTCTTTCACACCATCTTCGGCACGTGACTTGTCCGGGAACATAGAATCAAAGTCCGCAAGCTCATTGAGTGCCTCGTCGATAAGTTCCTTGAGATACTGATATATCTCCGCCTTATCAGCCTTGACCGCGACCACCGGCGAAGCCTTAGCCGGAATTGAAAGCAGCCTTGACCGGAAGTTCCCGAACACCGCCGACATGACCTGCCGTATCTCATCGGACTTGTGCATATCCCCGCGCTTGAGCGCCAGTTCGTATTCCTGATCCTCTCGCTTGACCTTCATCAGTCTGGCGCGTTCCCGTGTAAGGTCGAGCGCGGCGCTGTTCCCGCTGCCATCAGTTCCCTTCGTAACGAACTCAATGTAAGCCCTCACCGTCCGGATCAGATGATAGTTCCCAGCGCTGTTGCAGCGGAAAACTCCCTCCTGCCTAAGCTGCCGAACGCGCCGCTCCGTGATTCCCAGCACCTTGGATATGTTTTCCCCGGATAGCGCAATCCGCTCCAAAGGCCTCACATAAACACCCCCTATCTCCAAAAACCGCCGCCACCCCGGAAGTCGGTAAAAAATTTTCATATCTAGCTACCCCGTGGGGCTCGGCGGACCCGCGGTCGGTGCGCACCCGGCACAGTACCTTATTCACCTATCAAGTCTAGGTCGTCAATTGGATCCCCAAGAACATCAGCGTTCTCAATCTCAAAAATTCCAGAAGCTTTCTGTTCTTCGAGATTGTGCTTGCGCTCATCAAGGTCAAGTCGCTGTTCGTCACGCTGCTGAGCTGACATGCTTTGCAGCACTTTGTTGATGGACTTATTGATATCCTCGATTTTTTCTATGATCTTTATCCATCGATGGAACTGAGACACAGATGTTATGGTTGTGAACTCCTTATCGCCATTATTGAACACCGATTTTTTATCCGGAACCATCAACTCAATCACTTCGCCATTCTCAACGAGCGGCGCATATATTTGAGCGCGCTCTAATAGCACGACCTTTTGTGCAAGCATGTCCTTAAGTTGCTCATTCAGCCGCCCTTCAAGAGGGAGTTCGCAGAAAGCCTCGACCTGAGCACGCTGCTCCGGGGCAAGGTCCGTAAACTTCACCGTGCTGTAAGCCCCATGCTTCTCCGCGTTCTTGTTCTTTTTTGGAGCGCCCGCGCCGACCGCGTTCTTGTTGCCCCTGGGCGCTCCCGGCTTTCTCTTGAGTGCGCCTTCCCAGTCGTCAGCCCTTTTCCAGCGTCCGAGCTGTGAAACCGATATGCCCAGCTTCTCACTCAGCGCCTTCATCGTGACCTTACCGCGGTGCTTGACGAACTCTTTCAAAGCCGCGTCACGAGCTGGATTCTTGTTGGTTGCCATTGACTTTTTCACCGCCTGTTGTTTGTTTCGATTTTTTTGCTCTTTAAGAATTCGTGGAAATCGCACACGCACATTATTCGCTTGAGCCGACATCATTCGCCGAAGCATATCCGGACAGCTCTTTCGAATCTGCAAGTGCCCTCAAAGCCTTGCAGTAATGAATTTGACAGCTCCGCTCTGAATACCGTACCTGCCGCGCAATTTTCCACCACGGCACCTTCATGCCGCGCAATTTCACAATTTCGCGGTGAATCTTCGGGAGCCTTTCGACCGCCCTTTCGACAGACACAAGCAGAGTCTGAAGCTTGACAATTCGTTCCTTCAGACGTTCAGCCTCCGCTGCTGCGACCTCACCGTCCATGTTACTCCACTGCTCAAGCTTTTCTCTTGCAAGCTCGATATCGTCCGGAGCCTGCCGGTAAAGTTCCAGCAGCTTTTCTACCTGCTTTTCAGTCATTTAAAAGCCCCCTAATGTGTTCTTAAAATGGATATGGATCAAAGTCGGCGCCTGCCGGTGGGAAAGGCGGGTCGAGCGGTCCTGCCGGAGCAGGTGGAGGAGTTGAAGGAGCAGCCGCCGGATCCGCAGCGGGAGCGGCGCCGCTCACAGCCTTTTCACCCGTGAAGCAAACCCGATCTGCAATGATTTCCGTGACCCTAACCTCAACGCCGTCCTTGCTTGTGTATGTACGGTTCTGAAGCTCACCCACGACCATGATCATTCGCCCCTTTGCAAAGTAGCGGTGAACGAATTCAGCCTGCTGTCTCCAGGCCACGACCGTGAAAAAGTCCGACTTCCTTTCCTGATACCGCCTGTCAACTGCGATCTGGAACGAGCATACGTTCACGCCACTCGGAGTTGCTTTCAGCTCAAGATCATGCGTTATCCGTCCCATAAGTGTTGCTTGATTAAACATCTAATCCCCCTCAATTCAGTATTTTATTGAATCCGCGCCGATTTTCGGCACATTTTCAACTTTTGGATGATTGTTCAACGGAACTTTTGTTGAAAACTCCCGCTAAAATCCCCGCGAAATCAGTAAATAACTGATACCGTTACCGTGCGCTCTACTCTTTCTTGACCATGATGAGCTTTGCAAAAGGCAGCCCTGTCACCAGATTGAATTCAACCCGCCAGTCAATCAGCCGATATCCCTTGTAGATCTTTTCAGCCGTTCTCTGAACATCGTCGTTGTTACGAGCCTCGACCAGCTCCCGCAGCCGACGGCGGTTGATTCGGTCGTTATCGCAGATTCTGACGTCAGGCTTGACGAGATTCCGCGACCCGCTCCAGCAGCGTTCACCCTTTTCGGCATTGGACTGCGATTTTATGAGATATGTGGCGAAATCGTTCAGCCACCTGTCCGATCTCTTTTGCAAACGTCTGCAATTGGCGATTCCCTTACCCCACTTTTCCTCGATGAGGTTTCGGTCGATTCCTCCAGGTACAACAAGATGATGGTGGAGGAAACCGGACTTCACTCCAGTTTCAGTGATCGCAAGGTTCTTGAATTCGATTCCGTGTTTCTTGTACAGTGTCCTCAGTCTGGCAACAAATTTCTGACGATCCTTGATAGCTGCCTTCCTGTCAGCAGGACGATGTTCTTCGTCGTAGCTAAGGAACATCTGATAGTCGCCCTGACCGAAATTCCCATTCAGCAGCAGCCGGAAATATTGCCGGCTGTACTCATCATTGAGCTTTTTTACTTTCGGCTCTGTTGCCTTGGTCTTTTTCGCCCTCTTGAGCTTGCTGACTTTTTCCTGTTCATCAGAGTAAATATTAATGCACGGTTCAATATACTCACCAGATTTCACAGAGAATAGTTTTTCCCTGGTAAATTTCATTGACCGTCCTCGAATTGTTAATACTGCTCACAAGTCCTCAAAGCCGCTCGCAAGCGGCATTTTTCAGACTTTAGCTGATTAAAAACTATTGACTTTTTTTCGAGAATGAGGTATAATTAATTTGAGGTCAATACCTCATCTCATCTTGTTTATTCCCCGTCAGGCCGAAAGGTCGGGCGGGGAACTCCCTTTTGCCCCGCGCCGTTCACTGATACGGCGGCAGATGAATTCCTTGCATTCATCGCAGTAACGTGACCAGGCTTCCAGCTCGTCCCGAGGCAGGAAGTACAACTTGTGGTCCGGCATGAATATCGCATATTCACAGCAGCCGTTCCATTCCCGCCGGCACATCTTCGGCGGGCTGTTTCCTATGCCGTCAAGCACCTCCCACCCGCCGTATTCATTTTCAGGGACCGGCACAAGCGCCGGCTTAGTCGGCGCTTTCGGAACAGGCGGCGCGGGTACCTCCGGCAGCACGACCTTATCCGGTTTGATCTCCGGCGGTATCGGGCGGTCAGCGGCGACGATTTCGAGGTCACGAAAGAGATCGCAGCCGTTCATTCCTATAACCTCGATAGCCTGACGTGCGCGCCGCTCGGCAGTCCATTTCTTGCTATCGCGGTATATTTTCATACCGTCGTTGTATTCGCCGAATACCGGCTTGTTATCATAATCGCAGCAGCCGTGGAAATACCGCTCCGATCCTTTGATACGGATTACAAGTTCAGCGCTTCCCATCATCCGAAATAGTGACCTCTCTACCACCTATCTTCACTTTCGCCGTGATAAGGCTGCCCACCTTGTATATTTCTGCATGGAAATCGCTATCAACATTTTCACGGCTGAATGATTCAAGCCCGTTAGCCAGGTCATCAGCGCTGATTCTCCCTACGGGCTTGATTTCTTCCCCGCTTGCAGGCGCCGATTCATCATCTGCGTCGCTAATATTTTCAGCGGCGGCCGTATCGCTCGGAACATCAGCAGTCTCCGCACTGCGAACATCTTCAGCCGGATCGTCCTGACCGACCTCCGCCGGAGCAGCCTCAACCGGTTCCTGCTGATTTTCCTGCACCATCTCTTCAGCGGACTTTACTTTCGGCTGAACGCTGTTAAACGCCGAAATAGCCTGCTTTCTCTCGTAAGCCAGGTCAGAGCAGATATTGCGGACGGTCTGCCCTGATATATCGTATCCGCGCGCAATTTCGTCGATGTTGTCGCCGGCGCGGAATTTCTCGCGTATTGCACGGCGGTCCTTGTCTGTAAGCTTTGTTGCCATATTATTCTCCTCCTGTTTGTGCTGCTTTCTTGATAGATAGCACTGCCATATCCGCGAGATCACCCAGCACTCGAAATCCCACACACCATTGACAGCGCTGCTATATTCGTAGATTTCAGCCGCCTCGATAGCAGCCATATCTGCAAGCAGCCGATCGATCCGGCGGTATTTTTTACACAGTTTCGCCGCAATATTTTCGGCACTTGCGATATAGTCCATTACTGCTTCATCTCCGAATTGTCCCGCTTTTCGAGCTTACTTCTGATATCCTTATCTACGTTGATCATCGACTCGGCAAGCGCAATGCACGTCGCTGTTGCAGCCGTTGCAAAGTCCCCACCGGTTTTAGCGACTGTGAGATAGATGATTCTATGAAGCGTAAACTGAACTTCTTTGAAAATTTCATCTGGCGAGCCGCTCAACTCGCAGATATGATTTTTTCGGTCAACCTTTATCATCAATATCACCTCTTTTCCTCAAAGTATCTCCACAGCCTGTCGGCCAGGATAGCTGCAAGAGCTATCCCAAGCCCGGCGAACACTTCGATGTAACCAGGCGCGCCGCCATCGCCCTCGACAACGGCGACCCCGATGTAAGTCAGGGCAAGCCCACCGAATACCATCGCACCGAGGACAAGCTGGAACCGTTCGAACTTATTCATCGTTCGGCTCCCTTATAGTGAACATAGGCCAGCACCGCCGCGCAATCTCGCAGCATATCGAATCCACATGCCCGTTGTAGTCGTTGTCCGCGGTGAATTCGTCAATACGCTGCGCGATGTATAGAATATCAGTAGACGTGATATCAGCCTTGTCGGCGTATTCAAGCAGCTCGTTGTACCGGTCGTTATCGACGTGATTACACCAACCCATCTCAATGCAAAGCTGCCTGAGCTGGTCATGGCCAAGCTTCCTGATCTCAACAACTCTTTCGCTTTCCTCATGGCGCTTCTCCTGGAGGAGTTCGTAATCCTCGGGCGACATACGCGACGGACTATATGCATATTCGTTGAGATCACCGCCGTTCTCATCGTAATCATCTGGATCATAGGGAGCCTCGTCAAAAGCCATTCCGTTCTCATGCGCGAACTTCCGCGCCTTGTTAATTCCCTTGTGGAACTCCCAAAGCTCGTCCGTCATTGAGGCGTATATTCCATCCTTAAAGCCCTCGTTCTCTAGCAGTTCCGTGCAGAATGCTCTGAACTGCTCTCTGGTACAGGAGTAATTTTCTAACGATTCCGTTTCAATGCGGCCGCCCATCATATCCATCACGATTATATCAAGACCGGCGACAGCAGCTTTACCGAACTCACTTCTGTTATCTTCAATCACCGCTTCCCGTACCGAGATATTACGCAAAACAAGCTCGTCCTTCGCATATTCAACGAAAGCGTCTTTTGCGGCCTTGATATCAGCATCACGCCGCTTTAAATCAAGGTAATTTCTGATATCATCCGGTATTTCGATAAGGCTGCCGCCACCGTTGAGCATAATGCAGCATTCGGCAGCAATGCGCGCCATCCTGAGATAATCCTCCGGACTATCGCCAAGAGTTTTTCCCGTGATAATATCACCCCTGTTGCCATCACCGTCTATCGCGGCAATTTCAAAGAATATTCCCTCGGAATTACCGTGCTCCGTAGATGAAGAGTAATAGTAGTATGCTTTCAGGGAGCAGTTTTTCCTGATGGAACTATTTATGTTGAAATACTCATCTGGCAGCATTCCGACATCTTCAAGGTGATCCCGCAGGCACTGGTAAACCTCCTCGACAGTCATCCATGTTGGAATCATCTGTCCATCGTTTCCAGGGACATATTTGGTCATCCTGATAGTTCTTATCTTGTTGCCCTCGATGCTGTTAAACCTTGATCTCATACTTGTTTACCTTTCCGGTGCTTTCCAAGCACCTTTTATATAGATGTGGAATAGGAGCTTTCCACTCCAGCGAACCCCATCAGCTTGTCCTTGTTGAATTTCCATAGTTTCCCGACCTTGAATGCCGGGACTACCTTGTCCCGTGCAAGCTTACGCAGGCTCTGTTCAGGAACGCCAAGCAGCGCGGAGGCTGTGTGGATGTCAAGAATCTGATCGGCATGCTCCCAACAGGTGTAGTGCCTTTTTCTTATCTGCGGCATTTTTCTTCTCCTTTCAACTTACTGGAGCTTACGCTCCCTGCTTCTTCTCGCCAATCTGACCTGCGATCTGTACGCCGATGACCAGACCGCCGATGAGCTGACGCTGTTCCGGGGTCATGCCCGCGATGATAGCCGCGATCTTCTCGTTATCGAGATTCTGCGCTGCGGTGTATGTATCAGCCTTTGTCATATCATTCACTCCTTTCTGCGTGTGCCGGGCTTGTAACCGGCCTGCCGCATTACCGGAGTGGGGATTTCTCCCCGCTCCGTCACTCTGCGAGAAGTCTATTAACGATTTCAATCCATTTAACATTCCTCGTCTTACCATAAAGATTGATCTTTCTATATTTTCCGTGTTTTTCGAGCATGTCCATGATCTTTAAGCCGTCCCGCTCGCTGATATCTGTGATCTTTACAATTCCATCGGCAGCTATGAAGTAATTAAATCCGGTAAAACAAAGTTCAACTTTCACAGGTGAGCCGTTTTTATAAACTGTCATATTTACCACCCTATTCTGCTTGCACTTGAAATGCAAGAGTAAATCATTTCCTCACATTCATCAAGTGCGGCATCTATGTCATTTTCGAATGTATCATAGCCTCGATTCGGCACCTGCTTTAATGATGTTTTTTTGTCACCTGCCAAGACATGTATTAGTCCCTTTTCATCTTTTCCAACGTAAAGAACGGTTTTAACGCCATCAGCGTGCACCGTCAAGTGCCCACAAACGATTTCGTATTTCATCATTCTTGCCTCCGGGGCTTTCGCCCGTCGCTCTGCGTTACACTAATTCGTCAAGAGCTTTTTTGAGTACATCGTGCTTGAATTCGCCGTTCTTCACAAACTCGTGACTGTTAATTCTTGCAAAGCCTATTCTGTCAAAGCCGTTGTCGTTGTACGTTCCGACGTCCGTGTCAGCGCCAAGCGCTTTAAGGCTCCTTACCACACACTTGAATTCCGTCGTTACACGAAGGTTTCTGCTGAGGTCTCCGTTCTTAAAGTGCGCCTCGGAAAGATGGAACAGCTCCCAAAGTCCCATGTATGTCTGGTCTGCTGTCTGCTCGGTGAATTCAATTTCGTATTTCATCATTCTCACCCCCAGCGCTCAATTACTCCTGTTTCTACCTTACCGTCTCCGCGCTTCTTGTAGTGGAACTCTATTTTCATGTCGCTTGAAACCTCGTGCCAGACTTCAAGGTATTCGGGGTACTCTTCCCTTATCTTGTGTGTCCTTGCCCAGCAAAGGCTCTGTGTTGCTTTCGAGAACTCGTCACGGTTGTGCGAAAGTTCCCTGATAGCCGATATCGTGTAGCTCCACTGGTTAAAATCAAGTTCTGCTAATAATGATTTCATTTTTCTTACCTCTCAATCAGTTGAATTTAGCCTTGATACGTTCCAGCACCTCAGCCTGCTCCGGGGTCTCAACGTCTATGTCAAGCCCGCGGTCGTAGTTGTAGAAGTATCTGTAGGTTTCACCCAGGACCTCAGCGATGGCGAGCTTGGAAATCCTGCCGCCGTCAATTCCGTAGTCCGCGCTGGGCTGTTCGTAGTGCTTGCACTCGAACTTGTATTCTTTCCCGTTTACTGTGATTGTGCCTGTTTCCCACATCTTTCTTACCTCTTAAATCGTTCCGTAGACTCTCAGTCTACATTTCTAGCAAAAAAAACTGCTTCCCTTGATGAAAAATCCATGTTAAGTACTTCACACATTTTGGATATATCACCGTTAGTAAAGTCGTTGCCCCTAAGACGTTTCAGATGAAGCCACCCGTGAGACCTACCAACCGCAATTGAAAGGCTTGATTCTGTAAATCCAGCATCCTTAATTATTTTAGAAAATAGTTTCCAGTTAGTCATAATGCCACTTCCTTTCTGTAGAATTTCAATCTACAATTGTAGTATATCACTATTTTTTGTTTTTGTCAACTCAAGATCTACAAAAAAATATACTTTCTACAAAATCTACAAAATCCACAAGCGCTTTTTGTAGATTATTTTTCTTCGGATTTATCTAAAAATGTAGACAAATTCTCAACAGTGTGATATAATAAATAATGTAAGAGAGGTGATTCCATTGACATTTGGGCAACGAGTAAAAAAATACCGTGAAAGTCTCGGGCTTTCTCAAGACGAACTTGCTCAGAGCATTGGCTATAAATCGCGTTCATCAATAAACAAAATTGAACTTGATAAGAACGAGGTCACGCAAACCGTCATCGTAAAACTTGCCGAAGCTCTCAAAACAACACCATGCTGCCTGATGGGCTGGTCTGACAACAACGATAATGGTGATCAAAGTTCGCCGCCCAAGCCACTCAGTAAAAACGCAGTTGAGCTTGTAGAGATTTTCAACAGCGTGAATGAAGAAGGTCAGGAACAGATACTAACAATGGCGCGGCTAGTCGGCGACAATGACCGGTATAAAAAACGTAATAAGCATGTCGTGGCTAAGGACGCATAAAAGATGAAAGCCGCCATAAAACACTGTGGCGGCTAATTTTTGATGAGGTGATGAAATGATAATACATTTCGGCGAATGGGATGACGAATTGCATGAAACAGACGAACAGCAGGAACGTTTAAAAAAAGCAGCTTCATCTAAAACTTCTCCGGAGTATGTTGATGTATATGAAGAATCCGCGGAATTTGAAGGAAGCGGCAAAAAGCCATATCGGACAACGCTTATCAGCTGCACCTGCGGCGATTTCATACATAGGCATTTGCCATGCAAACATATTTACAGGTTAGCTATGGAACTTGGCATTATCGATGTAAAATTCGAATATGGGCGAAACAAAAACAATATAATAAACCGCATAAAGTACCTCAGTACTGATGGCAGAAATCTACTGCTGAAAGTAATGCAAAGTGACGGGTATCTTGTAACCTGCTCAAAATGCACGGATGAACTTATTATTAATGGTTTTTGCTGTGAAATTATCAGGAAAAACCAAAAATCACCGCAGGTCATAACGCTGGAAACATTGCCCGAGGTAGACGAGGTAAGGTTTCAGCTTTTAAAAGAGCTGAAAAAAGAAATAAAGGAGGAACAGGACAATGTGCCAAATAACGTTTAATGATATTCCCGCTGAGAATAAAACAGAGACAATAGAGCAGTTCGGCTGCTGCAGCCAATACAGAAAATGCTCTGAACAGAAGAAGTGCCTTTTCCCGAACGATGAAAGCCACAAAGGGTGTTTGTATAGAACCAATCTGGAACAGGGCAAAGTTTTTTACGGAAAAGATGCGCCCGGGTTTAACATAGAAAAATATTCCATGATTAAAGAATCATATTTTTCCCTTTCTGAAGCAAATCAGGAAACTGCACTAAGGCTGTTCTTGTATGCTATCCAGAAGCTGACGGTCAGCTGTCGGCTTTTTTGCACTTTCGAACAGGATATATATGAGTTCCTCACGAATGCCAATAATTTATCCAGCCTAGGTCTCCAATATGTTGGTGATATAAATTCATATACGCAATGCATGTCTATTCCGCAAATGCGCGGAATCATAGCAGATTGCGACTTAGATCTGAAATTCAACCGTCGAAGTAAAGCAGCTACTATATTCGCCCAGAACGATACACTAAAAAAGTATGTACTAAATCATTATCTTTATATAAAGTTCGAAAAAGATTATGTAAAGTACTATATCGAGCTATTCCACGAAGTTTTTACCCAATTCCCACAGATAAACAAATCCGGACTTACCGATATAGCTTATATCCCGACAAGTAAAGAGCTTTCATCGAAGTCCTAACAAGCGCAAACAAGTTGAGAGGAAAAAAACAATGGCAAGAGCAAAGAACAAGACCCGCGCCGACGGGCGCTTACAATCAAAGGTATATATCGGCAGCGGAAAGTACAAATATGTCTATGCTGCGACTAGCAAGGAGCTCCAGGAGAAGATAAACGAAATCAAGCTCAAGCTAGGCAAAGGCATTGATGTGACCGCCGAGCGGGATTCATTCGGTTACTGGGCGGAAAAGTGGCTTAAGTTAAAAAAAGTTGAAGTTTCAAACGGCAGGTATGTAACTTATACCGCAAGGTTAAAAAACCTCGATCCGATATCATATATACCGATAAGTAAGCTGCGCGCCGCTGATATCCAGGACATTATTCTTGATCTTTCAACATTTAACCCGACCACCGGCAAGCCTATGGCAAAAAAGACGTTGAAAGAAGTCAAACAGACAGCCGCCCAGGTGATTCAGCTTGCCATCGACAATCGTGTGACCGACTATAACTGCGCCCTTGCAGTAAAGATACCGCAAGAAGCTGAAAGCCACACCAAAGAGGCTCTGACCGATGAGATGCAGCGTTGGATCCGCGAAACCCCGCACCGCGCCCAGACGGCGGCCATGATCATGCTGTACGCGGGATTACGCCGCGGGGAACTTATCCCGCTGCTCTGGAGTGACATCGACCTGAAATCCGGCACGATCTCGGTAAACAAGTCGGTAGAATTCATCAACGGCGCCCCGAACCTGAAATCAGGCGGCAAGACAGACGCCGCCACCAGAACGGTATTCATGCCGAAACTTCTCATTAAATATCTTGAGCCGCTCGCAGGGAATCCGTTCGCGCTTGTGTGCCCATCGGCACACGGAAAGCTGATGTCTGACACAGCATGGAAGCGCTTGTGGGAAAGCTATCTTAAAGAATTGAACATCAGATATGGCGACTTCAAGAATAGCGTCCTGTGGGACGGGGACACCGCACCTTCAAAGTTTAACCCCAAAAAGGTTCCGATGCTCATTCCGGAATTCACAGCGCACTCGCTACGGCACACATATATCACCATGCTTTACAAGGCAGGTGTTGACGTCCTGACGGCTAAGGAGCAGGCTGGACACGCTGATATATCGACCACACTTGCAATATACACGCATCTCGACTCCGAATTCAAGAAAAAAACGCTGACAAAGCTAGACGACTACCTCGCCAGCGGGATTGAGGACGAAGATGTCGACCAAGCCTCAAAAGGCAAGAGAAAAAAGAGAAACATAAGCTGAAAAAAGCCCCGGACATAGCTCCGGGGCTTTGCTCAATATCCATTAATTGTTTTTTGAGAAGATAGTGCAACAAGGGAAAATAGTTTCACGCACAAACTTGACACCCATGTTGACACCCATACTTCCGTTTTTTTGCGTTATTTTGTGTTGTTTTTCGTTCAAACTATAAGGAGAGCAAAAACAAAAAAATCCCCGCCAAATAGCTTATTAAGCCATCTGGCGGGGATATATCAATGGTCGAGATGACAGGATTCGAACCTGCGACCTCTGCGTCCCGAACGCAGCGCTCTACCAAACTGAGCCACATCTCGATACGTCAATCTTAATCGACTTATATATTATATCACGTGACTTCAGATTTGTCAAGGGCTTTTTGAAAAAAAACTGGAATTCTCTTATTTTACATATCAAACTATCTCACAGAAGCCATAGAGAAATACTCCTGACCGCCGGACTATCGAAAATCATCGACCACAGCCGACCGTGGAAAAACAACACAAATCCGAAATCCCGGCAGATCCTCGGTAACCCCTGACTTACAGGAAGCCGCCAACGGACCCGATCCCAGCCCGCTACCCCCCCAGATGAACTGGCACGCCTGTTTGTACTCCATCGGGTGCTCAAGGCAGTGCATCGTTTTGGCGTCCTCGGGACGGCGGACATACAGCGCTTCCCTTCCGGCAAGATTCAGCAGCCGCTGAGTCTGCTTCGTATCAAACTTGCAGTACACCGCAATGTGCAGTATCTGCACCCGCGTCGGTGTGCGCGTCCCATTCATCATCTGATATCCGTAATTACGGTCTACATTCAGCTCCCTGATCAGCGTCGACCGCTTCACAGACTTCTCCTTCAGAAGCTCCTGCAAATATATCGAGAACTCCGGCGGAGGATTGTCCGCTATCATGTTCATGTCAAGCCGCTTCGTGCGCCGTATACGCGCTTCTATTTCCTCTGTTTTCATATAATTCCCCTTCACCTGATGTCATATTTCAAGATCGGCTTCTCCATTGATAGTAGACCTGATATACTCGAGATCCTCCTGAGCGTACCCGTTTCCGTTCATCACGATGAAACCATGCACCGTGAGTCCCCGGAACGCCTCCCTGTTGCCGTTCAGCTTATTCAGATCAAGGTACATCTCCGCAATATCACAGCCGATCAGCGGCGAAAGATCCGACACATTGTTCCGCCCGAGATACACGTTCCGCAGCTTCTTCCCGGAAGAAAGCGGCTGTATGCTCCACAGACCGCACCCCGCAAGGCACACCGTCTCAAGCTCCGTCATGCCCTCCAGGGCGTCAAGCGAACCTATCTGCAGCTCGTTACACCCGAGAAACCTCAGCCCCCGCGCGCTTTTCAGCGGAGTTATATCCGTTACAAGACTGTCGCCGATGAACACCGCTTCAAGCCGCAGTTTCCCCGCCAGCGGAGATATATCAGTCAGACCCGTGTTCTCAGCGCTTATCCGCCGCAGCTCCGTCATTCCGGAAAGAAAGCTTGGATCAGTTACGTTATTGTGGCTGAAATGCAGCTCCTCAAGCTGTGTCAGCCCCTCCAGGCAGGCGAGATCCGTTATGTAATTGTAGTTCAGATTCAGCACTTTCAGCCGCTTCATGTGCCGCAGGTTGATTATCTGCGCATTGGTCAGCTCCCTGTCGGAAAGGTCAAGTTCCACCGAATTTACCGGGAACATCTCCCCGCCTATCCTGACCTTTATAGGCGTTATAGTGCGGCTTATCCCCGAAAAGAATTCAGCCGCCGAGCTTGCCGCGGACGTCAGCGCCGCCGCTACGGTCGACAGGAATGTACTTCCGCGGGCAAGGGAGCCCTCCGGCGCAGCGCTGCTCCGCACTGCCTGCTGTATCTTGTCAGCGGGGAATCCCACCGGCTCCACTCCGCAGACTGACACCGCTCCCAGCATTTCCTCCGCGTTCTGGTAGCGGAGCTCCCGGCGCACATTGCAGGATCTCCTCAGTATCTCAGCCAGCGAAGGCGTTATCCCATGAAGCTGGAATTCAAAGTCGCTGTCGTCCTCAAGCCGCGTCAGCGGATCCTCCGGAGTTACAAGAGTCATGGCGTAGAACAGCGACGCACCAAACGAGTAGATATCCGTCCAGCCGCCCTGGGCGCCCCTCCTCTGGTACTGCTCAAGCGGCGCAAAACCCTGTTTCAGTATCACGGACATGCTGCACGTCCTGTCCTGGATATACCTCGCGGAACCGAAATCTATCAGCTTAACGGAGCCGTCCGCGCACAGCATTATGTTGTCCGGCGAAACGTCGCGGTGGATAACTCCGCGCTGGTGCAGTATCTGGAGCGACGGCAGCAGCTTCTGCGCTATGTAGACCGCCTGCGCCGGGGAGATCGCGCTGCTGGTCTCGGCGTAGCTTTTCAGCGAAGCTCCGTGGACGAACTCCATCGCGTAATACGCCGTGCCATTTTCGCGGAACACATCGTATATCCCGATAAGCTCGGAGCACTCCGGGAATCCTGAAATAATCTCCGCCTCGCGGAAGAAGCGCTCCAGCCCTTCGCCGTAGTTCTCCTGCTGGATCGTGGTCATAGGCTCTGCGGTGATGTTGTCCTGAGAACGGACCGCCGTACCGTCCGGGAAGAACTCCTTGACCGCGACAGTCTTGTCGGACTGCTCGTCGTAAGCGAGGTAGATCATTCCGAAACCGCCCCTGCCCATCAGCTTCCCAACCGTGTAACGTCCGCGGAGCTGCGTCCCCACCGGCAGCGCGTCATACTCCGCGCTGGTGCGGACATTGACATGACCGCATTTCCGGCAGACATTCCCGCTTATCTTTGAAAAACAGTTGCCGCATATCTTCTTCAAATTACCGCACCCCCTTTTTAATTTTATTATATTTTATCACATGTGTTTTGATTTTGCAACTTATCTCTATTCAATTGTATCACAAAACAGCATTGATTTGGTATGCATTTGTGCATTATTTTCTTAGATTCTGCATTTTTATGTATTATCACTCTTTTTTCAACTTTTCAACCGAAAAAATCCATCACAGATGAAAGTTAAGTTAAAAGCAAGATACCTATTGCAATTTTCAGAAAAAAGTTGTATAATCGAAACAGAGGCGGCAGCAGCCGCTGCATTAATTAATTATCGGAGGAAAATAAAATGGCAGAGAATGAAGTACTTATCGAAACATCTGCAAGACACGTGCATGTGACACAGGAGACCCTTGAGGCTCTGTTCGGCAAAGGAGCTCAGCTCACCAAGAAGAAGGATCTTTCCCAGCCCGGTCAGTTCGCGAGCGAGCAGCGCGTTACAGTAGTTGGCCCGAAGAAGGAGCTTGCAAACGTAAGCATACTGGGTCCGTGCCGTTCAGCTGATCAGGTAGAGCTTTCCGCTACCGACGCACGCTCCATCGGTCTTGGCATTGCTATCCGCGAGAGCGGCGATATCGCAGGTACTCCGGGATGTACACTGAGAGGTCCGGCAGGCGAGGTAACGATCAAGGAGGGCGTTATCGTAGCAAAGCGCCATATCCACCTCACACCCGAGACTGCTGAGAAGCTTGGCGTAAAGAACAAGGACATCGTTTGGGTAAAGACCAACACCGACGGCAGAAACGCGATCCTGGGCGACGTAGTTATCAGAGTCAGCGACAAGTTTGCTGACGCTATGCACATCGACACCGACGAATCCAATGCTATCAGTGCTGTTCCTGGCCTGATGGGAACCATTATTAAGTCCCTGTAATTTTAAATCCCCCTTCGCTGGAAGGGGGATTTTTCTGTCGGAAACTATAATTTAGATGTGTAATGTTCTTCCGAAACAGTCCACCGGACTGTTTCGGAGGATAGTCACGACTAGATTTTATATGTTGCTTGTGGGGGA
>ERZ773192.188-NODE-188-length-78757-cov-6.830513_pt1 | contig 78757 bp, 106 predicted proteins | sample MGYA00581010_ERZ773192 | MGnify/ENA primary metagenome ERZ773192 (study PRJEB29015, sample SAMEA2737741) | human gut metagenome | biome: human gut; feature: human-associated habitat; material: faeces | place: China | collected 2012 ...
CTGTCTGGCCCTGTCCGGTACTTTCCGCGCCTTTCCCCGTGTGGGTCGGCGTGTGAGTCTTGAAGAAACGACAAAAATTAAGTGCCTTGAAAAGTTGCAAATCATGAAAGAAAATCACCGGAATCAAAAGATCCCGGTGATTTTTGGTGGAGACTACTGGACTCGAACCAGTAGATACCTTTTATTATAGCAGAAAAGTTATTCGATAGCCAATAAAATATACGTTTTCATGAACTTCTGGCAAACATTTTTTGGTGTATCCAAAGGTCAAGTGTGTACTTTTGCGTGTACCTCAATCATTGATTTTCGGGCTTTTCGGATGCCAGGTAAAACCATCCTTCAGCACAATATAAACCAGCCTGGTCCCTTGTCAGACCACCCGAAACGTGATATAATCTATCGTGTGACTAGAACGGCGACTGTATCAGTTTCGACTGGTCTATGCGTCAAACACAGGAGAGTGGCATCCGACGACTGGTACTCGTTGGATGTCGCTCTTTTTCTCGTAAAAAAATCGCCCCACAGCGCAGTGCTGCAGGGCGATTCTCGTTTTGGCTTTAGGCCGGGTCCGGATAACCGGGCCGGACGCCGCAGGTGATGAGAGACACATCCCGGCGCCGCTTCATTACCGCGCCGCCATTGGCATCGTTGCCGTTGCCGGTGTTGCCCTCAATAGTGAGGATCGTGTTTCCTACAACACCCACCACAATGCCCACGTGCTCCGTTTTCTTCCGACGGCCGGAAAAGTCGAAAAACACGATGTCCCCCGGCTTATAGCCGCTGGTCACCACCTGCGCTGGAGCTGCCGTCCGGTAACGCTGGACGAAGGCGGAGCAGCTGGCTGTTTTGTAGAGGCTGAAACCGGCCTCCCGGAACACCCACCAGACAAAGGCCATGCACCAGGCATACGCCCCGCCGCTGACCTCGCGGCCGTAGTAGGCGGTGTTGTACTTGACCTTATTGGAACCCGAGGGCATCTCCACCACGCCCAGCTGCCATTCCGCGATCTGAAGCACGGCGGCCCTGGTCTTTGCCTTCAGGGCGGTCATTACTCGGCCTCCACCAGAGCGGTACCCTGTACCCGGAAGGTCTTTCCGGCGATCATGCACAGGGCGTACATCTCGCCGCAGTCGCAGTCCACCAGATGACCGTCCTTGACCAGAACCTTATCCAGGGAACCGGTGCCGGTATCCAGCAGGCCATAGCCGTTGGCGGTAGCGGCGGTGTCAGCCTTGGCCGCTGCGGTCTCTTCGGCAGTCAGCTCATGCTTGCCGGGCTCCAGGTGGATATCAGCACCCATCTCTGCCAGAGCGGTGTTGGTGTCCTCCAGAGTGGCCTCACCCACGGTGTACTTGTTGATGATGTCAGTGATCTTGCTCATAATGTAAGTCTCCTTTTTTATTTTTTAGGCCGCATCCGCAGCCGGGGTTACTCTAAACTTCCTCGTGATGTTCGTCGCCCACGATCTTGTCACCGGCGGCATCCACGGCGGACTTGCCGGCGGCCAGGATCTTCGGCAGCCATTCCGGGGCCGGCGCGCCCATGTGGACGGCGTGCTCCGCCAGACTGCCCAGTTCCCCAATGACGTACCATACGATCACCAATGGCCCGATCAGTACTGTATACGTAAATGGTAGCGCGATACCGGGCAGGTTTCTCATCATCATGCCAATAAGCCAGTCTGCCACCAGCGCCACGCATACAATGACGATCATACCGCCCTTGTGCCAGGCTCCCTCCCGGAGCTTGGCGCTGGACCAGCGGCCCTCCTTGCTGGCCACAGCGGAGCCTACCAACCAATCGGCCAACATCAGGCCCACCCAGATAATCACCAGCCAGCCAAACCAGCCCCAGAAGGCCGTCAGCGCGGCGATCACGCCGGTGATAACGGTTTTGATGTGCAGTGCAGAGTTATTTTCCATCGCTGTTCTCCTTTCCAACCGCCGCTCTGACCTCGTCAGCTTCCGCCGGCTTCAATTTGGGATAGTCCTTCAAGACTTCCTCTAGGTCTTCTCCACTGCCGACCCTGCGTTTTACAACACGGACCAGCAATTTCAGTTGCATCGTCACGCCTCGTCACCTCCTCCGTAGAGCGCAATTGCCATCATGGCCTCCATTTCTTCACGCCAGACTTCCGGCGATGGATGCGCTTCCCGGTACGCCGCCCGCAGTGTCTCTGAGCAGTCCGGCTTAGAGGATAGCTCGTAACCTTCCGCCAGCGGAGAATAAGTACAATGGTCAGAAGGCTCTCCGTCTAGATCTGGTGATCCTTCTCCCTCAACAGAGTTATCCGTATAGGATGTTACATTTTTAATCGTCAGAACCGGGGTAGTTGTTCCGATCTTATAGAGATAAAGATCCATTTCGGTTTCCCTTTCTTATGATATCCGACTTGCTTTCGTGCAGGTCAAGTGCGGGTGCCGTTGATGATTTTGCGGATCTGCCGCTCGCTGAGGCGGAACTGAGCCGCAAGCGCCCGGTAGTTGCCGCCGGTGAAGTGGGCACGGATGTCCCGGTCCCGGGCGTTGCGCTCTAAGGATTCCCGTTTGGGGATGTACAGGTTTTGTCCGCCGCACAGCAGCGTCAGCCGGGTGAATGCCTCAAGACCGATGGCCTCGGCAATGTCCCGGTATTCCTCGGGAATGTCGCTCATGGGGACGGGACGGACGGTGTCCAAATAAGGGATAGTCATAGATGGCCCCCTTTACAAAGCCGCTTTAGTTTCTACTCGCGTGGGAGGGATATTCGGGTAATCCTCGCCGGTGATGGTCTTGTAGTCAACAGCCGTAATCATTCCAATGCGCACCGCATGCCACAGTTCATTTTTGGCATCCAGTTTCTTATTCGAATCAGATATTTTGCTGTAACCGGTTTTGAACTCATCAAAGGATTTTCGTTCAATCGTATGAGACTTCCCACAAAATGTAACGACATAGCCACTCGCTCCACCAGGGGCGCACGGTCCGCCTGCCGCATAGGTTCCCGCAGGCACTGCAGATAAAGGGCTTTCGTATATAGTCAGTTCATCCGAAAGAATGATATGGATTGTTACGCCATCTTCAACGCAATCCCCCTCTGTATGCTTTATCTGGCCGTCTTTACAATAACTGATCGTAACAGGGCCGCCGAAAGGGAGCGTAAGGGTGGCATACGCATCTTTGCCCACCGTGTTAGAAACTGCGGTATAGCTTCCACTCTGATGCACCACCTCGATACTATAGCCTGCAGGGGCATGGACGAGCAGTGTTGCCTGTCGAGATTTCGCTTTTGCCGCCTCGCCCTCCAGGATATCCATATTGGCATTGAAATCATTGACGTTATAGAAATCGTTCTGGGACGGTTTTTTTAGTTTCAAGATATCAGTTGTTTCCATGTGGACGCACCTCGTTTCTCAAGAAATAATGAGTATAGGCGGCGAGCTGTGCATGCGTAAAAGCAGCCAGCGTTTGGTGCTGGTTATACATCAGGGACAGATCCAGCACCAGATTTTCCGGCACGATCCGATTCAGCAGCGTTTCTACGTCGTCATAATTCTGTTTGACCTTCAGCATCACACGTACGGTAAGAGTAAAGGTGCTGCCAACCATGGCTACGGTAAAACCATCTTCTCCGCACAGCGTTGTCATCAGTTCCTTCAGACGCCGCAAGGTAAATGGCCTCTGCTCAGTTGCTTTGGTAAGGATGCGAAAGCGTCTATCCGCTATCGGCGCGCTTTCCTGAACCGGGAGTGCAAGCATTTCCTCCCAGCGTTTCGCTCCGGCCGGGGAGAGCGTGGTGATAAAGAACTCATCAGGAGCTGTCCGGACAGCCCGAATGGCCGCCGCGATCTCGGGTTGTTCAGCTTTCGTCAGTTCCTGCATTTCTTTCAGTCCCGCCATGAAGTCAGGCAGATAATCAAGCAGTTCCATTGGACACCTCTCCCAGAACAGGGATTTCCGTCCCAGTAAGCTGAATGTTCGCACCGACGGCATTCAACGTGGTGTTTTCCACATCCAGAACACCGGGGACCGCAAGCACCCGGGTTTCAATCTGACTGATACGGACAGTGATCGCCTCACTGTCTGCCCAGAGCTTTATCAGACTTTGGAAGTATCCTCTGATCGCGGCGGTAACGGCCGCTTGCACATCTGGCCAGCTCACGTTGTTCTCCAGAGTGAGCTTGAATTTGGTATTGATGGTTCTGCCGGTAACGCCGGAAACAGTGACCGTGTGTCCGATGGGGGCAAATCCGATGCCGCTGCCCTGGTCAGTGAGTGGATCCACGGCGTTCTGCACGGAAGCGATCAGTGTAGAGGAAGGGACAGACCACTCACTGTCCACGATGGTCAGTCCGACAGTGCCGCCTCCGGAAGGCGTCCGGAACACCTTCACACCTCCGACGCCCGCCAGAGCGCTGACACGTTCCTTGTAGTCAGACTGATTTCCTCCGAATGCCTGATTGTCATAAGAGTTGAAATAGCGTTCACGCAGACTGTCATCGCTTTCGGTGTCTTTTCCCGGGATCAGGATATCCTCCAGCTCAGCCCCCGCCAGACCGTCTACAAAATCGATGGGAAGCAGCGTACCGTAAAAGCCGTTTCCGATTTCACCGGGCGTCTCCGAAGTCAGGCTATAAGCTCCGGGGGTATTCAGTGCGCCGGTGATGATATAGTTGATCTCTCCGCCAGAAAACCGAGTTCCAATAGGGACGCTGAATGCCGCGCCGCTGGAGCTTGTGAACACGCCCTTTCTGACAGCAGCGGAGGCCTGCCTGCGGATCACGCCACGCTCCATGCACTTGCGGTCGAGATCTTCTCCAGTGGCGGTATCCGGGAACGCCCGATCGAGGATATTGCTGAGCTCCGTGTACAGCGTCGCAAGCTCAGCACAGGCTGGAGCCAGCGCATCATAGATCACAGACCCCTCCCGCTTATCAACGGAAGAAGATACTCTGGAAAGACAGCGGTCCATAATAGTTTCAAAGGTTTGGGTTTCATACATTGGCTGTGATCTCCTCTCCAACCGCTCCAAAGATGGTATTTGCTGTGAAGGATACGGTCAAAAATCTGCGGCCGGAATCAGTCACATTCAGGTCGGTTATGCTCAGAATGCGGTCATCCTGAAGGAGAGCGGACTCCAGCTGCTGCTTGAGATTTGCCAGTGCAGTTTCACGGCTTTTACCGATCAGCTGGCTCCACTCCATTCCGTAGTTCCAGGAATAAATGAGATAGTGGAATCTTTCCGTCTGAAGAATCTTTCTGATAGCGGTAGCCGTCCAGGATGAAGCAGTCGCCCTTCTTGACGGTTGCGGTGGCTGCCGTCACGCCGGAGAGCGCCACCTTCATTTCGCCCTTGCTGCCGGTGATCTTGAAGCTGGTGGCAGTACCGGGAGTGGTCGCCAGAGAGCCGGGGCAGTTCTGATCCATGTAGGTGTCCAGAGTATACAGGCGGCCCAGCTCAGCATTGCGCAGGGTCTCACCGTTGCCGGCATAGGCAACCTTGGACAGGTTATCGGTCAGAGCATAACGGTACTTATGGTTGGGATCCAGAACCAGGCGGCGCTGATCCATGGGGACCTTGGCGATGTCCAGGGCCTTGGACATGTCGGCGATGTCCTTCAGATCAGTGGGGCTGGCAGTGCCGCTGACGGTGGCGGAGATATTGGAAACCTCATTCAGCAGGTCCTCGTCCACGGCCTGGGCAATGGCACGCATTGCGGGAGAGATCAGCTGCGTGGAGAAGTCCTTGATATCCAGGGTCAGCTCCTTGGAGGTAACGCCGAAGGACACGTCGCGGTGACGGTCGATCTTCACAGGCACGCTGCCCTCGGAAGCGTCCTGCCGGGAGATGGCGCCGGTGAAGTTCTTGGCGGTGAACTTGGCGGGCTTACGGATGGTGACAGTGTCACCGATCTGGGCAAACTCGTCAGAGTAGTCACGGTGAACCAGATTCGCCATGACCAGATTGTTCTCCAAAACGATCAAGGCCTCGCGGGCAATGATGTTGGGGGTCAGAAAAGCGTTGGGCATATTTGATTACTCCTTTCAGTTTCTAGGGAAGCCGTCCTGTTTTGCACGGTAGGCGGCGTATTCTTCCATAGACATTTTTTCAATTTCTTCCATGGTAGGCTGCTTCGCGGATGCGCCGGGCGTCTCGGGAGCCGGCTTCGCTCCGGCCAGATTAGGATTCGGAGCGGGTTCAGCAGACTTGAACAGATAGGGCTTGCTTTCCTGGATGGGCTTCAGCAGCGCCTCCAGGTCAGTTTTCAGAGCACCGTCCTCACCGACCTCGATCTTGGACGCGTCCAGCAGGCCGATAACGTCAGCGGGGTCATGGACCTTACCGGACAGCGCCATGCGGAGGGCCGTGTCCTTCCGGATGCCGGCGATCTCCTTCTTGTGCTCGGTTTTCAGGGTCTCGATGGTGGTCTTGGCCTTTCCCGCGTCCTCTTCCAGCTTGGTGGGGTCACCGGAGCCGCCCAAGTCCTTGACGGCCTCCGCCGCCTTCTTCAAGGCATTCTCAGCGGATGTCGCGCGGCGCTTTTCGCCCTCGTACTTGTCCGCCGGGACAAAGGTACCGTCGTTGCCGACCACCAGGTCGACGTCCTTCCCATCCTCGCCCTTACCCTTCAGGGCGGTCTCCACCTGGGCGGTCAGTGCATCACCCAGCAGGGTCTTGATGCTCTCGAAAATCATGTGTTTTCTCCTCTCTGGCTGTTTATAAAGCGACTTCCACGCTCTTTGCCGCTCCCGTTGGTCAGGGACGGGAGGCCCTTGATGGTATGAAAAAACCGCCCATCAGGCGGTTTGATCAACAATATGGGTATAAGAAAACCACCGGCGCCTTTGGCAACGGTGGTTAATCTTCAATTACATCAGGGAGTTCTTCTCCGGTTCTCAGGCACTCGCGGATATATCCCACGAACTCCTCATAACTAATTTCTTCATAGTATATGTCTTCATACTCATCTGGCTCAATGCCGTTATGCTGTTCTGCATATTGCTGAAACAATTCATTCAGCTCATCAGTAACAAGACCGTTCCACATTCAAATCAGTCCTTTCAGTGCCATCATAGCATGAGTACTCAGATTTGGGAAGATATCTTCAAACATTTTTTTGACATCCGGGTCATTGTTGTAGTATGTTCGGCCGAACTGTGCCCACGCCTCTGCTTCGAGGTTTCCGGGTGTTTTCCAGTATTTTTTGCTGTGGCCAAATCCATACCATTCTTTTCCGCCGGACATTCCATTCAGGATATCCGCAATACCTCGATATGGATTATTAAGAGCTATATCTCCAGATTTTTTCGTTCGCACGGCATTTGGATACTTCATCTGTAGATATGCCTTAATATCACCATTACTGGCCATGTTCAAAGAAACCTGATCCTGTGCGATAGCCAGTGTCAATCCAGAACTGATTGCTCTGTCTGCATCCATCTCATGGAAAAGTTCGTGCGCAATAGTGCCTGGTGAAGAGTTGCTCCCCAAAACAACGGTATTCTTTGAGAACACTCCATGTAAATGGATGGATCCTTCTTTTTTGCTGATAGCATAATCAACGTCTCGGTAGACTTTTCTAAGGGCCTTAGCTACTTCCGGATTTGCGTTATTCAAGCCGGCACGAAAATCTTTTCGTACTTCCTGGGGAAGCGCACTGAATGAAACAACCTTTTTCCCAGTTACCAAGCTCTTTGCGGCTCTCCGGACGGTATCGGACACATCACTTTCTTCCTCAATGCCCTGCTTATCCTTCCACTCCTCATAGGTCATGCTCTCCGGCATCTTCGCACCGGAAGCAGCCCAGTCCGCAGCATCCTCAGGGTCATATTCAACCGTGGTGCATCGGTCATTGGGATGCATTGGGGGAAAGTTTACTCCGGGCGTGGCGTCTTTGATGGGGAAGTGCTTGCCGTCCAGAGCGCCGCAGACTTCGCAGGTGCGCGCATCCATCGTGGCCATGTACTCATACTCGGTGACGCCAGCGGCTGAATAGGCAGCCAGATCCGCCCGGTTATGGAGATGGCTTGTTTCAGTCCGCACAAGCCTCTCAGCCACCTTGTAGGACTGTCCCATTTTATTCGACAGGGCTTTTGAGGTCTCCGGGAGATTCTTTCCCTGGATAAGGCTCTGGGTGATGATCTCTCGGATGTTGAACACCAGAGCGTTTTTATTTTGCCACAGACGGTCAGAGAACATAGCGCCAGACCATGGGTACGATACGGCGTCCTGGATCATGCTGGGCGTCAGCTTCGCAACCTCAGATACCCAGCCGACGCGGGACTGGATGTCATAGTGCTTGTGATAATATGACTCCGTGTAGATCTCACCGAAGCCGGAAGTCAGCTCCTCCCGGCAGCGCTCATACATGACATCCATCTGAGCCTGTGCGTCTGCCAGCAGGGCTTCCAAACGGGAAATCTGGCTGTTGGCTGACAGGGCGTCCAGCTGAGCGGTCAGATCGGCCTTCACTTTCGGATCCGCCGCAGCGCTGATGTCTGCGACGTACTCCCTCAGCGTGGCCTTCCACTCCCTGGCTTCCTGGGCTGTCAGCTTACGCACGGCCTCCTCATAGGTCAGTCCATGCTTTGTGGCATACTTGCCGTAAAAGGACTGTATAGACTTTTTGAGCTTATCAGCAGCCTTCTGATACTCGTTGAACATCCGCTTATTCAGCAGCGTTCCGCGCAGATAGGCTTCCTGCTCACGGGTCAGCGCGCGCCCCATCCAGTATTCTTTGTTCGGAGTCATTGCACCACCACCCGGTCAGTTACTTTTGATTGGGGTCTCCGCCAGGATCTCCACCGTCATCGTCATCGGAGAACAGGTCTTTCCCATAGTCCTTCATTTCCTGCTCCCGCTGCTTCTTGATGGCGGCCAGTTCCGCATCCACGTCCTTCACCCACGGGTGATTCTCTAGCAGGGTGCGCTTGGACAGCAGCGAGGCGCTGCTGTTGATGTTGGCGATGATTTCCGTCTCGTCCACCGGCATATCCATGTTGAACTGAATATCGAAGGTTTCAGAGCGGAAGTCGCCGACGCCCTTCATCTGGAGCCAAGTGTCCAGGAACGGCTTCATCCGCAGGAAAGCCGCCTGAAGCTCAGCGCCCAGATCTGCGCAGTCAGCATCGAGATCCATGTACCGGAAGCCAATGGCCTTTCCGGATGCGTTCCCGAGGTCAGGGTCTTTGGTATCGACGGCGGATGCGAAATCATACAGGTCACGCCGCTGCTTATCCAGGAACGACAATACAGCATCCACGTTGATGTCTGCCTGCAGCTTATCGACGCCGCCGTCACCGTCCACGCGGATCGCCAGGTGCTTCTTCAGCTCAACCAGGAACTGACCGAGATCCTCGCCGCCGTAATTCCGTAGCACATAGATGAACTTTGCAATATCCCGAAGCACATCGGCGGTCACACTGGTTTGCCAGTTGTAATCGTCCACCAGCTCCTTGATGAAGCGCAGAAGAGGAAGTTCCTCCTCGTTGTATCTGAGCCAGATGAGCGGCACGGAAGTCCAGTTATACGGCTGCGGCCCATATGTGAAATGGCTTTCCTGCTCCTCGGGGATCTCCTTGTAATGGCCGTCGTTGTTCTCGTCAGTGAACCGGCGGACGCCTTCCAGGTTCCAGAATTCAGCATGGCCAACCCTTTTCCGCTTCTGGCCGATAAAGACGGTCTGCTCGTAGAAACGAATAAAGCCGTCCAGCTCATCTACTCTCTTCCAGAGAGGGATGACCTCCTTATACGGCAGAACAGAGAAGCACAGCTTCCCCTCGGAATCAATATAGGGCTGCAGCCAGCCCACACCATCCCGGATGGCATTCTTTCCGATGCGTTGGATCTTCCGGCGGAATTCATTGTCAAACAGAGCGGTCAGCGCATCGCCGTATTGCTTGTTCTCAGTCGACACCGACCACGGGCGGGACAGGAGATATCTGACCTTCTGATCCACCACGCGGCGGTAAATAGGGTGCTCAATGCGGCAGTTGGAGCGTCCTTCGATGTCCACCTGCTTCTTCTGGATATCAGAGCGGTTTTTGTAATACTCCTCCGCCGTCAGGATCTCCGCATACTGCGGGGACTTTCGGAAGTCTTCAATCTCCTGGCTGACGATCTGCTCCAGCGTCATAGGCGCCGTGTCTGGGGCGCTGAGTGCCGCATTGATGAGTTCGGTTTGAGTGTACTGCATAGGCTCACCTCAAGATGCTGATGCTTGGCCGCTTCATGTCATCCTCACATGCATAGCGGATAGCATCGATATGATGGTTGTCATGGTCTGGGAACCCGGCCTTGAAATTCCCGTCCTTGTCCCGATCCAGCTCATAGCCGGAGAATTCTCGTGCTGTCTCCGGGCACCTGACGGGGTCAATGATGATCTCCTCCAGGTCCTGCAGCCACTTGATGCCATACTCAACGCTGTCCGGTCCCTTCTTGGCACCGGCAACGTTCAGGCCAAAATCACGCATCTCATCGATGCTCTTCGGCTCAGCGCTGTCGCAGGTAATACGCCTGGAACCGGCCAGCGGCTTGATAAGCTCCGCCGCCTTCCGATTCTTTAGGCGTACCTGGTGCAGCTCCCGGAAGATGTAAAGGCGCCGCCGGGTTTTGTCGTAATGGCACTCGTTATAGACGAAGGGGTCTGTGGCATAGCCCCAGTCAATGCCGCGGCGGATACGGTCAAAGCGGTCGATCACCTCATCAGGTAGCTCTACGAAGTTCACGTTGTCGAAAACTTCGCCGCCAGTGCCGGTGACCTCGCCCAGATATTCGTGAGCGTATGCTGTCGGCTTTGTTTCCTTCAGATGTTCCGCTTCAACGATAATAAAACGGCATTCCTCGTAGCAAATATTGGTATCCGCCTTGATGATGATATCCATGATCTTGGCTGCGGCCTTCATCAGGTTTGCCATTCTATACGGTGGGACATAAAAGCCGGTAGTTGTGAGGAGACGCTCTTTTTCAGCCTGTAAACGTTCCGCAGCAGTCACAGCTCTGTCACCTCCAGCGCATCGGAGTCCGTCACCCGCGTGGCAATCAGCTGGAGGCCCTTTTCCTTGCACTTGGCGTACAGCCGATCCCGGCTCTCCTTATCCAGCCGCTCAGCGCCATCCACGAGAATGATCTGGAGCTGGCCGGGCTTACTGACAGAAATATCCACGCACAGCTCCAGCAGCTCACCGTCAGAGAGATTGGAAATGGGCAGGCCCCGGATCAGCGGCACGCCGTTTTCCACGGTCAGGCCCTCCACGGGGATCTTGGCGGTTTCAAGGATCTTCGCCGGCAGCTCTCTGGCCAGCTCGATTTTCCGGGTGAACTCAGAGGATTGCTCCGTGAGATCTTCCAGTTCCGCCTGCATGGCTACCATGCGCTGGTACTCATTGAGGTGCTTCCGCATCTCCTCGGCGGTATCCAGTTCCTGCGAAAGGGCTGTGGTGTCCACCGGCTCCCGGCCTGCGTAATCCGCCGCAACGCCCATATCCTTCTCCAGCTTGGCTGTGGCAGTCTCATATTTGGACTGCACCACATCGGCCTTTTCATGCCGGCGCTGTTCCATGCCGGACAATTTTTCTTCCGTGGCCTTCAGCTCCGCTTTCAGGCGTTCCATCGTGCCGGTCAAGGATGCACGTTCTCTGGCAATATCACTGTCAATGGCAGCCAGATCCATATCCCGCTGCGCTTCCAATCCCCGGAGTTTGGCGTCATAGCCGCTGCGGAATGCCTTTGCCCGCTCAATACGGCTGTTCTGTTCCCGCAGCCGTTCCAGCTCCCGGTATTTCTCCCCGGATGGATAATTGTTCCAGCGGTCATAGTCATAGCCAGACGGAATATCCTTGGCAATATCGGCAATGAAAGCCTGCTTGTTGCGGATATCCCGATTGATGTTTTGCCGAGACTGGAAATAGATTCCGTTTTCCGCCTGAATATCATTCAGGACCTCAAGGATATGCTTGGAGTAATCGACACCCTGCGGGATCTCACCGAACTGCTCTTTGATCCAATTCATATCCCACTGAAATTCAATGAGGTTCAGGATCTCCCGGTTTTTCTCCTGACGGGAGAGCTGCGTAAACTTCACCGGATCCAACTGGAGCGGCGTGAAGATCTGGGCCAAGAACTCAGCTGGTCTTGTCTGAAGCATGGAGCCGTCCCGCACCTTCACCGTGCCGGCGGATTTGGCGGGCAGGGCCTTCCGGTCAATGGACAGGCCGGTATTGGTCTCAATGATGATTTCGCCCTCATCGGCGCCCTGGTGAACGATATAGTCCCGGTCAGAACGGTTGGTGAGGGCATAACGGATGGCATCCAGCACAGACGTCTTTCCGCTCCCCTTGGGGCCGGAGATCTCCACGGACTTCCCATCAAGGGTAGTCTCCCGGATGCCAAACAGGTTTTTGATCGTAATTTTTGTGGTTTTCATTGACATTCTCACTTTCTACCCCTATGATAGGGGTGAAGTTGTTCGGCATGGTGCCGATCTGCCCCTGACAGGTGTGCGAGACCTGCCAGGGGCATTTCTTTTTACAGAACAACGTGGACGGAACCTTCAGACACTTCCTGCTCCAGTCTGCCTTCCAGATACTTCTTGATGGTTTCCCGGGCAGTCAGACGCCACATGCCGCCGTCAGCCTCAATGAAGCTGATACCCCGGTCACTGACGCGAATCAGGAAGATGCTCTCCGGCTGCTCGACTTCCTGGAAGGTACGATAGGGCCGGAGCTTCACCAGCGGGCGAATCTGCTCGTTGGTCTGGAGTGCTACTCCCTTCTGAGTGGTAATAGTGGTGGCGATCCCGTTATCGTTGTAGATCACCTTGGCTCCCAAAGAGATGTCGCTGACCAGCTTCATGGCATAGAGCGTATCCGGCGTTTCCTGGAAGCGGGTGCGGAGTGCGATCTGGGCTTCCTCAAAACCGAGGGCGGTCTTTGCCTCCCAACCGGGAACGTCTGTGGCGTGTGCTTCATAATAGACCTGCCGGAAGCAGCGCTCGTCATAATCTCTGGACTGGCCGAAGCAGCGGACAGTCTTGCAGTCCGGAACGGCGATGTACAGCGGGGCATCCATCTCGCTGGCTTCGGTTCTGACCATCGTTACCAGCGCGTCCAGACTGTTCAAGTCCAGTGTGTCCGGATGGAAAATGGTGGGCAGGATCTCCTTTACATTACCGTCATCGGTAATGCGGAAGGTGGAGCCGTTCACCGTGGTAATGAGCGGTTGCGTGGTCTTCTGGATGTGTTCGATAAATTCTTTCAGCATGGTGTTGTCTCCTCATCAGGCAAATTTAACGAGTTTGAGCGCCGGGGGTGCTTCCTGTTCGGTTCCGGCAATTCCGAACTGGCCGGGAATCTGCGGGACCATCTCCACAACATTTTCCTCGTCGGCCACATACAGCATGGTGGTCACAGCGTTTGTGGGTACCAGAGCGGATTTGACCGTATAGCTGACGCCGATATTCTGCCGGCTGTCATCCGCTTTCAGTTCGATGGTAACGGTGATCTTGCGCTTGGCCGTTGCAGAGGTGTTGGGATCCATAATGTTCGCAATCGCCTTGGTCATCTCGAGATCTGTGACCTCCAGAAAACCGCCACGGGCCATCTCCAAAATGGATTTCTTCGCGTATTCATTCATGGGGGTTCTCCTCCTTTCTTTCGTAATAAGGGCTCCAGCCCTCTGCCGGACGCCCCGCGGCTAACCTGCTCGGGGCAGCCCGGCAAAAAGAGAGTTGCGGGCGCCGGGAACGCCCGGCAGAAGGCTGGATATATACAGGCTCATGCGCTGGCTGTTGCTTCCTTTCTGCATGGGCCAATAGCATGAAGCAGATCCTTGACGCTCTGGGCACCGTGAAGATCCGCAATCATGGAATAAATCTTACCGTATCGGTGCGCATAGACAGCGCCACACTGGGGGCAGACATGGGCCGGGTGGCCGTTCAGATCAATGGAGAGGGTAGCGTCCTGACAGCGAGCACAATACAGCATCATAGGGCATCTCCCCGCGCCACCCAGTAGACGGTGGCGGTACGGCGGCCAAGCTGCTGGGCTTCGGCGTGGCTGCCGACGCAGAGATCAATGCGGCTGCCCTTGATGGCGCCGCCGGTGTCCTCAGCCCGGTATCGGCGCAATCCCGCACCGTCACCGTAGTCCACCAGCAAAACAGCGCCCAGTGGAATCACTGAAGGATCTACCGCCACCGTGCTATACGGCGTGGCATGGGTGCCGCTGGCGGTGAGGCCGTCCACTTTGCCGCAGCACTCGACGCAGCAGTCATAGTGGGTCACGGTGACATTCTCCAGCACGTGGGCCTGATCCAGTCTCAGAGGCTCCTGAGCCGGGGTGTCATCCCCAGACAGCCGCCCATTATCGAGGGGAGAGATCACAGCCGAAGGTGTGGCCGGTTCCGTGGTGGTTGCCTTGGCCGAGATCACCAACGCCACGCCGGCGATCAGGGCGGCGAGGATCAGCGTCAAAATGGCGTTCAGCTTCCAAGCCCTGGCGGTGCGTTGGGCCTCACTGGCTCTGCGGTGTGCTTGTCGAGTGCGTTCCGCTGCGGCTGCCAGTTCCACGGCATCACAGTGCTGCTGGGACAGCCAAGCGACCTGCAGGGCGTCCACATCGGCCCGGAGCTGGGCAACCTGCCGATGCAGTTTTTCACTTCTCTGGCTCATGCTACGATACCTCTTTTCTTTGTTGTGGTCGGATCGGGGAAATAGATGTGCATCTCCTCTGGGCTGATTCGGCAGAGTTCCATGGTTCGGTACATTTCCTCGATATTCCAGGCGACGTCGCCTTGCATCCTTTGGCTGACCGGGCCGGGGGAGAGGCTCAGCGCATAGGCCAGATCATTTTGCGTCAGCCCTAACTCCCGGAGACGGGCAGACAGTTTTCCGTAGCGAGGTATTTTCATCGGTGTGTACTCCTTTCGTTTTGATTGTGGTAGGTATGGGCTTGTCTCCCTTTCTCCAGCGTGATAGACTACTGGCAGAAAGGAGGTGAGGCAAATGTTCTCGATGTCAAAAAAAGAGCTGGTTGCTAGATTGCAAGTTACAGCAGATCTCGATTTATCTAAATTTGGAGATGATATGAAAAGCAGGAAAATGCTTCTATTAACATCCTCTGGAATAATCTCATGCTCCGATATCAGCCTTCGTAGCTATGATGATGTTCTGAAAGAATCTCGGGAAACCAGTAGTGTCAACTTGCTTGATCTTGCTCTAACAGCACCGCTACCAGAACGCATAGAAACTGAAGATGATAAAAAAGTGTTTCTATACTGTGTAGATGTGCAATTTCTTCCAAATTCCGGTGGAAACATTATCAATATTCCTGCTATCTGCATTGATCTTGATAGTGTTTCTGGATTTTCTCTTGGAAATCTTTTGGAATCCTACCAATAACTGCAGGCGAAAAAGCTAAATTGGATTGCCGGCCTTGTACTTGCACTACGAGGTCGGCGATTTCTTTTGGCGTGCCTTTAATCGTCAGTTCCATGCTCTCCCTCCTTTCTGACTGGGATCGCAAATCCTTACTAATCATCCTTGGTGATCTCCTTTCAATAATCTGTGGTAGGTATGGGGATTTGCTCTCGATGCGGCGAATTACCCTTTAAGAGTAATTCACCGCAAAAAAATAATATCCTTGTACTCTACACCGTAGACATTTTCAATCCGCTTAATTATCTCGACATTAGGATATCTTCTGCCCGCCTCATAGTTTTGCAGGCTTGCAAGACTAATTTTAAGGGCTTTGGCGGCCTCGGCCTGAGTTAAGTTTTGATTGACTCGAGCAGCTTTAAGGGTGATTGGCATAAGACTCAGCCTCCTTTCGCTCTTAATGATAACCCTAAAAGGGTAATTCGTCAACCCCAAAAGCGTAGAAAAATATTTTTTCTATTGCTTTTCTTATTCTTAAAGTGTACAATCGTAGTCACAAGGCGGTGAGAGGAGATACAAAATGAAGAACGATTTGGGCAACAAAAAGATCTTTGCGGAAAACTTACAGCGCTATATGGAGCAGCACGGCGTTGACAGAAACAAACTCTGTGCAGATCTGGATTTCAAATATACGACTGTGAGTGGCTGGCTGAGTGCCGAAAAGTATCCACGAATCGATAAAATAGAAATACTTGCTCACTACTTTGGCATTAAGAAGTCAGATCTGGTAGAAGACCATAGCAAGGCAGATAAATTGGGGCGTATATTCGTTGATGTGACTACGGCACTGAATCTGAATATCCCAGAAATGCAAGAAGACCTCGGAGTTGACCGAAAAACCATCGAACGATTGATTTACAATAAGAATACTTTCCTAAAAAAGGAATTTACGCTTCTTGAAAAAGCATACGGTGTTCCAGTTTCTGTCTGGGCGGGGGAAAAAACGTTCGGTGCGTGGCTTCATGCGCTACTTCATAGCAAAGAAAATGCACAAATCTACAAATTATATGCGCAGTTGAATCCAGAGGGACAGGCAAAGGCCGTTGATATGTTGGACGATATGGTGCTATCTGGGAAATACAGTGTTTAATCTTATGACAGGATCAAGATGATACCAATCAGCAACGCGTAGATAAATAAAAAACCGCCCCCGGTGTTACCAGCACCGAGGACGGTATCGCGCAAATTTCCCATACCTACCACAGTAATGAAAAATGAAAGGCACACTAAGGCACCACTGCGCCCTTTTATCTTACCACGAAAGGGTGCTGGTGGCAAGATGAAAGGAGTTTTTATGTCAGAAAGAAAAAATGAGGCCGCATGGATTGAGAGCCGGAGCCGCTGGCAGATCAACGTACAGGACAACGGCATCCGCAAGACCTTCACCAGCGCCCTCGCTGGCCGGCGCGGCAAAGCTGACGCCGAACGGAAGGCCGAGAAGTGGTTGAAGGATCATACAACCTCCGAAAAAACCCGGGTGGATGTGTTCCTGGATCAGTATACCGACTACCTGAAGGAAACCAAGAGCAAGAGCCACGCTTCACAGTACAGTGGTTTTATCCGCCTCTACATCCAGCCCGTCATCGGCGTGTTCCGCATGAACAAGCTTACTGAAGGCGACCTGCAGACCGTGATTGACCTGGCATATTCCAAGAATAACCTCGCTGATAAGACGCTGCGGGATGTCCGGGGCTGTCTCTTGAATTGGCTGAAATGGTGCCGGAAGCGGGGCAAGACCAGTCTGCACCCGGAAGATCTCACTATCCCCGCCGGCGCCAAAAAGTCCGAGAAAAGAATTGTGTCGCCGGACGGCCTGAAAACACTCTTCTCCTGCAGCACAACGCTGTGGCGGGGGAAGCCTACAGAGGACTTCTATATCCACGCTTATCGCTTTGCGGTCCTGACCGGGCTCCGGCCGGGGGAGCTGCGTGCGCTGGAGGACAAAAACGATATTCAAGGCACGAGGGTCACTGTCCGGGGCGCTATCAATGTTCACGATGAGGCCACGCAGGGGAAAAATAATAACGCCCGGCGGACCTTCCAATTGTCCAGCAGGGCAAAGAGGGAAGTGGAGGCCCAGCGGACTATGCTGCGGCAGTATGGTATAGTTTCCCCATATCTTTTCCCAGCTCCGGACGGCGGCTGCCTGGTCCATAAGAATTTTTACAGAGCATGGGGGAGGTACTGCGAGTTCAATAAAATCCCGCACACCTCGCTTTATGAGCTCCGGCACACCTATGTCAGTGTCAACAAGGAAATGCCGGAGGGTTTGAAGAAGATGACCATCGGGCACAGCCAAGATATGGATACCGAGGGCACCTATGGGCATCAGATGGCGGGGGACTTGGCAAAGGCTGCCGCTTATACAGAGCAGGCGTTTGACGATGTGATTTCGCTGAAATAAATATCAAGTGTGTACTTTTGTGTGTACTCGGAAAAAATAAAAACCCTGTAGCCGTTGCGACTACAGGGTTTCTTGTGGTGGAGACTACTGGACTCGAACCAGTGGCCTCATGCGTGTGAAGATTCGATAGGGATGCCTTCTGCCGAATTTTGGGAGAATAAAGCGGGTTTGCCGCATGATTTCCTCACCCGCAGATACGCTTTTCTCCGTTGTTTCCGCCCCGATTTTTCTGTTCGTGGGTCATAGTGTGGGTCAAAACGCAAGCCTCGTTTTCTGTCCGCGTCGGATAAGGCACTTTCATATCTTAATAACATTGCTCATAGAGGGAGCATATCACATGGGCCTGCCCGAAAGAGAATTTCTGTTTAGTTGATGCCGTTGGCAGCCATGAAGTCAGCCTCGTAAGCGGTGACATACTCAGTAGCAGCAGCGGTATCCTTATACTCGTCGATCAGCTGGTTCTTCTCCAGATAGTCGGTGTGCCATGTGCTGGAAGCAGAGACCTTACCCAGAGCGTCAGACCAGAAAGCCACAGCCGCGTCGCTCATGGAGGCGGGAGCGGCAACACCGCGCCACACGGGAACTTCCACGTTGTTGTAATCACCGATCTCGGACAGGGTGGGAGCATCGGCCAGATTGCCGGTGTAACGCTCGGTGGACAGAGCCAGAACAGCGTGCAGGTCGCCGGACTCCACATACTGAGAAGCAGCGGCGGGCTTGGAGATCACGAAGTCCACGTTGCCGCCCAGAGCAGCGGTGATGGCGTCGGAGGTAGAGTCATAGGTGATGTAGCCCATCTGCTGCTCAGTCAGACCGACCTCAGCCAGCAGCTTCTGATAGGTGGTGATGTCATCGCCCTTGGAACCGCCGATCACCACGAAGGTGCCGTTCTTGGCAGCCTCGATAGCGGCAGCAAAGTCGTTCTGATCGCCGCCGGCCTTGGCATAGTCAGTCTTGGCGTCAGAAGCGGGGCAGGAGAACATCAGCTGCTTGTCAACAGCCATGATAGCCAGGATGCGGAAGTTGGAAGAACGGTTCTTGGTGTTCTGGACCATGGGCATCAGGTCGCCGGAGTTGAAGGTCAGCAGGGTGTAGTCAGCGTCGCCAGCCTTCATGGTGGCAACCTTGTTGCGGCCGACTTCGCCGGAGCCGTCGGTCTCGTTGGAGATCACGATGGTCTGGCCGTTGACCAGATCCTCGTTCTTCATGATGTCAGCGATCTGGCGGGAGAAGATGTCGGAGCCGCCGCCTGCGGAAGAGGTGCAGATCCAGGTAACGTTCTTGGAGGGGACAAAGCCGGTGGCCTCGGCATCGCTGGAGTTGCTGCCGGTGGAGGGCTGCTCGGTCTTGCTGCCGCAGGCAACCAGAGACAGGGTCATGAGCAGAGCGAGAGACAGAGCCATGAGTTTTTTCATAATGTGTTTCTCCTTCTTTTCAAATATATTTCCATTTTTTGGAAAACTAGGGAATGGGAGGATCATGCCTGGGCTTTACCGGCCTTCATTTTCCGGAGGATGCTCTTGACTACGGGAGTCAGGATCAGCACCAGGAAGACAGCCAGCAACACCAGCTTCAGGGTGGAATCCACGAAAATGTTCAGGCTGCCCTGAGAAGCGATGAATGCCTTACGCATATTTTTCTCCAGCATGGGCGCCAGCACGAAGGCCAGCAGCATAGGAGCGGTGGGGAAGCCGTTTTTATCCAGCAGATAGCCCACGATGCCGGAGATGAACATAATGATCACACCGTACATGGAGTTGCTGGTGGAATAAGCGCCCACAATGCACACGCAGGTGATGATGGGAATCATATACTTGACAGGCACGCTGAGGATCTTGATGAGGAAGGGGATCACCAGAATGGACACCAGCAGTGTGAACACATTGGCTACATACATGGAGGAGATCAGGCCCCAGCAGAACTCAGGATTGGAATCAAACAGCAAAGGGCCGGGATTCAGACCCCACATCATCAGACCGCCCAGCAGCACGGCACCGGTGCCGGAGCCGGGGATGCCCAGAGCCAGCAGAGGAGCAAAGGCGCCTGCGGCAGCGGCGTTGTTGGCAGCTTCGGAAGCGGCAATGCCCTCGATAGCGCCGGTACCCATAGGCTCCTCACTCTTGAACTTCTTCTGCATGGCGTAACCCACCATGGAACCGGTGGTCGCACCGGAGCCGGGCAGAACGCCCACGAAGGTGCCCATTACGCCGGAACGGAGGATAGGAGGCAGGATGCGCTTAATATCATGACCGGTCGGCATGGAAGAGCGAATGGAGAGCTTGGTCTTGCTGTCCTCGTTGTGACGTTTGGCATCGTCAGCTTCCCGCTCATTGATGAGCTTGATGACCTGAGCGAAGCCCACACAGCCGATGATGAAGGGGGTGAAGGGGACGCCGCCCAGCAGATACATATTGCCGAACTCAAAGCGGGGCGCACCGGACAGGGTGTCCATACCGATGGAGGCCACCAGAATACCCAGCATGGTGATGACAATGCCCTTGATGGGATTCTCACCGATGAGCCAGCTGATAGAGGTCATGGCGATCAGCAGGATCAGCGTCATTTCCGCGTAGCCGAACTTCAGGCCCAGAGAGGCCAGGCCGGAGGCGGTGATGGTCAGGATCAGGATACCGATGGTGCCGCCGATGAAGCTTGCCAGGTTAGCAGCCATCAGAGCCTGACCGGGACGGCCCTTTTTCGCCATGGGATAGCCGTCCAGAGCGGTGGTGATGGCCGGGGAGTCACCGGGGATGTTCAGCAGAATGGCACTGAAAGAACCGCCGTACATGTTGGAATAGTACAGAGCGCCCAGCATGATGATCGCGGTGGTGGGGTTGAACTTATAGGTCAGGGGCAGCAGCAGTGCGCAGCCCGCCAGAGAGCCGATACCGGGCATAGCGCCCACGACCAGACCCAGGACAGCGCCCAGCAGACAGGCACCGATGTTCTCAGGCGCCAGAGCCACCTGGAAGCCGGAGAGCAGAGAAACGAAATTTTGCAGCATAGCTTTTCTACCTCCTTACAGACCCAGCAGGGAACCCAGCAGACCAACAGGGAAGCGGATCTGCAGCCAAGTGGTGAATACGCCCAGAATGATGGCGGCCATGATGATCTCGATGGTGATGATCGCTTTCCAGGGAGCGTGCTCTACCAGCTTGAGCCAGAGCAGGATATAAATGAGGCAGCTGGGCACCAGACCGATGAGAGAAGTGCACAGAATGATGGCAGCGGCACCCAGCATCACCAGCAGCTCATTGCGGTTGTAGCTGACGTCTGCGCTGTCCTTATCCTTGACGATCTGAAAGAAGCAGGCAACGCTGGCGGCCAACAGCACCACGGCGATGATGATGGGGAAAAAGCCGGGGGTAGGCTGTGCCTTCCAGAAGCCGTAATCCTTCAGGCCTACGACGATGAATACCAGAGATACGATAGCGGTGGCCAGGGGAATGATAGCCCGCAGGTTCAAGCCTTTCTTTTTATTCTCCAAAATAAATCCCTCTTTCTTTGTTTTGCAGATCAAAAATCAGCCGTTGGCCTTTGTGCGCTTAGCAAGAGCCATCTGAGCGGTGGTGCGGACGGCCCGCTCGAAGGAGTCGGTGGTAACGCTGGCCTTGCCTACCTTGTCGAAGGCAGTGCCGTGGGCGCAGGTGGCGATGGGATAGGGCTGGCCGCCAGCCACGGTGATGCAGCGCTGGAAGCCCACCAGCTTCAGAGCGATCTGACCCTGATCGTGATACATGGTGACCACCACATCAAAGTCGCCCTTCAGAGCGCTGATGAACAGGGTATCGGCGGAGTAAGGACCAGTGACGTTCCAACCGGTTTCCTTGACCACCTTCTCGATGGTGGGCTGGATCACATCCACTTCTTCGCGGCCGCACAGACCGAACTCACCGCAGTGAGGGTTCAGAGCAGCCACGGCGATGCGGGGCTTGTGGCCCAGGCTCTCACCGGTGATCTCGCCCAGCTCGATGGCCTCACGCAGGCTGCTCTCGGTGATCATGCCGCTGACCTCGCTGATGGGCACATGGCTCGTGGTGCGGACGGTCATCAGATCGTCCATCATGTTGACCTCGCAGAAGGGGGTCTTGAGGTCAAAGGCATGGGCAAAATAAGTGTGCTCACTCTCATAGTGCATACCGGCCATCTTCATAGCGCCCTTGTGGAGGGGGCCAAAGACGATGCCCTCGATCTTACCGGCCTTGCAGAGTTCAATGGCAGTATCCAGCTGCTTGAGATCGCCGGCGCCGCAGTAGGCGTTGGCTTCGCCATAGACCACCTGATCGGGATCCTGATCTTTCAGATCCAGAACGGGATAGCCCTTGGACCAGTCGCACTGGCTCAGGTCATCGATGACGTAATGGGGCACGTCACCACCCACGACCTTCAGGCCGTGCTCAAACATCCGCAGGTCGCCGATGATCACGGGACGGCAGTAATCAGCGTAATAGTCCTTCACAGCCAGCATGGCCACCAGCTCCGGGCCAACGCCGGCGGAGTTGCCCAGCAGAATACCGAGAATGGGCTTTTCACTCATATAAAATACCTCCATAGCTTTCCAGTTTTGCAGGACAGGTATAACCTGCAAGTAAAATTCACAAAAATAACAAGCAAAAACCGTGCCACTTCGACAAGAAGGTGAAATTTTTGTCAATATAGTGAAAAAACTAAATTGCCATTTAAACGTTCTGCACAAAGAATAGGACCTAAAAATCACGTTTAAGCAGGAAAAGCGCTCAATGAATGAAACGGAGAGAAACGTATGAAACACATTGTTTCATAACGTTTCGCGTGAAAAAGAAATCGGATATCCGAACCCCGGAGGGATTAGTTGAGTCAGCAAGAAAATTCCCGGCCTCATCGTGGGGCCGGGAATGGGAGATCAGGTTTGCTGTTCTTTCTGCTGCTCAATCCGTTTGGTCATGCGCCAGAGGGTGGTACGGCTGACGCCCAGCTCCTTGGCCAGATCCTTTTTCCGAATGACCTGCGGCAGCATCACCGGAAGGGGCTCTGACGGAGATGCCGGCTGTCCGGCAGGCTCCAGCGGCAGTTCCCGAAAAATATGGAGGTTCATTAAGGTGGATTGATCAATGGTGCGGGAAGAACTCATCACTACGATGCGCTCGCAGATGTTCCGCAGTTCCCGGACATTGCCGGGCCAGCGGTACTGCTTCAGCAGTTCCTGAGCTTCCGGGGTTAGTTCAGGCGGCGTGGTGCCCTGCTCGGCGGCGATGATCCGCATCTGGTGCTCGATCAGAGGAAGGATGTCCTCCGGCCGCTCCCGCAGAGGCGGAATATGGATCTCAAGGGTATTGAGGCGGTAGAGCAGGTCGCTGCGGAATTTTCCCTGCTGAATCTGCTGCTGAATGTTGACATTGGTGGCGGAAATGACCCGCACATCAATAGGGATCACATTGGTGCTGCCGACCCGGCGTACCTCCTTTTCCTGAAGGACACGCAGCAGCTTGGCCTGAAGGGCTACTGGAATTTCACCGATCTCGTCTAAGAAAATGGTACCGTGGTGAGCCTGCTCAAAAAGGCCGGTCTTACCTTCGCGGGATGCGCCGGAGAAAGCTCCTGCCTCATAGCCGAAGAGTTCGCTTTCCAGCAGATTTTCCGGCAAAGTTGCGCAGTTCACCGCAACAAAGGGCTGTTCGGCCCGGGCGCTGGCGGCGTGGATACTGTGGGCGAAGAGCTCCTTACCGGTGCCTGTCTCGCCGGTGAGCAGTACATTAGAATTGACCCGGCTGAACTTTTTGGCCATGTCCACCTTGCTGCACATCCGCTCGCTGACGGCGATGATGTCCCGGAAGGTGTATTTGGAGGTCAGCCCCCGCCGTACCAGACCCTTCCGGATATGCTGTTCCTCTTGCAGAATCCGGGAGGCGGAGGAGGTGGTGATCAGGGTACCGATGGCAGAGGTCTCGCCGCTGATGAGCCGGTATTTCACCATATAGCGCTGGCCGTTGATGTTGATCACTTCCTCGTCGCCATCCTTGCAGGGAGAGGTCCGGCTGCCGATATAGGAGAGATCCGGCCGGATGTCTGTGATGGGGGTGCCTCGCCATTGCGACAGGAAGGCCAGACCGTACAATCGATAGGCCTGGTCATTGGCCTCCAGAAGCTTTCCGGCTTCATCCAAAGCAAGAACGGCGTCCTCGCTGCTGTTGAGGATGGTGCGGATAATATGGCTCTTTGTGCGCTCTAAGTTCATGCTGTGAGCAACCTTGATGGCTTCCAGAGTGGCCTGCCGGACAGTTTCCATCCGCATATGGATATAGGTGCAGGGGATGTTCCGCTCCCTGCAAAGGTTGGATACTGTGCCGCCGCTGACGATGGCGTCCGTACCATCCCGCAGGCAGGCATTCACTGCGTCTCTGGCGCTTTCCTCGTCCTGTACATCGTACAACGAAATGCGGGCGTCGCTGAGTTCTTCCAATTCCGGCAGCAGGTCCTGAAGCCGGTCCCGGCCCAGACAAAGGCCAATGTGATGAGGATGGTAGGTGTTCCGGCACTGAAACAGAGCCTCAACCAGATCCATGCCGTCAAACCGCAGCCGGGTGATGTGTTTTTCCGGATAGATATTGCAGATCTTGTTATAGGTAATGCCTCGGGCTACGATCACATCGTAGTTATCCAGCTGATACAGGATCTCCGGCGTACCAAACCGGTGCACCACATTGATGCTGATCTCATCATTTTCCCATTCCGCAGCCTGCTGCTGGACAGGCTTCAGCATATCTGGCGATGGTACAAACACAATGATGCGAACCACCTATGATCCTCCTTTACTCAGCGGACAGGGCCTACCTATCCGATTACTCTTTCAAAAGTTATATTGCATTATACATAATAGTGTATCGTTCGCTATAAATCAAGTGGATTTGAGACCCATCAAAGACACATGACAAGAAAACCGATGCAGCCCCGAAAGGGACCGCATCGGCTTTGAGGATCGATATGTGCGGATCAGTTTACTTGCGCAGCAGGGGAGAGAGGGGCTTGTAGATCAGGAAGCAGAGGACTACGTCCAGCATTCCCTTGAAGAAGGTGAAGGGCATATTGAAGATGGTCAGGCACTTGATAAGGCTGTCAGAGGAGGGGAGAATATAGTGCTATACTGCTCATAGCGCTTTTGCAGACATTCAGCAACGGACGGTTCCAGAGGAATCGTCCGATCCTGCAAAAGCAAATTCTGTGTCTCAAAATCCACCTGATCCCAAGTGAGCTCGTTCAACTCCTTCCGGCTCAGGCCCTCCAGCCACGCCAGACGAAGGATGATCCCCTCCGGGCTATCCGAATATCGATCCAGGATGCGCCGCATGGCCGCTTCATCCGGCCGTTTGGTTTCGTCCGATACCATAAAAATACCTCCCACCGCGCCGACGCGGATAGAGGCGGGAGGGAGTGTTGCGGTCATACCTGCACCCATCGTCAGCTTCAGAATTTTCTGAAATGGGTCGGCCGCGCCTGCAAACGGAATCGGTATTCCGTATAAAGTATGAGGGTGCAAAAACGCCCTTAATTTTCAATCTTCACATGAAAAAAACAGCCACTTTTCTCTTTCGTGGAGAAAATGGCTGCCTAATTGAAGCCGCTGGAGAAATTGATCTCCACGGCTTACTTTTTGCGCCCAAATTTCAGGATTTCAGTGAAATCCCTTGTGTTCCGCCCCGGAACAGGATAGAATAATCAAGTGAAATGGGCTTGTTTGATTAGATTTTCCAGATATGCACAACGGAATACCGATTCCGTTCAGAGCACCAGCCTTAGACGTTCCAACTGTTGTCGATGCTCTTGGCCAGTGGTAAGCAGATAAATACGTGTGGTCTCGATGCTTGAATGACCCAAAATGTCCGCCAATTTTACAATATCCTTGTAAATTCGGTAGTAAACCGTGGCAAACAGGTGTCGCAGATTGTGGGGAAATACCTTCGAGGAATCCACGCCTGCCGCCTTGCAAACACGCTTCATCTCCGCCCAGATCTGACAGCGACTCATAGGTTTTCCGCTTCCGGTGAGAAAGATCTCGCCGGAGGTGATTTTTTGCTTTCTGGCGTATTTCAGCAGCTTTTTACACAGCTTTCCCGGCAGCAGAATCGTGCGAATTTTACCCTTCAACGAGATGGTGGCGCTGCCTGCCCGGACAGCCTCCACCGTGATGTACCGCACCTCGCCCACCCGGATGCCCGTGGCGCAGATGGTCTCCATGACGAGGGCGATCCGCTCCCGGCCCAAGCCGAGTGCGGCGGCGATCAGCTTCTCGTAGTCTGCTCGATCCAGCTCCCGCCCGGTCTCCCGGAACAGACGGCGCTGGATCTTCAAATAGTGTGTGCGGCAGTCTGTCCAGCCGAGAAAATTGAACAGGTAGTTCAGGGCTGCCAGAGATGCGTTGACGGTAGACGGCGAATAGTTTTCTTCTCTCTGAAGGTGCTTCTTCCAGGCCATAACGGTGTCCTTCGTGACAGGCCGACCATCCAGATAACAGAAAAATTCGCGGACGCTCCGCAGATATTTTTCCACCGTGGCCTGAGACCGCCCTGCCTGGAAAAGCGCCGTGGAAAACGCGAGGATCTGTTCGTTTGTAAGGCAATGTCCGTTCATGATGACTCTCCTTGAAATCAAGCGTGATGGCTCTCATTTTACCGCCCGAAGCGGCTCCCACACAAGCGCCAAACGGCTGGTCGTTCGGTTGTTGCGTGTGATAGTAACTCTGCCGGAACGCTTGGTCAAGTCTTTCCATCCCTCCAAATCATACTGAACGAATAGCGGCATCAGAACTGCGCAACCCAGCGGGGCCGCAACGCCTCGGGACAGCGACGCGCATAAGCGCATCGCTGTCCCGCAGGCTTTCTGCGTTCTTCGGGAGCGCCCCCGACCAAGCCCCCAAAGCGGCAAAGTTTGCCGTTCTGACACCCGGCCGTCCAGCGTTTCAGTAGCACGCAAAGCGCGCCGAGGGTAGTGATAGCGTCCCTATCCGAAACGCCCCCTGTTTCGCCGTGTGTGCCACTGTGTGCGATTCTTTGAGCAGAGCCGAGTGTTGTGTACCCGCTTTCGGGAGTGAAAGCGAACGTGGGCCATTTGTGCGAGAAGTTAAAAAGCGAGATGGAAAGCGGTTGGGGGATAAAATTTATGGCGGCAGCTTTGCCAGATTTTCTCCCCCTGCTGATATAGTGGGGGTTCACAGAGAACCGGGAAATGTATGTATATAAAAGCGTGGCGAAATCAAGGGTTACAAATGCTCACCACGGATCACGCAGCCCAGCGGGACTGCGACGCCTCGGAACAGCGACGCGCATAAAAGCGCATCGCTGTTCCGCAGGCTTTCTGCGTTCTTCGGGCGCACACCAGACCAAGACCCAAAAGCGGCAAAGTTTGCCGTTCTGACACCCGGGCCGGGGATGTTTGTGAACATGCGGAACGCTCCGAGGGTAGTGATACCACCCCCATCCGAAATGCCACTTGTTTCGGCGTGTGAGCCGTTGTGTGCGATCTTTCTTCGAGAGCCGGGTGTGTACCCATTTTTACCCATGAAAGCGAAAATGAGCCGCTTGTGGGAGAAGTTGAAAGATGCGATGAAAAGCGGTTGGGGAATAAAATTTATAGCGGCAGCTTTGCCGGATTTTTCTCGTCTGTTGGTGTTGTGGGTTCACAGAGGACCGGGAAATGTATGTATATAAAAGCACGGCGGAATCGAGTGGTATAACAGAGCAATTTTCGCTGGCAGCACAAAGTCGCATTGTGGCCGGGGGGAGGGAAGGCCCCTGTTTCGCCGTGTGAGCCGTTGTGTGCGATCTTTCTCCGTGTACCCGTTTTCGTCTGCGAAAGCAAACGTGAGCCATTTGTGCGAAAAGTTGAAAAATGCGCTAAAAAGCGATTTGGAACAGCGTTGTGACGGTAACTTTTGGGCAATATTTGCGGGAATGGTTTTGGGCGAAAAACCGAACTTTACAGGAAAGTTTTTCGAGCAGTGTGGGCCGTTCGAAAATATAACAAGATAAAGAGAGGTGCCCCTAATTGGGCACCTCTCAGCCACAAAGCCCCGCAGTGCGGGGCTTTCAGAGGTTTTGAAACCGCAGTCTAAGGTGCACCTTGGCGGGCGTTTCCGCGGTCTTGGGTGAACGTCAGGCACGAAAAAGGCCTGTGACAGCAGACTTTTCAAGGTGGCCGTTCCGCAGGCGGTTGAGGAAATTGCTGTTTTCAACCACTCAAAAAAGTGACTTCTGCATAGCGGCGATTTTCGGAATAAAACGTGTATATTTTGCGCCGCTGTAGTCAATAGAAAGGGTTTTTGACCGTTCAAAAATCGCACCGCTGTAACTAAAGAGAACGCCTCCGGCAGCGCAGAAATTGCGCCGCAATAGTCAAAGATAAGGCGGCGCGGCTCCGAGGTGCAAATGATAACTTTCTGATAACAGTTCGGTTTCTTGGTAGCTTTGTCCTCCTGATTACGGTATTGTTCGTTGCGAAAGGGGCTGATACCATGCCGAAAAGACGAGCGAACGGGGAAGGGAACATCCGCAAACGAAAGGACGGTCGATGGGAGGGCCGGTACACAGTCGGTCACGATCCGGAAACTGGCAAGGCCATCATCAAAAACGTCCTCGGCAAGACGCAAGCGGAAGTAAAAGAAAAACTGAAAAAAGCCATCGAGGAAAACGTCGGCATCGACTACGGACGGGCTAAGACCTACACGGTGGGAAGTTGGCTGGAAGTCTGGATGGAGAACTACGCCAAGGTGAAACTCGGACCGTCCACGTTCAAGACCAGCCAAGGTTTTCTGAAAAACCACATCAAATCGCAGATCGGCGGCATTCCGCTGGCAGAGTTGACTTCTCTGGATTTACAGCGGTTCTACAAGCACCTGCTGGACGGTGGCCGGGTAGACCGCGTCGAGGCCAAGAAAAAGCCGAAAGGTCTGGCTCCCAAAACGGTGCGAAACATCCATCAGATGATCGGCTCGGCGTACAACCTCGCTATCGAGCAGCACCTCGTCACGAAGAATCCGACACAGGGCTGCGCCCTGCCGAAAGTCGAACACAAGGAGATGAAGACCCTGACCGCCGACCAACTCAGCGCCTTCTTCCGGGAGGCCAGGGACAGCGGCGTGTACGAGCTCTACTACCTCGACCTCGCCACGGGATTGCGGCGTGGGGAACTGCTGGGGCTAAAGTGGACGGATGTGGACTTCCAGCACGGAGCACTGAAAATTCAGAGAGCCATCTCTCGGCAGAATGGCAAAGTGGTCGAGGCACCGTTGAAAACGAAAAACGCCTACCGCACACTGCCCCTGTCGGCAGATGCGATAGACGTTCTGATGCAACAAAGAAGAAAAACGGGCAACAGCGAGTGGGTATTCCCATCGCCAAGCGGAGGTCCCATGTCCCCGGACAGCGTCCTGCATATGCTGCAAAGAGTGCTGAAACGGGCTGGGCTGCCCCGCATCCGATTCCACGATCTCCGTCACACCTTCGCGACGATGGCGCTCCAGAACGGCGTGGACGTGAAAACGGTCAGCAGTATGCTGGGACACTACTCCGCAGGCTTCACGCTGGACACCTACGCCCACGTCACCACCGACGCCCAGCTCAAAGCGGCGCAAACCATGGGAAATATCCTCTCCCGTGCCGTCTGATGCTTTCCGCTACCCGCTCCCGTTGGGGTCAGCGTTTGGGTCAGGGAAAAGCGGTATCCCAAAATGACAACTTATGAAAAGCAAAAGCCCTCGAAATCAGACGATTTCGAGGGCTTTTGGTACACTCAGACTCCCCAAAATCGAACCCTGTCGCTTCTTCGGCGGCGGGGTTCTTGTCTACCCGGAAAGTCTTGGTTTTACAAGAGGTTAGGTTATATGCGGTAGTGATTTTATACCCGTCAGGTTCGTCCCACACTGTAACGGAGTTGACGAGTAGATCAATGAGCCGTCTGCGGAAATTTTCATCTTCGATATTTCCGTATTTGAACTGGCTCAACCAGAATACGATTTGGTCACGGTCAATCCGGTAGACGAATTTTTCCTCAGCTTTTATTTCTTTGTTGAGTGTCTTCTTCTCATGTTCGAGTTGAACAAGACGGTTCATCAATGTTTCAGAAGCAATACCCTTCTCAATGGCAGCGGTGATATTCATGATTGATTTTTCAACTTCTGATAATTGAGCGGTCAACTGCGGAATGTGAGTGTCGTTTATCAAATCCTGTTCACTCTGTCGAATTGCCATGTCTGCAATTTCATCAATGAGCTGATCGGTCAAAAGGTTGAGAGCGTCACGGGCTACTATCCCTTCGATATAATCTTTTTTCAAAGGCCGCTTATCACACCCAAGTTTTCTCTTTTTGGTGTAACAGGAATAGTAGTGGTAGACCTTGCCATGTCTACCGGCTCCGCTTTCACCGTTCATAGAAGCCCCACAATGACCGCAGAACAGCTTTCCAGACAAGAGGTAATCTACCTTAGCCTTGCCCCTTGCTGGGGCTGTGGCGGTCTTAGAAAGTCGCCGTTGCACCGTTTCAAACAGCTCCTTGTCAATGATGGCGGGAATACCATTTTCAATGACAATATCCTTGTAGGTATAAGTGCCGATATAGCGAGTATTACGGAACATGGCCTTAAAGCTACTGCGGTTGAACTCCGTGTTTTTGGCGGTCTTATATCCGGCAGAGTTAAACTTTCTGCAAATATCAGCTACGCTTTCGCCGTTGGCATAAAGAGAGAACGCTTCTTGAACGATGTGTGCGGTATCTGGATTAACGACCAGCTTATGATTTTCCACCTTGTATCCAAGGGGGATATGACCGCCTACGCTGTGGCACTTCAAGGCAGATTCACGCATACCTCTTGTGACCTTCTGTGACAGCTCGGCAGAGAAAAACTCAGCCATGCCCTCTAACACAGATTCCAAGATGATACTCTCAGGGCTGTCGGTAAGGTATTCTGTGGCGGAGAGGACTTTCACGCCGTTCTTCCGCAGACGCATTTTCATAATTGCGCTATCGTTGCGGTTACGAGCAAAACGGTCGAGCTTCCAGACGATGACATATTCCCAATTCTGCTTTGCGCTATCCGCAACCATTTCCATGAGGTGAACCCGCTTTTCCACATCTTTGCGAGCGGTCGTTGCTCGGTCAACATAGATTGCTACAATGCGGTAGTGGTTTGCTTTACAGAAGGCACGGCAGTCACGAAGCTGCCCTTCAATGGATTGGTCACTTTGACCTGTGGAGCTATACCGAAGATAGAGAGCAACATCTTGATCGCCGTTGTAAAGCGTATATGGGTCTTCCTGAAATTGAGAGATTTCTTCCTCTGTCAGGCAGGAGAGGTCGATTGGAAATTTTTTCATGCAAATCTCCTTTTTAGCTCCATGACTCTACCAACAAAGCGCAATCGTCCAATTTCAACACCGCCAAAAACACGGGGAGGATAGTGTGGGTTAAAAGAACGAAGGGTCACAGTATCTTCATCAATACTGATTTTCTTAACAAATCCTTCTTCGTCATCAACAATGACAACCATAAGAGTATCTGTTTCGGGAGGTGTATCCTTTTTAACCAGCACTAAATCGTGATCGTCTAAGACTGGCGACATACTATCTCCGTCAACTTGTAACCAGAAACAATCATTACAGTCATATTCGGGGTCAACTTGTTCATATCCCAATGCTTCTTGCTGAGCGATGACACCTTTTCCTGCGGACGCATGACCGAAAATAGGTCGCTTGCAATTCTTTTCATAAGGTTCGGTGGTCAAACCAACAGAGGACAAGTGAAAGAGAGGGTCGTCAGTTTCGCCTTTCAAATAGTCAGCCGTTGTTCCAAGATTGATAGCAAGAGTTTTTAAGTCTTCATCTGAAATCATGCGGTCAGGCTTTTTATCTACATCGTTCAAATAATACTTGGGGCGGTTGATAAGTTTGCAAATATAGGTGACGCTTTTCCCTTGTTGTTTGGCTAAATCTCTAATACGGCTTGTGTTCATAAGTACCTCCTTCAAAAATATCCTACTTTTTTAGGATTTGCTATTGACAATCCTACAAAGGTAGGATATACTTTGGGTTGTGAACAAGAGATTTTGACAACAAAAACCCGACCCCCGAAAGGTTTTCTTTTTTCGGCGGTTGCTGTGGTCAATGGTTTAATTGTCTGGCAAGTAAATTGTACCATTACGCCCACTGGTTGTCAATAAATATTGTTCTCAATTCAAAGAAAGGAGAGGTTTTGTGAAAGAGCGTGAGAAAATTCGCTATCGCCTGAGCGTCAATCACCTGTCGTTTGCATGGTTGATTGATATGCTCCGAAAGCGGGGTATTGAAACGAACGGCCCTGTCCTGAGTGCAATTCTCGCAGGGACTCGTAACGGCCCTTCTGTGGACAAGATCATCGCTGAGTCTATCGACATTCTGGACTGGTACGAGCGGCAGATCGGCGGTGTGTCATGAGCGACAGTGCATTTGCCCCGGAAGTGCGAGGACAGGCCAAAGCGTTCAGCTCACTCCTTGCTCGATCTGTCCGAGAGTTTTTCAAGGACGAAGGGAACCGCAAGCAGTTCGAGAGCTGGTACGAGCAGAAGTACGGAACACCGTATCAATGGAAACCTATGGTTTGGAGGAACAGATAATGAAAAAGGTATTTGGAGTATTGGCATTTCTCTCGTTTTTCTACCTGTTAGGTGTCGTTGGTGCGGTAGAGCAAGACACGATGACTCTTGGCGCAGGCATGGTTCGCATGGGTATCGGCCTTGGCTGCTTCTGGTTGTTCTGTGAACTGTCCGGTGCGTTTTATCCTGACCCGCCGAGAAAAAGAAAGAGCCGCTGACGGAACTGGTACTTCCATCAACGGCAAGCGTAAAAGCTCAATCTGATTATATCAGAACCTATTGTTTTGTAAAGGAGAACTTTATGAATAGCACGATTGCAAAACTCGCTGACGAGTTCGAGAAGATGGAGAAAACCATCGCTTCTCAGAAGAAGATGATCGAAACCCTTATGCCTACGGGCTATGTTGATACCGATACCGTCAAACTTCACCTTAATTCTGTGTATGGTGTCATGTTCGGCGGTCGCCCCTCTCCGAAGCGCTGCAAGCTGGAAGACTGTTCTTGGGACGAGATCAATATGTATTCTTCCTTCGGCCTTGCCGACAAGATGTTCGAGGTCGGTGATACCAAGAAGTTCCGTCTGGCTGACGGCTCCTACCTGACTGCCCGTATCATCGGGTTCAACCATGACTACGCAAGGGACGGCAGTCTGGTTCATATCACTTTTGAGACTGTGGAAACCCTTGACGGTGACATTCCTATGAATGAGAAGTCTACCAACGAGGGCGGCTGGGACGCTTCCTATCTCCGTGCCAAGCTCAACGGCAACTTCTTCGAGAAGCAGCTTCCCGCTGATTTGAAAGCGGTCATCAAGCCCGTGGTGAAGATGACCGCCAAGAGCAGCAAGAACGAAGTGCGGGTTCCTTCCGTTGACAAGCTGTTCGTTCTTTCTGAGCAGGAGGTCTTCGGTCGCAAGATTTATTCCTGTGGTTATGAGGGTAAGTGGTACGAGTGGTACAAGCGAGAGAACACGCCCTATGGCAAGTGCAAGCAGAATGGTGAGAGGGATTGGAGATGGGAGCGTTCTCCTTATTCCGGCACCACCGACTTTTTCTGTTTTGTGAACTACGACGGCGACGCCATCTATAGCTTCGCCAGCTACTCCAATGGCGTGTCCTTCGGCTTCTGCATTTGATCGGGTATCTCGTAAATCCCGCCCCGTCAGGGGCGGTGAAAGGAGTGAAAACATGAATGTCAATCGCAAGGTTGGCACTGGCTTTGAAAGAGACTTATGCCTGAGTCTGTCGGGTTGTGGCTTTTGGGCGCACAATCTCGCTCAGAACAGTCAAGGTCAGCCGTTCGATGTGATTGCGGCTCGAAACGGTGTCAGCTATCCCATTGACTGTAAGGATTGTTCCAAGAACATTTTCAAGATGGAGCGTATCGAAGAAAACCAGTTTTCCGCTATGACGCTCTGGAAAGAAACCGGGAATGGAGAGGGCTGGTTTGCAATTAGGTTGATAACCGGTGAAGTTCGGTTCATCTCCTTCTCTACGCTTTTGGAATTGTCCGTTTTGCGAACTGTGCTGTCTGCCAACGATATTAGGCGATACGGTATCACACTCGGAGAGTGGGTGTCCCAATGCAAGTAACTGTTGGCAATCAGCTCCGAATTGAAAACCCGTCTGAACAGTTGCTTACATGGTGCAAGAAGCAGCTTATCCTTCCCAATCCTGAGTACGCCAAGAAAGTCCGTATGCACTTTTGGGTCGGCAACACCCCTGAGAAGTTGTACCTGTTCCAATGGGACGGTGACACGCTGGTTCTCCCCTATGGTTGTTTGAACGATGTATTGGCTATGGGCGATTGCCACACGAAGGTCGATCTTCCTATACCTACCGAGGTGGACTTCGGTTGCACCATTCCGCTCTATGATTATCAAGTGGAAGCTAAGGAAGCCTTGATAACGGCCTACTACGGTATTCTTCAAGCCCCTGCTGGGTGTGGTAAGACACAGATCGGAATTGCTGTTGCGGCAGATACAGGTCGAAGGACACTCTGGCTGACCCATACACGGGATTTGCTCGTACAGAGCAAAAGCCGAGCGGAGCAGTACATGAGTCCTTCTCTGACTGGCACGATCACCGAAGGTAGGGTTCAAATCGGTAAGGCAATCACCTTCGCAACGGTACAGACCATGTGCAACCTCGATCTGAGTCAATACCGTGATGTTTGGGATTGTATCATCGTGGACGAGTGTCACCGTGTAGCCGGAACCCCAACCGCTATGACGCAATTCTCAAAGGTACTGAACGCTCTGGCAGCTCGACACAAGTATGGCCTGTCCGCTACGGTTCACAGGGCAGACGGTATGATTGCCGCCACCTACGCTCTGCTGGGTGGGATTGCCTATCAAGTGCCGGAGGAAGCGGTGAAAGACAAGATCATGACCGTCAGCGTTCTACTCCGTGCCACACATCAAGGACTCAGCCGAGAGTTCTTGGACACGGACGGTACGATCATTTACGCTAAGTTGGTTAATTTCCTCGCTGACCGTTATCCCCGAAATAACTTGATTGTCGCTGACCTCGTAGCAAACCGAGATCACTACAATCTCATTCTCTCTGACCGGTTGACGCATTTGGAAACCCTGATGAACAGGCTTCCGCCCGACCTGAGAAAACAGGCGGTCATGATTGATGGGAAGATGACCACGAAGAAAGCCAAAGCTCTCCGAGAACAGGCCATTGAGGAAATGCGACAGGGGCGCAAGCGGTATCTGTTCGCCACTTACTCTCTGGCGAAAGAGGGGCTGGACATTCCCCGGCTCGACCGGCTGTACCTGACTACGCCGCAAAAGGATTACGCTGTAATAACTCAGAGCATTGGTCGTATCGCTCGTACTTTCGAGGGAAAGGGGGAACCTATCGCCTACGATTATGTGGACGATGGTATCCAATACCTTGTGAGAAGTTACAAGAAGCGGTGTACCACCTACCGCAAGTGCGGTTGTAAATTCATCGAACAGGAGGTGTCGAAGTGAAATTAGGCAGTCTGTTTGATGGCAGCGGGACTTGTCCTCTTGCCGCTTCTGCGGTCGGTATTATCCCGGCATGGGCGAGTGAGATTGAGCCTTTCCCGAAAGCTGTCACACAGTCCCGTTTCCCCAAGATGGCTCACCTTGGTGATATTACCAAGATGAACGGCGCAGAAATAGAGCCGGTCGATGTTATCACCTTCGGCTCTCCGTGCCAAAACCTCTCGATTGCTGGAAACGGTAAGGGTCTTGCTGGTCAGGAGTCCTCTTTATTTTTTGAAGCAATCAGAGTTATTCAGGAAATGAGGTGTGCCACCAATGGGAGATTTCCTCAAATCGTCATTTGGGAAAATGTTTACGGAGCTTTTAGCTCGACACAGGGAGAAGACTTCCGAACAGTCATCGAAACTCTCTGGAAAATCTGCGAGGGAGACGATAGCGTTCCTCGATATGCGGAAGACAAGCAAGGACGGCAAAAATGGCCGCACACCGGATTTGTCTTGGGAGATCATTCCTCTATCGCTTGGAGAGGACTTGATGCTCAAGGTTGGGGAGTTCCCCAAAGACGCAAGCGTGTCTTCGTTGTCCTCGATCTTGGAGGTCAATGTGCCGGACGGATACTATTTGAGCGTGAGGGCTTGCGAAGGGATTTTAAGAAGGTCAGGCGAACGGGGCAAACCGTTAGACCCACTTCTGAAACAAGCCCTGTTGAACACTATCGTGTTTATGCAGTCGAAAACCACGCTCAAGACAGCCGAGTGTCCCTCAGACCCGATAACACCGTCCAAACCCTCGCTGGACGAATGGGAACAGGGGGGGGTAATGTCCCTTTAGTTCTTGTTCCATGCTTCGGACAGGCTTCCTATGATGAATATGCACCCACGGAACAAGCGGTTACGCTGAAAGCCACGGGCGGTAATTATGGGGGGGGTACTGAGACATTGGTGTTAGAACCAATCGGAGCAGATTTTTACAATCAGGCTATTACGGGGGGGGTAACGATGACATTGGCTGCCGCCAGACCTGACCACCATCATCTTCCATGTGCGCTTATCCCGTACACCTTGAAAATCCGCTCTGGTTGTGAGGGGGGGGGTAAGGGCGCTTTGATACAGGAAGATAAGAGCGCAACGCTCTCATGTAACAACGACCAGACCCTCTTTGTCCCCACACAGACAGAGAACGGTGAAGTCATCTATCTGGCTCGAAAGCTCACTCCTACCGAGTGTGCGTCCCTCCAAGGGTTCGAGAAAGATTGGTGTGCGCTGGTTCCTCACAAGGACTCTGCGGAGTACAAGATGTGGGGAAATGGCATGGCTTTCCCTTGTATGCTCTACATCATGGAGGGTGTTCAAGAAGTCCTTGCCGAAAGGTATCTGGATAATCTCTTTGGAGGTGATACCACTGAACCTTGAACCTTTCATTTTCGACTGCGAGGTGTTTGCCTACGATTGGCTTTTTGTCTTCAAAAACAAGGTCACGGGGGAATACACCGAGATTTGGAATGATAATGAAGCGGTCGAACAATTCATGACCCAAGAACCCCTGTTGGCAGGGTTCAACAATAAGCACTATGACCAATTCATTCTGAAAGCGGTTCTCTCAGGCTTCACGCCGGAGGAAATCAAGGCGGTCAACGATTTCATCATCGTTGGTGGTCACGAGGGCTGGGAGTACACCCCTCTCCGTGATTGCGGGATTTTCTTCGATCAATATGACCTGATGGACGATTGCCAGATGGGGTTGTCCTTGAAAGCAATCGAAGCACACCTCGGAATGGACATTCGTGAAACCACCGTTCCGTTTAACATCGACCGCCCTCTGACTGAGGACGAGAAGCGAGAGGTCGAGTTCTACTGCCGCCATGATGTTGATGCAACCGACAGGCTGGACGATCTTCGTCAAGGCTACCTGTCCAGTAAGCTCACGCTGGGTCGTGAAAAGGGGTTGTATCCAGCAAAAGCCCTCTACATGACCAACGCCAAGCTGACCGCCGCTTACCTTGACGCAGAGCAGAAACCGCACTATGACGAGCGGGAATATCAGTATCCGTCGAAGCTGCTTCGTCAGTACATTCCGCAGGAAGTGTTCGACTTCTTCGAACGGTTGAAGGACAAGAGTATTCCTGACGAAGTGGTGTTCAAGGAAAAGCTCGATCTGATGGTCGGCGGCTGTCCTTGCACCATCGCCTACGGTGGTATTCATGGGGCTATCCCGTGTTATCGAGAGGAAGCCACGGAAACCCGCTCTATCCGCAACAAAGATGTTGCAAGCTACTACCCGCACCAGATGACCTTGAACGGTTATTGTAGCCGAAACATTCCCTCTCCCAATGTGTATGCCGCCACCATTGAGCGGCGAGTCAAAGCAAAGAGAGCCGGGGACAAGGCTACGGCGAACGCTTTGAAGCTGGTACTGAACACCACCTACGGCGCTATGTTGAACCGCTACAACGACCTGTATGACCCGCTCATGGGGCGCTCGGTCTGTATCTCAGGCCAGTTGCAGTTGCTCGAAATGGCGGAACATCTTGTTCAGGACTGCCCCACCTTGAAGATCATTCAGCTCAACACCGATGGTATCATGGTCAGCCTTGATGATTGCGATGTTCCTATGTATCAGGAAATTACGCAGGAGTGGCAGGACAGAACCGGCTTCGAGTTGGAGGAAGACCTTATCAAGATGATCTGTCAGAAAGATGTGAACAATTATGTCGAGGTTCCCTTCGAGGGCGACCCCAAAATCAAGGGCGGCGTTCTCGTTCGTGGGATTGCCCCGGCAGGAGCGTTCAACATCAACAACAACGCCTGCGTGGTCGCTAAGGCCGTCAAGGATTATCTGGCCTACGGTATCCCGGTCGAAGATACCATCATGAGCTGTGACCGTCTGCTGGACTTCCAGTTGGTCGCCAAGGCCGGGAGTAAGTATGGTGATGCTCTCCATGAGGTAGACGGTCAGATGGAGGTCGTACAGAAGGTCAACCGGGTATATGCCACGGAAGATCATCGGTGTGGAACCCTCTATAAAATCCACCTCGGTACTGGCAATCCCGTCAAGATTGCTGGACTCCCCGCAAAATGTGTTGTAGACAACGACAATCACCTGACGATTGATGTGGTTGACCGTGACTGGTATATCCGGCTGGCACGGCGTTATGTCCGAGATTTCCTCGGAGAGAAGCCACCCAAGCGAAATACCCGCAGAGTCAATTCTATCAAGAAAAAATTATTAGAAATGTTGGAGGTATAAATATGGCTACTACCAAGAAAGCCGCTGAGACTGTGGCGGTGGATTATTCCACCATGAATGTGTTCAAGAAGTTGCAGCTTGCCCGTGTGCGTTTCCTCGAAGCTGGCGTGGACAAGAGCGGCAAGCACATGAAGCTCGAATATAAGTATTTCGAGCTGGCGGACATTGTTCCCAAGGCCGAGCAGATTTTCCTTGAAATCGGTCTGATGATGGTTCCGTCCATGTACGGCGACAAGGCGACCGCTCGTGTCTACAATGTCGATGACCGTGAGGACTTCATTGATTTTGTTGCGCCGTACACCCCCATCGCCCCCATCGTGTCCAACGCTGGCAATCAGGTCACAAACGAAATGCAGGCGACCGGCAGCTCTATCACCTATATTCGCCGCTACCTGTGGCAGCTCGTTTTGGACATTGTGGAGCATGACAGTATCGACAGCGGCGAGTTTGACACGACTCCCGCCCCCTCTCCCACCGTAACCAAGAAGCCCCCTGTGACCACTGAACAGCGTCAGGAGATCAAGAAGGAACTGACCGGCGCTCCTGCTGGTGCGGCTACCGAGGAACAGGTCGGTACGCTGAAAAGTCTGCTGAAAAAGCTCATGGATATTGACGCAGAGCAGGAACAGTTCGTGCAGACCATCGCCATGAAGACAGAGGGCTTCTCCAAGATCGAAGCCGACAAGTGTGACGCTCTGATCGAGGGCGTGAACAATATGTTGGCTGGCTACGAAATGAAAGCGGCAAAGGAGGGGTAATCATGGCAATCATGCTTGGGAACCTCAATATGTCGAGCATTGAAGCGAGATTGGGTATTACTCTGCAAGAGAAAGATCGGAATACTCTCAGCTTCATGCGACAAGACGATGCACAGAACATTCAGCCGGGAAAGTGGCATTGTTTTGACCTCCCGTTCATGGTCATGTGCGGAGATTTGGGAACCGCTCAACAGGTTTGTGAAATCCTCCGCCCCTATTCAAATTCAATGAAAACCCAACTGCAAATCAGTTGGCAGAAAGGAGAAAGTGAAAATGGAATGGCTTGACGGCAACAAAATCCAGATTATCCCTCCCAAGCGTCCTAAGAAGTTGACTGGTACTCGCTTCGCCACTATCCTCGGTCTGAACCCGTGGTCTACACCGTTCGAGATTTGGTGTGAAGTGACCCGCACCTATCAGAAGCCGTTCGAGGACACGATCTACACCATCGCCGGTAAGACCATCGAGCCTAAGCAGGCTGAGTACATGAAGCAGACCTACTTCATGAGCAATCTGGTCACACCGACCGACATTTGGGGCAAAGACTACTTCCGTCAGACCTACGGTGACTTCTTTAGGGAAAGCCCCGTTCTCGGCGGTATGTGGGACTACTTGCTCTATGGCAAAGATGGTAAGCCCACCACCGTCCTCGAAATGAAGACTTCCAAGCGTGTCGAGGACTGGAAGGACGATATTCCTGAGTATTACGCTTTGCAGGCGGCGTTGTACGCTTACCTTCTCGGCGTGGACGAGGTTATCATGGTCGCTTCCTTCCTCGAACCCAAGGATTACGACAATCCTGAGAAGTTTGTGTGCAGCGGTGAGAATACCATCACCCGTCCCTTCAAGGTGTCTGAGCGGTATCCTGACTTCGAGAAGAAGTATGTGAAGCCTGCCCTGAAATGGTGGAAGGACTATGTGGAGAGCGGCATTTCTCCCGCCTTTGACGAGCGCAAGGACGCTGAAATCCTGAAAGCTCTCCGCACCAACAACCTGTCCCCTGAAACGGATATGGCGGCGCTGGTCAAGGAAGCCGAAGACCTGAAAGTCAAGCTGGACGCTCACGCCGCTGAGGTGTCTGAGGACGAGAAGCGGTACAAGGTCTTGACCGACATGATTAAGAAAGCCGCAATCGCTCAGTTCCGTGACGGTGACAAGAAGGTGTCTATCGCTGGTTCTGCCTATAATTGGGAGGTCAGCCGTACTTCCACCTCGAAGATCGACAAGGACGCTATGAAAGCGGACGGTATTCTGGCGAAGTACACGACCACCGAGGATAGCTACCGCATTTCCCCGAAAGCCTTGAAAGAAGGTGCGTGAAGTGGCGCAGAGTATGCAGAGATTGAGCAAAGATGATTTGCTCAAACTTCTCGACCAGTATGCCGATGACGATTTTGTTGGGGTTTTATTCACAGCAGCTCGTGATATTCACTCCGACCAGTCCACCATCTTCGTATTCTATGACAAAGTAACGGAGGTTTAATTATGAAATTTTCCAAGTTCGTGAAGTCCCTCGCCCCTGATGGCGGCGCTATCTACGAGTACATGGACGAACGCTGGCTTGCTTCCCCGTCCGTACTTATGCTCATTCCCGATGGTATCCGCAGCGTGACCGGGTACAGCAACGAGAAAATGCCTGACGGCATTGGTCGCCTGATTTCTCAGGTCGGTTGCACCGAGTACGCCACGTTGGTCAAGGCAATTATGCCTGAGCCGGACGGCGCAATCAAGGATTGTGTCCGTATCTTCGCCACGCAGGACAGCACCATGACCCTTCCCATCATCAATGATGACTGGTCGCTGATCGAGAAGTCTGACTTCTGCGAAATCTTGTACGCTTACGATCTGGAAAGCGACAAGAGCGTGCCGAAAGCCCTGCTGGTCAAGCAGTACGCTAAGTACCCCGATGACGAAGACCAGTTGGTTGGTATCATCTTCCCCTGCGAGTACACAGAACAGCTCAATTTCTACACCATGAAGGAGGACAAAAACAATGGCTAAAATCGGACTCACCGAGGGTTTCACCCTCATTCCCGAAGGTACTCATGTCTTTCAGATTACCGATGTGAAGTACAAGGAAGACTTCGGCAAACTGGAAGTCTACATGCAGACGCAGACCGGCAGTAAGCACATCGAGCGCTTCTCTCTGCTGAAATCCGATGGCTCTCCCAACGAGGGTGCATATAACGCTTTCAGCTACTTCGCCAAGACTGCTCTCGGCAATTTCGACCTGACCGAGATCGACCACACTGACCTGATTGGTCACTTCATCGAGTGCGATGTAGAACATGATGTTCAGGAGAACAAGAAGAAGCCCGGACAGAGTATTACCTTCGTCCGTTTGGCTGATAAGCGCCCCTCTGAGGGCTGGGGCGGCTCCGGCAATACGGTTGCTACCCCTGCTGTTAAAACCGCTCCTGCGGCATCTCAGGCCGCTCCTAAGACCCCGATGGATTTGGCAGCTCTCCTTGGCTGATACCGAGTGCGAGGGAGGGCTAATTTGAAAGGCTCTCCCTCGCCAATGGTATGTTGAAAACTATGTTGAAAGTGAGGATAAGCTACAATGGCAGAAGCCTATATTTGTTCGCTCTCCAAGGTTCAGCGCCACGCTGAAATCTGCAAGGAGATCAACAGGCTCTATGAGCAGAAGAACCATGACTACGGTGACAGCTTCCACCAGACCTTTGTTGAAGAAGGAATGGCGATGGCTCGTATCCGTTTGGGCGATAAACTCAGCCGCTTTAAGACTCTCTCCCGTGGCTGTGAGCAGAAGGTCAATGACGAGTCTATCCGAGACACCCTGATTGACCTCGCCAACTACGCCATTATGACGGTGCTGGAAATGGAGGTAGCGGAAGATGTTGCAGATTAAAACCATTCGGAACCGTCTGGACAATCCTACTCTCTTTGACGATGAAGTAAATGCGGCTCTGCGTGATGGGTGGACGCTGAAAAAGAGAACCGTTCTGCGGCCTATCGGCCAGTCCGAGTCCGTCTATATGCACACGATGTTGTATGCAGAGTTGGAGAAGGAGGTCGCTGACGATGACGCTGAATGATTATCAGAAAGCTGCCGAGCGTACCTCCGGCAACCTGACTTCGTGGGATAAGGTTCGCAACGGCTGTTACGGTCTGAACGGCGAAGCCGGAGAGTGTATTGACATTCTGAAAAAGACCGAGTTTCAGGGTCATGACTTCGACCCGATGAAAATGGTTGACGAGCTGGGCGATGTTCTCTGGTATGTCGCACAGTTGGCGACCGGCTTGGGTGTGACCCTCGAATATGTGGCACAGCACAATGTCGATAAGCTGCTGGCTCGTTACCCTGACGGGTTCGACAGCGAAAAGAGTATTCACAGGAAGGAGTACGAAAATGCCTGACTGCTTCTCCAAGTCCGAAGTGACCGATTTTCTGAACTTTATGAAGTTGCCTGACGGAACCTCTGTTGTTTCTGATGACATGATGGAGTACCTGATGGCCTACGGCTTCTTTACTGCCCCTGCTTCCACCAAGTACCACGGCAATTACGAGGGCGGTCTTCTGAACCACTCCCGCATGGTCACGGAGTACCTTTTGGCGCTCACTCAGGCCAATCACCTGATCTGGCGCAAGGCTCGTTCTCCCTTCATCGTGGGTATGTTCCATGACCTATGTAAGATCGACCAGTACCGTCACCCGGTAACAGGCCACATTGAAGAATTTAATGGTGGAAGCACACCAATCTATGACGAACAGGCGTGGGAGTACAACCCCGACACCCTTCTGAAAGGCCACGGTGATAAGTCCGTCATGCTTCTCTCTCAGTTCTACACACTGACTGATGAAGAAATCATGTGTATCCGCTATCACATGGGTGCTTTCACCGACAAGTCCGAGTGGAACGATTACACCAGAGCCGTCCGCCAGTATCCGAATGTGTTGTGGACGCACCAAGCCGATATGCTGGCAAGCCATGTTGCGGGGGTGTGAAGTATGTATATTCCAACGGTTTCTTTTGATTTCGATGGCGTAATTCATTCCTACCGAAGCGGGTGGAAGGGTGCCGCTGTTATCCCCGACCCTCCCGTAGAAGGGATTAAAGAGGTCATTGAACAACTCATAAGCGATGGTTTATGTGTGGTCATCTGTTCTTCTCGTGCGGAGTCCTTTGAAGGACAGGCGGCGATTGCTAAATGGCTGAAACACTACGGGTTCCCGATGGTGCAAATTCAAGCGAGAAAAGTTCCCTCCATCGTTCATGTCGATGACCGTACAATCTGTTTCGATGGCAGAGCAAACCACCTCTACGAACAGATTATCAACTTCAAACCTTGGTATGAAAGGGAGTCTGAAAGTGAAAATCGTTGAACCTTCTGTGGAGCTTATCAACGCTCCCGATTATAAGACCCTTCTGACCACCATCGAAGCCGCAGGGCGCACTTGCTACAAGTCCGAGGATAAAATCACGGACGGAAGTGCAGAGAAGTTCGTCCGGGGTATCATCAAGCGGGGTCACGAAGCTGTCATTGAGCATGGCTCTCTTACTGTCCGCTTCATCTGCGACCGGGGCGTGAGCCATGAGATCGTCCGTCACCGTCTGGCGGCGTTCTGTCAGGAGTCCACTCGATACTGCAACTACGGTAAGGAGGGCTTCGGTGGCGAGATCACCGTCATTCGTCCCTCGACCTTCGCCAAGACCGACTCGACCTACCACATCTGGAAACGGTCGTGTGAGAACGCCGAGGTTGCCTACTTCGATTTGCTGAACGAGGGTTGTACCCCGCAGGAAGCTCGATCTGTCCTTCCGAACAGTTTGAAGACCGAAGTGGTCATGACCGCTGACCTCAGAGAATGGCGTCATTTCTGCCGTATGCGCTGCCCCGCAGCGGCTCACCCCGATATGCGGGTCGTTGCCAATATGCTTCTGACCCTGCTGAAACAGACCTACCCGGTTTTCTTCGAGGACATTGAGGTATGAGGATTAAGAAAGCTGGTGGCAAGGTGTTCGGTGCGGTCTTAACTGCCGCCGAGAGAAAAGCGATGGACATGGAAATCAATCGTCAGATCGTGGAAGCCGACAGGCGCTACGCCAATGACATTGACGCTATGGTGCTTTACACCCTTCATGTTCACCTTGGTTTCGGCAAGAAGCGCCTGCGGAAGTTCTATGACGCTTTCTCTGCCGAGCATGACCGCCTTATTCAGTATTATCAAATGCCGGACGATTACACATGGCTCTGTAAAGAAATGTTGAAGCGTATCGGCGTTGATGTTGAAGCGTGGAACAAAGAAAGGAAAGAACCCGATGAAACTGAAAAGCATTGACGGCAAAGTGCCGTATATCATGGCTGCGGGAAAGGACTTCGTGAAAGATGAAATGTCGCTTACGGCGGCAGAGCAGATTTGCTCTCGTGGAACGCAAACCGCCAACAAGCTCTTTCCCGATTTCCCCATCTGCGTAGATGACAAGTTCTATTTTGCTGGAACCTCGACAAAGCCTAAGTCCAGCAAATCTAAGACCCCTTGCGAGGGCTGAGATTTTCGATCTTTCTGTGGTTCGTCACCGTTGTCGCTGTCCTCTGTCTGAAATTACCCACGGTTGAGGTTGAAGAACCTTCTCCCGTTGTCGAGGTGGTAGAGGTAGTCACCCCGGAGCCAGAGCCGGAGGTGACACCTCAGCCGTGGACAGACGAGGAAGTGATTGTACTGGCGAAAATGCTATGGGGAGAAGCCAGAGGGGTCAGCTCTGACGCTGAGAAAGCGGCTTGTGTGTGGTGTGCGCTCAACCGTGTAGATCATGGTTACGGCGATATTATAACGGTCGTGACTACACCTAAACAATTCGTAGGGTACAAAGAGAAAAATCCGGTCGATGACGATTTGATTACTCTCTGTATAGATGTACTGACTCGCTGGTATGCAGAGAGAGAAGGTCAGGTTGAGGTCGGTCGTGTCCTCCCTGCGGATTACCTGTGGTTCTCTGGCGATGGCGAGAGAAACCACTTCCGCAACGCCTACCGTGGCGATGATAGATGGGACTGGTCTTTACCGAGTCCGTATGAAAGCTGAGGTAAGCCTATGAGCTATTTGAATATACCCGCTGAGCTTCGAGGGGAAAAGGCATGGGTCAATGTGTGGGACGGGTCAAAGGTTCCCATGCAGGCCACCGTCAGAAAGGCGGCTTCTTCGTCTAACCCGGATACATGGTCAAATTACATTGACGCTGAACACAATGTCCAGCACGGCTACTATGACGGCCTTGGCTATGTGTTTCACGATACAGGGGTTGTAGGTATCGACATTGACGATGGCTTTACTGATGGGCTTCTGAACCCGCTGGCGGCTGACATTATCGGTCGTTGCCATTCCTACACTGAAAAGTCCAGAAGCGGGAGAGGGGTTCACATTCTCGTTCGTGGAGAGCTGCCTTTCAAGGGTAAGAACAACCGTGCCGCCGTGGAGATTTACAAGAGCAATCGGTACTTCATCATGACCGGCGAGGTTTTGATCTTCTCCGAGATCGTTGAAAACCAGTCAGCGATTGACTATGTGATCGAGAAGTATTTTCCCGACACACCGAAAGAAAGTAGCTCAGGTACGGTTGCCCCTCAGCGTATCTATTCTCCCATCTACCGCCGCCCTGAAAACGGCAAGCTGCATTTGAAGCCTGAATACCCGCCTATCACTCCGGGAAGCCGGAACCTCAGCCTGACTTCTTTGGCGGGTCAGCTCCATAACCAAGGATACACCAAAGCAGAGATTTACAAAGAACTGTTGTACGCCAACTCCCAAGCCTGCAAACCCCCGCTTCCGCAGTCAGAAGTTGAGTTGATTGTCAACAGCGTGACCAGATACAGGAGGTAATTATGAAACCTTATCAGCGTGGCGATGTTGTTATCATTGATGTTCCCATGCTTGCCAACAGTCATATTCAGGCCGGTAAGCGTCCGTGGGTGGTTGTGCAAAACAATGTCGGCAATCAGTTTTCTTCCACCAGCATTGTCGTTCCCCTGACCACTAAAATCAAGCGGCTCGAACTGCCGACCCATGTGGCTGTCACTTGGGGTTCTTTACAGCCGAGCATGGTTGAGTGTGAACAGGTGCGTGTCGTAGATGTGTCCGATGATTGGGAGTACATCTGCACTCTGCCGCCTGAGATCATGCGTCATGTGGACACCGCTTTGAAGAACGCTTTCTTCTATGGGGGGGGTGTAGACAGTGGAGAGTGAGAAGAAAATCTGTCCGTTGTCGATAAGTTCCCCCTCGGATACACCGCTATGTCTCTGCCAGAAACAGATGTGTGCATGGTGGGACGAAGACTCTCAAGACTGCGCCGCCGTGGTGCTGGCGAGAGCGATGAAGAAAAGGAAGTGAAACTATGGCTGATGAAATCACAACTGTCCCCGAAGAACAGGCTCTTTTCCAGCTCTCCAACGGTCGTTACATCATGGACGAAGCTCAGTCCCGTGTGATGTTTCAGATTAAAGAAGCACAGCCTGAGCATAGCCACCCGATCAGCGGCACGGGGTATTCGTGGGACGAGTCCGGCATGGCGGAGCTGTTCTCCGAGTGCTACAAGAATGATACCCGCTACTGCCCCGAAGCGAAAAGCTGGTTCACCTACTCAGAGGGCGCATGGCGCAAGGATACCGGCTCTCTACTGGTAGCGGAAAAAATCAAGGAGTTCTGCCGCCTGATGGCTCTCTATTGCGGTGAAATCGCCAATGAAGAACGCCGCACCGAGTACATGAAGTTCATCGTAAAGATGGGCGACAGGCGCTTCCGTGACCGGCTGATGAAGGACGCTGCTAGTGTGCTTCCTATCGCTTCGGCGGAGTTTGACGCAAACCCCTACCTTATCAACTGCAAGAACGGCACTTTCGACCTCGAAAAGATGGAGTTCCGGGAACATGACTGGAAAGACTTCCTGACCATGCAGACCAACTTCAACTACACCTTGCAGGACGCACGGTGCCGCCGCTGGGAGAAGTTCGTTGCAGAGGTCACTTGTAATGATGAAGACAAGGCTGACTATCTGCAAAAGGCGCTGGGGTACTCCATGTTGGGTATGGCGAACGAGGAATGTATGTTCATTCTCCACGGCAAGACCACTCGCAACGGTAAGTCCACCATGCTCTCGGCAATTCACCACCTTCTCGGTGACTATGCTTCCGTGTCCCCCGTGTCGATCATCTGCAAGGCAGAACGGTCGAAGAACGCCGAAGCAGCGAACCCCATGCTGGCTTCCCTGAAAGGTAAACGGTTCGTCACAATGGCAGAGAGTAACCAGTATGGCAAGCTGGACGAGGAAACAATCAAGCAACTCACGGGCGGCGAGGAAATCAAAGCCCGGAACCTCTATGAGACTGCCACGACCTTCCTGCCGCAGTTCACCCTTTGGCTCTCCTGCAACGATCTTCCCACCGTCAGCGATAAGTCCCTGTTCGCTTCCGACCGTGTGCGAGTGATCGAGTTCAACCGCCACTTCACCGAAGCGGAGCAGGATAAGAACCTGAAAAACGAGTTTCAGACGCAAGAAGCTATGCAGGGCATTTTCGCTTGGCTGGTCGCCGGGTACTTCAAGTACAAACGGTTCGGTCTGAAAATGTCTCCCGCTATGCGGAAGGTGGTCAACCAGTACGAGCGTGACAACGATCTTTGCTTACAGTTCCTCGAAGAACGCTGTGAGCAGGCCGAGGGAGTCAACACCCGCTCGAAGTCCCTGTTTGACGCTTACAAGATTTGGTGTAAGTCCAATGGATACTTTGCCTGTTCTGCCAAGCGGTTCAACGCCGACATGGAAACGCACCCTGAGTGGCATGGCGGCAAGGTCGTGTATCAGGGCTACCCCGTCTACAAGAACCTCAGACTGAAAGGAGCGTCCTAATGAACCGTTCATGTAACTCTATCCTATGCCGCTTCGGTATCCACACAGCAGACCCGTATGTTCATATTCAGGTCAAGTGCCGTAATGGTTCTCACCGCTGGCAGAGCAATTATGAAATCTGTAAGCGGTGCGGCAAACGCCTGAGAAAAATCCGCATTGTAAAGGAGCGTCCGTGATGAAAATTACTCTTGATATTCCCGATGGCATTATTGCGGGGTTCTTCAATGGTGTAGAGGTCACGGCTCACGGTATGCAGTTGGTGTCCTATCAACTCAGCACTGACGATCTGAAAGATGGTAACACCGTAAAACTCCCTCGTGAACAGGAGGTGACAGTATGATTGCCACCAATGAAGAACTCGCCCTGCTGGAAAAGTGGAAGCGAAAACTCTGCTTGCAGGAGTGGCGGATAAAGCTGTTGACCCACCTTCACCCGGAAGAAATGATGGTGCGTAATACCGCAGGCTGTACCGAGTGGTCAGAAGCAATTAAGACCGCTCGTATTGAGATCATCAACCCTGCCTGCTACGGCGACCGCATTGTGCCGTTCGATTTTGAAAAGACGCTGGTACATGAGCTGCTACATCTGAAATTCTCCTTCTGGTGCCAGAACGAAGATGATGTTGGCGATAGAGTCATGCACCAGATGATTGACGATCTCGCAAGAGCTTTGACGGAAGGGGACAGTGATGATGAAGCCTGAATACTGCCCCGATTATGTGGGCGTTGCCTGCGTTGATGGCACTTGCCCTGTTGCCAACTGTGAAGAATACGCTGAGCGGTGTATGCCTGTCATTTCATGTTGCCGGGACTGCTTCTATTATAAGGGCTGTGAAGACTGTGCAATCTCTGACGATTGTGACCGAATGGAGGATAAACATGAGTAAAAAGTGTGTATGTGGCAATGAAATGACTCGTGAAGACTGGAAGCACGAGTGGGTCTGTCATCGTTGTGGACGAAAGCGGCCTATCCCACTACCCCCGATGTTCACCGTCTTCATGTGCCGTAAATGTGAACACCTTCTGTATGTCGAGGAAGACGAGAATTTTCCTCAGAAGCTCGGAAAAATCGCCGCAAAATCCTGTCCCTGTTGCGGAGAACAGGAAGAAGGTCTGTGGAGACTTCTCGGTCGAGCGGAAGGGTTCGAGGGAACCGTGTTCACGGAGGAAAGCGATGAAGACTGAGAAAAAGAACCTCCGCCGTATTTCCATCGTAGTCACGGCGCAGACCAAAGGCAACCTTGAACGGCTGGCGGCGGTCTGTGGCTACTCTGAGATCGGTCGGGTGGTTGACAAGCTCACCCGTGAGAAGATGATCTCCCTCCACGACTTTGAAAGAAAGGAGAAGCACTATGAATGATGTAATGGAGCAAATCAAAACGCTTTCTGCTGCCTTGGACGAGGAAACCACCCGCTTTCACCCTACCGGTAGACTGCTGTTGCTGGGTTCCTACGAGAGTGTATTTCTGAAAGCGGTCAAGCGCAAGGCCAATCTGTTGGGTATTGACTGTGACCTCACTCAATACCCCTGCCCTCCGTACGAGGCTGTGGTAGTGGACAGAGAAACCGCCCCGTTTGACATTAAGCTAACCGCCGAGGTTGACATTGACCACTCCTACTCACAGGGAATGTCATCGGTGTCTCAGGCGACTTTGGCGCTTCTGCTGGCATTGGACTTGGTTTACGCTAAGGACATTACCATTGTAGGCCGGGGTCATGCCGTTCAGAACTTGGCAAAGTACCTCACCCTCGATAACGCAACTGTGACGGTGGCACACTCCAAAACCAAGAGTCTCTTGCAGGCCACGATGAACCGTGATGTGGTGATCTACGCTACGCCGACTATCACGAAGGACATTTCCTACAACACTCGTGATCTGGTCATCGACCTCGGCAACAGTGTTCCTCTCCCAGACTGGTTCAACTGTCCCTATGTGAACAGGATTGGTCAGCTCACCGTGAGCGTGTTGCTCAACCGCTTTGCGAGAAAGGAGCATAGAGCATGAGTGATATTCTGACAACTATCGCCGCCGTTGAATGGATTGTTGTAGGCTGTCTATTCCTATGGCGACTGCGCCACTGGAACCGCCGCTTTTCGGAACTCTATGACGAGCTGCGAAAGGAGATCGACCGTGAATAAGGAAGACGCTCACATTGTCATAGCGATGGCAAATCACAATATGAATGTCACCGATGTTGCCCGTGCTATTTTCGCACACAGAAATACCGTTCTCTATCATTTGGACAAGGTGAAGCGGCAGACCGGGTTAGACCCTCGGCGGTTCTATGATTTGGTCGAGCTGGTGAAGATGGCTCAGGAGGTGTTGGAAAATGGGTCTTGATATTACGGTCATGGAACGCAAAGATGTTCGCTGCCCTCATTGTGGTGAGGTCGTCAATACGGTAGATGTTGCCAGCACCGACAGCGGCGGTCGTGCGTGGTATGAGTTCTTGGAAAATATTGAGTACTGTGTTCCTTACGGCAAGCGTACCGAAGAAAAAGATTGGAACTGCTTGGACATGGTTCTTGACAACGAGCAGGCAAAGCAGCTTGCAGACTACGCCGTGAAGAAAGAAGTCTACAACTGGGATGGAGTGGAGAGCGTTGTAGCAACGGCACTCATGCACGAGAACAAGGTGGTTATCAACGCCAACTGGTAGTTAGGTGATAAAGGTGATAAAGGTGAGTGTTTTTGCAAAGACTTTTTTCAAATTGGCGTGTTTTGAAAAATTGTTTTTCGTATTTTAGGTGAGTTAGGTGAGTAATCGGGCATAAATGCCTATAACTCTCTCTTATACGCGCGTATATAGAAATAGTTATAGGGAAATGCACCCGATTACTCACCTTTATCACCTTGGCGACTTTGAAAGGAGAAACGACTATGGCAGATGAAATTGTGAAAAAGCGAACTCGGCCTGATCGTAAGGAAGCCCTGAGTGTCCATACAGAACCGGGTGATAATAGAAAATATCTGGAACATTCGATGGTCATGTTGGACTGGCCTGATGTGAATGTGAGAGAGCCTGAACAGGTCAAAGAGCGTATGGGTATGTACTTCGCTCTGTGCGCTCAGGACGATATGAAGCCCTCTGTTGCTGGTATGGCATTGGCTTTTGGAGTGGATAGAACGACTCTATGGAAATGGGCAAATGGGGTAGATAGTAAGACTTTGCCCCCGGAGAGCCGCAACCTCATTAAAAAAGCGTATCAACTTTTGAACGCACAAATGGAAAACTATATGCAGAACGGGAAGATCAATCCGGTCGCCGGTATCTTCCTGATGAAGAACAACATGGGCTATGCGGACAAGCAGGAGGTCGTGCTGACACCCAACCAGCAACTCGGAGAACAGGTTCCCGCCGAGGACTTGGAGAAGAAGTATCTCGAAGATGTGGTGGGTGCGTCCAGCGACTATGACTCGGAGGACTGAGCGACTTTCCCGACTTTTGCGACTATGCCGAACGACTTTGCGACTTTCGCCCGAACGACTTTGCGACTTTCCGGCGAGGGTCTGCGACTTTGACAGAGCTGCCGATCTCCCCACGGGGTCGGCGGCTTTTCCTTTCCCCGGCTGATCGGCGGCGGGTTCCACCGGGGCGGCGTGGGCGCTGCCGGGGTTCCGGCCTGATCTGAAAGTGAAAACATTTTTTCAGCCCTTTATATTGTATAGCTGCCGTATTTGCAAAAAATCTTGATTTTCTTTTGTATTTACACTTGACAAGTAAATGCAAATATGCTATCTTGTATTTACCGAAAGGCGGTAAACGCAAATTGAATTTTGAAAGGGGTTTGCATTATGAAAATTTATGATCTGCCTGTTATGGGTTATGAACGGGCAAAGAGTTTTTACGGAAAGGCAAAAATCATTGAAACGGACAACGGCGAAAAAGTTTTACAGTCCTACAATACTTTTGTTTGCCGCATCACGGCGGCGGGGCGGTTCGTTCGTATGTGGGGCGGTTATTCTGCTACCACAATGCGCCATGTAAATAGTTTTCTTTCGTTCTATGATATGAACGGCGGCGGGAAATCGTGGTGGGATATGCAGCCGGTAGAAACGGAAAAGCCGAAAGCGGCGGATATGACCCCCGCCGAAAGTTTGAAAGCTATGTATAACCGCCGTGCAGCTAACAACATGAATTATTGAAAGGGGTGTATTAAATGAAATTCAAGACAACACAAAAGGCAATCCGGGCGAATTACAATAAAATTATTTGCGTTCCCTATTGCGGATTGCAAACCCTTTTGAATTATGAAAATCCCGTTGCGTACACAGTACGCCGTGAGGGGTGGGCGGCTGATATTTACGATATGGGCGGCGGGGTTGCCATTGTAACAGGCTATGCCCCTTTCGGAAATATTCGCCCGTCTTATGAATTGCGTGAACGGTATGAAACGCAAGCCGAAAAAATTCGCTATGATTATAGCCTTTCCTATGAACAACAGCGGAAAAGCCTGAAAAGCCTTGCAAGGGATTTTATAAAGGGGGTTTGCAATCATGAATAAGCGTGAATATTGCGAAAGCCGGGAAAGCATTGCATATTATAGCGGCTTGAATGGCCTTGAAATCAAAGGTATTGAACATGACATTAACGATTATGTTTATTGTGTTTCCGGGGCGTGGGGCGGCGGTAAAGCGTTCCACCGGTGCAAAATACAGTATACCCGGAAAGGGGCGGCTTTTTTCCGGGTGCATGGGTATAAAGTTCCGCTTGATGAATGTATTAGAATGGGGGTTTAATTATGAATTACTTTTTCAAAACAACGGCAACAATGAAAGAATACAACAATAAAAAGTGGTACATTGACGGCGGTATTGTTTCAGATATGCGCATAGATGCGGATAGCGTGGAAAATGCGCTTGAAATTTACCGGGAACGGGTGGAAAAAAAGCATTGTATCACTATTTCCAAAAATGCCATTAAAAACAAGTCGGAAATGTTCGTTGATCTATCAGACGGGGGTACAAAACAAGTCGGTTATGTTATCACGGGCAAAACAGAGTTTGACAAGGGCGATTATATCGGATACAGCACACAATATATTGATCTGTGGGTGACAATTCTAACCGTTGTCGATACGGTATTTTAATAGGGCGGTGAAAGCGTGTATTTGATTCTTTTGTTGCTTTTGTTGCCGGTGCAAATCCTGATTGAAATATTGAAATTGAATAAGTGAACGCCGCCCCGGTGCTATTCCGGGGCGGTTGTTTTTTGCGCTTTTTCGGCCTGTTTGGGGCGGCGTGAATGGATAACGGGGGCGGGGGATATGCCAGCGGCAGCGAGGGCGGGGTGAGCTGAAAAATACCCGCAAAAAATAAAAAGGCTTATTTACACTTACCTATTGACAATTACATTTACCTATGCTATCTTATATGCAAGAGGTGATCTTATGATGACATTCAAAAATGCAATCGGCTATATCCGAGTCTCCACCGAGCGACAGGCCGATGATGACAAATACGGTATCGAGGTTCAGAAGCAGGCCATTCTTCTCTACGCTAACGATAACGGTTACAATATCGTAGACTGGAAGGTCGATGAAATCAGCGGTGCGAAAGATGACCGCCCCGGCCTGAACGAAATCCTTTATGGGGACGATGTAAGCAACCCTCCTTATGAAGCGGTGATCGTATTCAAGAATGACCGTGTGGCTCGTGATACCAAGCTGTACTTCTACTACCTGTATGTGCTGGAAAAGAAGAACATCAAACTTCTGAGTACGCAGGAGAGCTTTACAGAGGGCAGTGAGTTTGCCAACATCTATCGTGCGCTGTTACAGTTCGTGGCAGAGCAGGAGAGAAAGAACATCGCTCTGCGAACCGGCAAGGGTCGTTCCATCAAGGCTTCCTGCGGTGGGTACAGCGGCGGTCGCCGTCCCTACGGCTACAAGGTGGTTGATGGTGTTCTCACCATTGACGAGCAGGAAGCTCCTATCGTGAAGTTCATCTTCGAGAAACACGAAGACGGCGTTTCCATGCTGGGTATCACGGAGCTGCTGGAAAAGGCGGGATACCAGACCCGTTCCGGCAAGCGGTTTCAGGTGTCCACCATCAAGAGTATTCTTGGCAACCGCCCTCTGTACGAGGGTATGTATAAATACGGCGACATGAATTGGGTTAAAGGTGTTCATGAGCCGATTTTGAAGACGGAGTGTTAAATAAATATGAAAGATCTTTATGGACTTCGCAGTGAAGACATAGATATGCTCAAACAGGCAGGTTACGGTGATGACATATTCTATGTTGGAAATTATGGAATATCCGATGTAACCGGAGAGCAACTTTTCTTTATTTCGTTCTATACTTCCGAGCAAAAGAATAAAGCCTATAAATATCTTTATGAAAGTAAATGAGGGGTAAGAAAGGTTGGGTGAAATGAAAAAGATGGTGTGGCTGATAGGGCTGGCGGTCATCGTGGTCTTCTTTCTGGTCGGGTGTTCTAAGAAGGACTCGGCTGAACCTATTGCTTGGGACTCGGCTCTTTCCGAAGCCGGGTTCACCGATGACGAGATCGCAAGCTATCGGGAAGTGTTTGACACCGTAGGGGTGACTGATTTCCACGATATTTCTATCGTAGATAATGACCCGATGACCGTGATTTGTGGTAAAATCTATGACAGCGAGGATTTACAGCTCAATGTGACGCTGGAAAATCGCCAGATCATTTATGTAGAGTTGGCTGGTATACCTGATACTAAGACCCAAGCCTATTTCAACTGGCGTGGCAAAGTGAAATGGAAGACAGTGAACACGAAAAAAGCAGTTGAGCTATATTCTGACACCGAGGGCGGCTATTTAGGGGTTCTGGATTGGGACAATAAGACGATTTCGAAGTATGAGGGCTGACACCATGAGGTTTTTTCTCAATGTAATCGGATATTTTCTGATAATCAGTTCTATTTTGCTGGTTCTGGCGTTTGTGATACCGAAAATTTTATAATCGGCTTCTGTAAGGGCAGAAGTGACAGCCATAACGGGCTATCTGTGTAGAAATACACGGGTAGCTCGTTTTTTTTGTTGGAAAGGAAATGTACATGAATTATGAAAAACTCTCCGGCTCTATCCGAGCCGTGATCGACCGGCGACCGGGAGATAACGGAGCGTACAGCGACCTTTTTTCTCTATGCCGGGAGTGGGAAACCAAAGATTTCTCGGCGGCACATAAGGCGAACAAGGAGCTGCTGGCACTCTCCGCCGATCAGGTAGTCCGTGGCGGCGGGGCGAAGTTCTATGAACAGTGGCGGCGGTGTCTTCTCTTTGAAGCGCCCCATGATTTTGATTCCTTCATGACCTACATTGAACTCGACCGCAAGCCGGAAAAACGGTTCTATGCTCCCCGTAAGCACTATCTCAGACCGATGGTGCAGGGGTTTCAAGATGTTCTGGACGGGAAGCTGCGCCTTTTGACGATCTCCATGCCGAAACGAGCGGGAAAGTCTCAAACGGGTATCAATTTTGTGAATATGCTCTCCGGCAAGTTCCCTGACCGCTCGACCCTGATGGAAGGGACAGGTGATGACCTTGTAAAGAGCTTCTACAACGGTTGTCTGGAATACCTGACAGTCCCTAACGAGTATCTGTTCTACGATGTATTCCCGGACGCACGGCTGGTACAGACCAACGCCGACACGAAGACGGTGAACCTGAAAAGCAAGTCCCGTTTCCCCACCATCATGTGTCGTTCCATTGACGCTCGACAGGTGGGTTTGTCCGAAGCCACCAATGTCCTCTACCTTGATGACTGCGTAGAGGGTCGTGAGGAAGCGAAGAACCGCCAGCGGCTTGATGACAAGTGGGAAGTGATCTCCGGCGATATTATGGGTCGTGCCATTGAAGGTACGCCCATGGTGTTCACGGGAACCCGTTATTCCCTGTATGACCCCATCGGTCGTGTGCAGGAACACGCACAGCGGGAGGGCTGGGCTTGGAGAGCGATTGAGATACCCGCCCTCGATCTCGTGACGGACGAGAGCAATTATGAGTATGAACGGGAGGGCAAGAAGGTTTTCACCACCGCCTACTTCCGGGAGCAGCGGGAGCTTCTGAGTGCAGAGCAGTTTGAGAGCGAGTTCCAGCAACAGCCCTTTGAAGCGAAGGGTCTGCTGTTCAGCAAGGACGAGCTGAACTACTTCTTCGAGCTGCCGAAAGACCGTGACCCGGATACCATCATCGCCGTTGGTGATACGGCAGAAAGCGGCTCGGACTCGACTTCCATGCCGGTGGCGATGATATACGGCAACGATGTGTATATCGTTGATGTGGTCTTTGATGACTCCCCCGCTGAGGTGACGAAGCCGGAATGTGCCAAGTGCCTGATCGAGAACAAGGTTGCTTCCGCCGTCTTTGAGTCCAACAACGCCGGTCAGTATTATGCCAGAGATGTTGACCAGATCATTCGTGAGCGTGGGTACTCTGTTGGTATCCGCACGAAGCGCACGATTTCCAACAAGCAGACTCGTATTGAGTTCGCTTCCGACAACATCAAGAAGAACTTTTACTTCAAGCACCCCTCCACCTACAAGCGGGGCAGTCAGTATTGGAACTTCATGAAGGAAGTAACTACTTACACTCGCTCCGGCAAGGTTCCGCACGATGACGCTCCTGACTCCCTCTCCCTGTTGGAGAACGAAATCCGTATGCTGTCCGGGGGCAAGGTTGAGGTTTTCAAACGGCCTTACTGAAAGGTTGGTTTTGACAAATGTTGTGGCGAATGGTATGATTGAAGATTAACTATTGACAACCATTGGACACAACGGTATACTTATAGATAGAAACCAGCAGAAACCAACAAAACGGTATACGAATGAACAGATAACGATAGGGTGGAAAGGAGGTGCTGTAAGTGGGTGCGAGAGCGTTGTTTGGTCGCCGTGTGATCTATACCGATGTTGCCGAAATCAATGCCGGGAACATCATTGATGTTCTGCAAAAGGCTTTGTTCGTCCATCTGCAAAACAGCGCCGACATTGACTATCTCTATCGGTACTATCGTGGAGATCAGCCTGTGCTTTACCGAGAGAAGGAAGTACGGCCTGAAATCTGCAACAAAGTCGTTGAGAACCGAGCCAATGAGATCGTGTCCTTCAAGGTCGGCTATCTGATGGGGGAACCCGTTCAGTATGTGAGCCGCAGCGATGACGAGAGCATTTCCGCTGAGGTCAGCCGCTTGAACGATTATGTTCTCAGTGAGGATAAGCCTGCCAAGGACAAGGAACTGGCGGACTGGTCGCACATTGGCGGCACTTCCTATCGCATGGTGCTTCCTGATGGGGAAGCCGATGCAGAGGAAGACGAAGCCCCCTTCGAGATTTTCACCCTTGACCCTCGCTTCGCCTTTGTGGTCTACTCCACCGCCCTCGGCAATCCTGCCATGATGGGCGTGAAGTATGTGAAGGACGAGAACGGAAACCTGATTTTCAGTTGCTACACCCGTGACCACTACTACGAGGTGGAGAACACTTGGGCGATCATTCGGAGCGAACCTCAGATTTTGGGTATTCCCATCATCGAGTATCCGGCGAATAAGGCTCGGCTGGGAGCCTTTGAGATCGTCCTCCCTCTGCTGGACGCTATTAACACCGTGGAGAGCAACCGCCTTGACGGTGTAGAGCAGTTCGTACAGGCGCTCATGCTGTTCCACAATGTTGACATTAACACCGAGGATTTTCGCCAGCTCCGTGACGAGGGGGCAATTAAGTACAAGGACATTGACCCGCAGTTCAAAGCTGAAATCGAGTATCTGACTTCGGAAATGAACCAGACGCAGACGCAGACCCTCGTGGACAGTATGTATAACACCGTCCTGACGATCTGCGGTATGCCGAACCGCAACGGTGGTTCTTCCACCAGCGATACCGGCTCTGCGGTCATCATGCGTGACGGTTGGTCGGCAGCGGAAGCGAGGGCGAAGGACTCCGAGCTGATGTTCAAGCAGTCCGAGAAGGATTTCTTGAAGCTGGTTCTGCGTATCTGCCGTGACCTGAGCGACTTGACGCTGAAACTCAGCGGTCTGGAAATCCGCTTTACCCGCAGAAATTACGAGAATATCACGGAAAAGGCAAATGTGCTGACTGCTATGCTTGCCAATCCGAAGATCGCCCCGGTTCTGGCCTTTACCCATTGTGGTTTGTTCTCTGACCCGCAGCTTGCGTACCGTATGAGTATGGATTACGCTGAGGAACAGGAGAAAAAGGCCGCTGAACTCGCAACCAAACAGAAGGAGGTTAATCCTGATGGAAAAGGAAATCCGCCTGACCCCGGAAGCGGTCAGACAGATTGAGGAAATCTTGACTACGGGAAAGACCGTTGAGATCGCAGAACGACACGAGAAGGTGATCGTGTGGGCGGTCAGCAGCAAAAAGAAATATGAACAGCCTATCGCATAGGTGATAGGAACAGCCATTACGGGCTACTGATACCGAAAAGGTATTGGTAGCCCTTTTATTTTTCCTTCCAATGCCCTCGGAGTTTTCGGACAGTCCGTGAAAGCTCAGTCTTTTCGGAGATATGAGAAAGGCGAAGACAATGATTTGACCGCCGCAAGGCGTTGAATGGTCAGGGAAGACCTTAATCGCAAACGGGAGACAACCCGTAAAAACGGAAAATAGTGCTGAGTGAACAGCCTTGTTAAACGCAGGAGGTAATCATTATGGCAAAGATCGACACCAGCAAAATCACGGGCTATGCGGAAATGTCTGCGGAAGACAAGCTGAAAGCTCTGGAAGCGTTCGAGTACGAGGACAACGTTGCCGAGCTGGAAAAGCAGAAAGCCGCTGTTTCCAAGGCCAACTCCGAAGCCGCTGAGTGGAAGCGCAAGCACAACGCTCTGTTGGGTGAGGACGAGAAGAAGAAGCAGGAGCAGGAGGAAAAGTTCGCCAACATGGAGAAGGAGCTTTCCGAGCTGCGGGAAGCCAAGCGTGTTTCCGAGTTTAAGGCCAAGTTCATCGCTCAGGGCTATGACGAGGCTCTTGCTGAGGATACCGCAAAGGCGATGGCTGATGGTGACTCTGCCAAGGTGTTTGCCAACCAGCAGAAGTTCCTTGACGAGTATGCAAAACAGGTCAAGGCTGACGCTCTGAAAAAGACCCCTAAGCCTACTCCCGGTGCCGGTGGCGGTACTGGCGAGATGGATTACGCCAAGAAAATCGAGGAAGCACGGACAAACGGTGATTTTGCCGCCGTTGCTTACTACACCCGCCTGCAAGCCGAAGCGGAAGCGCAGGCGAAAAAAGAGTAAAGGAGAGTTTTTACTATGGCAGATCAGTTTGCTATGAGTTTCGGGGTACTCAATTACTCCGGTATGCTCTTTAACAAGGGCAACACCCGCACCCCTCTGAGTTCTATCATCGGCGGTCGTGCCAAGACCACGAACCATGTTGAGTTCGTGACCGGTCAGGAGTTCACCTCTGGCGGCGGCGCTCAGCCTGCTATCAGCGAGAGTGCTTCTCTGACCGCCCCTGATGCTACCGTTGTAACCCGTGCGCAGAAGACCAATGTGACTCAGATCTTTCAGGAGTCTGTGGGCATTTCCTACGGGAAGATGTCTAACATGGGTACTCTGAGCGGTATCAATGTGGCGGGTCAGCAGGCCAACCCCATGAACGAGCTGGACTTTCAGGTTGCCGCCAAGATGATGAAGGTCAATGCCGACATTGAGTACACCTTCATTAACGGCGTTTACAGCAAGGCTACTGATGACACCAAGGTCAACAAGACCCGTGGCATGATTCCCGCAATCACCACCAACACTACGGCGATGGCAAAGAAGCCCCTCGGTCTGTGGGATATTGCCGACATGGTGAAGAAGATTTACGGCGCAAACGCTCCCACCGATGGCCTGTGCCTGTGGTGTGACGCTGTGACCCTGTTCCAGATCAACGCTGACGCTGTTCAGAACGGTCTGACTGTGGTTCCCGCTGCCCGTAACATCAACGGTATCTCCCTGTCCAGTGTGGTCACGCCCATCGGCGTTGTCTACCTGTACCTTGGCGAGTACCTGCCTGCCGGTACTGCCCTGCTGCTGAACCTGAGCGTTCTGGCTCCCGTTTATCAGCCTGTCCCCGGCAAGGGCAACTTCTTCCTTGAGCCGCTGGCGAAGACCGGCGCTGGTGAGAAGTATCAGCTCTTTGGTCAGATCGGCCTTGACCACGGCCCTGAGTGGTTCCACGGTAAGTTTACCGGTATCTCTACCGAGTTTACCGCTCCCACTTACAGCCGCAGCGTCTTCATCGCCAATGACGCAAACAACCCGGTGAACACTAAGGCCGTTGCTGGTGCCTAAGAACGGCGCAGGGGCAAAACAAACATTTTAGAAAGGAAAGGTGGAAAGCATGACGGACGCTGAGAAGTTGAAAATGGTGAAAGCCATGACCGGCGAGACAGACGAGGACACGCTTTCCACCTACCTTTCTATCGCCGGAAATAAGTTGTGCCGCAGAGCATACCCCTTTGACCCCACCGTGACCACTGTTCCTGACCAGTACGCTCACATTCAGGTGGAGATCGCCGTGTATCTGCTGAACAAGCGGGGGGCCGAAGGGCAGACCGCTCACAGTGAGAACGGTATCTCCCGCTCCTATGAAGACGGCGATGTGCCGCCTACGCTGCTGAGGGACATTGTTCCCTTTGCCGCTGTGATGGGAGGTTGAGCGCATGAGGACGCTGAACCGCAACAAATCGCCCTTCTGGTATCTGCTGTATGACCGCAAGGTTCCCGTCAAAGACGAGTACGGCAACGAAACCGGCGAGGAACTGGTGGTTTACAAGCCTGCCGTGGCGATGAACGCCAATATCTCGGCGGCGACCGGCTCCGCTCAGGTGGAGCAGTTCGGTAATTTCGCAGGGTACGACAAGGTGATCGTCACCGATGACCTGAGCTGCCCCATTGACGAGCATACCGTGCTGTTCATTGACAAAGAACCGCAGTATGACGAGGACGGGAAGCCGCTCTACGATTACATGGTCAAACGGGCCGCCAAGTCCCTCAACTCCATTTCCTATGCGGTCAGTAAGGTGACGGTATCGTGAGTCAGACGATCAATATTCCGCTCTCTGGGAGAGGGATTGAGCGGCTGATACGGGAAGCCGAGAACCGGAAGAACCGGCTTCAAGAGCGGACTGCGGTCTTTCTTGACCGGGTGGCGCAGGAGGGCATGGAGAGAGCTTCTGTCAAGTTCTCGCAGGCCGTTTATGACGGCACGAACGATGTTTCCGTGACGGTGGAACCCCGTGGGAACAATGTTCGAGCGGTGGTGGCGACAGGCGGGGCTACCCTGTTCATTGAGTTCGGCACAGGCGTGACCTACCCGGACGATCACCCGGAAGCGGAAGAACTCGGTATGAAGCGTGGCGAATACGGTCAGGGTCACGGCAAGCAGCACTCCTGGGGTTATTACGGCGACCCCGGCACGAACGGAGTGCTGAAAGAAAAGAAGAACGGCGGGTTCGTGGTCATCACTCACGGCAATCCCGCCAATATGCCGATGTATGAAACGGTAAAGGAGCTGCAAGACCGGCTCACGGAGATTGCGAAGGAGGTGTTTTCATGATTGATGTGGAGAGTCAAATCTACACGCCGATTGCGGAAGCCCTGAGAGCGCAGTTTCCCGGTATCTTGGTCAGCGGTGAGTATGTTAATGCCCCTACCCGTTTTCCCTATGTGAGCTTGGTGGAGCAGGATAACTACACCACGGAAGCCCACATGGACAGCGGCGATACGGAGAGGTTCGCTACGCTGATGTACGAGGTGAATGTCTATTCCGATAAGGCAGGCGGTAAGAAATCCGTTTGCCGAAAGATCATGAGGTTTGTGGACGATCTCATGTACGCCAAGAATTTCCGGCGTACTTCTCTGTCCCCGGTTCCCAATTTGGAGAACGCAACAATCTACCGTCTGGTCGCCCGATACAAGGCTGAAACGGACGGAACCACTCTTTATAGGAGGTAAATGAAATGGCTATTTCCACCTACAAGGTTTTTCTGATGAAGAAAGCCGACACTGGTGAACAGTGGAGCAAGCTGATCGACATTAAGGAGTTTCCTGACCTCGGCGGCGAACCCGAAATGCTGGAAACCACCACCCTGAGCGACAATATGCAGACCTACATTGCCGGTATCCAGTCCCTCGATGGCCTGTCCTTCACCGCCAACTACACGCTGGCTGATTTCCAGACCCTCAAGGCTTTGGAAGGCAAGAAGGCCAGCTATGCGGTCTGGTTTGGCGGCACCGAGAGCGATGGCACTGTTACTCCCGATGGCTCTAACGGCAAGTTCAGCTTTGACGGTGAGCTGTCCGTGTATCCCGTTGGCGGTGGCGTAAACGAAGTGGTGAACATGAACATCACCATCGCTCCTTCCACTCCCATCACTTTCTCCGCAACCTAAGACACCAACAATCGCCGTATTGATAAGGAGGATTTATCATGGCAAAGCAGTTGACAATCAATGACCCTACTACCGGCGTGACCTACACGCTGGAATACACCCGCAAGACCGTTGAAGCGATGGAGAAGAACGGCTTTGTTGCTGCCGATGTGGAGCGCAAGCCTATGACCCTGCTTCCGGCTCTGTTTGCCGGTGCGTTCCTCGCCCATCATCGGTTCGTGAAGCGTGATGTGATCGACAGCATTTACGCTCGTATGAACCACAAGGACGAGCTGATTGCCGCTCTGGTAGAGATGTATAACGACCCCCTGCTGAGTCTGCTGGACGAGCCTGAGCAGGAGGGCAACGAGGGAAACCTGAGCTGGAAGACCGGCTGGTAAGCGACCGATCTTCCAGAAGTGAGGGGGGCGGCGGCGACCATCGCCCCGCTCCCCTTCTCGCTTACACACCAAAGTTTTATGAGGTTTTCCCGTACTATCTTTCCATCGGCATGACCTATGAGCAGTTTTGGGAACAGGACTGCGAATTGGTGAAGTATTACCGAAAGGCGGCGCAGATCAAGCAAGACCTGAGAAATCAAGACGCTTGGCTCCAAGGAGCTTATTTTTACGAAGCTCTTATTGATGCCGCCCCGGTTCTTCGTGCTTTCGCCAAGAAGGGAACCAAGCCCACGCCGTATCGGGAAAGCCCCTATGAGCTGTTCAGTCGGCAGGACAAGAAACAGCAGAAGCAGCTTCAAGAAAAACACGATGACCAAGCCAAGGCATACATGGAAGCCTTTATGGTATCGGTCAATAAGAAATTTCAAGAGAAAGGTGGTGGCGTAAGTGGCTGACAATGTGGAAATTCAGGGGTTGGAGTTTCAGATCGTCAATGACAGTACGCAGGCGGTCGCAGGACTTCAAAACCTGATTAACACACTCAATCGTTTGAAAACCGCTACCAACGGCGGCGCAACGGGTCTGAGCAAGACCGCTCAGGGTATTCGGGAGCTTTCCAATTCTCTGAAAGGCTTGAACAGCGGTGACGCTTCGCAGAAGATCACCCGGCTTACCAATGCGCTGACCGCTCTGAGTCAGGTTGGAAATGTGAAGATTTCTTCCTCCATCGCCAACCAGCTCACGGCAATCAACACCGCTCTCGCTGGTCTGAAATGGACGGACGGCGACAAGCTGACTTCCCTTGCCAACGGTTTACGCCCTCTCTCCGAGTTGAGTAAGGCTAATATGACCACCTTTATCAATCAGCTCTCCAAGCTGCCGAAGGTGATCGAGGATTTGGAAGCGGCGGACATTGACAAGTTCACACAGCAGATGACCGCTCTTGCCGCCGCCATGAAGCCTTTTGCCGATGAAATGCAGAAGGTGTCCAACGGCTTCTCGGCGTTTCCGTCCAAAATCCAAAAGCTGATTACCAGCACGGAGAAATACAACGCTTCTGCCCGTAAAGCAACCTCCACTACCGGGAAGTTCACAAGCGGATTGAAAGCGTTGAATGTCGCCGCTGTTGCAATCACTTTCCGCAAAATCGGTCATTTCATCGCACAGGCGGTCACGGAGTCCAATAAGTACCAAGAAGACCTGAACCTGTTCACGGTTGCCTTGGGGCAGTACGCCGCCGAAGCTCAGAACTACGCCGAAAAGGTATCCGATGTTATGGGTATTGACCCCGCACAGTGGCTCCGCAATCAGGGTGTTTTCAACACGCTGCTGACCGGCTTCGGTGACACAGCAGAACGAGCGCAGCTCATGAGCCAAAACCTGACACAGCTTGGCTACGATATTTCGTCTTTCTTCAATATTTCCATTGAAGACGCTATGCAGAAGTTACAGTCCGGTATTTCCGGCGAGTTGGAACCTTTGCGGCGGCTGGGCTACGATCTGTCGCAGGCACGATTGGAACAGACCGCTTTGAACCTTGGCGTTAAGGAGAGCGTATCCGCCATGACACAGGCGGAAAAGGCGGAACTTCGGTATTACGCCATTATGACTCAGGTAACGACCGCTCAGGGCGATATGGCGAGAACGCTGGAAGCTCCCGCAAACCAGCTTCGTATCTTGCAGGCACAGCTTACACAGGCCGCACGAGCGATCGGTAACATCTTCATTCCCGCACTGAACGCAATTCTTCCCTATGCAATCGCCGTTGTTCAGGTCATTCGAGAGATCGCCAACGCCCTTGCCAACCTTGCGGGGTTCAAGCTAACCGATGTGGACTATTCGGGAGTGAATGGCGCTGCTGTCGGAGCGGGGTCTTTGGCTGATAATCTCGATGACGCTGCCGGTGCTGCCAAGAAGCTGAAACAGTACACCGCAGGCTTTGACGAGCTGAATGTCTTTGCTCCTAACACGGGAAGCGGTTCCGGGGCGGGTGCTGGCGGCGCAGGCGGATTTGATTTCGATTTGCCTACCTACGATTTCCTTGGTGACGCTGTGCAGACCCGTATCGGTGAAATCAAGAAAATGATCGAAGACACTCTCGCAGAGATCACTACGATTGTTTCCGGCTTTATGCTGGCGGTAGGTGCAATTCTGGTCGTAACCGGTGTGAATATTCCGCTGGGTGTCGGCCTGATGGCGGCGGGTGCGGTCGGCCTTGCGGCTACCGTTGGGCTGAATTGGGCTGCTATGAGTAGCGAATTGGCAAGTACGCTGGCTCTTATTACAGGTGTTGTCGGCGGCTTCCTGCTGGCTCTTGGCGCAATTATGGCGTTCTCCGGGGCGAACCTTCCTCTTGGTATCGCTTTGATGGCCTTGGGCGGGGCAAGCCTTGTAACTGCCGCTGTTATCAACTGGCATAATAGCGACCGGCACCTCACTGACGCTTTGACCACCTTAACGGGAGTTCTGGCGGGTGCTTCTCTGGCGGTAGGCGCTATGTTGGCCTTTACCGGGGTCGCAACCGGGCTGGGTATTGCGCTGATGGCTATTGGTGCTGTCACGCTTGTATCTGCCGCAGCTCTGAACTGGAACAGTATCCCGGACGCTCTGGCTTCTCCCTTGTCCAGAGTAGGATTGCTGGTCAGCGGAGCAACCTTGGCGCTCGGCGCTATCCTCGCTTTCTCCGGGTGTATGCCCCTCGGTATTGCGCTGATGGCTATTGGCGCTACTTCTCTGGTTTCCGTAATGGCTCTCAACTGGAATGGCCTGAGCGATGAAATCCAGAATGTGATTGCCATTATTACCACGGTTGTATCTGTGGCGTTCCTCGCTATTGGTGCGGCACTGGCGTTCTCCGGGGCGAATATCCCGTTGGGTCTGGCTCTGCTGGCGGCGGGTGCGGTCACAATGGGTACGGCTATCATGCCGAACTGGAATGACCTCTCCGACAATGTTCAGCAGAAGATCAGCATGATTACCACCGTTGTCGGCGGCGCTCTCTTGGCGGTCGGCGCTATCCTTGCTCTGAGCGGAGTCGCCCTTCCTCTCGGTCTTGGCCTGATGGCGGCTGGCGCATTGAGCCTTGGCGCTGTTGCTACCCTGAATTGGGATTTTGTTGTTAATTCCATTAAGAAAGTCGTATCGGTCATCACGGGTATTCTCAGCGGCGCATTGATCGTTCTCGGTGTCCTGCTGTGTCTGAGCGGTGCGGGTGTTGGTCTTGGCCTTGCGGTACTGGCGGCGGGTCTGTCCCTGTCGTATGCGGCATGGACGCTGGACGATAACCCCATTACTCGCTTTGTGCGACAGATGGCAAACTCCATCATTGGACTTGTGAACGGTGTCATTGACGCAATCAATGATATGTTCCACATCCAGTTCAACGGTCTGTCCGTTATGGGTATCACGCTTATTCCTGCGTTTGATATTCGATTGGTGGATATTCCGCACATTCCGTTCTTTGAAGACGGCGGTTTCCCGAATGAAGGGCAGCTCTTTATCGCCCGTGAAGCGGGTGCGGAAATGGTCGGTGCGATGGGTCGCAGAACGGCAGTTGCCAACAATGACCAGATCGTTGAGGGTATCTCCGCAGGCGTGTCCATCGCCAACGATGGCGTGATCGCCGCTATCTACGCTCTGCTGAATGTCGTTGAGGAAAAGGATATGTCCGTTGTCATTGGTGACAATGAAATCGGTCATTCCTACGACCGCTACAAGGAGAAGCGAGGTCGGCAAGTATCTACTGGCGTGTTCGCCAATGCCTACTAAGGAGGGCTGAGGAAATGCAAAGTTTCATTACAATCAATGGCACAAAGTTTCCTCAGCCCCGCAGGGGCTTAGAGCTGCTGTCTGCCACTATCGTAGACTCTGCCAGAAATGCCAACGGCGTTGTGGTAGGTCAGAAGGTCGGCAGAGATCAACAGAAGCTCAACAACCTCTTTTGGGGCTACTTGACAGCGGAACAGTGGTCTGCCATGTTGCAGATTTTTGACAAGAACTTCTTTGTGACAGTCACTTATCCCGACATGGTGAACAACCGCTGGACAACCAGAAAGATGTACCCCGGCGACCGCACGGCGACCCCGTACCATCTTGACCCGAACACGGGGCTTCCTGCGGACTACATCAACTGCAAAGTCAACATCATTGACTGCGGCGAACCGTTCTAAGGAGGTGTAGCCGTGAAACAGGTAAGCAACGCTTACAAGCTGTCGATGAAGTCTTTGCTCCGTGAGCAGTCCTTTGTGGAGATCACCTTCTCTCAGGTGGACACGGCAGCGGCAACAGACGGTAATTGGGTCAGCAACGGGGCGCAGAGCTATTCTGAGTTCGACACGCTGGACTACGGATATGATTATCAGGAGTCCTATGCGGCGTTGGAGCTGAACCGATGGGCGCTGGACGGAAATACGGTTATCGTTCCTTCTTCCGGGACGATGTATGACGGCTTTGTTTCGAGCCACATGAGTAATGCTGATGGCAAGTTCACCACCCCTGCGGTGCTGACTCGTGCTTTCAGCAATCCTCATACCTTCCCCGGTATCACTCTGACTTTTGACACTCGCTATCAGGAATGGCCTGACACCGTGACGGTTGATTTCTACCTGAATGGGACGGTGCTGGAAAGTCTGACCCTTCCCGTAGAGGGAACAGAGTTGGTCATCAACACGAAGGTCACTTCTTGTGACAAGATCGTGTTGACGATGGGGAACACCCTCCCGTACCGCCGACCTCGGTTGCAACAGGTTCTCTACGGTGTGCAGAAGAAATTTGGAAATGATGACATTATTTCCATCAAGGAGTCTCACGATGTAGACCCGCTCACCCGCAGACTGCCGCAGGAAACCATGCAGTTCGTTCTTTTGGACTACGAACACAATTATGACCCGGATAACCCGAAAGGCATTTATGCCTATCTGGATAAGAAGTCACCGATTTCTCTCCGATACGGTTATATGCTTCCCACGGGCAAAGTCGAGTGGCTGAAAGCGGACAAGTATGTGCTGAACAGTAAACCGAAAGCCGCCAAAAATCAGGCCACCTTCACAGGGACAGGTCTGGTTGGAAGTCTGACCGGAACCTTCTACAAGAGTAAGCTCGGTTCCAAAAACTTCTACGACATGGCTGAGGAAGTACTTTTGGACGCAGACCTGACGCTGACAGCGCAAGGTACGCACCCGTGGGTGATTGACCCAACCTTGAAGCAGATGTTCACTACGGCGGCGCTCCCCATTGACTCGCACATGAACTGTCTGCAACTGATCGCTCATGCCTGCCGCTGCCGCCTGTTTACAGACGATGACAATATCATTCACATCAAGCCTTTTGGCGTGACTGTGGTTGGTATTTACAGCGGCGTATGGGCGGATAACGGTCACTTGTGGTACAGCGAATGGGACACTGTTGACCGTGGTAACAAGGTCGGTAACACCTATGCGGCGTTGGAATTGAACCGCTGGACGCTGGATGGTGGAGATCAGGTCATTGTCGAAGACACCGACCCCTCCGGTCGAGGGTTTATCAGTGAAGCGATGACTGCGGCAGATGGTACTTATACCACGAAGCCGACCTTCACCAAAACCTTTGATGTTTCTCACGATCTACCCGTGCTGGCTCTCCGTTTCGATACTCCCTTGGGTGAGTATCCTACATCTATTCAGGTGAAATATTACGCCGGGACGAAGCTGCTGGACACGCAGACTGTGAAGGGTATTACTTCTGCGGAGGTGTTTGTCAACAGCGAAGCGGCGATTGACTGCACCAAAATTGAGGTGACGATGGACGGTGGCCTGCCATACCGCCGTATGCGGGTGAGCAAGCTCTACTACCGTGAAACGGACTTCACGCTGGACTTTGACTCGATTGACAAGGACTCCCAATCCATCGCAAAGATCGACCAGCTCAAAGCGGTGTCTGTCGCCAAGTATGCGTACACGGCGGCAAATGACACCACCAAACTTTTCGAGGGAACGACCACCGAAACTCAGCTTCATGTCGAGTTCTCTGGTCTTGCACAAGATGTTTCTATCTCTGTTTCTGGCGGCTCGTTGGTATCCTCCAACATTTACGCCAGAGCTGCGGATTTGGTGTTATCCTCCGGCACTAAAACCGTAGTCATTACCGGCAAAACTCTGTCTGAGAACTCGGTGGTCGTTTCCTATCCCGTAGCTCTCGATGGAGAAATCGACAAGGAGGAAAACCCCCTTATCACCAACGATACGATGTGCGCCGCTCTTGCCGATCAGGTGAAAAAGTATCTGCAAATGAGAAACACCTATCAGACAAAATACCGTGGCAATCCTGAGTTGGAAGTGGGCGATGTGATTGGCTTGCAGACGCTCTACACCGATGAAATGGACGCATTGATCTTGGTGGACGAGATCACATTTAACGGCTCTCTGAGCGGAAAGTTGAAGGTGAAAGGTCTGATATGAGTATTATTGATAATCTCGTCTACGACCGCACACAGGCCGATGTAGACAGGGTTTTTACCCTGAAAAACAAAATCCTCACGGAAGGGCTTTCGAGCCTTTCCGCTGAGGAAAAGACCGAGTACATGGCTGGTATGAAGGGTGCTTACAATTACGGGGACATGAACCGTGTGGGGCAGGCGGTAGCCTATATCGCCAACCGTATGACTTCTCTCCCCGGACAGTTGGCGGCATACCGAGCGGAGAAAGGAGTCGCTGATGACCCGATCTACCAAGTTCCGTATGACCCTTCCTCGGTGGTGGTTGCGGCAAAGACGAATTGGGCGATGGGTGATACGCCCACCCAATCTCTCGTGAAAGCCTACTTAAACAACCTGACGGTTCTCCGAAAGCAGCTCACGCTTCCACCGGACGCACCGCTGGTTCCGAGCAGTCTGGACAATCTCACTTTTTCCACGGCAAACAACATTGAATATCTCCTGTATGTCATCGACACAACGCTGACCGAGGTAGAAACCGAGCTGTATTCCAAGATCGACCGCACGGTGGACGCTTTCGCCTATGTTGGTCTGTATAACTGCGGAGAGTAAGGAGGAAATTTCATGAAAGATACTGTCATCAAGGGCAACGGTAAGTCCCGTTCTATCAAGGCTCCTACCGATATGCCTGCAACCTTCGAGGAATGGCGCACACAGCTTCTCGCTGGAACCGCCACCCTCGACATTGGTCTGAACGCCGCAGGCTGTGATGTGGTCGGCACAGCCATGAGCAAGGCAAATCTGCTGTCCGACACCACCAAGTCGGCACTGGAACTGAGCGGCAGCGACCCCACGGTGAATGACGCTCTGTATGCTCTGAGCCAGAAGGGTTCTCCCGCCGAGGTGCGTGTCATCGCTGATACAGGCTCGACCGTCACCATGAGTAGGGGTGGCAAAACTCTGACAGGCAAGGTTGCTTCGACCGGCTATGCCACTCTGTACCCGACCGAGCTGGGTGACTGGACTATCGTGTTTACTTACAACGGTTCTCAGAAAACCAAGGTTTACACGCTGGAAGTCATCGGTATCGTGTATGTCTATCCCTTTGTAGTTGGCGCTACGCTGGAAGCTACCTCTTGGGATAACATCGCCGCCGTTTCCAAGTTTGGTCAGGCTCCGAACTACTGGAAGGTCGGTGACAAAAAGAACATCACCGTCAACGGTGTGACCTATGCGGCGCAGATCATCGGCTTTGACCATGACACTCTAACCACCGCAGACGGTAGCCGCACCAAGGCTGGTATCACCTTCCAGTTGGTTGACTGCCTGAAAACCACCTACTCTATGAACGGCTCCAATACCAATGTGAACGGCTGGCGTGGTTCCACTATGCGTACCTCCACAATGGCAACGCTGCTGAACCAGCTTTCCTCTGACCTGAAAAGCGTGTTGAAGTTCGTCAACAAAGTAACCAGCAAGGGCAACAATCAGTCTGGTTTGGAAACCACTTCTGACAAGCTGTTCCTTCTGTCCGAGATCGAAGTCTTTGGCGCTACTCAGTATTCTTACGCTGGTGAGGGTAAGCAATACGAGTATTATACCGCAGGCAACAGCACCATTAAGAAGGTCAATGGTTCTGCGAACTCCTGGTGGGAGCGTTCTCCTTGTTCCGGCAACACCACCTTTTTCTGTTGTGTGAGCAGCAACGGCAACGCCAGCCATAACACCGCCAGCTCCTCCTTTGGCGTGTCCTTCGGCTTCTGCGTTTAATCCCCGATTTCATCAACACCAATCCCGCCCCGTTAGGGGCGGTGTAAGAAAGGAATATTGGCGTGTCAGTCATCAAAGCTATGCGTGGCGAAAGCTCCATGCAGTTCATCGAAATCGCCAGACGGTTAGAGCTTCACGCTTTCTCCGTCTGCACCAAGGCTCCTAAAAGATACGCACCGTTGCTGACAAATCGTATCTTCGAGCTGGCTTCCACGGTTCACGAGGAAGTCCGAGCAGCGAACAACATCTATCCGCACAATCAGCATGAAGCGCAAATGCGGCGAGATCACCTGATTAACGCCAACATCGCCCTTCAAAATCTCAGCCCGAAGCTGACTTTGCTCTATGACGCTATTCTCCAAAACCCTGAAAAATGTCCGTGGATTGACCACGCCATGAAGGAATTTGGAGAGTATATCACGGACGAAGCACAGCTTATCTCCAAGGTTCGGAAAGCTGACCACGAGAGGTATAAAGACCTCCCTGCGTGAGTTTTTCATTGGGTCAAGCCCTGTAATTGTTACCGTTTCTGCGAACAACTGGTGGGAGCGTTCTCCTAATTCCGGCAACACCAACAATTTCTGTAATGTGAACAACAACGGCAACGCCAACAATAACAACGCCAGCAACTCCAATGGCGTGTCCTTCGGACTCTGCAACTTCGCATAGGTCAGTCGTAGTAACCCCTTTGGGCGAAATCAGTACCTTTTGCAGAGGGAGGGCTTGTTCCCGGCTACCAAGCCAAAACACCCCGTCCGATGTAGTCAGCCGGACGCTTCTTGCATGGTGAGCGATTGTACGGTAGCTCATTTCATGGCTGGTACTACAAGCAGTTAGAACCCGTACCCGACAATAAGATTGTACGGAGGGGAACCTTCTATGACAAGTGAAGAACGGAGAGAAGCCCGTTATCAACGCAGAAAAGCCAAGCGGGACGAAGCTCGTCTGCGGCGAAGCAAAGAATGTGGTGATTTCGATGAAGTCTTTTCGTTCAGACACCTTTACCTTTCCGGGAAGAAATGCTGTAAGGGTGTCTACTGGAAAAACTCAACTCAGCGGTATATCGGTAATATCATTCCGATTATCGCAAAGACCCATCGTGAACTTCAAAACGGAACCTTCAAGCACCGTGGTTTTCACGCTTTCACCATCATGGAGCGAGGGAAGAAACGGTATATCCGATCAGTCCATATCACGGAACGAGCGGTTCAAAAGTGTCTGTGTGACTACTGCTTAGTTCCCATCTATTCGGCCTGTTTCATCTATGACAACTCAGCCAGTTTGAAGCACCGAGGTATGGATTTCGCCCTGCGTCGTATGACCTGTTACCTCCAACGGCATTACAGGAAGTACGGTCTGGAAGGAGGGGTTCTGCTTTACGATTTTCACAGCTTCTTTGACTCAGCTCCACACGAGCCGCTGTTCCGTGAAGCCGACCGCAGGCTTCATGACCCGAAAATCAGGGAGCTTGCGAACAGTTTTATTACGGACTTCGGCTCTGTGGGCTTGGGTCTTGGCAGTCAGGTGTCTCAGACAAACGCCCTCATGCTTCCCAATATGATCGACCACTACTTCAAAGAGGTCTGCCGCATCAAAGCCTATGAGCGATACATGGACGATGGTGTGGCAATCAGCCCTGACATTGATGACCTGTATCTCTGTATGGACGGGTTAAAGATCATCTGCGAGAAGTGCGGTCTGGAACTGAATTTGAAGAAGACAAGGGTCGTTCTTCTCAGAGATTATTACCGCTGGTTGAAAACGAGGTTCATCATCACACCGACCGGAAAGGTTGTTCGGAAGATGAACAGGGACTCAACAAAAATCGTTCGACACAAGCTCCGAGCTTTCCGAGGAAAGTTCGACCGGGGCGAAATGACCTTGGCTGATATTCGGTGTTCCGTGGACTCCTACAACGGTCACATGAAGCGAGGTCACAGCTTCAAGGTGCGGCAACGCACCAATCAATACTTCAAATCATTGTACGGGTTCTACCCGAACAAGAAAGGTTGGGAAACTCATGTTCAAGATCATCAAGGAAAATAAGGTTCTCGGTATTGTTAGTAACCCGACATGGGTTCGTATGCAGGACAATGGCTGCTATGGGCTGACTATCGAGGACAACGCTCAGGGTATCGCTCTGAATGGCACGGTGTATCACGTCAACGGCAAGCCTGATCTGAACGGTGCAGAAACCGTTTCGATTGAAGAAGTGGACGATGGCATTTATGCCAACAGTCTGACGGCTCTGCTGTCTGACCCGAATGACCTCCGCAATTCTGAGCAGTTCCGCAAGGCGGTTCAGATGTTTGCTGGAAGTCTGGACGAAGACTCCGCTATGGTGGTAGCCACTATCTACGACCCCTATCAGGTAGACCATGCCTACGCCGTTGGTGACTATTTTACTTACGGTGTGAACAATGTGGGCGACCCGCAGCTTTACAAAGTGGTGCAGGCTCACACCTCTCAGGCGGATTGGAAACCTGACCAGCTTTCCGCATTGTATACGCCGATTGGCCTGACACCCGCCGGTTATCCTGTTTGGACTCAGCCGACCGGTGCCCATGATGCTTACAATAAAGGTGACATTGTAAGCTACAACGAGAAATTGTACCGCAGTCTGATCGATGGGAACACTTGGTCGCCCGACGCTTACCCCGCTGGCTGGGAAGAATACACCGCCGATTAAAGGAGGACAGGACATGAGTGAAGCTGTTATTGTTGCCCTGATTACAGGTGGGTTGAGCCTGATCGGTATTATTTATTCGTCCAATAAGACCGGTCAGGCCATGGACTCTAAACTGGATAAACAGCAGGCCGTTATCGAAACCAAAATGGACGAACTGACCCGTGAGGTTCGGGAACACAACAATTTTGCGAAGCGTGTGCCTGTGGTTGAGGAACAGATCAAGGTCATCAACCACCGTATCGAGGACTTGGAGGGCTTTCACAAGCCTGCATGACCCGAAAGTAAGGTGAAAAAGGTGAGTAATCGGGTCAAAATCCCTATAACTTTCTCTTAGTATGCGTGTATAAGAAGGAGTTTATAGGAAAAACGCCAGATTACTCACCTAACTCACCTAAATTAAAAATTGGAGGTAAAAATTATGCTCGAAACCATTTTGCACAACCTGACGAACATTGGCTGGGCTATGCTGATTTTTCTGTGTGCCTACCTCTCCAATGTATCCTTTTCTCTGTATTACAACATCAAAATCCTGCTGGAACCGTTCAGCAAGGAAAAGCTGATAAACTCAGGCTTGAAGATCGCCGCTTTTGTCTGCGGCTTGACCCTGCTGTGTGTGGCTATTACCACGCTGCCGCTGTTTGCGGATATGGTCGGGTGGGAAATTCCGGCTGAGTATGTGGATATTTTCAGCAATTTGGTGATTATTGGTGCGGTACTCATGGTGTCCTGCAAGTACATCACAGAAGCATTTACGAAATTCAAGGCCATTTTGGACGCTACCAAGGAGGATAAGAGCTATGATGAAGTCAAGTGAACTGGTCGCCAAGGTCGTTGATATTGCCAAGCACTATAAGACCCTGTATGTCATGGGGTGCTTCGGTGCGCCGCTGACCGACACCAATAAGTCTCGGTATATCAAGAACCACCCCTATAATATGGCGGCAGCTCGTACCTCTATGATTATGGCGGCGACCCCTGACACCTTTGGCTTTGACTGCGTGAACCTTATCAAAGCCGTTCTGTGGGGCTGGACAGGGGATAAAACCAAGTCTTACGGTGGTGCAAAGTATGCCACCAACGGCGTACCTGACGAGGGTGCTGACACCATGATTAAGAGATGCAAGGACGCTACTGCTTCCGGGTGGGACAAGGTTGACCCCGGCGAGGTGGTGTGGACTACGGGTCACATCGGCGTGTATATCGGAAACGGTCTGGCGGTTGAGTGTTCTCCCCGTTGGGCGAACAATGTGCAGATCACCGCTGTTGGTAACATCGGAAAGAAGAACGGGTACAATACCCGTATGTGGAAGAAGCACGGACATCTCCCCTATGTGACCTATGACAAAACTGTGACCCCCGCACAGCCCGAAACGGTCAAGCCTGTTCCTATCACCGAGGTCAAGGCGAAGGGTGTCGCACGGTCTTTCAATAAGGCTGTGGCAGGCACTTACACCGTGACCGCTGGTGCTGGACTGAATGTCCGTGACGCTGCCGGGACGGACAGCAGAGTGCTGGTGACAATCCCCAAGGGAACCACCGTCAAGAACTACGGATATTACACCGTTGTAAACGGCGTTAAATGGCTCTATGTGGCTTTCTCGCACAAGAGGGTAAATTATACTGGCTTCGTGCATGAACGCTTTCTGAGCCGCTGAGAGGGCTTCCTATGGGTGGTAAACGAGTGCAACCTAAGTCGAAGAAGAAAAGAATGAGAAAGCGCACGAAGTTCACAATCTTGTCCATCTTCAATCTGACTTGGTACGCCGTTGTGGTTCTAATTTTGAACGCTTGCGGTCACACAGTTGACACAGAATTGACGGTCGGCTGGTTTGCGGCTTGGACTGCCGAACTTGCCATTCTGTACGGCATTAAGGTCAAGTCGAAAGAAACCTCAGACGAGGACGCTCAGGGGTGAGAAAATGCAAGTGCTGAAAGAAATCACGCTCGACAAGATTATCAATCTCTATGAGGGTCAAGTCGTTCACGACAAAAAGCAGCTCATTGAATGGGACGATCATCGCCGTACTCCACTCTATGAGCTGAAAGAACGAACACTGGCTCAGGACAAGATGATCTTGGGTGCGCTGAAATGCGCCAGAGCGAACGGGTATTCTGGCGAAGAATAAAAGAAGACACTCCCTACCGATTAAGGTAAGGAGTGTCTTTTGGTTTGAACGAATACCGTTCCCCATACTATGTAGGGTTCGGATATGCGCTCAATGGTACGCCGTGAGGGATTCGAACCCCCGGCCTTCTGGTCCGTAGGTTGTCTCAAGGGCAAATCGGAGTCATTTCGGCTCCGATTTGTGCTTTTTACCACCGTTCGTTCGGCGGATTTTCCGTTGTTTCCGCACAGTCCTGCCCGCTCCAATCCTGTTCTGGGTCAAAAGTGGGTCAGCCTCACAATTTTCAACATTGTACAGAAATATTTTCAAGTTTGGCAACGGCTTTAATCTTAGTATATCCTAAAGAAAAAAGTTTTATCATTCCTTGTAAAAATAAAGGGTGTATGTTATTTTTAAAAGTAGTATATCTAGATTTGTGAAATACTAACAAACCAAGAGGTCGAGACAAAAGGAACGACCTGCTGGTACATCGAAAGGTAAGGTAACAAAATGAAAAAAACGTGAGTTTTCTATGTATACTTTGCATAATGATTTCTCTTGCTGCCTCCTCTTGTTGTGCCATAAATGGCGATGAGACTGAACCTGTACTCTCACTCAATGGCGACGGATTGCTTTTTATTGTTCCCACGATATCCGAAAAAGAACAACTATCTTCTGCTTCGGCAGATATTTATACAGTTGCTGAAGCCTCCGCAAATAACTTACTTGATTATTGCGCAATAGCGCTACCGATAGATTACGTCGATAGTTTTAACTTGTCCACCCTATATAATGACAATGTGCTTATTTATCTCTACGGCAACCAAGTTTCTGTTGACGCATACACAAATTCTGTAGGTACAGATTCTTTTGGATCAATGGCTGAAGATATTAATGGAACTCCCTCAAAAGTGTTAGTTGCACAGGAGCAAGTTTTTCAGATAATCGGTTCTGTCCTCGGAAGCGATAGGTTTGCAGCGTTTATTGATCCTGCTCCTAATGGAGAAATCTCAAACACCCATTTTTATAATATTATTCTTTCGGATTATTTTAACTTTCTTACTGCCCCCTATACGATTGCCAAATCCGACCTCAATGTCTCTGTGTCCGCTTCTGGGAGATTAGAAGCGATGAATTGTGGATGGATATTGGAACGCAATATGGACGAAATTGACCCAAATGCGGATTATTTTGGAATTAAATCAAAAATTAATCCTACTGTTTTGGATGGAGGACAAGTCGCAAGATTTACAGAAGTGTATACAAAAATTCAGTTAGACGATAAATCAAAACAACATATTTATCTCTCGAGCCCTTCTAGCAAAACCTATGAGACAAGCTATTCACTTTCAATCGGCGGCGGCGAGTCTATGTCGTGGGGGCTTTCCATTTCTGGCTCCTTTAGTGGAAAGGCAACCATTAATAGGGCTGCAAATCATTCTGCTGGAAATGTAATGTGGACCTTTACTTCTTCAAATCTTAGTGAAGGTGAATATGAAACTGGATTAACATTTTCTAGAGATGTTACATCAGGGCTACAAACTGTAAAAGCCGACGTTACTTTTGGTGGTAAAACGACTGGTTGTTCATCTGGTACAACATTAGGCCCAAAGGAAGTACGCATTGTTTACCGATACAGCACACTTGAATGTGGTCCCACTACCATGTCTGTGCGCAGGATGTACAAACCGTAATTTCGACAGAAACGAAAAAAGATCACGCAGCCCAGCGGGGCCGCGACGCCTCGGAACAGCGACGCGCATAAGCGCATCGCTGTTCCGAAGGCTCTCTGCGTTCTTCAGGAGCGTCTCCGACCAAGACCCAAAAGCGGCAAAGTTTGCCGTTTTAAACCCCGGCCACGCAGGGTTTCCGAAACGTGTGGAACGCTCCGAGGGTAGTGATACCACCCCCACCTCGCACGTTCAGAAAGTACTGCGCACAGAGTGAAAAAACAGCAACATCACCAAGTTGCAAACAGATCACGCAGCCCAGCGGGGCCGCGACGCCCGCGCCTTCCTGCTCGATGCTGAACACAGGCAGGAAGATCACCGTCTCTGTTTCCAAGTAATTCAGGTAGCAGCCGACGGCGCTGATTCCGCCGGTCAGAGCAAAGGGTAAACTCATCGTGTCCAAACAGCAGTCCCGTACCTCTCGATTCACCCTTTGCTCGAAGCAACGACAGCGGGCAACTGTACAGCGCTGTGCGGTCATGGTTTTCGGCAAAAATGCGGTCGCTGATAGCAGGGCTTGTCCTGGCTGCGGCTCAGATTCTCTCTTGTGAATACGATCTTCTGTGCCGCTTCGTCCAGTCCGGCGTCCTCTACAAAGACTCATATGAATTACCCATCAAACCATCTGTATGCAGTAGCCTTCCTGTTCTTTGCCTTTGGCAGGCGGAAAGGCAGCAAAATGAAAGGGTATCATTTCCACTACTACTTTCTCCTGTCCGTATAACATCGAAGGATTGTTTTCCGTAAAAAGCAAGGACTTAATCCCATTTATACTTGCAAAAGATACCATCGGTTGACAAGGGCAGACAATGCTTTCCAGCGAGCAATCCCTGTATGTCTCATCCAGCTCAGGCCGCCGCGCAGCGCTCCGCCTCAATCGCCGATGGGAAACCTGGGATACGGCTCCGCCCAGGTCAACCCTTCATAGGCCTTCCACTCGCCGGTGCGATTGTCGATAATGAAATGAAAATCTCCGAAACCCTGAGCAGATGTCTTTTTCCCATTAAAGGATAGATTTACCCGGCAGGCTT
>ERZ773192.200-NODE-200-length-77007-cov-6.092915_pt1 | contig 77007 bp, 74 predicted proteins | sample MGYA00581010_ERZ773192 | MGnify/ENA primary metagenome ERZ773192 (study PRJEB29015, sample SAMEA2737741) | human gut metagenome | biome: human gut; feature: human-associated habitat; material: faeces | place: China | collected 2012 ...
GGTCTTTCACCCACTTATGAGCAAGCTCATGTGGGCTTAGACCTTTTGACCCTGGTATCATATTATATCAATTATATCACAGGAATTCATACTTTCCAGTTCTTTATGATCTTATATCCGCCGATTAACAGCGTAGGAAGCAGATAGAAGAGGATAAAGCCATAGGAAAGGAGAGAATAGCCTTTCTCAATCAGGGTAACAACACCGATCCTTGATAAGATCAGGGCAGCGATCAGGGTAATGACAGTGATGATTCCGCGCTTCCTGTCAGAAAGCTTCTCTGATCCCTTTTCAACCAGTGCTACATCAAAACGGTCAATGATCATATGGATACAGCCTGTTGCGGTTTCCACAAGAGTCCAGCCCATAACAATACTGAACAGAGTGATCAGGACAGGACCGCCGTTGATGGCAAGGATCATTTCCATCCAGGGGGTTGTTACGTCAGCACCGACAATGGAGGGATCTCCATAGAAGCACATCATTGCGAAGTAAGACAGGAACCACGGGATTACCATCAGAAGACCTGCGATGATACCGGAAATGAAGGTTTCCTTTCTTTTGGTCTGTCTGGTCAGGGAGAACATACCCATGGGAATGGCATTGATGTTATAGGCAACATACAGGATGCCGGTGCCGATACAGAGAGGAACCGTTACGGAACCATCATAGGAGCTGGTATCCATGGTGCTGAAAACATGGGAAATGTTACTGCCTTTGTTTATCAGAACAAGAACTGTGAACAGGATATAGCCGCCATAGAGAAGGATCGTACCGATGGATTCAAATTTTTCAATGACCTTGGAGCCTTTGAAATTCAGAAGACCACAGATCAGGACGATCACAACAGAGCCAAGGATATTAGGCAGCCCGGCCTGCTCAAAGATACTTCCGGTAGCAGCGGCCATTACGGCGATCAGCAGGATAGCGATCAGAACGGTCAGTATATCCATGACGGGCCATAAGGGACCGATCACCTTTTTGATATAGTTTTTGTAATCATAAACCTTATAGATACGACAGATCTCAAAGGTAAGGAAAGCAAACAGGGCAAAACCGATACCGATCGTCAGACCGGAGATCCAGCCAAAGGCACCGAATTTGGCACCGTAGGAATAAATTTCACGTCCAGTAGCATAGCCGCCGCCGATTAGAACGGATTGAAGAAGAACACCGGGCAGAATATATTTTGCATAGGTGCCTTCATAGAAATGCTTGAAGTTTTTCATGATAGTGTTCGCTCACTTTCTTTTGTTATTTATAAAATGAATTATAGAGGATACCAGGGAAACTTGCCAATAGAATTATCACATATTATAATAAGTAAAACTTATTATGTCAGAGGCAGAAACCTAAGGCCCAAAGCTGACTCATGGGGGTTTAGAATGATAGACTCTGACAGTATAAAAAGGGGAAATTATGAATCTGAAACAGATGGAATATTTTGTGGCGGCAGCAGAGCAGCTTAATTTTACCAGGGCAGCAAGACAGTGTTTTATTTCACAGACAGCCATGACATTGCAGATACAGTCATTGGAAGAAAAGGTGGGAGTACCTTTATTTGTCAGGGATAAGCACCACGTGGAGCTGACAGCGGCAGGAAAGGTTTATCTGAAGGAAGCCAGGGCTATCCTGATCAGGGCAGAGGAAGCTGCCAAGCTGGCAAGGACAGCAGCAGAGGGAGTATACGGGGAGCTTACCATAGGATTTATCCGTGGCTATGAGCAGAGCCGGTTCTCAGAGACGCTTCGGAGCTTTCGGGAAGCCTATCCGCATATTTCCCTTCACCTTGTCCGGGAAAATATGACAACCTTATACAAGCTGCTGGAGGATGGTACCTGCGATGTGGTGTTTAACCTCTCCCAGTTCACCCAGAGCTTTGAAGATCTGGAGCATCGTTTCCTGAAAAGGTATCCAATGATGGCAGTTCTGTATCCAGGACATATCCTTTCAGGAGAAAATCATCTGCAGTACAGGGATCTTGCCAGGGAGGATTTTATTATCATGCAGCCAAAAGGGCGGTCCAATGACGAAGCGGAGGAGGTTTTGATCTGCTATAACAGAGGCGGGTTTATTCCTAATATAATACTCCGTGAGCAGGAGGTGCAGACAGTACTTCTTGAGGTGTCGGCAGGGTTTGGAATAGCGATCCTGCCGGAATATGCTGTCCGTTATTATAGAAATGCCAGGAATCTGGTGATCGTACCGCTTGTGCGGGAGGATGGCAGCGCAGAGCAGCTGGATCTGGAGATTGGCTGGAAGCGTGAAAATAAAAATCCGGCGATCGAAAAGCTGCTTGCGTGGATGAAAACTCACGAATATACAGAATAATGTCATATCAAAATTATTTTTCCTTGCAAATGTGAAAAAAGATCAAAAGAAATATTACAAAAAACAGGTTGCAAAAAACGCAATACCGTATTAGAATAAAAAACGCAAAGAATCTTAACATGAAATTAACATATGTGGAGAACCATCGGAATGGAATATACAAGAGAAGCAGTCATTGACAGACTGCTGAGGAGCTATAGCTCCTGCTATAATATTCATCTGATCGAAGATGACCAGGTACCAATCACAGCACGCTGTGATTTTTTTGAGCACTCAGGGAAATATGTGATATCAAAAAAGGCAGAACTTTGGTCTGCTGATAATGAAGAATTCCTATATCTTGTCAATATTCCCCATCTGACAATGGAGCTTTATCAGAAATGGAGAGATTATATCCATGAAGATGGCATGAACCGCATTCATGTCGGACCGGGACACATGGCCTCTTATATCACCCCGGTTTTTATCTGTGATACCTGTGAGGAAGAGGCAAGAAAGGCATTGAAGAAGTGCCGCATTTACAAAAGTTTTCATTTTTCGCTGCATGGCTGGGCAGATCATCATACCGCACTGATAGAGCTGTCAACAGGACAGATTGACGCAAATGCAGGCGGCAGACAGACAGCGAAAATTTTGAAAAAAGTACTATATTCAAAAAAATCGAAGGGAGATAGGTAATATGAATTCATTAGTACTTCTGATCATCTGCGTTGCCATTCTGGTGCTGGGATATATCTTCTACGGCGGCTGGCTGTGCAAACAGTGGGGCGTAGGTGAAGGAAACAATGAGACACCGGCTCATACCATGGAAGATGGTGTTGACTATGTACCGGCGAAAGCACCGGTTCTGATGGGACATCACTTTTCATCTATTGCAGGTGCCGGCCCTATCACAGGACCAATTGGTGCAGCTATGTTTGGATGGCTGCCTGTAACACTCTGGATTCTTATAGGAGGTATTTTCTTTGGTGGTGTACATGACTTTGGTGCACTTTTCGCATCTGTCCGCAACAAAGGCATGTCTATCGGAGAGATTATTTCCGCAAATATGAGCAAGCGTGCAAAGAGGCTGTTCATCATCTTCTCTTATCTGACGCTGATCCTTGTTGTAGCTGCTTTTGCATCTATTGTAGCATCTACATTCGGAGCAACCTTTGATGAGAGCGGAGCAGTAGATATGGTTAAGTCTGAAACACCTGCATCTGTAGCCATGATTTCTTTACTGTTCATCGTTATTGCCATTGTATTTGGCTTCTGCGTATACCGCAGAAATATGCCTATGGGTATTGCATCCGTAGTTGGCGTACTTGCTATCATTGGTATTATGGCGGTCGGTATGAACTTCCATCCCATCTATCTGTCTACAAAGACATGGATGTGGATCGTTGGTCTTTACATTGCAATCGCCTCTGTAACACCGGTATGGATCCTGCTTCAGCCCCGTGACTACTTAAGCTCATTCCTGCTTTATGCAATGCTTGCAGTAGCAATCTTTGCTGTTGTTGTGGGACATCCTACCTTTGATGCAAGCTTCCCGGCATTTGGCGGATTTACAGTAGACAATGGAAATGGTACGCAGTACTTATTCCCTGTACTGTTTACAACAGTTGCCTGCGGTGCAATCTCCGGTTTCCATTCACTGGTTTCTTCAGGAACAACATCCAAGCAGCTGGATAAGGAAAAGGATGCTAAACCCATTGCTTACGGTGGTATGCTTCTTGAGTGTGTGCTTGCAGTCCTGACTCTTTGTGCAATCGGATATGCATACAAGTGGAATGCAGCTAACCCGGACAATGCTCTGGTTGGTGCAACAGCAATCTTCGGTGGCGGTATCGCTCATATGGTAGATGATGTGATCCCTGGAAGCTATGCAATCCTGAATTCCTTGCTGGTATTGACCTATTCTGCATTCTGTCTGACATCACTGGATACAGCAACACGTCTTGCACGTTTCATGTTCCAGGAGTTCTGGCTTGAGCCCGGTCAGACAACAAAGGATGTAAAGGAAGGCTGGAAGAAGGTAATGGTTAACCCTTACTTCGCAACGATCCTTACTGTAGTTCTTGGTATTCTTCTTGGTATGACAGGCTATGCAAAGATCTGGGGTCTGTTTGGTGCTGCTAACCAGCTCCTTGCAGGTATCGGACTTCTTGCAGTTGCAACATGGCTTGGTAATGCAGGAAAGAACAATAAGATGTTCCTGATCCCTATGGCATTCATGATCGTAGTAACGATCAGCTCACTGGCTCTGACTGTAAAGAACCAGATCGGAATTATTTCCGCAGGCGGTGCTGATTGGGGTCCTTATGCACAGACAATTCTTGGTATTCTTCTGATCGTGCTGGCTGTAGTCCTTGTTATTGAGGGTGTACAGACTCTGAAGAATCAGAAGGCAAAGAAAGCCGCATAAGAAAACTGAATTTAGCTGATATCAGAGGGCAGGACAGCCGGCAGGCTGTTCTGTCCTTTTTTATCCGGTCCTTTTACAATGGTGAAAATATGTACGAAGTGGCAATTACATATTGAAAAAATGCAGGTAACATATTTATAATAGGAATATCTACCTGCAAAGCAGGGAATGAGCGAAAGAGGAGAGAGCACGGAAATGAAATTACTTGAGGAACGTATCCGTAGGGATGGAACAGTAAAGGCAGGCAATGTATTAAAGGTAGATTCTTTTCTGAATCACCAGATGGACATTGACCTGTTTAATGAAATGGGAAAAGAGTGGGCACGTTTGTTTGCAGACCGTCCGGTCACAAAGATCCTGACAGTGGAGGCATCCGGTATCGGTATTGCCTGTGTGGCTGCCCAGCATTTTCATGTACCGGTGGTATTTGCCAAGAAAACACAGTCTCTGAATATTGACGGAGAGGTGTATACCACAAAGATAGAGTCATTTACCCATAAGAGAGTATATGATGTGATCGTTTCCAAAAAATTTCTGAGCCCGGAGGATCATGTCCTCATCATTGATGATTTTCTTGCTAACGGCTGTGCACTGGAGGGGCTGATCGAGATCGTACAGAAGGCAGGTGCCACAGTAGAAGGAATCGGTATTGCTGTAGAGAAAGGCTTCCAAAAGGGCGGAGACCTGATCCGAAGCAAAGGTGTCAGACTGGAGTCACTGGCAATCGTAGAGAGCATGGATGCAGAGACAGGTGAGATCACCTTTCGCTAAAATATAACAAATTTTGAACCTTCTCTTGACAAGGGCAGTTACAGATGATTATACTGACTATTGTTGAGAAAAGACGGACATTGGGGTTGTATGGAAAGTCATACTGCCCTTTTTACGTCAGGTATGCAAACACCCTAAGAGGGAAAACAGGAGGAGAATTATGAAAAAGAAAGTCGTAAGTTTACTTACAGCTATGGCTTTGACAGTTGTTGCACTGACTGGATGTGGTTCTACCGCAGCAGATACAACTGACACCGCAGCAGAAGCAGCAGAAGGCACAGAGGAGACGGCTGACGCTGAAGCAGCAGACACAGAGACAGCTGATGCAGACACAGAGGCAGCTGAGGGCGCAGATATGTCCAGCGTAAAGGCAGGTTTTATTTTTCTGCATGATGAAAACTCTACCTATGATCTTAACTTCTTAAACGCAGCAAAGGCAGCTTGTGAAAAGCTTGGCGTTGAATGTGTAACAAAGACAAATATCCCGGAAGGACAGGAGTGCTACGAAGCAGCATGTGAACTGGCAGATGCCGGATGCAATTTCATTTTTGCAGACAGCTTTGGACATGAGGATTATATCATTGAAGCAGCTAAGGAATATCCTGATATCCAGTTCAGCCATGCAACAGGAACCAAGGCACATACAGAGAATCTTTCCAATTATCATAATGCATTTGCATCCATTTATGATGGACGTTATCTTGCAGGTATTGCTGCAGGTATGAAGCTGAATGAGATGATCGATAATGGTGATATCACAGCAGACCAGGCTAAGATCGGTTATGTTGGGGCATATACTTATGCAGAAGTTATCTCCGGTTATACATCTTTCTTCCTTGGCGCACGTTCTGTATGCCCTACAGCAACCATGGAAGTAACCTTTACAGGTTCCTGGTATGATGAGACAGCAGAGAAGGAAGGCGCTAACAAGCTGATCGAGGACGGATGCGTACTGATCAGCCAGCATGCAGACTCCATGGGAGCTCCTACTGCATGTGAAACAGCTGGTGTACCTGATGTTTCCTACAATGGAAGCACAGCAAGTGCATGTCCTAACACATTCCTTGTATCATCCAGAGTAAACTGGGAGCCTTACTTCGAATATGCTATGACCTGTGTTGCCAATGGAACTGCTATTGACACTGACTGGTGTGGAAATCTTGAGACCGGTTCCGTAGAGCTGTCTGAGCTTGGAAGCTGTGCAGCAGAAGGCACTCAGGAAGCTATTGATGCAGCTAAGGCAGATATCATTGCAGGTAATTTACACGTATTTGATATCTCTACATTTACTGTAGAGGGCAAGACACTGGACAGCTATGAAGCAGATGTTGATACAGATGCTGATTATACACCTGATCATGAAGTAGTAGTTGATGGATATTTCCATGAATCTGGAGAAGGCTTCCGTTCAGCACCTTACTTCAATGTTCAGATCGATGGAATCACCCTTCTGGATACAGCATTCTAACAGGGCCATTTGATTGACTTTTGAATGATTCAGAGGGCGGCGCAGCGAATTTCGCCGTGCCGCCCTTTTTCTATTGTCATACAGTGTGTGATAATAGAAAAAGGGCGGAAAATGACGCAAAAGACTCGAAAGGGGATAGAAGATGGAAACCAAAACAGCCGCAGTGTCAATGAAAAATATTACCAAGACATTTGGCCCGGTAATAGCCAATGATAAGGTGAACCTGGATATTTACAAGGGAGAGATCTTATCATTACTTGGAGAGAATGGAAGTGGAAAGACAACTCTGATGAATATGCTTTCTGGAATTTACTTTCCGGATGAGGGACAGATATTTATCAATGGAAGGGAAGTAGTGATCAAATCCCCGAAGGATGCGCTGAAGCTTGGAATTGGTATGGTACATCAGCATTTTAAGCTGATCGATGTGCTGTCGGCGACAGAAAATATCATTCTCGGACTGCCCGGCAAGCTGAATATCAAGGAAGCTTCCAAAAAAATTGAAGATATCTGTAATAAATATGGATTTGAGGTAGATCCGGGTCAGAAGATCTATGATATGTCTGTTTCCCAGAAGCAGACAGTAGAGATTGTCAAGGTACTTTATCGTGGGGCAGATATCCTGATCCTGGATGAGCCGACTGCGGTTCTGACTCCACAGGAAACAGAGAAGCTGTTCCATGTTCTTCGTAAGATGAGGGATGACGGTAAGGCGATCGTTATTATCACCCATAAGATGCATGAGGTGGAATCCCTTTCTGACAGAGTGGCAGTATTGCGGAATGGACAGTATATAGGCAGTATGATGACCAAAGATACCAATGTGACAGAAATGACCAATATGATGGTTGGACATGCAGTTACTCTGAATATTGAAAGACCGGATCCGGTGGATCCAAGGCCGCGTATAGAAGTGGAAGGTCTTACCATACGGAATGAGGATGGGATACTGAAGCTGAAGGATGTTTCCTTCACCGCAAACAGTGGAGAGATCCTTGGTATTGCAGGTATTTCCGGATGTGGACAGAAGGAACTTCTGGAAGCGATCGCAGGTCTTCAGGTAACAGAGTCTGGCAGGATCAGCTATGTGGAGGAAGATGGCACGAAGGAAGAGCTGATCGGTATGGATCCGAGGAAGATCGCAGAAAAGGGAGTATCTCTTTCCTTTGTACCGGAAGACCGTCTTGGCATGGGACTTGTTGGAAATATGGATCTGACAGATAATATGATGCTCCGTTCCTTCAGAAGGGGACACAGCCCGTTTACCAACAGGAAATCACCGAGGAAGCTGGCAGAGGATGTAGTAGAAAGTCTGGAGGTAGTAACACCAGGTATTACAACTCCGGTCAGAAGGCTTTCAGGCGGAAATGTACAGAAGGTACTGGTTGGACGTGAAATTGCATCAGCACCGACGGTACTCCTTACTGCTTATGCTGTGAGAGGGCTTGATATTAACTCTTCCTATACAATCTATGATCTGATCAATGAGCAGAAAAAGAAAGGTGTAGCCGTTATTTTTGTTGGAGAGGATCTGGATGTACTCCTTGAGCTTTCAGATAAGATCCTTGTGCTTTGCGGCGGTGAAGTGAGTGGTATTGTAGATGCCAGAAATACAGATAAAAATGAGGTTGGTATGCTGATGACCAGAGTAGGAGGCAGGAAAGATCATGAATGAAAAAAAGAAAGAACCGCTTTTTCATATAGTGAAAAGAAGTGCGCTTCCCTGGTACCAGGCACTTCTGATCCGTATCGCAGCTATTATACTGGCATTGATCCTGTGCGCTGTTATTACAACGATAACGACAGGGATTAATCCGATCCAGGTGTATGAATCTATTTTTGCAGGGGCATTTGGCAGTGTAAGAAAGACTTGGGTCACTCTGCAGAATATTTCCATTCTTCTTCTGATTTCGCTGGCACTGACACCGGCATTTAAAATGAAGTTCTGGAACATAGGAGGAGAAGGCCAGGTGCTTGTCGGTGGTCTTGCAGCTGCAGCGTGCATGATCTGTCTGGATGATAAAATGCCGGGTGGACTTGTGATTTTATGTATGGTGCTCGCCAGTATCGCGGCTGGTGCTGTGTGGGGATTGATCCCGGCCTTCTTTAAGGCTAAGTGGAATACCAATGAAACACTTTCCACGCTGATGATGAACTATATTGCCACACAGCTGGTAGCTTTCTTTACGATCGTATGGGAGGTGCCAAAGGGCTCCGGAAAGATCGGTATTATCAATCAGGATACCAATCTCGGATGGCTGCCACAGGCATTTGGATCCAAATATCTGCTGAGCATTATTGTAGCAGCTCTTGTTACTTTATTTATGTATGTTTATCTGAACTTCAGTAAACAGGGATATGAGATCTCTGTTGTAGGTGAGAGTGAAAATACAGCCAAATATGTAGGAATCAAGGTAGAAAAGGTTATTATCCGTACCATGCTGTTATCCGGTGCGGTCTGCGGACTGGTAGGACTTTTATTAGTTGGCGGGATCAATCATACTGTGACAACTACGATCGCAGGCGGACAGGGCTTTACAGGTGTCCTGGTATCCTGGATGTCCAAATTTAATCCGCTTACTATGGTATTTTCCAGCTTTCTGATTATTTTTATGGACAGAGGTGCCAGTGAGATTTCTACAAATTTCGGACTGAATCATTCCTATGCGGATATTCTGACTGGTATCATTCTGTTCTTTATTATCGGATGTGAATTCTTTATCACTTACAGACTGCAGTTCCGTAAGAAAGCAGAAAAGGAGGAACAGTAATCATGTGGAATTTTTTACTTGCCTTTATACCAAGAGCAATCGTCCAGGGAATCCCACTTCTCTATGGAAGTACCGGAGAGATCATCACAGAAAAGTCAGGTAACCTGAATCTGGGTATTCCAGGAGTTATGTATGTGGGTGCGATCAGTGGTGTTATTGGATCCTTCTTTTATGAAAGATCTGCAGGAAGTGCGGCAGCCATGAATCCGGTGCTGGCAATCCTGATTCCCATGCTTTGTTGTCTGATCGGATCCATGCTGATGGGTCTGTTATATTGCTTCCTGACAGTAACTCTGCGGGCAAACCAGAACGTGACAGGTCTTGCCATGACAACCTTTGGTGTCGGTTTTGGAAACTTCTTCGGGGGTTCCCTGATCAAGCTGGTTGCCAGTGATGTTCCGTCTATTGCCCTTTCAGCGACCAGCAGTTATTTCAGCAAGTCCCTTCCGTTTGCAGGAAAGCTTGGCTGGTTTGGAAAGCTGTTTTTATCCTATGGATTTCTGGCATATCTTGCAGTTATCATTGCAGTAGCGGCGTCCTATTTCCTGAATCATACCCGTGCAGGACTGCACCTGCGGGCAGTGGGAGAGGGACCAAATACAGCAGATGCGGCAGGAATCAGTGTAACAAGGTATAAATATCTGGCAACCATAGCGGGCTGTATGATCGCAGGTCTTGGTGGTCTGTATTATGTCATGGATTATGCCTGCGGCGTTTGGTCAAACGATGCCTTTGGTGACAGAGGATGGCTTGCTATCGCTCTTGTTATATTCACCATATGGCGTCCTAACGTCAGCATATTTGCTTCCTTCCTGTTCGGTGGTCTTTATATCCTGTATCTGTATATACCGACAGGAATGGATCATATGGAGTATCAGGAACTATATAAAATGATCCCTTATGTGGTAACCCTGGTGGTACTGGTAGTGACCAGTATCAGGAGTAAGCGTGAAAGTCAGCCGCCGGCAAGTCTTGGACTGGCGTACTTCAGAGAAGAAAGATGATCAAAGAAAGCAGGAAAGGAAAAAAGGATGAATGAGATAAAAAAGCCTAAGAAACCATTGATTTTTTATTACACGCTTGTACTGGTAATCATAATTCTGATCAATTCCCTTCTGGTTCCCTGGATGGCAAAAATGCAGATCAAGGAAGTGGATTACGGCACTTTCATGACCATGACCGATAATAAAGAGATCGGAAAGGTAGAGATCCAGAGTAACCAGATCCTGTTTACCAATAAGGATGAATCTGTTATTTACAAAACCGGAGTGATCGAAGATCCGGGACTGGTAGAGAGACTGCATGACTCGGGAGCAGAATTTGCCAGTGAGATCGTAGAACAGACATCACCGTTACTTTCATTCCTGCTGACATGGATCCTGCCGCTTGTGATTTTCTTTGCCATAGGTGAATTCTTGAGCAGGAAGATGATGGACAAGGCAGGAGGCGGAGCCGGTTCCATGATGTTTGGCATGGGTAAGTCCAACGCGAAGGTCTATGTACAGTCATCAGAAGGAATTAAATTTAATGACGTGGCAGGAGAGGATGAAGCCAAGGAGAATCTGACTGAGATCGTAGAATATCTTCATAATCCTGAGAAATATAAGGAGATCGGAGCCTCCATGCCAAAGGGTATCCTGCTTGTAGGTCCTCCCGGAACCGGTAAGACCATGCTTGCCAAGGCAGTAGCAGGAGAAGCAAGCGTTCCATTTTTCTCTATTTCCGGTTCTGAGTTTGTTGAGATGTTTGTCGGTATGGGAGCAGCCAAGGTAAGGGATCTGTTTAATCAGGCCAAGGAAAAGGCACCCTGTATCGTGTTTATTGATGAGATTGATGCCATTGGCAAGAAGCGTGATGGAAGCATGGGCGGCAATGATGAAAGAGAGCAGACTCTGAACCAGCTTCTGACAGAGATGGATGGTTTTGAGGGGAATAACGGTGTCATCATCCTGGCAGCAACCAACAGACCGGAATCTCTTGATCCGGCGCTGACAAGACCGGGACGTTTTGACAGACGTGTACCCGTTGAGCTTCCTGATCTTAAGGGAAGAGAAGAGATCCTTAAGGTACATGCAAAAAAGATCCGCATTGAGGAGGACATTGACTTTAACAAGGTGGCAAGGATGGCATCCGGAGCCTCTGGAGCAGAGCTTGCCAATATCGTAAATGAAGCGGCACTCCGTGCCATCAGGGATAACAGAAAGTATGCAACCCAGTCAGACCTTGAGGAAAGCATAGAGGTTGTTATCGCCGGTTACCAGAAGAAGAATGCGATCCTGACAGACAAGGAAAAATGGACAGTAGCCTACCATGAGATCGGACATGCCATGGTTGCAGCCCTGCAGACCCATTCCGCACCGGTACAGAAGATCACGATCATCCCAAGAACCTCCGGAGCCCTTGGCTATACCATGCAGGTAGAAGAGGGCAATCATTATCTGATGACAAAGGAAGAGCTAGAGAATAAGATCGCTACGTTGACTGGTGGACGTGCGGCAGAGGAAGTAGTTTATAACAGTATATCCACAGGCGCTTCCAATGATATTGAGCAGGCAACCAAGCTGGCAAGAGGCATGGTTACCCGTTATGGCATGACAGATGACTTTGACATGGTTGCACTGGAGACAGTAACGAACCAGTATCTGGGCGGAGATGCTTCCCTTGCCTGCTCACCACAGACACAGGCTCTGATTGATGAAAAGGTGGTAAGCCTTGTGAAGACACAGCATGAAAAGGCAATTTCACTGCTGAAGAATAACAGGGAAAAACTGGATGAGCTTGCAAAATTCCTTTATGAAAAGGAAACAATCACAGGAGAGGAATTTATGGAGATCCTGAATAAGGAGCAGCAGTGATATGCAGAGGGTACTGCGTTTTGAAGAGGCCTATAAGGCAGAAAGTATCATAGACAATATGGCACTGCAGAAGGGCGTGCTGAAGGATTATCTGGAAAAGCGCAGAACAGCCGCCTTTGAATCCTATATAAATTTTAATCTGTGCAGCTTTGATTTTTATGATGTAGACAGTACTCTGGTAGATACCGCCAGAGTACTTCTGTATCTTGACAGGGAGGATCTGATCATTTTCTGTGAGGATGAAAGAACCTGTCAGAGCATGAAAAAACTTCTGCCAGAGCAGGAATCAGACAAGGAAATGGCGCTTCGTGGATTTTTTACAGCACTTCTGGAAAACGATATGGATTTTATCGACAGCTGGGAGAATTCCATTACTGAGGCTGAGGATCAGGCTCTTGCAGGGGATACGAAGGATTATCTTGGAAAGATCATAGAGTACAGGAAGGAGCTCCTCCGGCTGAAGCGGTATTATACGCAGCTGCAGGTGATCTTTGACGGACTTCTGGATAATGAAAATGGACTTCTTTCAGGAGAAGCACTGAGGCATCTGGGCATCATAGACAGTCGTATTGACCGCTGCTACAGAGGCGTTCTGAACCTCAGGGATTATGTGACACAGATGAGAGAAGCCTATCAGTCTCAGATCGATATTGAACAGAATTCCCTGATGAAATTTTTTACCCTGATCACGGCAATCTTCCTGCCGCTTACCCTGATGGTGGGATGGTATGGCATGAATTTCAAAAATATGCCAGAGCTTGCCAGCAGATATGGATATCCGGTATTTATCGTGGTCAGTATATTGGTCAGTATCTTCCTGATACGGTATTTCAAAAAGAAGAAATGGCTGTAAGGCGATATCGCTTTACAGCCATATTATTTCGTATTCGTTTTAGTCTGAGTCATTCCTACTTCACATCATTTTTGCTTTCCTTACCAGCAGCATAGGTAAGTGCGTTCTCCAATGTGGTTTCAGCAATTGCTTCCATGGCCTCTCTTGTAAAAAAGCCCTGATGGGAGGTGATCATAACGTTCGGGAAGGAGAGCAGCCTGGCTGTGGTAGAATGCTCCAGGATCTCGTCTGAGCGGTCTTCAAAGACATTTTTTGTTTCTTCCTCATATACATCCAGACCAACACCGGCAAACTTATGCATACGGATGCCTTCGATCAGATCATCCGTTTTGACAAGGGCACCTCTTGAGGTGTTGACAAGGATCACACCATCCATCATTTTTTTGATCGTTTCGATATTGATAAGATGATAGGTGTCATCCGTCAGAGGGCAGTGAAGGGAGATCAGATTGCTCCCAGAGAGCACCTCATCCAGTGAAACATATGTTACAAAATCCTTTAAGTCCGGATTCTGATACATGTCATAGGCAAGAACCTTCATGCCAAAACCATTGCAGATCCGGCACATGGCAGCACCAATTTTTCCGGTACCAATGATGCCGGCGGTTTTTCCATGGAAGTTAAAGCCCATCAGACCGGCAAGACTGAAATCATTTTCCCGTACCTTGTTATAGGCTTTGTAGAGTCTTCTGTTGCAGGCAAGAGCCAGTGCCATGGCATGCTCGGCAACAGCCTCCGGAGAATAGCTGGGTACACGCATGATGCGGATGCCAAGCTCTGCAGCTTTCGTAGAATCCACATTATTAAATCCGGCGCAGCGCATCAGAACAAGTGAAACACCCTTGCTGTGCAGGATCTCAAGAGTCTGTTCACCTACGTTTGAGCTGACAAAAGCGCATACGGCATCGAAGCCCTCTGCAAGGGAAGCAGTACGTGGATCGAGGTCATATTTGATATATTCAATTTCAATTTCCGGGAACCTGGAAAGAGCAGCATCAAAGGACTCCTTATCATAACTCTTGGTATCATAAAATAAAATTTTCATGGTAAAACCTCCTTCTATCATTGTTACCATTTTGAAACGGGTTCATGCGCCTGTTATCTTGCTTTCATGATCATTATTATAGCATGTGTTAAAAAATTAACAATATGTTTTAGAAAAATTTTAGATTTGCGGTTACAGAAAGAATCAGATACAATACAGAGGAAACTATAAATATAGAATCGGGTGAACGGATCGTGAACAGGCAGGAAGCAGAACAGTATTTATATTATGCCATGAATATCGGAGAACTTCTTCTGGAAAACGGAGCAGAAGTGGGACGGGTAGAGGATACCGTAAGAAGGATCTGTCTGGCAGGTGGAGCAGAGCGGGCAGATGTATTTTCTATTACCTCCAACATGAGCGCCTCTATTTATGGGAAGGAGTTTGGGAGCTGTACTCAGACAAGACGGGTGGTGAACACCGTTAATGATTTTCACAAGCTGGAGGAGCTGAACTGTTTATCCAGAAAAATATGTGAAGATGGAATGACCTTTGGTGAAATAGAACGGGAAATCGAGAGGATACAGAAGGAGCAGGGGTATTCATTCTGGTGGCTTGTGCTCGATTATGCATTGATATCCGGAAGCTTCTGTGTTTTCTTTGGAGGTAATGCAAGGGACATGGCGATCTCGGCACTGATTGGTGTGCTTCTTAAATTTCTGATGACCTTTATGCAGAAAACGGCAGCCAACCACCTTTTTAATGCGCTGATCTGCTCAGTGGCAGGAGGATTTCTTGCCAATCTTGCTGTATTTGCATCGGTGGCGGATCATGCTGACAGGATCAGTATTGGTAATATCATGCTGCTTATTCCGGGTATTGCCTTTACCAATTCTCTGAGGGACATGTTCTCTGGGGATACGATCACAGGACTGATCCGGTTTATGGAATCGATCCTGCTTGCTGTGATCATTGCATTCGGATTTAACATTGCGGGATTTTATTTCCGTTGAGGATATAAGGAGAAAAGAACATGAAGGAGATCATACAGCTTCTGATGGCAGGGGCAGGATCACTGGGATTTGCGGTTTTGTATAATATACGCGGAAAAAAGCTCTGGGTGATAGCTGCCGGGGGAATTGCTGCCTGGGGCGTTTATCTTGCAACACAGCAGCTTACCGGAAATGACTATGCCAGCAGCTTTACAGCCTGTGTGGCACTGACCTTATATGCAGAAGTAATGGCTATTATATTCAGGACACCGGTAACTGTATTCCTGGTATCGGTTGCGATCCCGCTGATACCGGGAGCGCCCCTGTACCGGGCCATGAACAGCCTTATGCATGGCAGTGTGGAGGACTTTGCCAGGGAGGGAATCTATGCCTTTTTATTTGCAGCATCCATGGCGGCAGGAATTACACTGACGACGCTGGTATTCCGTACCATGCGGGCAAAGCGTTACCACAGAAGACATCTGTAACTGCCAGCGCATGAAAAGGCCACCACAGCTGTACGTACTGGTGCTGCGGCGGCCTTCGTTTTTACAGCTCTCCACGATATTTTTCTTCACAGTATTTACAGCGGTAAATCTCCCGTTCTTCATCTGCGAGGACAAAGATGTGGGGGAGTTCCTGCTCAATGGAGGTGATACATCTCGGGTTTTTGCAGTGGATGACATTTTTGATCTCTTTTGGAAGCTCCAGTACCTTTTTATCAACGATCTCTCCATCCTTGATCACATTCACAGTGATGTTGTGATCGATAAAGGCAAGGACATCCAGATCCAGCATATTGATGTCACATTCTACCTTCAGGATATCCTTTTTTCCCATCTTATTGCTTTTTGCGTTCTTGATGATAGCAACAGTACAGTCCAGCTTGTCCAGCTGCAGATGATGATAAATGGCAAGGCTTTTTCCTGCCTTGATATGATCAAGAACAAATCCTTCTTCAATTTTTCCTACATTTAACATAATAATCGTACCTCCCTTTATAATGAAGCGGTGTCAATACCAAGAAGCGTCAGGATCAGTGCCATTCTCACATAGACACCATACTGTACCTGCCTGAAATAGGCAGCTCTCGGATCATCGTCTACTTCAACGGAGATCTCGTTTACTCTCGGAAGTGGGTGAAGAACGATCATGTCAGGCTTTGCCAGCTTCATTTTGGCCTCATCCAGTATATAGAAATCCTTCAGACGGACATAATCCTCTTCATTGAAGAAACGCTCCTTCTGTACTCGTGTCATATACAGCAGATCCAGATCACCCATGACATCCTCAAGACGGATCTTTTCCTCGTAAGGAATGTTCTTTTCCTTCAGCATATCTGTGATGTAATCCGGGATACGGAGCTCTTCCGGAGATATGAAGAGAAAACGGATGCCGGGATATCTGACAAGGGCATTGATCAGGGAATGTACGGTACGTCCAAATTTCAGGTCACCGCAAAGACCAATGGTGAAATCAGACAGGCGTCCCTTCAGGGAATGGATCGTCATCAGGTCAGTCAGTGTCTGGGTTGGATGCTGATGACCGCCATCACCGGCATTGATCACCGGGATAGAAGAGTGGCTGGCAGCAACCATGGGTGCTCCCTCCTTGGGATGGCGCATGGCACAGATATCTGCAAAGCAGGAGATCACGCGGATCGTATCGGAAACACTTTCACCCTTAGAGGCAGAAGAGGAACCGGCATCGGAAAATCCGATCACACTGCCGCCAAGGTTCAGCATGGCAGATTCAAAGCTTAAACGGGTTCTGGTGCTTGGCTCGTAGAAACAGGTGGCAAGCTTTTTGCCATCACAGGCATGGGCATACTTTTCACGGTTTTTCTCGATATCACCGGCAAGAACAAAAAGCTGATCCAGTTCTTCTACCGTGAAATCAAGAGGATTCATTAAATGTCTCATAACAGAGAACTCCTTTCAAAATAAAATTTTGATCCACAGGAAAGCCTTAGAAAATATTTCCTGTGCTGACATAGAAAATCGAAGAGCGGTAAAACTCTTCGATTTTATTTTTATTATTTAAATGTTAACAGATCAGCAACTGCTTTTCTTCTTGGTGCAACAGGCTCTTCATCAGGAATTCCAACAGGAATCAGAACAGCCACCTCCTGGTTTTCAGGAAGCTCTAATAAAGAAGCAGCCTTTGCTTCATCAAAGATACCCATGATAACGGATCCCAGTCCCTTTTCATATGCGGCAAGACAAAATGCTTCAGAGGCAACCCCCGCATCAAACATCTGCCAGCTATCCTTTCTGTCTGTGGAATAAGAGCCATCTCTTTCGAAACCACTTCTTCCCTTGATAAAGGAAAGACAGATCAGCATGGGAGCATTTTTGATGATCTCACCATTGTGGGGATAAGCATCTGTACATTCATCAGCGATCTTATCCTTCAGGGCACCTTCTACAGCAACATATCTTGCGATCTGGGAATGCTTCCAGCTCGGTGCATAAGAAGCAGCTTCAATAATTTCGTTTACTACCTCATGGTCAACGGGAGTGTCCTTGAATTTGCGGATACTTCTGCGGCCCATGATACATTCTTTTGCAGTCATGATAACCCTCCTTTTTGCCTATTTTTCCTATCATAGCACAAGAATAAATTTCTTTCAAGAATACTTTGCATTCTAAGAAGGGATATTGTACAATAGCCTTATTACAGAGGAAAAGAGAGGGAGAGGCTTATGGCTACAGAGCTGAAAGAGAAGAAAAGATGGCTGTTTTTCGGGCTTCCTTTTACATTTACCACATATACAGTCAAGGAGAATGTACTGACAGTAAACAGTGGATTTCTGAAGAAAGTTGAGAGTGACTGTTACATGTACAAGATTCAGGATGTGGAGCTTGTAAGTACACTGTTTGAAAGAATGTTCGGACTTGGTACGGTGATCTGCTATACAGGAGATACGACAGATCCCAAGCTTCCTCTGACCCATATTAAGAATGCAAGGGCAGTGAAGGATTTTATCCTGGAGATGTCAGAGGCAGCCAGATTAAAGCGCAGGACAGTGAACACACTGAATATCGGGGCAGATGTGACAGATCTTGACGGAGATGGGATTCCGGATTAAGTAAGAGCGGTATGACTTGTCATACCGCTTTTTTTGAGAGAAGCTTTTCAAAGAGCAGGCCGGAAAGGAACCAGTTGGGGAAATAATCCAGCCGGATCACGTTTTTGATGCGCCAGCGGCAGTTTTCATAGCTCCATGGACAGATTCCCTTTCTTGTAAGGAACTGCCCGGAGAGAAATTCGCCGGTGAAGATACACAGGGCATAAATACTTCCCCGGACAGAAACAGGAAGTCTTCGGAGGAGGACAAACAGCGGCTTTAAAAGGACAGCACTCCCATAGATCGGGAACATCCAGAGAGAGGTTGTTCCTTTCAGGGAAAGCTCACGTCTTCTTAAGGAGCCGAGAGCAGTATATACAATTTCAAGGCACCAGCCGGTCATACCGCAGGTGAGAAAGTCTTTGAACCATTTTTTCATCATAAGGTAAGTATGGCCAGGCGGAAGGAAAATTATGCAGACAGATGAGAAAAAAATGATGACATATCAGGAAACCATGGACTATATTGACAGCCTGCAGAGCGGCGGGATCGTACCGGGACTTGATAATATCCGGGCATTATGTGAGAAGCTTGGCAATCCGCAGGATGCACTTTCCTTCGTGCATATTGCAGGAACCAATGGAAAAGGGTCTGTTCTCTGTCTGGTTTCCAGTGTGCTGAAGCAGGCGGGCTACCGGACCGGAAGATATATATCACCAACGATCTTTGACTACAGAGAGCGGTTCCAGATAGGGGAGCGGCCGATCAGCAAAAAGGATCTGTGTCTGTATATGACAAGGCTGAAGGAAGCATGTGAGGAGCTGAAGGCAGAAGGAAACAGTCAGCCTACACCCTTTGAAGTAGAGACAGCGCTTGCTTTTCTTTATTTTAAGGAAAAGGACTGTGACATTGTTGTACTGGAAACCGGTATGGGCGGCAGACTGGATGCCACCAATATTATTCAGAATACACTGGTTGCCGTATTTGCATCCATCAGTCTTGACCATATGAGGTTTCTTGGAAACACGCTTGCGGAGATCACAGAGGAAAAGGCCGGGATCATCAAGCCAGGCTGCAGCGCGGTCAGTGCACCTCAGAAGGAAGAGGTTCTTTCGGTGCTGAAGGCTGCCTGTGAAAAGCAGAAGGTGACGCTTGACGTAGCAGATCCTGGCAGCCTGAAAAAGATCAAGAGTACCATAAAGGGACAGAGGTTTTCTTATGGACAGTATCAGGATCTGATGATCACATTAGCTGGCAGATATCAGCTTGACAATGCCCTTCTTGCCCTTCTTGCCCTTCAGCAGCTTTCAGAAAAGGGATTTCCCGTCAAGGAAAAAGATATTTATAAGGGCTTTGCGGAAGGAACCTGGCCAGGAAGATTTGAAGTGATCGGTCAGAAGCCTCTTTTTATCGCAGACGGGGCACATAACAGAGATGGCGCCGCAAGGCTTGCCGATTCCATTGGTTTTTATTTTACAAATAAAAGGATTATCTATATAATAGGAATGTTGAGAGATAAGGAACAGGAGGAGATCCTGAAGGTTACCTGTCCTTATGCAGAGCAGATCCTGACAGTGTCAACAGAAGGGAGCAGAGGACTTACTTCTTATGAGCTGGCACTGAAGGCGAAAGGATTTCATCAGAATGTGACCTGTACGGACAGTGTGGAGGAAGCGATAGAGCTTGCATATCTTATGGCAGATAAGGATACGGTGATCGTGGCATTTGGATCTTTGTCGTATCTGGGGAAGCTGATCACGGCAGTCAGGAATGGTAAGAAAGGCCAGGCGGTAAAACATGGTTGATAAGGATAAAGTCAGAGAGGGAATTACATTACTGTTAGAAGGAATCGGAGAGGATCCCCTGCGTGAGGGATTGATCGATACCCCAGACAGGGTAGCGAGAATGTATGAGGAGCTTTGTCAGGGCATGGAGGAGGATCCCGGGGAGCAGCTGTCTAAAGCCTTTCATGCAGAAAATAATGAGATGATCCTGGAAAAGGATATCACCTTTTACTCCATCTGTGAGCATCATCTGATGCCCTTTTATGGAAAGGCACATATTGCCTATATTCCGGATGGAAAAGTGGTAGGGATCAGCAAGCTGGCAAGAACTGTAGAGGTTTATGCAAGAAGACTGCAGATCCAGGAAAAGCTGACAGCTGAGATCGCTGATGCCATTATGGAATATGTAAAGCCGAGGGGAGTCATGGTGCAGCTCAGTGCTGAACATATGTGCATGACTATGCGTGGGGTGAAAAAGCCCGGCAGCCAGACCGTGACACTGGTATCACGGGGCGTTTTCAAGGATAATAAAGAGCTGCAGGATACTTTTTTCCATCTGCTGGCACAGTAAAACAGAAAGAAACGGCTTTCCGGAAAGAAACAGAAAAAACGGGGGAAATCATGAAAATAGGAAACAGGGAATTTGATGTAAACAATCATACGTATGTGATGGGGATCCTGAATGTGACACCGGATTCTTTTTCAGATGGCGGTAAGTTCAACGACATGGACAGGGCACTGTTCCATGTAGAGGAGATGATCGCAGAAGGCATGGATATTCTGGATATTGGCGGTGAGTCCACAAGACCGGGCTACACTGTGCTCAGTGTGCAGGAGGAAACAGACCGGGTTATCCCGGTGATCGAGGCGGTGAAGAAACGCTTTGATATCCCCATTTCCCTGGATACCTGCAAGGGGGCTGTAGCAAAGGCCGGAATACAGGCAGGTACTGACCTGATCAATGATATCTGGGGACTGAAATATGACGATACGATGGCGGGCGTGATTGCAGAAGCAGGACTGCCCTGCTGCCTGATGCACAACAGGGACAATACCGATTACCATAACTTTATGGAGGATGTGGCAGCAGATCTTTCTGATACCCTGTTTCTTGCCAGAAAGGCAGGCATCCGGGAAGACGGCATTATCCTGGATCCGGGCGTTGGTTTTGGCAAGACCTATGAAAATAATCTGGAGATCATCAACCGTCTGGAGGAGCTGAAGGTATTTGGTTACCCGATACTGCTTGGAACAAGCAGAAAATCAGTGATCGGATTGACCCTTTCCCTGCCGGTAGAAGAGAGAGTAGAGGGAACCCTTGTGACAACCGTATTTGCGGTAATGAAGGGGTGTGCCTTTGTGAGAGTACATGATATCAAAGAGAATGTGAGAGCCATTAAAATGGCAGAGGCGATCAGGAATGGATGAGATCAGGATTGACAATCTGGAGGTTTACGCCGGACATGGTGTATATGAGCATGAGAAGAGAAACGGACAGTCATTTTTCGTGAATGCTGTTCTTTTTTCTGATCTGAAAAGGGCTGGAAAAAGTGATGCCCTTGCTGATTCTACAAGTTATGGAGATATCGCAAGACTGATCTCTCATTTCCTTCGGGAACACCGGTTCCAGCTCTTAGAGGCAGTGGCAGAGGGCTGTGTCAGAGAGATCCTTACGACATTTGATAAAATAGACAGGGTGATTCTGGAGATCCGGAAGCCTTCCGCACCGATTGGGCTTCCCTTTGAATCTGTGTCAGTCAGAATAGAGCGTGGTTTTAAACGTGCCTATGTGGCTGTCGGCTCCAATATGGGAGATAAGAGGAACTATATTCTGGAGGCAGTGGAAAAGCTGAAGGCAGATCAGAAAATAAGACATCTTCGCTGTTCCACGCTCATTGAAACAGAGCCTTACGGGGGAGTAGAGCAGGATGCATTTATCAATGGTGTACTGGAGCTTGATACTCTGTATGAGCCGCTGGAGCTTTTGCATCTCCTTCAGAAGATCGAGCTGGAAGCAGGAAGAGAGCGGAAGATCCATTGGGGACCAAGGACACTGGATCTGGATATTCTTTTTTATGAGGATTTCGTTTCAGGGACAAAGGAACTGACCGTGCCTCATCCGGATATGCAGAACAGGAGCTTTGTACTGGATCCTATGGATGAACTGAATCCTGGCTATGTACATCCACTGCTTCAGAAGACGATCCGTCAGATGAAGCTGGAACTGGAAGGAGATAAGAATGACCGGAAATAAAAAATCCCCCGCAGGAATCTGCGAGGAATGTAACTTTTATACCTATGATGATGACTATGAGTGCTATACCTGTGAGCAGGATCTTGATGAGGATGAAATGGCCAGGTTCCTGGCTGATGAATTCAGGGACTGCCCCTACTATCAGCCGGGAAACGAATACCTGGTCGTCAGGAAACAGATGTAATGGCAGCGTTTCTTGCACCGTCAAAGGTACTGACGGAAACTGGGCCACTCTCCGGTGTGTGGTAAACCGGAACCTCTGTATTGAACTCATTAAAGTAAACATACTGGGAAGTGATATTGATATTGCTGTAGTTGCCTTCTGCAACAACCTCCTGCTCACTTCCGTCAAAGCGCATCCGCATAAGAGCAGGTGATGCGCTGTCTACCTTCTGATAATAGATATAGGTATTTCCCACATTGAAGAAATCTACACGATCTGTTGTCAGAACCTCCACACTCTGATCATAAAGGGAATATCTGCAGAGCTGATAATTATTTCCAACATCCATATAGTAAACATAACCGTCTTTATAAACCGGGAACCAGAGATCTCCTTCATAGATGACTGAAGAGGTATCTGTCCGGGTATCTAAGGCATACAGGTAATGATCCTTATCCTGTCCATTGTAGTAGATAATGCCATTATCGCAGGAAGCAGGATTGATGATGTCGTCAGAGATAAGCAGGTTCTCTGATTTGTCTGTTTTCAGCTTATAAAACTTCGTAAAGTCTTTGTTATTATATCTCTGATAATACAGATAGTTTCCGCACAGCTGCATGGTAACGGCACCGTCTCTGACAAGACATACGGTGTTATTGCCATTTTTCTTTGTACGGAAGACACCATAAGTACGAAGGACATAACCAAAGCCCTCACCGGCCTTACTGGTATCCATAAAGTAGTACAGGTAATCACCTGCAGCATTGATCGAAGAAACACTGCCATTTCCAAGACGTGTAAACTCTGTTTCGTCAGGATTCATGGAGTAGAGTGCGTAGTTGTCATAGGCATTGGCAAAGTACACCTTGCCATCAGATTCACAGAACAGACCATGCTGGTTCAGATTTCCGGCGGTGTTGCCTGTAACGGAAATATCATTGTCCGGAACTCTTCCTTTGAGTGTGGAAAGAAAGCCTGCGGTAATAAGTAACAGAACGATAATCACAGCAAAAATGATATATTTTCCATTTTTTTTCATGGTGTTTTCTCCCTGGATAAAAGTAAAATAGTTTTCTTTATTATACTGAAAACGGGCAGGGACTGCAATGAAAATGTGGGGCAGATGACTGCCGCGTTTCCTGAAAGTAAAGAACAGGTAAAATAGAGGCAATTGCTTGCTATCCCTATCCGTTTGGTATAAAATTAATAAAGATTTTATGCGAAAGGAACGGAAGAATATGGACTTGACAGAACTGCGGGGGCAGATCGATGAAATAGACAGCAGCATTGTGGATCTCTACGAAAAAAGGATGGATATTTCCAGACAGGTTGCAGAGTACAAGATTGAGAATGGCAAACAGGTATTTGATAAGGCAAGAGAAGAAGAAAAGATCAGAAAGGTGAAGTCACTCACCCATAACGATTTCAACAGTCATGGGATTGAAGAGCTCTTTGAACAGATCATGTCCATGAGCCGTAAACTGCAATATCAGCTTTTGTCTGAGAGAGGAAGTCTGAATAAGCTTCCTTTTATTCAGGTTGACCAGCTTGAAACAGAGAAGGCAAGAGTGGTTTTCCAGGGAGCAGAGGGAGCCTATTCCCAGGCAGCCATGCATCAGTATTTCGGGGACAGGATTGACAGCTTTCATGTAGATACCTTCCGGGATGCCATGATCGCCATTGACGAGGGCAGCGCAGATTATGCAGTACTTCCGATTGAAAATTCAACAGCCGGGATTGTCAGTGAGATTTATGATCTTCTGGTAGAATTTGAAAACTATATTGTAGGGGAACAGATCATTAAGATCGAACACTGTCTGATGGCACTGCCAGGAACAAAGCTGTCAGATATTAAGACGGTATATTCCCATCCACAGTCCCTGATGCAGTCAGCCAGATATCTGAATACACATCCCTGGCAGCAGATCAGCATGCAGAATAATGCTTTTGCTGCAAGAAAGGTAGCAGAGGAGAAGGATAGGACACAGGCAGCCATTGCAAGTGAATATGCAGCAAAGCTGTACGGACTTGAGATCCTTGAGAAGGGTGTGAACCAGTCCAGCACCAATTCCACCCGTTTTATTATCGTGACCAATCAGAAGATATTCCTGAAGAATGCCAGAAAGGTCAGCATCTGCTTTGAGGTAGCCCATGAAAGTGGTTCCCTGTATCATATGCTGTCACATTTCATTTATAATAACCTGAATATGAACCGGATCGAAAGCAGGCCGATCGAGGATCGGAACTGGGAGTATCGTTTCTTTATCGATTTTGACGGAAACCTGTCTGACAGTGCGGTAAAGAATGCACTGAGAGGACTTCGGGATGAAGCAAGGAACATGAAGATCCTTGGCAATTATTAAAGGACACCGGATAAAACAAGAAAAGTCAGTAAGCGAGGAATATAAAATGGCAGTCAGAACATTTGCGGCAATTGATGTAGGATCCTTCGAGCTTTCCATGAAGATCTTTGAGGTTTCAAGGAGAGGGATGAAGGAGATCGACCATATCAGGCGGGAGATCAACATGGGAACAGAGAGCTATACCACAGGCAAGCTTTCCTATGAGAGAGTAGAAGAGCTGTGTGAGGCTCTGCTGGCCTTTTCTGATATCATGAAGACATACCGTGTCAGTGATTACGCAGCCTACGGTACCAGTGCCATAAGGGAGACGGAGAACACTATAATCCTGTTAAATCAGATCGAAGTCAGGACAGGTATCCATATCCAGGTGCTGAGCAATTCTGAACAGCGCTTCCTGGATTATAAGTCCATTGCCTTCCAGGGAGAGGGCTTTTTGAAGATCATTGAAAATCCGACAGCAATTGTGGATATCGGAGGCGGCAGTATACAGATCTCCCTGTTTGATAAGGACAAGCTTGTTTCTACCCAGAATATGAAGCTCGGGGTTTTACGTCTGCAGGAAAGACTCCGCCATATGAATGCAGGGGTGAAGCAGTCTGATGACCTGATCACAGAGCTTGTAGATTCCCAGATGCTGACCTATAAGAAGCTGTACCTGAAGGACAGGGAGATCAGGAATATCATCATCGTAGATGATTATGTTTCCATGCTGCTCCGCAAAAAAAGCCTGGAGCATGAAATGACAGGCTATGCAGGCAGAGAGCTGTTTGAAAAGTTTGAAAAAGCCTATCATTCGCAGCGTACAGGAGAGCTGGCAAAGAAATGGGATGTTCCGGAAGAGAATATGCCAATGCTCCATATTTCCCTGATGCTGTTAAAACGGATCATGGAGATCATGGGAGCGGAACTGATCTGGGCACCCGGAGTGACTCTTTGTGACGGTATCGCATATGAATATGCAGAGAAGAATAAAATAGTAGCAGCATCCCATGATTTTGAACAGGATATCATAGCCTGTGCGCAGAATATCAGTAAACGTTATCGTGGCAGCAGCAAAAGGAGTGCCACACTGGAGCAGATCGCACTGCATATATTTGACCACACACGGAAGATCCACGGCCTTGGCAGACGGGAGAGACTTCTTCTGCAGCTGTCAACGATTTTGCATGACTGCGGCAAGTATATCAGCATGGTAAACCTTGGGGAGTGCTCATACAGTATCATCATGGCAACAGAGATCATTGGTCTGTCCCATAAGGAAAGGGAGATCGTGGCCAATGTAGTTAAATTTAATCATCTGGAATTTGATTATTATGAGGAGATGGCAAGGTACAGTACGATTGACAGAGAGGCTTATCTTGTAGTTGCCAAACTGACAGCGATCCTGCGGCTTGCAAACGGACTTGACAGGAGCCATAAACAGAAATTCAAGGATGTACGTACTACATTGAAGGATGATAAGCTTATTATCACAGTAGATACGAATGAGGATATTACACTGGAAAAGGGGCTGTTTGATGCCAGGGCAGGGTTCTTCCAGGAGGTATATAATGTGCGGCCTGTCATAAAGCAGAAGCGTACGGTCAATGGATGAGAGTTTTTGACAGAAAGGAAGTAACAGGAATGAATGAGACAAAGGGTGAAAGCAGCTATAAGGATCCTTCTAATTACATAAACAGGGAACTTTCCTGGGTGCTTTTTGATAAGAGAGTTCTGGGTGAAGCGAGGGATAAACAGAATCCGCTGTTTGAGAGGCTTAAGTTTCTTAGTATCACAGCGTCTAATCTGGATGAGTTTTTCATGGTAAGGGTGGCTTCCCTGAAGGATATGGTGAATGCAGGCTATGAGAAGAAGGATATCGCCGGTATGACACCGCTTCAGCAGCTGGAGGCACTCAATGTTGCGACACACAGTCTGGTAAAGGAACAGTATAGTATTTACAATAAGACACTGCTCCCTCTTCTTCTGGAGAATGGGCTCCGGGTGATCAGACGCCATGAGGAGCTTACGGAGGAAGAAGGAAAATTTGTGGACCGTTTTTTCGAAGAAAATGTGTACCCGGTCCTGACACCTATGGCGGTAGACAGCTCAAGGCCATTTCCACTGATCAGGAACAAGTCACTGAATATCGGTGCCCTTGTGAAGAAGAAAAATGGGGAAGGAGAGCTGGAATTTGCTACTGTTCAGGTGCCAAGCGTCCTGCAGAGGATTGTAGTCCTTCCAGAGGAAGAGGGAAAAGAAAAGACAGTGATCCTTCTGGAAGAAGTCATTGAACGAAATATCCAGAAGCTGTTCCTGAATTATGATATTGTATGCTCTTATCCCTTCCGTATCATGAGAAATGCTGACTTTTCCCTGGATGAGGATGAGGCAGAGGATCTCCTGAAGGAGATTGAGAAGCAGTTAAAGAAGAGACAGTGGGGACAGGCGATCAGACTCGAGGTAGAGGACGGAATTGATAAGAGACTGCTAGCCATCATCAAGGCAGAGCTGTCTATCGGAGATGGAGATATTTACCGGATCGATGGACCGCTTGATCTGACCTTCCTTATGAAGATGTATGGACTGCCGGGCTTTGATGCTCTGAAGGAGCAGGGCTATGCAAAGCCACAGCCTGTACCGCAGCTTCCGGCAGACTGTAATATTTTTGAAGAGATCAGCAAGGGAGATATCCTGCTGCACCATCCCTATGAGACCTTTACCCCGGTGGTGGATTTCATCAGGCAGGCAGCAAGGGATAAGGATGTGCTGGCGATCAAGCAGACACTGTACCGTGTCAGCGGTAATTCCCCGATTATTGCAGCACTTGCACAGGCTGCAGAGAATGGAAAACAGGTTACTGTACTGGTAGAATTAAAAGCCAGATTTGATGAGGAAAATAATATCGTATGGGCGAAGATGCTGGAGAAGGCAGGCTGCCACGTTATTTACGGACTGGTGGGACTGAAAACACACAGCAAGATCACTCTGGTAGTACGTCAGGAGGAAGACGGTATCCGCAGATATGTACATCTTGGAACCGGAAACTATAATGATGCCACAGCAAAGCTTTATACTGATGTTGGACTTCTGACATGTGCAGAACCGATCGGTGAGGATGCCACAGCGGTATTCAATATGCTGTCCGGTTACTCGGAGCCTCTTGGCTGGAATAAGCTTTCTGTAGCGCCTCTGTGGCTGAAGGATAAGTTCCTGTATCTGATCAACAGGGAAAAGAAAAATGCAGAGGCCGGCAGGGAGGGACATATCATAGCAAAGGTAAACAGCCTTTGTGATAAGGATATTATTGAAGCCTTATATGAAGCTGGTGCGGCAGGAGTGAAGATCGAGCTGATCATCAGAGGTATCTGCTGCCTGAAAACGGGGCTTCCCGGAATCGGAAGAAATATTACAGTGCGTTCCATTGTAGGAAATTTCCTGGAGCACAGCCGTATCTTTTATTTTGCCAATGACGGAAGAGAGGAATTTTACTGTGCCAGTGCTGACTGGATGCCAAGAAACCTGGAAAGACGTGTGGAGATCATGTTCCCGGTGGAGGAACCGGTACTTCGTGAAAAGCTGATGCACATCCTGACCACTCAGCTTAAGGATACTGTCAAGGCAAGTATCCTGACGGCCGAGGGAATCTATGAAAAGGTTGATAAGAGAGGCAAGGAGCTGATCAATTCCCAGCAGACCTTCTGCAGGGAAGCAGTGGAGGCAGCAAGGGTTTTAGAAGAAACCGTAAATCACAGAGTATTTATCCCGGAGATGCATCATGAATAATAAGAAGATCATACTGGCAAGCGGTTCCCCAAGGAGAAAGGAACTGCTTGCCCAGATCGGCCTTTCCTTTACGGTAAGGGTAAGTGAGGCTGATGAACATACAGAGGAAACGAAACCGGAGAAGCTTGTCTGCATTCTGTCAGAGCGGAAGACACTGGCCGTATGGGATGAGCTGACAGAGGAAGAGAAGAAGGAGAGTATCCTGATCGGCGCAGATACAGTAGTTGCTGTAGACGACAGGATTCTTGGGAAGCCGGCTGATGAGACGGAAGCGTTCCAGATGATAAAGCTTCTTCAGGGGAGATCCCATCAGGTTTATACAGGCGTGACGATCCTTAGGCAGGGTGGCCTGCAGCCTTTTGAGGACGAAACAAATACATGCAGTATACAGAAAAAGCAGTTTTTCGAAAAGACAGATGTACTGGTATATCCCATGAGTGAGGAAGAGATCACTGCTTATGTGAAGACGGGAGAGCCGCTTGATAAGGCGGGCGCTTATGGCATACAGGGAAGCTTCGCCGCTTATGTCCAGGGTATAAACGGCGACTACAGTAATGTAGTAGGACTTCCTGTCGGACGGTTGTATCATGAGCTGTAAAATAACTGTACATCATAGGGTGCGAGAGTAACAGAACCTGTTTCCGGTAGGAAGCAGGTTTTTTCCTTGCCGGAATAGTTGAAGAGATAAAGTACACTGCTGCCGTTTTCGTTTACTGACCGGCGGCAGATCACAGGGAATACAGGACCGGGAGGAAGGATCCCCATACGGACACAAAGATTCCTGAGCAGCTCTTCCAGTATATGGCTATCTGTGAAGAAGCAGCCAAGGTACGCGGCAGAGCCCTTGCCAAATGGATGCCAGGTAACAGCAGCATATTTTTCGTAGGCACTGTGCTCATAGGCTGCAAGCACTTCAGTCTCCTCTGAGAGAGGACGCAGCAGCTCCATGAAGGAAGCTGCCAGGGCAGAAGACTGGGTGGAAGCAGCATCCACGGAAATGATCCCGTCTGTGAAACGGAGCGGAACGAAGCCGGATGGAACCGTAAACTGGTCATAGGTGACTCCGAAACATTCAGTGAGACCGCAGGGCTGCACCTTCGGATGGACGGACAGGCTTTCATCAGAAAAGAAGCTGCGGAAGGTGCTGATCAGGTGGCCACCGTGGAAAACATACCTTTTCAGCCGATCGATCAGGGGATCAGAAGCAGAATACAGGGCGGGTGTCAGGATGATACGGTATTTCTGGCAGAGAACGTCTGTATCTTCTGAAAGCACATCCTCCGGATAGATCACATCACAGGCAATATTCAATCGGTACAGGGCATCAAAGAGCCAGCGCATGATCTGATGATAGGAAAGACCACCGATCGGAAAATAGGAAAGTCCTGTCAGGGAACGGTGCCCTAGAAGGATCGCACATTCGGCTGCTGGATGGTAAGAGAGGAGATCTGTATGTGCAGCAAGCTCCTGACCGATCTGACAGACCTCCCGGTAGGTTTCGTTCTCCTGAAGATCGTGGCTTAAAATGCCTTTCCAGTAGGTTTCAAAGGAGTTATGGATAGAATGCCAGTGCCAGTACATGACAGAAGCAGCTCCCCCTGCAAGATGGCTGTATGCCTGAAGACGGAGCTGTCCTGGGTAGGGAAGCCAGCCTGGATTTCCTTGGGCCTGTGTTTCCAGAACCAGGTAGGGAGCCTTTTTGATAGAACGGCCGATTGCACCGCCCATGGCAATCTCTGCACCCGTCAGATCACCGGCAGAGGGGTGGTAAATATCGACACCTGCGATAGTAAGCGCCCTGGCAGCAGAGCGTTGGTCTACTTCCGGCTGGAGACCTTCAGAATGGTCACTCCATGCAAAGTCAAAATTCTGTGTCAGGAACTGATCGTCCCTTGCGTATTCACGTACGATCCCTGACTGCCAGGAAAGAAAGTCGGTGACAAGGCGGCGCTGGAAGGCCTTAAACTCAGCTCCGAGACTGGCATTGATTGTGCCGCGTACATCCGGGAAATCCTCCCATGAGGCAATGCGGTTGCTCCAGTAGGTCAGACCGAAGGCTTCATTCAGGGCATCTGTGGTTTTGAATTTGTCCTTTAAATAATTCACAAACATCTTCTGTACCCGTTCACCGGCTGTATCGTATGATTTTGTTTCATTGTCAAGCTGATAACCGATCACGTTAGGATGCGTGGCACAGACCTCCATCAGCCTGCGTATGATCCGTTCTGCATGAAACAGGTAACCGGGATGTGTGATATCCATATTCTGCCGGTGACCATAGAGAGAAGGTCCACTGTGGGTAACTGCAAGGATATCGGGGTATTTCCTGACAAGCCAGGATGGGATAGCATAGGTCGGCGTACCAACGATCACGTGAAGAGAGTAAGCTTTTGCATTGTCCAGGATCTCCCTTACGATCGAAAAGTCAAAAACACCGTCTGAGGGCTCAAAGCTGCTCCATGAGGATTCGGCAATACGGATCGTGTTGATCCCGGCCTTTTTCATCATTTCCATATCTGTGGAGATACGCCTGACTGGCATATACTCCGGATAATAAGCGGTTCCATAGAGAATTTTTGTCTGATTGGCTATAAGATTCATGGCAGGTTCCTTTCCTTTGCTCTGTTGTAAAAAACAATAAGTTCTGTAAAGATGCTATCAGTATAACTGTCTTATCATGAAAATTCCATAGGAAAACAAGAAAACGTTTTCTAGAAATGACATTTTAAAACAGTTTTATACAATTTGAAAAACTACGAAAAAAATAATAAAATATACGAAAAACACTGAGGAACAACCGATTGCGCATTACGAAAATGTATAAACACATTCATAGATAATACAACCAGTAAAAAAGAATGTCTATTGTGCATAATGTACAAAAATTATGCTGTAAAATGTATGTATTCACACATTGACAGCAGCGTATATGGATGATATCCTAGGTTCATGAACAAACGGTTGCGCATATTGCACAGCAGAAGTTCAGGAACAGGGAGCGCACAGCGCATCCCAACTAAAATAAGAAGGGAACGCATGGCGTATCTCAAATCAACAGGAGGAAAGTAATATGAAAAAGAAATTGTTAGCATCTCTGCTTACTGTTTCCATGGTAGCAGCAATGCTCACCGGATGCGGAAACGCTGCAGTGGCAGAAGAAACACCGGCAGAGACTACAGAGACCACAGAAGAGGCTGAGGCACCTGCCGAGGATACGGCAGCCGCTGAAACCACAGATGCATCTGATGCAGTTGCAAACCTGATCGCAGCTACGACAGATACCGTATCTCTTAAGGTATGGGCATCAGAAGAAGATCAGGCTCTTACCACAGAGCTTCTTGAGAAATTCAAAGAAACATATCCTGATGTAACATTTGATATCCAGCTTGGCTCCGAATCTGAATCTACAGCAAAGGATACCATTCTTGCAGACGTAGAGGCTTCCGCAGATGTATTTGCATTCGCTGATGACCAGATCAATGAAATGGTTGCAGCAGGTGCACTTCAGGAGGTAAGTGCTACTTATACTTATGATGTTGCAAATGCAAATGCTGCAGGCTCTGTAGAAGCAGCAACAGTAGACGGCAAATTATATGCTTATCCTATGACAGCAGATAACGGATACTTCATGTTCTATGATTCATCCGTATTTACTGAGGAAGATACACAGTCACTTGAGAAGATGATCGAGGTTGCGCAGGCAGCTGGCAAGAAGATTGCCATGGACGTATCAAACGGCTGGTACATCTACGCTTTCTTTGAGGGTGCAGGCCTTGAGCTTAGCCTGAATGATGACGGTGTTACCAATACCTGTACATGGAACGGTGCAGGCGGTACAGATGTAGCACAGTCCATTCTTGATCTGTTCTCATCAGGCGTACTTGTAGATATGGATGATGAAAATCAGGCAACAGCAATTGCTGAAGGAACAGTAGTAGCGTGTGTAAACGGTACATGGAGAGCTGAGACAGCTCAGGAAGCATGGGGAGAGAACTATGCAGCAACCAAGCTTCCTACCTTCAATGTAGCAGGTGAACCCAAGCAGATGAGCTCCTACTCTGGTTACAAGCTGATCGGTGTAAGCCCCTACTCCAAGAATGTAGGCTGGTCAATGCTCCTTGCAGAGTTCCTGACAAATGAGGATTCCCAGACTGCAAGATTTGAAGCAAGAGGACTTGGACCTGCTAACATTGCAGTAGCAGAGAGTGATGCAGTTAAGTCAAATCCTGCAATTTCCGCACTGGCAGCCCAGGCAGCTTTTGCAACACCTCAGCGTGTAGGTGGAAACTTCTGGTCACCTGCTGAAACCTTAGGACAGATCCTTGCATCTGGCAATCCTGATGGAACAGATCTTCAGACACTGCTTGATACAACAGTAGACGGTATCACAGCTCCCGTACAGTAATTCTATAGATGAATTGCCAATACCCCACATACCTTCCGGGTATGTGGGGTATTTTTCAAAAGAAGGTACAATCAATCAAATCAATCGAATCAATCGAAAGAACTCTTAGAGGGGTTTCACATGAATAATAAATTTTTTAAAGAATTTTGTACTGCCGTTTCCAAAGGTGATATTTTCGTAAAACTCTCCCTCCTTTTTATGGGAGCAGGCTATTTTGCAAGAAAACAGATCATCAATGGTATTATCATGATGCTGCTTGAGGCTGTGTTTGCTGTTATGTGTGTCGGTTATGCAGCCCCCAATCTTGCCAAGTTCGGTACACTTGGTACCGTACAGTTCGAACAGGTCTTTGACCCGCTTACACTGAAAAGTACAGTCAACGATTATGATAACTCATTTCAGATACTGCTGAATTCCATTATTGCATTATTTCTGATCGTTGTGTTTATTCTCGTATATATTTCCAACGTGAAGACTGTTTATCGTCTTCAGATGGATCAGAAGGAAGGCAGACATATCAATACCTTTAAGGAAGATATCAGAGCTTTATTTAATGAAAAGTTCCATATCACTCTGATGACACTTCCCTGTATCGGTATCATATTAATGAACATTCTGCCGATCCTTGTGCTGATCGCAGTGGCATTTACCAACTATGATCAGCAGCATATGCCGCCAAGTGCCCTGTTTACCTGGGTTGGTCTTAGGAACTTTAAAAACCTGTTTACCACATCTGCGACCATCACCTTTGGTTATTCCTTTACCAAGGTTCTGGTCTGGACACTGGAATGGGCAGTGCTGGCAACCTTTACCACCTATATTCTTGGTATCCTGCTTGCCAAGTTTATCAATGACAAGAAAACGAAATGTCCAAAGCTCTGGAGAACCCTGTTTATTATCGCTATTGCGGTTCCACAGTTCGTAACACTGCTTCTTGTACGTAACTTCTTTGGGGATAACGGTATCGTGAATACGATCTGTGCCAACATAGGTGTGACAGATTTCCTGAAGAATATCGGTCTGGTAAATAAGAGTCTCAGTTATATTCCGTTCCTGACAAATCCAGGATGGGCGAAGTTCATGATCGTTATGATCAATATCTGGGTAGGTGTTCCTTACCAGATGCTGATCGCAACCGGTGTCCTGATGAATATTCCGGAGGATCAAATTGAAAGTGCCAGGATCGATGGCGCCTCAAGCTTTCAGATCTTCCGTAAGATCACCATGCCGTATATGCTGTTTGTTACCGGACCGGCGCTGATCACTGATTTTGTTAAGAATATCAATAACTTCAACGTAATTTACCTGCTGACACAGGATGTGTTCGTGACATCCAACCAGGCACTGGCGAACTCCAATGCGAAGGAAGTCGATCTGTTAGTAACATGGTTGTTCAGACTGACCAATGAATATTACAACTACAAGATGGCATCTGTGATCGGTATCTGTGTCTTTGTGATCTGTGCAGCGTTTACACTGGTTACCTTCACAAGAACTATTAAGGGAGATAAGGAGGATGAGTTCAGATAATGAAAAAGCAGTTTAAATTTATTGGAAGACATTTGGTTTTACTGTTACTTGCTGTGATCTGGCTGATACCGATCGTATGGCTTGTCGTTACCTCCTTCAGTGGATATAAGGGAATCAATACTGCCCACTTTTTCCCGCAGACATGGTCACTGGATAATTACGTGGCACTGTTCCTAAGGCCGGACTCCGTAGTCCAGTATAAGAAATGGTTTGCCAATACTCTGGTGATCGCAATTTTTACCGCACTGATCTCTACTATTTTTGTGCTGATGGTTGCCTATACCATGAGCTGTATGAGATTTAAGGGCAGAAAGCAGCTGATGAGCTTTGGTATCATTCTGAATATGTTCCCCGGTGTGCTGTCCATGATCGCTGTTTACTTTATTTTAAAGAGCTTCGGCCTTACCAACAGCCATGTCGGCATGATCATTGTTTACTCGGCAGGAAGCGGACTTGGGTACCTGATCGCAAAGGGCTTTATGGATACGATCTCAAACTCTCTGCGTGAAGCAGCAAGGCTTGAAGGGGCATCCGAGGCGAAGATCTTCTGGAAGATCATTCTTCCTCTGTCAAAGCCTATTATTGTATACACTGTAATCAGCTCTTTCCTGGTTCCCTGGGGAGATTTCGTGTTTGCGAAGCTGATGCTGAACTCAGGTATTTCTACAGACTGGACTGTAGCTATCGGACTTTATAATATGCTGAATAAGTCTCTGGTGAATAAATACTTCTCTATTTTCTGTGCAGGCGGTGTGATCGTTTCTATCCCGATCTCCATTCTGTTTGTCATTATGCAGAAGTTCTATGTAGAAGGAATTACCGGAGGTTCTGTAAAGGGTTGATCGTATGGAAACAAAGAAAAAGACCATCGATGACATTGCCAGGGATCTTCATATATCCAAGACCACGGTATCGAGGGCAATTTCCGGAAAGGGAAGGATCAGTGAGGAAACAAGGCGCAGGGTGCTTGCCTATATCAATGAATATAATTACAGGCCAAGTGCCATCGCTAAGGGACTTGCCAAGTCCAGAACCTTTAATATTGCCTTTGTGATGCCGGGTGATTACAGCAGTTCAGATCTCCCCTTCTTCCAGAAGTGTATGTGGGGGATCAGCCGGACGGCTTCACGGATGGACTATGACCTGATCGTATCCATGGTGGAAGAAGGGGATATTTCCCAGCTTGTCAGACTGGTAGACAGACAGAAGATCGATGGGGTCATCCTGGCAAGAACAACAGAAAAGGATGAACCGGCGGCATATCTGCTGGCAAATCAGATTCCGTTTGTGACAGCTGGATCTGCGGCGGAGGAATCGATCATACAGGTGGATAATGACCATTTTTCTGCCTGTAAGGAGCTGACCAGCATCCTGATCTATAAAGGGATCAGGAGGATAGCATTAATTGGTGGCAGCAACAGCTATATTGTCAATCAGAAAAGACTGATGGGATTCCGGGAAGCCTTTATGCAGGCAGGAGCTTTTCTGGACACCAGCCTGGTCTATACAGACATTGAGAATCCTGCGAGAATAGAAAGTGCTGTGGAAGAAATCCTGGAGAAAAAAGCGGAGTGTATCATTGCCATGGACGATTCGATCTGTGGTTACGTCCTTAGCAAGCTGAGCAGGGAGCAGTGCCGGATACCTGAGGATGTCAGGGTGGCATCCTTCTACAACAGTACGATGCTGGAGCAGCATCAGCCGGCGATTACAGCGCTGAACTTTGATGTGACGGAGCTTGGCATGGTATGCTGCAGTATACTTTTGGATGCTATCGATAAGAAAGAAATAAATAGAAAAACCCTTCTTGGCTATGAAGTGCTGATGAAGGAATCTACACAGAAATAAAAGGAAATAAGAAATGACCTGAAATATGGAGGAGATATGGATAAATTTGTTGTAAATATCATTCATCGCCCGGAGATGGTTCCTGAATATGCAGAAAAGGTGACCGGACATGGCAAGGAAGAAAATATCGGCAGAAAAGCACTGCTTACAGAATCTCTGGATATTTTCAGATTCCAGCAGGAAACGGCACATAAGAATGGACTGAAAACGACCATTCAGATGACCTATGCCAGTTTATTTAATGAAGAAGCGATCGCTATCGCAAAGGAAGACCATGAAAGGTATGGAGATGAGATCGCACTTTCCCTGCTTGGACTGCCTTGTAAGGAATTCCGGGAGAAATATAAGACTAAGGATTTCTGCATCTGGATGTTTTCCATGGAAGACAAGAAGTCTATCGTTGATGATGTGTTTGGAAAATTCCATGACATTTTTGGATTCTATCCGGAGTCTACAGGCTCCTATTACATGGATGCAGAGCTGACCAACTATATTAAGGAAACCTATCCTTCTGTCAAGTGCGCAGTAGCGACGTGCTGGGAGGAAGGCCCAAAGGCCTACCATACCTGTAATAATTCCTGGTATACACTGATGGATGGCGGCCCATGGAATCCATGGATCCCCAGCAAACAGAACATTCATGCACCGGCAGCAAATGAAGCAGAGGACAGCGGTATCGTGGCGATCCCACATCTGTCCAGAGACCTGCTTGCCTGCTATGACGGAAATGGATCCAATTTTGGAACCCATCCCCAGAATGTACTGCGTGGCATGATCTATGACACCAAAACCTGGGAGTATCCTTATCTGTATAATCTCATCGACCAGTACAGGGATCTGGAGAAGTATAATAATGGTTATGCTTATAATATGATGTTTGTCGGACCCGGCTGGTTAAACAAGATGGGACGCTGGGAGGCACCCTATGAGCTGCTGAAAAAGTCTTATGAAGATGGTATGGCCTACTATGGACAGCTGAAGAAGGAAGGCAAGCTGGAAGATATGACCATGGCAGAATTTGCAGATTACTTCCGCAGTAAGAAGACCTATACAGAACCGGAATGTGCACTCTGGAGAGATATCCTGTACGGATCAGACAAGCAGCTTTTCTGGTACTGTGATCCTTATATGAGAGCCTGCATCAATATGAACCAGGGCGGTGCCCTTGTTGATCTGCGTCCCTATGCAGCCAAGCTGAAATGGGAAGTGGGGATCGGAACACCTCATGTCCAGGATGCCTCCTATCCGTTCCTGATCCAGGAAAAATATAGAGCCGGCTACTTTACCCATTATGCAGGCGAGGGAACCGTAAGAAGTGCCAAGCTGACCTATAACGGAGAAGAGGTGGATCTGTGCCTTTGCCGCACCCATGCGAAGTTCAGTGAAGAAGTCATTGAGGACGGTAAGAAAAAGAGGATCCTGACACTGAACCCGGTAGATATTGAGTTTTATGATCTGACAGTAACCCTTCAGACCAGAGTGATCTTTACAGAGGGAAGCTCTGAGATCGAGATGGAAAGAAGCGTTCTATCCATGAGCAATCCTGATGCAGAGGTGGAGCTGAATGAATATATGGTAGCCTGCTATGGCACCACAGAATATCCGGAGGATATGACAGGCATCACTCTGACCTGCAGGGGAAAGGAAGATAAGAGCATTGCCTATGCATATAAGTGCAGGGAAGAAGAGGAAGAGGGAGCAGCGAGCGTTGAGGCAGTGATCCCTCCTGTAGAAACAAAGGTTTCCATGAGATCCTCTGACAGCAGTGCAGCAGGCTATATCAGAGAGGGATATGCGTTTTCACCGATGTTTACGCTGGGATATAAGTCGAAGTTAAAGGATAAGGAGGTAGTTTCTACATGGCTCAGGCTGGAAAAGGCAGATTAAATTACAGATGTCCTTCCTGTTTTATGAGAGATCTGGACATTGATATGTTTTATGATAAAGAGAAAAATGAGTACTATTGCATGCGCTGCCAGTATGTAGGTACGGAAGAAGATGTACTTGAAAAGAACGAAATGGTAAGGTTCCGCTATAAAGATATGTATAAGCGCTTTACGAAATTCGATTTTGAGTAATGGCAATGAGAAGACCGTTTTTTACGGTTTTTGATTGCAGATGATTGATTGTATCTGCCTTTGTCCCCCGGCCGCACAGCAGCCGGGGGACATTGTGCATTATCAGGAAGGAGTACCCGATGAAATATTATAAGGGAATGGATCTTTCCACGCTGATCGAGGTGGAAAGCTGTGGTGGAAAATTTTATGATGGGGCAGAAGCAGAGGATGCTGTTGTCATTCTGAAGCGGTATGGAATGAATGCGGTCAGGATCCGTCTGTTCAATGATCCCTATTCAGAAAAGGGAGAGCCTTATGGGGCGGGAACCAATGATCTTGAGACAGCACTGGCTCTTGCAAAAAGAGCAAGAAAAGCAGGACTTGACATTCTGTTAGATTACCATTACAGTGATTTTTGGGCAGATCCAGGCAAACAGTTTATCCCCAAAGCATGGAAAGGATATTCTGTAGAAGAACTGGAACAGGCAGTTTATGATTACACAAGGGAAACACTGCTGGTTTTTGAAAGCAAAGGCCTTTTACCGGATATGGTACAGGTAGGAAATGAACTTACGAACGGACTGCTCTGGCCTTATGGAAAGAAACCGGAGTATGATAATATCGCCAGATTTGTCAGTGCCGGCATCAGGGCAGTGCGGGAGATCTCGGAACAGGCGCTACTTACAGGGCTCCGGGATGAGAAGATAAAGGTGATGATCCATCTTGACAATGGCGGCAATAATGAAATGTACCGTGACTGGTTCGATCATTATGTGGAGCGTGGGGAGGACTTTGACATCATTGGACTTTCCTATTATCCTTTCTGGCATGGCACCTTTGATATGCTCGAGTATAATATGAAGGATATGGCTGAGAGGTACCATAAGGAGCTGATCATAGCCGAGGTATCCATGGGCTTTACCATGGAGGATTATGCTGCCTATGAAAGGCTGGCACCATCTGAACGAAAGGGAATGGCGACCAGACAGGAGCTTGTAGACAGGATAGAATTTCCTATGACGAAGGAAGGACAGAGGGATTTTATGAAGGAGCTGTTCCGGCGTCTTAAGCAGGTACCGGAGCATCTGGCAAGAGGCTTCTTTTACTGGGAACCAGCATGGATTCCGGTAGAAGGCAGTGGGTGGGCCACAAAGAGCTCTCTTGCCTATATCGAAGATCCAGGACCCTGTGGAAATGAGTGGGCCAATCAGGCACTTTTTGATTATGAAGGACATGCGCTTCCCTCTCTTGCAGCGATCAGAGATTACCAGCCTGAAATATAAACAGACCAAAGGAGAACTGATATGGATGAGTTTGATGATGCAGTAGTACGGTGCTTTTTAAAAAAGCAGCGCCAGCTGTTCCCGGAGAATGTGGCAGAGACACCGGAGGAAGCAGAAGCCTTTCTGCAGGACTGCTTTGCCGTTGTTGTTGATTCTCTGAAGGAGGTATGGGAATTTTTTGAAGAAGAAGGAATTGATACGGAGGGCATGAAGGGAGACGATATCCTGAAGGCGGAAGAAGTATTTGATGTAGGAGATGGAAGGTACCTGATCGTAGAAGGTTAAGACAGGATAGACAAAAAGGCTGTTGCAGTGCACGGAGGCGTGATACTGTGATGGCCTTTTTGTATCTGGAAAAAAATCCAGAGAAGCAAGCTTTGGATTGAATGAAAAAGCAAATAATGATAAACTGAATGACAGATTCTACAGAATAAGACAAATACAGACTATGCGAAGTGAATTTCGTATAATTTCTTATTTTGCGAAGATCACATTCAAAATTGTTTCATGGAATTTCTTATTTTGCGAAGATCAAAGCGGGAATATTTTACGATACGGAAAATGCTTTCTATTGATACAAAGGTTAATATACAATATATTTTGTATAAAATCAATGTTTCAATATGAACTTTAATTGTTTTTTTAGCAATACATAACTGGCAGAGCTTGAAAAACACCGATTTCAAGGGCATTATCCAATACTATTTTTTTATGAACCGTCATTTTTATGGTCAGCAGGAAAGGAGTTACCAAATGCCCAGAAGAGGTACCAATATCTACAAACGAAAGGATGGAAGATGGGAGGGGAGGATTCCCTATGAGCATCCTTCCCATCAAAAAAAATACCATTCCGTCTACGGAAAGACCTATCAGGAAACAAAACAGAAAATGGAGCAGGAACGGGAGCTGTTAAGGATACTGAACAATTACGAAGATCTTGAGATAAAGGCTGCAGCAGAAATCTGGCTGACTGACAGGGATCCCTATCTGAAGGTATCCACCATAGCAGCCTACAGAAATATCATTGAAACACATATTATCCCACAGACAGGCAATATCAGAGTGACCAGATTTACACAGAGAGAAATGGAACGCTTCGCAGCAGGTCTCCGTTCAGCCGAAAAAGGATATTCTCTGTCTCTTACCTACAGCAGAAGCATTTGTGCACTTCTGCTGACCATTTTGTCCTATGCCAGGAAAAAATATGGTTATCATATGATACTGCCTGAAAATCCAATATCCACAGAAAAGAAAAAGCAGCTCCAGCTTCCAGGGGAAAACAGTCTCCACAGGCTGGAGGATTACCTGATCACACATGCGGAAGACGATACGTGTCTTGGAATCCTGATCGCTTTTCATACGGGTATAAGACTGGGGGAGCTCTGTGCCCTCACATGGGAATGCATTGACCTTGAGGAAAGCGTTCTTTCTATCAAAAGAAGCATGCAGCGGACATCAGGAAAAATCGAAGCAGGAAAAACAGAGATCGTCCTGCAGGAGCCAAAATCACTGACCTCCCTCCGGAGCATTCCCCTGCCGCCTGTGCTGCTTCCTTTCCTGAAGCAATACAGGCAGCCGGATCCCTGTTATGTGATCCGTGGAAAAAAGAAACCCTTTGCAGAGCCAAGGACTGTGCAGTACCGTTTCTCAAAGATCCTTAAGCAATGCCAGTGCGAGGATTTTCATTTTCATATGCTCAGACATGCCTTTGCCACCAGATGCATCGATATGGGATTCGATGTCAAAAGTCTCAGTGAAATCCTGGGACACAGCAATGTCCAGATCACCATGAATCTGTATGTCCACTCTACCATGCAGCGAAAAAAGCAGTTAATGAATCTTTTTACAGCAAAGCCACCGGAAGAAATGCAGTATCCGCCTTTATCCTATAACACGTCAGAATAATGGTCAGCAGGACGGAAAACCGTCCTGTTTTTCTATGCTTTCCAGCCATTTCGCAAAATAAGAAATTTTACGAAAAATATTATTTACGATATATGGAACAAATATACAGCAAACATATTTTACATGACGAGGTGAAACGGCATGAAATATATGGATATTCATTCCCATCTGCTGCCTGGCATTGATGATGGGGCCAGGGATTTTGAAATAAGCATGGAAATGTTTCGCATCGCAGAGAAAAACGGGATCGGGGCAATGATCCTGACACCCCATTATAAACCCATGCATCATAATGCATCACCGGCTACGATCCGGCGGCTGATCAGTGAGATAGAAGAAAAGCTGAAGGAAGAGAAGATAGAGATCCAGCTTTATCCAGGAAACGAGATCTACTATCACAGTGAAGCTGTCTCACAGGCACTTGAGGGAAGGCTGTGTACCATGGCGGGGAGCAGCTATGTACTTGTGGAATTTAATCCCATGGATGAGTTTGAATATATCAGGAATGGTCTGTACCAGTTCCTGGCAGAGGGCTTCCGGCCTGTCCTGGCACATGCGGAGAGATACCGCTGTATGACCGGCAAAGCTGACCGGGCTGAGGAGCTGACCGGCATGGGAGCTTACATACAGGTAAATGCAGGCAGCATTATGGGACGCTATGGTCTGCAGACCAAAATGTTTACCAGAGGTCTGCTGAAAAGAAAAGCGGTCCATTTCGTGGCAACGGATGCCCATGATACGAAAAACAGAGCTCCGGAGCTTAGCGAGTGTGCCAGATTTTTGGTTAAAAAGTTTGGAGAAGATTACACACGGGAGCTGCTTTATGAGAATCCAATGAAGCTCGTCCAGAATGAATATATATAGCAGAAAATACGGGAGATAAAGGAAATTATGGAACAACAAATGCAAACAAACACCTCTGTGGCGGGCAGAAATGATGATGACATGATAGAGATCGATCTGCTGGAGGTTTTCCAGATACTTCTTGGCAGGATCTGGCTGATCATAAGTGCCGGGCTTTTCTGCGCACTTGCCTGCTTTGCCTTCAGCAAATTCGTACTGGTTCCGACTTATGAATCCACCACCAAAATCTATATCCTGAATAAGACAAGTGAATCTACAGTGACCTACAGTGATGTACAGCTTGGCAGCCAGCTGACCAAGGACTATGCGGAGCTGATCAACAGCCGGTATGTCCTGGAGGAGGTGATCCAGGAGCTGGCACTTGATATGGATTATGATGTGCTGCTGAAAAAGGTCAGTGTATCTACGCCGACAGATACCCGTATCGTTTCGATCACGGTAGAGGATTCAGACCCTGTAATGGCTATGAATATTGCCAATGCCATCCGGGAGGCTGCAAGTAGCCATATCCAGAACGTAATGGATATAGAGGCGGTAAATGTGGTGGAGACAGCAAACATGCCTACTGAAAAGGCAGGACCGAGCGTAGTGAAATGGAGCCTGATCGGAGGGATCATCGGTGTACTTCTCGTCAGTGCCATTGTGATCATACAGTATCTTATGGATGATACGATCAAGACCAGTGATGATGTGGAGAAATATCTGGGACTCAGCACACTGGCACTGATCCCGGTCGCAGTAGAGGAAACAGAGAATAAGAAGAAAAAACACAGAAAGCACTGACACAGGGCAGGAGCAGTGAAGCCGAAAATTACCATATGACAAGGTGAAAAAACATGCAGAATGTAAAACTACAGTTTGAGAAAAAGAATAATGATTACCGGATCCGGGAGGCCTTTAAGACACTCAGGTCCAATATTGAATTCTGTGGCGGGGATGTGAAGGTGATCGCAGTTACGAGCTGCACTCCGAATGAAGGAAAATCCAGTGTGGCAATGGAAATGGCGAGAGCCTTTGCAGAGGCAGGAAGCAAGACCATGCTGATCGACGCGGATATGAGAAAAAGTGTCCTTGTCGGCCGGTATAAGACAGGTGCTGTCCGGAAGGGACTGACACATTGCCTGATCGGAAAGGCCAACTATCTGGAGGTTATGTGTGAGACAAATGTTCCAAATCTATATGTCACCTTTTCCGGACCGGTACCGCCAAATCCCAGTGAGCTTCTCGGAGGAGAAAAGTTCCGCTCTATCCTGAATGTCCTTCGAAGCTCCTTTGACTATGTGATCGTGGATACACCCCCGCTTGGCAGTGTCATTGATGCGGCTGTTGCTGCAAAGAGCTGTGATGGTACAGTGCTTGTCATCGAGAGCAATGCCATCAGCTACCGCTTTGCCCAGAAGGTCAAGGAACAGCTCGATAAGACTGGAAGCCGTATCCTTGGTGTAGTCCTGAATAAGGTGGACATGAACGGGAAGGGCTATTATGGCCATTACGGAAAATATTATGGCAAATACTACGGAAAATATTATGGAAACTACGGATCTGAAACGGCTTCCAGACAGGAGAAGAGCTCTTTGGAGAATGAGGTGCGTCAGTTTCGGGAAGATATTGAATTCATTGAGGACATTTAGGAAGACAGAGTATGAAACAGAGCAAAGTGATCGGAATAATTCTTGTAGTGTTGAATATAGCACTGGCTGTTGTCTGCATCATCCTTTCTGCAGGACAGGATAAAACAAAGCCGGTATTTGATTTCCAGGCAGCGGAGGTTGTTTACCGGACAGGGATGGATGAGGAAAAGCTGAAGGAGGGGATCACAGCCAGGGACAATGTAGATGGTGATATCACAGACCGGATCGTTGTGGAAAAGATCGTAACGGATCCGGCAGAAAATACAGCAGTTGTATTCTTCGCAGTCAGTGACAGAGCCGGCAATGTCGCCAAGTGCTCCAAGGTATTCCCTGCTTCCCTGGAGGGAGAAAACGAAGAGCTGGCAGACCAGCTGACGCAGGCAGGCTATGATGCAGCCTTTGCATCGGAAAGCAGCCTGACGGCTGAACATACAGATGCTTCAACGGATCAGGAAAATGAAACAGACAATTCTGAAAATGCAGAGAATGAGGAACAGCAAGAGGATGCGGAGCCTTCAGAAAGCCCGTCTATTACAGCCTCGCCAAGACCGACAAGAACACCGGAGAATACACCGAAGCCAGAGCCGGAACAGGAGGCAGTGGAAGAGCAGAAGCCCGCGGAAGCACCAAAAACAAATGACGCAGCACCGGTACTCAGCCTGAAGCAGAATTCTGTGAAGGTAGCGGCTGGTTCTACACCGGCATGGGTGAATCTGATCGGGACCCTGAGTGATGACAAGGACAGCTATGAAACCCTGTTCAGGAACCTGAAGGTCAGTAAATATGATGTGAATAAACCGGGTACTTATGAAGTGACAGTCCAGACAGAGGATTCGGATGGCAACAGATCAGCAGCGGTGCCGATTACGATACAGGTGCAGTAGGACAGAGCAGTAGGCACTGAGAGAATAAGAGGACAGCAAAGACATGACTAAAAAGGAAAAACGGGATCTTCAGATCAATCAGGAAAAGGAATATCTTCTGGATCCTGAATACGTGGCAGCAAAAAAGAAAAAGAGAAAGAAAAAACTGGCGCTCACAATTGTAATTGAACTGATAGCGGTGGCAGCCCTGATCGTGGCAGCCTTCCAGATCGTCCGCGCAGTTGGTAAAAAAAGCCTTACCAGCAAGGCAGAGGAAGCTGCACCGGATCTGAACCTGGTACGTGCTTCGGAGACACTGACGGAAGAGGAAGAAACAAAGTGGCAGGAGGGCTGGGTGAAGTATAATGGCAGCATTTATGCCTACAACGAAGATGTCAGGACCTTCCTGTTTATGGGAATTGATAAGAAGAGTGATGTGAAGGAAGTAGAAGAAGGGACAAAGGGCGGCCAGGCAGATGCCCTGTTTCTGGCAGTGATGAATCCTCATGATAAGACGCTTAAGATCGTCGGCATCAACCGGAACACCATGGCAGATGTGGATATTTATAATGACAGTGGCGCCTATGTGACGACCCAAAAGGCACAGATCGCTGTCCAGCACGGCTTTGGAAATGGTGTAGAGGAAAGCTGCGAGTATCAGAAAAAAGCAGTCAGCAGACTGTTTTACGGACTGCCGATCCATGGCTATGCCGCCATCAACATGAGTGCGATCCCAACCATAAATGATGCGGTAGGGGGTGTGGATGTGACAGTACTTGATGATCTGACGAAGTATGACAGCTCCCTGAAAAAGGATGCAAAGGTGCATCTGATGGGAGAAGCTGCCTTCTGGTATGTGAAGGCCAGGGATGTGAATGTGTTTGGCTCGGCGGATATGCGGCTTGCCAGACAGAAGCAGTACCTGAATGCCTATGTACAGGCAGCCAGGTCGGCAGCAAAGAAGGATATCACAGTAGCCCTTGATCTGTATCAGGCAGTGGTGCCACAGATGGTAACGGATATTTCCGCAGACGAGGTGGCATACCTTGCGCCGATCCTTGTGGATTACAGCTTTGATGAAAACAGCTTTTACATGATGCAGGGAGAAACCGTCATGGGAGATGAATTTGAAGAGTTCTATCCGGATGAGGATGCTCTTTATGAAATGATCCTGAATATCTTTTATGAGCCGGTGGAGCAGTAAAAGCACTATACATAAAGAAGGAAGCAGAATGAAAAGAAATTTTTTAACGCTGGGACTTGCCGGGATAATACTGGCCAGCAGCCTGCTGACCGGGTGTGCCGGCAAAGACCAGAATACAGCAGAAACAGAAGAAACGGAAATGACGGAGAATGCGGGACAGTCTGCAGAAGATCAGAAGCAGACAGGGATCGCTGGTGAAAGCGCTTCCGATTCCCAGATTGACTTCACAGCCCTTCAGGCAGAAAATCCGGATATTTTCGGCTGGCTCTATATACCGGGAACCGGGATCGATGATCCCATCCTGCAGAGCGAAGAGGCGGATGATTATTATGAAACAAGAGATGCCTATGGCAGGGATAATGCTGCAGGCGCTCTGTATACAGAGCTTGCCAATCTGAAAAATATGTGTGATTTCAACACAGTTATTCATGGAAGGGGAGACAGCGAAGCTGCACCCTTTGCAGGATTATACGATTTTGCGGATCCGGATTTTTTTGAAAAGCATGAATATGCCTATATTTATATCGATGGCAATCTTCTGACCTATGAGATCTTTGCGGCCTATGAAAGAGAGGATACCAGTCTGATCAGAACCTATGACTTTACCTATCAGAGTGGATGCCAGCAGTTTATAGATGATCTGTATGGAACCCGTGTCATGGGGATGAACCTGCGGGAAAGCTTTGGAGAGGTAAGTCCATACAATTTCCTGATCACCCTTACGACCAAGAAGGATGCAGCTTCAGATAAACAGTTTGTTGTGATCGCAGCCCTTGTGGGAGATGCTGCAGGAACTATAGACAGAGTTGTTGAATAAAAATGACACAGTAACCTGTGATGCAGGTACAGACTATGCAGGTATCAACACCGGTAAAACGGTGATGATATAAAACCACACTCAGGCTTTCGGCTTTTTGCTGAAAAGAAAGGAGGAGACAGTCCAATGAAAAAGCTTATCGCATGTACCCTGATCGGAGCAATGCTCTGCGGTATGACTGTATCTGCAGCAGGATCACCTTCTGCAGCAGTAGTTGCATCCAGCGTTTCTGCAACAGTAGAAGCAGCTGCAGCAGCTGAAAGTAAGTCAGTCGGTGAGTATACCAACAATGCAATTGTTGAGACTCCCGGACTCCCGGATGCACTTCCGACAGGACAGGGTGGACACGTTATTATTAACGGAGCCCCCAGTAATGTAATTTTCTTCTTAACAAAGGCTAATGCAGCTACTGTTAAGGATGCAAAGGCACAGGCTACTGAGCTTGGCGGAAAGGTTCTTTCTGTATTTGGAACCAAAGCAGTTGTCGGCAAGTTCGAATCTGCTCAGGTTAACTTCTACATGAAGGGCGTGAAGGCAGGCCAGAGCATCAAGGTTTACCAGAAGGTAAACGGTGCATGGGTTGAGGTTAAGGTTGTAGAGATCAGAGAGGATCACGTAGTTGTCGATATGACAAGCCACGGAACTCTTGCCTTTATTGAGGTTCCTGCAGCACAGTAATCCAATCCGGTGTTAGTGTTTTTTAGCAGCCAGGCATTCTCAACCTGGCTGCATAATGGGATTTAAAAGTAATCATGCATGATTATTTTCCGGGTGTGGTCGTCAGTCAGGGGCGTAAGCCTCTGGCTGATATAAAAGGAAGGATGGGCAGACGGCTGTCCTTGCCAGAACCTTGACAATTGCATATCTTACATCGAGATGAATACTGAAAAATAAACGAAATCATGTTTAAAAAACTCCTTGCACAGCGTGAGTATATATGATATAGTGTTTCTATCAGAAAAATCATATCATGTAGTTTCAGGCTTTTCGCTAGAGATTCACTTATGACACAACTAAACAGGCGGAGAGATTGAAATAACAGGGGGCGTTCATTTTCTCTTCTGCCAGAGGAAGGGAGAAATGAATGGAAAGTACCAATGATCTTGTAACGAAGAATTTTGAAGCGTATCCGGATGTGGCAGCCGATATTCTCAATGTACTTCTGTATGAGGGAAAGAACGAGATAAAGGAAGAAAACCTTCTGGCATCTCCAACGGAAACCTTGTATCAGGGAGAGAAAAAGCTGCGAAATCAACTGGAGGATATTGCAAAGTATGATATGGCTGACGGAGAGATACGGACTGTGTATCTCTTTGCTAATCAGACGAAGAAGGATCCTGATATGCTGCTTCGCAAAGCTGGCTATATTGGAGGCATCTACAGAGAGCAGTATGAAAAGAAGACACAGAACAGATTCCCGGTGATCGAGCTGGTTCTTTACTGGGGAAAGAGAAAATGGAATGAAAACAGAAGTGTCCATGAAATATTTCGGGACAAGAAACTTCCGGCTAAGACAATGTCTTATGTGGATGATCTGAAGCTCCATGTATTTGAACTCAGAAATCTGTCGGAAAAAGTAAGAAAACGGTTTCAGAGTGACATGAGGATCGTGGTCGATTATCTTGCAGAAGGAAAAGATTACCGGTCAGAACAGAAGGTGGTACATAAGGAGGCTCTTATCAAGCTGCTGAGGGTACTCTCCGGAGATGAAAACGTAGAGGACACAGAGGCTATACTTCAGGAAATGAATGTAAAAGAGGAGGATGAAATCAGTATGTGTGAATTATTTGACCAGTATATCAGAAGAGGCAGAGCAGAAGTGATACCTGCCATGATCCGTACCTGCAAGCGGTTTCATATAAGCTATCAGGATACGGCAGACAGTATCAGAAGGGAACTGAAGCTTCCTGACAGTGAAATCGAAGAAAACATGAAGCTCTACTGGTAAAAGCAGTATACAGCTGAAAAGAAAACGGGTGCTCCCGGTGTAAGATATGTGATTGTCTTATGCCGGGAGTTTTATTATGTAAAAAGTGAAGAATCTTCTGAGTAGTATACGCTGCCTGAAGCTTTTGAACAGTCATAGCGGAGCAAAAGAAACCGGCAAAGTCCGGTGATGGCGAAGCCATGTCAAAAACAGGAGTGGAGAAGATAGGATATGTGGTATGTAATTCAGACAGTAAACGGAGAAGAACAGCAGGTTTGTACCTGGATCAACCAAAGGATGGACAGGGCACTGTTCAGGCGGTGCTTTATCCCATTATATGAGGATGTCTGGCGAAAGGAAGGCATCGGCAATATCAGCATCCGGAAGATGTTTGGCGGCTATCTCTTTATCGAAACGGACAGACCTGAGGATATTTATGAGGAGCTACGTAAGGTTCCTGGACTTACAATACTGCTTTCTGAAGAGGATCAGACAGGCAAGCGTTTTTGGCCAATTCATAAGGAGGAAGAAGAGTTCCTTGACAATGTCCTTTGGGACGGTCTTATGCGTGTAAGCTATATAGAAAGAAATGCAAATGGGCGGATCACGTTTGTGGCAGGTCCGCTGGCAGACTATCAGGAATATATCGTGAAAATCGATCTGCCTCACCGGAGAGCTATTGTGGAAATGCCGTTTCTTGGTGAAAAAAGAAGACTGAAATTCGGTCTGTGGTCGAGCAAGGATCCGGCAATTCCGTGGCTGGAGGAAGCGAAGAAAAGGCGGCTTGAGGAGAAAAGATCAGGGCATTCAGGAACTGATACACAGAAAGAAGTCAGCACAGGACAGAAGACTGGACAGAGATATTTGCATGAAAGTGGGATTACAGAAGGGGATTATGTAGTCAATACCACAGGAATTTATGGAGATGGGCTTCTTAAGGTGATTTCAGTGGATGAAAAACGCTGGAGTGTAACGGCAGCCGTACCGCTGTTTGGGGAGCTGATCCCGGTACAGATGAGTATGGATGATGTGGAAAAAGAGGAACGCCGGAAGGTGGAAGAATAGAAAAATTTCAGGTGACCATTTTCTGAACTGGCAATTATTTGTGTAGATAATGTTAAGATGAGGTGAGGGGAAGATGAACGGTGCGATAGCCCATATTGTATATGCATCTGATGAAAAATTTGCAGAGATATTAGGCGTTTCACTTACTTCACTATATGAAAATAGCCAGGATATGGAAGATATTATAGTTTACATTCTGGATGATGGTATTAGTGAAGAGGATAAGGAGAAGATAGTAAAAGTCAGTTCTTTATATAGAAGAAGTAAACCAATCTGGATAAAGGCAAAAAATATATGTGAAGAACTGGCAATGGAAGTAGAAGTAGACAGGGGAAGCCTTACACAATATGCGAGATTGTTTATTTCTGCGGATTTACCAAAAGAATTAGAAAGAATATTGTATTTGGATTGTGATACGATAATCAATCGTTCTATCAGTGAATTATGGAATTTAGATTTACATGATAAAACAATAGCTGCTTTAGGGGATGCATTCAGCAAATATTATCGGATGAATATAGATCTGGAGCCAGATGACGTTATGTTTAATTCTGGTGTTATGCTGATAGATTTGAAAAAATGGAAAGAAAATGCGGTAGAGGAAAAGCTTAGAGATTTCATCAAGAAAAGGCATGGACAGATCCAACAGGGGGATCAGGGAGCATTAAATGCTGTATTAAGTCGTGATACATATTGTTTTGATCCAAGATTTAACTCAGTAAGTATTTTTTATGATTTTTCATATGAAGAAATGCTGCTCTATAGAAAACCACCATGTTTCTATTCAAAGGAAGAAGTACAAAAGGCAATTGATGACCCAGTGATTATTCATTTTACAACCAGCTTTATGAGTAAAAGAGCTTGGGTTTGTGGGTGCAATCATAGATATGTTTCTAAATGGATGCAGTACAAGGAAAAAAGTCTTTGGAAGGAAAAGGAATTATGGAAAGATTATAGGCCAAATTGGAAACTGTATGGGGCAAAAGTGATAGAAAGACTTCCCAGGAAAATTGGAATTAGTTTGGCTGGAATTATGCAGATTTATGTTCGACCATTCAGGTATAAGATGAAGTTTTCATCATTCCGGGTTCATACAGAGTAGTAAAAGATAGTAAAGGGAGTTTGGATACATATGGGAAAGAAGATATATACAGACTTCTTTTTTATAAACTGTGTTATGTGGGGCGCTATAATGCTGCATTGAAAGTTTAACAAATGGGAAAACACTTGTGTTAGTGAGCATGCTGTTCAGGTTTATTTTATGAAAACCTACATCGGGAACGATATGAAGGGAACTGGAAGTGATATCTATTTTGCTCAGGATAACCAGTCTACGTTCACAAAGGGGCTAGAGATATAATAAGGTCAACCAAGAAAACCTACGATAACTAAAGGGTTTTGACGGCTTGAGTTGTCCTTCAAATGTTTTATTTGTTGAAAAACTGCAAGATGCGGAAAATCCGGGGTTATATGTAGGAGGCTTTTTGGAAAACTCTGTTTTGACCCACAAAAGGAGCAGCAAATAAAGATTGAAGGAGAGTTCAAGCCTATGGTGGATTGCCTTTGTGCGACCCACCGTAGGTTTGTTTTTATCCATAAGGGAATGGATTCAAAAAAGAAGTGCAGCATATATATCTTTTGTGGGCGCGAAGTCATTAGGGGCTTACGGAGGGTATGAAACCTTTGTATACAAGCTCACGGAGTATCACCAGAATAAAGAAAACATCAAATATCATGTTGCCTGCAAAGCCAATGGCGATGGTTGCATGGATGAGAGCAAGTTTGAGGGCGTGACAAAGATCAATGACCACGAGTTTGAACTTCACACTGCCCACTGCTTCAAAATAGATGTTCCTCAGATTGGCTCTGCACAGGCAATTTATTATGATGTTGCTGCACTAAAAGCTTGTTGCGGACATATCAAGAAAGACCATATCCCGCATCCGATTGTTTACATCATGGCTTGCCGTATTGGGTCTTTTGCTGGTCACTTTTACAGAGAAATCCATAAACTGGGCGGCACTGTGTATCTGAACCCAGATGGGGAGTGTGAAATAATATGGACAACCAGAAAAAAGCCTGATTTCATGCGGGTTTGCGCGGCTTGACCTTTTCACCTCAACTTGTTTCTGCTTGTCATGGTGCGTTACGGCCAGCGTGTTTTCAGGGGGTAATGGCTTCTGGTTGCGCTCTATACTTAACCCACCACAGCGAAAGCTGATAGAGCAGAAAACAAAATAAGGAGGTACGAGAATACGATAGCAAGAAATACCATCTTTCGGGATGTGTACATAGATAAAAACGCCTTTTGAGGGAATGGGATTCGAAGAAGACCGGAGGAGTAAATATTATGAAGAATTACAAAATCGCTGTTGCTGGCACTGGTTACGTTGGTCTGTCGATTGCAATCTTGCTGAGTCAGCATCATCAGGTAACTGCAGTTGATATTGTACCGGAGAAGGTTGATCTGATTAACAATCGCAAGTCTCCGATTCAGGATGATTATATAGAGAAGTACCTTGCAGAGAAAAAACTGAATCTGACCGCAACGCTGGATGTGAAGACCGCATACACCGATGCAGATTTTGTTGTAATAGCGGCACCCAGAAATGTCTACTCAACAAAATCAGTTGAGGTCTGATGGTCTATGGGAAACTGTTTGAGAGAGTATAAGGAGATATTTGTGACTGAACAATACTATGGAAACCCTAAGCATATAATATTAGGAGAAGCGTATGAAACTTCAAAACTTGAAACAAGTATTAAAGAAAAATAAAACGATTGACGCTATTACAAGAATTATTGCATATCCGTTATTCTTGAAACAATACAAAAAATCAGACCAAGAAGCGAAAGAAAGAGCTGAAGGTAAAATTGATTCTCGGTATTTATGGATAAAAGAAATGCACAATAAATATGCAGGAAAAAGATGCTTTGTTGTTGCAACAGGTCCGAGTTTAACTATGCGGGATTTAAATCTTATCAAAGCAGAGTATTCATTTGGTATGAATTCATGTGTGCTTGCACTTAATAAAACAGAATGGAGGCCAGATTTTTACGCTATCCAAGATGAATATGTATATGAAAAACTAGAAAATACTATCTTGAAAACTAATGAAGAAGATTTGAAAGAGATTTGGGTTAGTGAAAATATTGCAGGTAAATATGAAATGCCTGAGAGATTTAAAATATTTCCACTACATTATCTTGACCATAAAATGTTTCATATGACAGGGTATGGAAAACTTGAGTTTTCTGATAATTGTTATAAAAAAATATGTGATGGTTATACTATTACATTTTCCATATTGCAAATGGCATGCTATTTAGGATTTAAAGAAATATATTTACTAGGATGCGATTGTAATTACAATCAAAAAAAAGGTCACTTTATTGAGTACGGGCATACAGATCCAAAAGCTACAATTATGGGAGACAAAATGATTGCAGGGCATTATGAATTTAAGAAATTTGCAGATTCTTTGGGGATTAAAATCGTTAATTGCACCCGTGGGGGTATGTTGGAAGTCTATCCACGAATGAATTTGGAAGATGTTTTAAAGGAGAAGGATTAAAATGAAAACAGTAGCAATTGTTCCCATGAAACTTAATAATCGTCGTTTACCGCAGAAGAACACCAAGAGCTTTACGAATGGTAAGCCGCTTTGCCATTACATCTTGTCTACTCTTTTGAAAGTTGAGGGAGTGGATGAGGTTTATGTTTATTGTAGCAACCCGGATATTCAGGAATTTATCCCGAAAGGGGTAAAGTATCTTCAACGTTCGACCAGTTTGGATCAGGATACTACAAAGATGAACGAAGTTCTGCATTGCTTTGCAAATGAAGTGCCGGCAGATATTTATGTGATGACACATACGACGGCTCCGTTCATTAAGAAAGAGTCCATCGAAAAGGGCCTGGAAGCAGTTAAGAGCGGAGAATATGATTCTTCGTTTGCGGCAAAGAAGTTGCAGGATTTTCTGTGGAAAGATGGAAAGCCGTTTAACTATGAGCTGAATAATATTCCGCGTACACAGGACTTGCCAGCACTTTATGAAGAAACCAGTGGCTTTTATATTTATAGAAGCAATGTTATGACAGACCTAAATCGTAGAATTGGCGATGAATCATTTATCGTTGAGGTTGGTGAAATTGAAAGTGTTGATATCGATGAGGCAGAGGATTTTATGATTGCGGATGCAATCTATAACTATCAGCTTCAAAAAAAGTAAAATCAATTTTATGGAGAAAGTATGATGAGTAAAATACAAGTATTGGACTGCACACTTAGAGATGGCGGCTATTGCAATAATTGTAGATTTGGCTTTGATAATGAGAAAAAAATTGTTCGCAGACTTGTAGAAGCCGACATCAATATTATTGAATGCGGTTTCCTCATGAATACGGTGGAATATGATAAAGATGTCACTAGATTTACTTCTCTCGATGAGGTTGCAAAAATTATTCCACAAAATAAAGAGGGTAAAACCTTTTTGATGCTTACTGACTATGGTAAGTATCGTCCCGAAGACTTGCCAGAGTACGATGGAACTTCTGTAGATGGTTTGCGTGTAGCTTTTCATAAAAAAGATCGCGTGGCTGCATTGGAAGAGTGCAAAAAAATCAGAAACAAAGGCTATAAGGTCTTTGTTCAGGCAATGGTTTCACTAAGTTATACGGATGAAGAATTTCTTGATCTGATCCGTCGCGTGAATGAATTAGAGCCTTATGCATTTTATATCGTGGATAGTTTTGGCATGATGAAACGTAAAGACTTGACCAGACTTTTTTATTTGGTCGAGCATAATCTGAACGAGAATATTAAAATCGGTTTTCATTCGCACAACAATATGCAGTTGGCTTATTCGAATGCTCAGAGTCTGGTCGATTTGCATTCGGATAGAGAGTTGATTATTGATGCTTCCGTCTATGGAATGGGACGTGGAGCCGGGAATTTGAACACAGAGTTGTTTGTACAGTACTTGAATGATAATGCTGACGGCAATTATGATATCAAACCGTTGCTGTCCATTATAGACGAAATTTTGAATGAATTTTATCAGCGTAATTACTGGGGCTATTCACTGCCGAATTATTTGTCCGCTGCACACAACGCACATCCGAATTATGCAGGATACTTGGATGACAAAAAGACTCTGACTGTTGAAAATATGAATGAAATTTTTGACATGATGGATGAGAATAAAAAAGTATCTTATGATAAGGATTATATTGAAGAGCTTTATCTAAGATATATGGTAACAGGAAAGTCACAGGAAGAACATAAAGCCGAGCTAATTGAGAATTTGAATGGGAAAACAGTTTTGTTAATTGCTCCTGGAAAAAGTTCAATAGAGGAAAAGGATGAGATTGCATCTTTCGTGAATGAAGAGGTCGTGACGGTAAGTGTTAATTATAACTACCCTCTTGTGAACACAGACTATATTTTCCTGAGCAATTTGAGACGTTTTAGAGAACTAGGTACATTGAACAGAGAAAAGTGCATTGTTACATCAAACATTCCGGCAGACAATGTTTATCTCCGGACAAAATATCGAGATCTCCTGTGCGATATTGAAGCAGTGAATGATAATGCTGGCTTGATGGCAATTAAATTCTTTGCACAAATGGGCGTAAAGAAGATTTATCTGGCAGGATTTGATGGATATTCTCATGACGAAAAAGAAAACTATGGAGAATCCACAATGGCATTTGTTACAAGAACGGCAGTTCTGGATGCAATGAACCACGGAATGATCGAGATGTTAAAAAGGTACAGCGAACTTGTAGAGTTGAACTTTTTAACGAAGCCACATTATGTGAAGATTTAAGGAGACGATAAGAGGATGAAAGTGCTTTCTTTTGGCGAAATACTTTTAAGATTAGCTTCGCCTGGATATACAAAATTATTTCAAAAAGATAGTTTGGATGCTACTTTTTGTGGTGGAGAAGCGAATGTTGCAGTATCGCTGGCTAACTTTGGCGTACAGTCGGAGTTTTTGACGGTTGTTCCTGATAATGATGTTGGACATGCCTCGTTGAATGCTCTGAGGTACTTTGGCGTTGACACGAGCAAGACATTTTTTAAGAACGGTCGAATGGGACTATATTATCTTGAAAAGGGAGCTTCGCAGCGTCCATCTAAGGTAATCTATGATCGAGCATTTTCATCAATTGCTTTGGCTGAGCCAGCAGATTTTGATTGGGATGCGTTGTTTGATGGCGTGAACTGGTTCCATTGGACTGGCATCAATCCAGCTTTATCTGACAATATGGTACAAATATGTAAGCATGCCTGCAAAAAGGCAAAGGAAAAGGGTATCACGATTTCTTGTGACCTGAACTTCAGAAAAAATCTTTGGAGTTCTGAAAAGGCTCAGGATGTGATGAGCAACCTTGTTCAGTACGTTGATGTTTGTATTGCGAACGAAGAAGATGCGGACAAGGTTCTTGGAATTAAGGCTCCGAATAACAATGTCGAATCTGGAAAGCTGAATAAGAGTGGCTATGAATATGTGGCCAAGGAGATTTGCAAACGATTCGGCTGCAAGAAGGTAGCTATTACATTGCGAGAGAGCATCAATGCAAGTCGCAATGGATGGAGCGGAATAATATACGATGCAGCAGGCATAGCAAATTATTCCACGCATTATGATATTGATATTGTGGATCGAGTGGATGGTGGCGATAGCTTTACTGGTGCAATGATTTACAGTTTGATCACAGGTAAAGATGATAAGAATGCCATTGAATTTGCAGTTGCTGCGAGCTGTCTGAAACATTCGATTGAAGGGGACTTTAATAGAATAGTGGTATCTGATGTAGAGAATTTGATCAATAATGGCGGAAATGGAAGGGTACAGAGGTAAAAGAAAGTGTCGGATTTATTATTTGTAAGTTTAAGCGGCAGAGTTATTAGAGATACAGAGGGAGTATTATATTTGAATTCACACATGAACTCAAATATAATATCAAGATATCAAAATATATCAGATAAGTTAACTCTACTGTTACGTGATAATTGCCAGACTGTTGATAAAGTGGTTGCAATAAAATCCTATAATATTATTCCGGATGGTGTTACGGTTATTCCCTGCATAAACCCTTATAAACCTATAACAAATGTAATAAATCTGAATGTAAAGAGAAAAATTAGGGAAACAATTGAGGGATCTGTAATAAAAGCGGATAAAGTCATTATAGCTCAAGCAACAGGTATATATGCTAATTTGGCAATTAAGTTCTGTAAAAAGTACAGGAAAAAATATCTTGTTATTGTGGGAGGCTTTTCTTTCGAATGCGATTGGTATAATGGAATAAAAGGGAAAATAGCAGCATTTTATAGAGAATATATGTGCAAAAAAAATATCAAGAACGCAGATTTTGTATTGTATGTTACAAATCAGGCGTTACAAAGCAGATATCCAACGAATGGTAAGGGTTTGGGATGTTCAGATGTGGAAATTTGCTTGCTTAATGAAATGCTTCTAGAAAAAAGGATTGAACATTATGAAAAAAATAGAGATTCTATAATTATTGGTACGATGGCGCAGTTAGATGTTAAACTAAAAGGCTTGAAGTATGTAATAGAAGCAATTTCATATTTGAAGAATAAAGGCTATGCAAAATTCCAATATCAGATTGTGGGAAACGGAAGCGACAAGGAATTAAAAAGACTAATAAGAAAGTACGATGTTCAAGATGAGGTTCAGATTTTAGGTAGCATGCCACACGAAAATGTATATAGCTGGATAGATGGAATTGATATTTACATACAACCAAGCTTTACGGAGGGCCTTTCTAGGGCTATTCTGGAAGCTATGTCAAGAGCGTGTCCTGTTATTTGTAGTAATGTGGGAGGTAATATCGAATTAGGGCATAAAGATTTTCTTTTCAAACCTGGAAACAGCGAAAAAATAGGGGATTTATTGGTAAAAGCTACGAAGAAAGGAAATCTGATACTTTTGAGCAAATATAGTTTTGCAAAGGCAAATAACTATTCGGAAAAAGAATTGGATAGAAAGCGAAATGCTTTTTTGGAGGAGTTTATGTTGTCATGAAAAAATACTTAATAATCATTAATAGTCTCTATGACCAGTATGGCCCACAAGAGTTGGGGGATAATATTACCTTTAAGAGAATGTTAAAGTCGAGCACACAAAACAAAATCTATCGGGCTATAAGAAAAACGCATCTTCAGTCGCCGTTACCATTTAAATCAATTTGGTATGGTGAATGGAAATATGACATTGAGAAATATGGTACTGTTATAACTGCTGATACAGGAAATACATTTGCGGTAATTAAAGATTTAAAAAAACACTATCCCCAATTAAGGATAATTAATTGGTATCGGAATCCTGTTTCAAAGGCTGCACCGATAATTAAAGATGCTAATGATTATTGTGAAGTGTGGTCGTTTGATGAAAAAGATTGCATAAAGTATGGATTGCAATATAATCCACAGTTTTGCACTAAGTGTTCTATTCAACCGAATAATGATAATATGGCAAGGACAGACGCTTTTTTTATAGGGGGCAACAAAGGAAGATTGGAGCAATTATTAAATCTTGAAACGAAACTTCAACAAAAAGATCAGGTGACAGATTTCAAAATTGTTGGATATAATTCGGAAAGATTAACATATAGAGAAGTTGTGGAAGGGATAATAAATACGAGGATAATCATTGATATTCAGTCTGCAGGTCAGGATGGTTTGACTTTGCGGCCGATAGAGGCATTGTTGTATGAAAAAAAATTGATTACCAATAATGTTAATATCCGTACATACGATTTTTACAATTCAAATAATATATTTATTTTGAATGAGGACTCAGAAGAAAAGTTTAATCAATTTTTAGAAACCCCATATCAAAAAATAGCGACATCAATTACTGAAGAGTACCAAATACCAGGATGGATAAAAAAATTTGAAGGTGAGATTGAATCATGAAATTTTCTGTAATAGTTCCCGTATACAAAATTGAAGAACCTTATTTAAGAACATGCCTAGGGAGTCTTAAAAATCAGACATATAATGACTGTGAATTCATTATTGTGGATGATGGCTCTCCGGATAACTGTGGTGCGATTTGCGATGAGTATGCAATTAGTGATTCTAGATTTAGGATATTTCATTTGAAAAATCAAGGAGTTTCTTTTGCACGAAATTATGGATTGAGTGTATCTACAGGAGATTACATTATTTTTGTTGATGGAGATGATTTTATTGAACAAAACTTATGCAAGGATTTATCAGAAATTTTAGTAGAGAATAACCCGGATATTGTATTTTTTAAATTTTCAGATGGGGTAACGAGTGAATTTTTAAATGAAAATAGAAATGTATATATTCCGGATAGCGATTATATAAAAAAAATTCGCATTGAAAACGTGTCACAGAGAGAAAATAGATTAAATTTGCATGGATATCGCATAGGGGCTCCTTGGGGCAAAGCATTTAAAAATGCATATTTGCAGGACAACGGCATTTCGTTTGTTATTGGACTTAAAAAGAGCCAAGATCGTATCTTTATGTTTGATTGTCTAGAACATACAAACAATCTTATGTTTGCGAACATCAATGGGTACAACTATGTGTTGCGAGAAAATTCTGTAACGCATAGGTATAACGCAAATATACATGAAATAATAAGGAAATTTGAATATGAATTATCAATAAGAGTATATGGGAAGAAAGAATATGATAATGCAGTTCAAGAATTATTTGCCATTCTTTTAATAGATGAAATGATGCTTAATGTGTTTAAAAAACAATCGACATACAGTTTTGCTGAAGGAGTGAGTTATGTTAAAAAGTTATCTTCTGATGAAGTTGTTCAAATGGGATTGAAAATCATTAATCCTAAAGAATATAACCTAAAAAGAAGGCTGATAATCAATTCACTTAGATATAGAATGTTTCATGTTGCAGGATTGTTAACAACAATCTTTTATGGGTGATATAGAGATGAAAGTAAAGAAAGAAAATATATACTATTTTATTCTATACCTATACACGATATACTGCGTTTTTGGAAGTAGCTATTTGACAGATATTTTTTTGTTTAAAGCCATTGTTTTTTTGATTCGCTACATAGTTCTCATATACGCCGGAATAAGTACAATTAGTAATATTATGGGAAAGAAAAAACCACAAAATCTAATGATGTTGCTTTTTTTTGTCCTGTCTTTTGTTGTGTGCTATTATAATACGGAGTATATGGAGATTCTATGGTTTGTTTTAATTGTGTTTTGTAGTGCCAATAGGGATATTGACAGAATTATTGATATCACATTAAAGACTACTATTGTTTGTATCTGTATTGTGGTAATCTTCTCAGGAATTGGGATAATTAATTCAAATGATGTGACCGCAAAAATCACAGGATATGTACGTCACGCATGCGGATTTCGTCATGTGAATTATTTTGGAGGGTTAATACTTAAATGTTTTTCTTGTTATGTTTATAAGCAGTTTTTGAATTGGAAACCAAAGGATTATTTAATTGGAGTTATATTAGGTGTAATTTGTTATTTTTATATTGTCACACGTACATGTGCTTTCTCTCTGTTTTTTTCTGTAGCAGTGATTTTCCTTATTAAAGTACTGGAGCATTTTAGTACTAGAATTAAAAATACATTACTATATGTGCTGATATATTTTGTTGTTATATTTACTATTTTTGGAAGTATATTAGTGTCTATTAATTATCCTAAAATAAAAAATGGAATACTTCTGGATCAGTTGTTTTCAAATAGAATATCCGCTGCATACAGTTATTATGTTAAATATGGAATTAGTTTTTTAGGACAACATATAACGTTAACATCAACACTAGATGCTGCTCAATATAATATTAAAGCTTTGGTTCTGGATAATTCTTATATGCATTTGTTGATTCATTGTGGTGTTGTAATATTCTTCTTAGTAGTAGCAATGTATTTTGTTTTATTGAGAGACGCAATCAAAAAAAGAAATTATACAGTGATAACTATTTTATTGATTTATTTGTTATGCAGTGTTTCTGAGAAGTGGTTATTTATGCCGCAATATAATATTTGTTGCTTTTTGATTTCTACTATTGTTTTTTTTCGGAATCCTACACTTGAAGAGTGGGATTATAGTAAGCACTTAATAAACACTTGACAGACATAAAAATAAGTATCCTGAAATTAAATTGCTAAAAAAACTGGAGTGAGAGGGCAATATGTAGAAAGCACTTCAGAACACTGGGAGAACCGTTCAGAGGGTAATGCTATCAGATAAACGGGAATGTAATAGTCTGACTTGTATTTTACAGGAATTCAACAAGAAAGGAAGCATAGGGTAGTAATTTTACTTTATCTTACAATAATAAAATGAACAATAAATCTATAAAAATAAATGCTGTACTTAATGGGATAAGAACAATTTTGAATTTATTATTCCCATTTATTACTTTCCCGTACATTTCCAGAGTGTTATCAATTGATGAGATTGGAAAGTATAATTTTTCTTTATCTGTTATTTCGTATTTTATGCTAATTGCGGCACTTGGAATTGATAAATATGCTGTAAGAGAGGGAACTAAGTACAGAGATAATAAGAACGAAATGAGTGAGTTTGCTAGTAGAATTTTTACTGTCAATATGGCATCTACAACGCTCTCATATTTGCTGTTATTAGCATATATGATATTTTCAATCAAGGCTCATTCATATCGGATCTGTATTATGATTTTTGCCCTTCAGATTTTGTTTACTACTATAGGAACAGAATGGCTATATACGATTTATGAGGAATACCGTTATATTACTATAAGAAGCATAATTTTTAAAGTAATATCAATCGCCTTGTTATTTGTTTTTGTGCAGAAAGAGGGAGATTATTTAGGATATGCCTGTATAACAGTATTTGCTACTGTTGGATCTAATATTTTGAACTTTATTAATTCAAAAAAATATTGTAACATTAGAATTAAATTTGGATTTGACTGGAAAAACTATTTAAAACCTATTTTGATTATTTTCGCAGCTAATGTTGCAGTACAAATATATGTTAATTCAGATATTACAATTTTGGGCTACCTTAGGGATGATTATACTGTTGGCATATATAGTATATCGGCAAAAATTTATTTGATTGTCAAGAATGTTCTTGTAGCATTATTAACTGTTACAATTCCGAGATTAGCTTTGTATGTTGGAAAAGGGCTAATGCTGGAGTATAAGAGTCTATTAAAGAAAATAACGAATACAATAGTATTACTTGGACTTCCAATAGTAATTGGTCTAATTTTACTTAGTAAAAACGCTATTCTTATTATAGCAGGGGAAAAGTATATCGATTCACAATCTTCTTTGGTTATATTGAGTTTGGCAATACTATTTTCACTGTTTAGCACTATTTTTAATCAGTGTGTATTATTACCATTTAAAAGAGAAAAAGTATTTTTGAGAAGTTCTGTGATTAGTGCAATACTAAATATTGTGCTAAATCTTTTTATTATACCCCAATTTGGTGCGGATGGTGCGGCAATGACAACACTTGTTTCAGAATTGTGCATGTCAATTATGAATTATTATGGGTGTAAGGATTTACTTGTTGATTTTTTGTTTGATAAATCGTTTGCTATGAATGGATTTAGTTCTATGATTGGGTGTATTGGAGTGTTATTATGGGTTCTTTTCATAAAAAGCCGTATGGAGTCCTTATTATTTGAAACAATCTTTTCTATATCCGGAGCTGCTTTTATTTATTTTGCTATTCAAATAGCTTTAAAAAATGAAATAGTAGCTGATATGCTTCATTCATTAAAAGAAAAAAAGGACTATTAATGTGAAAATTTGGAAAGCAATCAAATTATGTTAACTTCCAATTGTAGGTACAACTAAACAAAAATCCATTGCATACCAATTGTTAAAAACCTTGAAAATAAGCCAAAAACCTGCGTTTTTGATTGAAAAAATGCAGGTTTTATGTTATACAATATTTAGTCGTTAATACGTAAACGATCCATAGCAAGTACCTTGACAATCTTAAGCCACTTTCGTGGCCTGCTGTAAATTTTATTTTCGAATGTTTTCCGGCAGAGTTGGTGACCAAGGGAGCAGCTCTTCCAAAAAGCTGCGGTCTGTGTCTTCCATGTGTTCTGGGATCACGGTCAGCAAATGTTCAAAGTACTCATAGGGTTTTAAGTTGTTTGCCTTTGCTGTTTCTGCGATACTGTAGATCACAGCAGATGTCTTGGCTCCGTTTATGGTATCAATGACTTCCCAGTTCTTCTTTCCGATGCAGAAGCCACGGATGGCACGTTCCGAAGCATTATTATCCATCGGAACGTCTCCATCATCCAGAAATACCCGGAGGTATTTTTCCTGATTCAGAAGGTAGGTAAAGGCTGCTTGCAGTTTCCCTTTTACCATGATCTGTTCTTTTTTCTGTTTCAGGTACGCAAACAAAGCATCTACTAGGGGCCGGATGACCACCTGACGCTGCGCAAGTCTTTCTTCGGAAGAGAGCTCTTTCAGTTTACCTTCTTCCCGGTAGATTGCCTGGATCTGCTTCATTACCAGAAAGGCAACGGATTCCTTTTTCCCTTCGGCCGGTATGGTGGCAAGGGCTTCCTCGAACTTCCGGCGTCCATGCACCCAGCAGCCTGCGATCGTCAGGTCTTCCTTCTCCTTTTCCAGCGTGTGGTAGACCTGATAGCCATCCGTGACACAGATCCCGGAAAAATCCTTCAGGAACTCCCGGGGATGGGAAGCATTTCTAGTCCGCTGATACTCATATAGGACGATCTGTCTGTCCGGATACATATATCCGGAACGGTAGACCCACATATAACTTTTGGATCCTGCCGGACGGCCGTCACGGTTTACGAGCACTGGTGTCTCATCTGCCTGGATGACATGGTAATCATACAACTTCCGGTGGAGATAGTCATAGAGAACGGAAAGGTATTCCTCTCCGAGACGGATCATCCAGTTTGCCATGTTCTGTCTGGTGATGACCAGCTCATAGCGTTTGAATTCCTGCTCCAGGCGGTACAGCGGAATGGCATTGACATATTTGCCGTTTATAATGGCTGCCGCAAGTGTCGGGGAAACAGCACTGCCATGAAGCAGCCCTCTGGGATGCTCTGCCTTTACCATATGTCCATCCTTTTTGTCGGCATAGACACCGATGTGATGTTCTTCCACCTCTACTTTGGCAGGAACGAAGCGGCATCTCCGGGATATGGCATCCGGAAGCTGTTTCCAGCCATTTTTGCCAAACTCTGCAGTGAGTTCTTCCTCTGTCATGTAGTGGTCGATCCGGTGTGTAGGAAGACCGGAAAGATCCTGTTCTTTTTTGCCTTTTTTCTTTACCGGACGTGGAGCAGACTTCTCCAGATGTTCCGGTTCCGGGGTATCCAGGTCACAGACGGCCTCTGCCTCATTGAAGAAGACGATAGTTCCATCCACCTCCATGAAGCTGATCTGGCTGGCATCCGTCATCTTTTCGGAAGAACGTCCAAAGCGGTTTCTGTTTGCCAGGATCATCTGTTCCATCATGAGCTGCATCTTTTCATTGAGGGAAGCGACCTCGGCGGTCAGTGTCTGAAGCTGCTCCTGCTGGTTCAGAAACATCTGGATCAGAAGGGACTTGTCAACGGTATTCAGTTGTTCTTCCGTGTATCTGACTGCCATAGCTGAACTCCTTTTCTTACTGAGCCCATTATAGCAGATATGATACATTTCCACCAGCTGGCGGCTGTTTTCCGTTCGTCATTATGACGGTGGATAACAGTACTGAAAACCTGGGATATCACTGCTTTTTTCAGATTTTCAGTACTGTTGTCCACAAATGCCCTGCCATTCCGGCCGTATGGGTGGCAGGACAGAACCGTTGTGGATAAACAACGGACAGTAATCCCCGAGAGACAAAACTGTCCACAAAAAAATTCTGCGAAATGCACAAAACTTAGAAGAGCTTCTTTGGATCCTGAATCTGGTCTATGGGGTGTTTGGCTATGATTTCCAGTCCCTGCATGAGCATCGCATACTGCTCAGAAGTAATTGCCAGCGCTTCCTCGCTGTTTCGTGGCCAGTTAAAAGCCCCGGTATCCAGCCGTTTGTATAATAACAGGAATCCATCTCCTTCCCACAGGAGTCCCTTGATACGGTCTGTTCTCTTGCCACAGAACAGAAACAGGGTATTTCTGTCATAGGGATCCAGATGAAAGCGGAAACGTATGACGTTTGCCAGTCCTTCCATGCCTCTGCGCAGATCCGTGTATCCGGTGGCAACATATATTTTGTGGAATCTGGAAGCATCATTAAGCATGGCTGGCTGCTCCTATCAGGTTTCTGAGAAACTCCGCTGAAGCGTCATTATAGATATCTATGGTGATTCCGCTTTCTGTATGAAGTGCTGCAGCCACAGGGGAATGTGTAGGAGATACGTTAGCCGGTATACTTTCTGCAGGTGCTGTGAGTTCCACGAAGGAAGGAGATGGATCACAAAGTTCCAGACATGCCTCCCTGACTCGACGCAGACGATAGTAATAATTCGCCTTTGTGATACCATGTTCCTGGCACCAGGCATCGACTTTCATATCAGAGGGACGATTCTGGCAGTCCCTGATCTGGTCAGCCCACTTCTGTAGGCGGATCTGTTCTGCAACTAAACTGGTTTGAGTGTTCATAGTCTAAACCTCCTGACCCTGGTCAAAAAAGTTGAGTGCTGAACTTTTTTGACTGTGTGTAGTGTGAGACTATTATGGCAGATAGGTGAGGCTATTGACAGGTACTTGCTATGGAGCATTTACAGAGAAGATGGACGCAAAGCAGGCAATCAGGCTGTACAAAAGTCGGGATGCATCGGAGAAGCTGTTCTGTGCGGATAAGACCTTACTTGGTAACGGAGCGCTTCACGTGGCATCGCAGGAAGCTGCAGACAACAAGATCTTCATCGGATTTATCGCGCTGATCATACGCTGCAGAATCTATACTGCGCTGAAAGACAGAGTCAGCACGATGATCAAAAAGCCGAATTATTTCACGGTTCCAGCCGCTATCCGCGAACTCGAGAAAATCGAGCTGTGCAGGCATCTGGATAACGTATATCGGATGGATCACGCAGTAACAAGGGCACAGAAGGAAATCCTGAGCGCGTTTGGTATCGAAGGAGCTCAGGTGAAATATAAGGCAGCCTTTCTCAGCGAAGCGCTGCGGGAGGAAACTAAGTAATGGCAAGAACGATCAGCAAAGATACACTGGAGCAAAAGATCAGTAAGCTCGAAACGGCGATCAGTAAGAACAGACAGCAGTATGATCAGCTGACGAAGGAACTGAAAGAACTGCTAGATAAGCAGAAGGCGATGCAGAGCGAAGAACTGATGAAGGCAATCGCCGACAGCTCACGAAGCTACGAGGACATCCTCCGGTACATCAAGGGTGAGAGGTCGGAAGACGAAGGCTGAAATCGATGACAAAAAACTTCCAGAGATAGCAAAACAAGCTCGCTAGAGGAGCTTTAGTTGCAAAATCTCTGGAAGTTCACATAGTGATATAAAGACAGCAAAGAACAAATGTTCGAGCACCAATTGACAAATTACGTTATTTGAGATACTATTTAAAATAGATAATCTTATTATGAAGGCATGTGGGAGGTTTATATATGAGTAGTATTAATACAGAAACTGAAACTGTCATAAAAAAAATATTGCCGTATATGAAAAGAAGGGGATATGATATCGAAAAAGATTTTGATTTTGAAACAGCGGTATCAACAACTGATAGGTATACCAAAGGATATGTTGATATATTGGTGACACTTGGAAAAACACACCCACTGTTTTTGATCGAAGCAAAAAGAATCGGTAAAAATTTGACCAATAAAGATAGAGACCAAGCAATTTCATATGCTCGCTCAAAGGAAATAAAAGTTCCATTCGTTGTTGTTACGAATGGAAAAGATATACAGTGCTTTAATTCAAAAAACAAACAAAGAATAATTTGGGATGGAAGAAGATCTGACAAAATCCCTAGTAGGTCGCAAATTGAAAGAGTTGTAAAAATTTTGAGAGCAAAGCCGGAAGAGATAATGATTAGTATATCTAATGATGAATCACTTCCATTTAGACAAGGGCTCCCATTGCGACAATTAAATGCGCTATTTGCCAAAGGACATAATACAATTAGAAAGATAGAAAAAGATGAGGATTTTGCGTTTGCAGATTTTTCAAAATTATTGTTTCTTAAATTATTAGAAGAAAAAAATGATCTTGAAGAAAATTTTACTTTGCCATATTCATATAGATTCTATGAATTGGCAGAAACTCCAGTACATAACGCAGATCAGGTGAAAAATGCAATAAAGAGCATGATTGAACAAATAGTTCAAAATACCTCTTATGGGGATGTTCTTAGAGAGCCCTTAAGATTAGAGAACCCCAGAACTTATTTAGGATTAGTTAAAGACTTAGCCTCTGTATCATTTTGTGATTGTAGTGTAGATTCCAAGGGAGCAGCCTTTGAGTACTATGTTCGTGCAACATTAAAAGGTAAAAAATTAGGTCAATATTTTACACCAAGAGAATTAGTTCAAGTTATGACCTGCTTAGTTGGAGAAGACAAAATAATTAATTCGGTCGTGATGGGAAGCACATTAAAGGTACTTGATCCAGCATGTGGAACAGGTGGATTTCTGGTTTATTTGATGCAAGAAACATTAAGTAAGCTTGAAATTAAAAAGAAAAACCGAGAATTAACGCAAGAAAATTATGACCAATGTGTCAAGAAAATTAAAGAAGAAATTTTTTATGGATCAGATGCTAATAAAGGTGTGGCAGCATCTGCAAAAATGAATATGATAATAGCTGGCGATGGACATACACATATAGTTCATGAAGATAGCTTATCCATTAATGCTGTGAATTGGAAAGTGGAAAATCCAGATTGCAATTTAATAATGACAAATCCCCCATTCGGCACAGCTGAGGGTGATTCATTGGCTAAAAATGATAAAGAACAGTTCCAGGTAAGTACTACAAAAGGTCAGTATTTGTTTCTACAAAAAATGATTGATTGTACAGTCGCTGGTGGTGAAATATGTACTGTAATTGACGAAGGTGTACTTAATACCAGTAAAGGAGCGAGCTTAAGAAAATATATTTTAACCAATTGTATTATTAGAGCGGTTGTTAATTTGCCTGCGGAAACATTTAAACCTAATAAAATAAATGTAAAATCAAGTGTTTTATACTTAGAAAAGAGAAAAGAACCTGATTTTGATTTAGAGGATAATTATAGAATTACATTTTGTGCAATTGATTCTTTAGGTTACATAGGATCAGGAGATAAAATTCGTGATTATGATAAGTCTGTTTTTCTGGAAGAGATCAAAAAAAACGTAATGAATCATGGATTGGGTGAAGAAAGAAAGGGCTATCATTGGAGAGCATATGATGTTTGGACAAATGTGATAGCAGAGGATCTTTATTTTAGACTTGATTACAAATACTGGGATCCCAAATTCAAAAAGGAATTGTCGAGACTTGTTAAGGAAGATTGTCCTTCAATCAAACAGTTAAATATGATTGTTACAGCAAGAGGAATAAGTCCAAGTTCCGATTGTTATGTGGATGAGAATGACGGATATGCGTTGGTTGTAAAAGCGGGAAGTAATATTAGCAGATTTGGAGAATTAGTTATAACCCAAGATTCGGATTGGATTGAAAAATCACTATATGATGAGTACTTACAACGTTGTGAGGAAAATAATGAAAATAGGAATATAATAAGGAAGGGGGATATACTATTAGCTTCTACAGGTGATGGAACGCTTGGCAAATGTTGTGTGTTTGACAAAAGTATTCCTGCAATTGCAGATGGACATGTTACAATTATCAGGGTTGATAAGAATGTAATTGATCCATATTATTTAGCAGATTATTTAAGATGTGGATTTGGAAGTACGCAGATTTCTGCTTATTATTCTGGTTCAACAGGGTTAATAGAATTGACACCAGAGCAAGTGGATATGATTATTGTTGACACTTCAGGGAATAAAGCAGATATAGATATTCAGAAGAATATTTCAAAAAATATTCGAAGAACTGAAAAGAAATATACAGCACAAATTGAAAAAGCAGAGAAAGTTTTAGAATCCGTGGAAGAAATATGGGGGTAGGGGTGACCAAATCTCCACAACCTTTCCACCTAAAGAACGGCGCCCCCTCACACGCAGATTTCCGCAGAATTAAACAGGGGGGATTACCCGGAACGGCATCGTTGTCGATGTTAAATATAATATTATAAAAATGAAGGAAACCGCATGAAATGCATTGATGTGCATTTTATGCGGTTTTACCATTTTGTTTGTAAGTCCTCGATTATGAGTACCGCCAATCATAAAACCCCGCATTGCTGCAGGGTTTGAAATGGTTTTCTTATATTTGAATTGTACCTTGAAATTATTTCTTTTTATATCGGCTGGGACATTCCTTTTGCACCCGGGGAGACCAGGGGAGCAGTTCGCCAAGGAATTTCAGGTTATTATCATCCATGTGCTTTGGAATCTCTGTGAGAAGCAGTTCCAGATACTGATAGGTGTTAACCTCATTGGTCTTGGCTGTTTCTACAAGGCTGTAAAGCATGGCGCTGGCTTTTGCGCCATTGTCGGATTCCATGAGAACGAAGTTCTTTCTGCCGATGGTAAAAGGACGGATAGCCTGTTCTGAAGCTTATTCTGATATAAGGATAACTTAGTGAGAATGCCATCCGGCCTTTCACAGTAGGACGTAAGAACTGGCTGTTCAGTGATTCCGTAGAAGGTGCAGAAGCCAGTGCTATTGCCTACACGATGGTAGAGATGGCGAAGGCACACAACCTGAACATTTATCAATACCTCAGCTACGTTCTGGAACAAAGGCCGAATGAAAACTGGAGTGATGAACAGCTTGCAGAGCTGGCACCCTGGAGTAAAAAACTCCAAAATCTAAAAATGTGAGAGTGAATTTGTAGCAAAATACTCTAACCTGAAATAGGCTGGGGTAAATTTATAGGTACCGCCGGATTATTTGGCGCTTACTTTTTATGCCCAAAAGCTTGGTTAGAGGTGCAGAAGGTACCTTAAATGCAAATGGCGCATCCCAACGGTCAGTTTTGCGGAGCAAAACGGTCGCGATACGTAGCTGAGCGGTCGGACGTAGTCCGCTTTTAATCACCTGAATTATCCATCATAATGGCGGTAGCTGCTGTCTGGCAGTGAATACATTATGAAGGAGGATAATGGTATGCTTGATTACAAAGACATCATTATCAAAAGCTATGCCCTGAACATGTCCGGTGCAGAGATTGCAAGACAGTTGGGCCGTAGCAAATCGGGAATCAATGACTTCCTTAACGCATTTAAAAAATGCAAGACTTTAAGTTTTTCCCTTCCGGAGGGAATCACAAACTATGATATTGCTGAATTGGTTTATGGCAAAGCCCCCTTATCCGGAAATCGTGATGAGAGTTTTGAACTCCCTGATTATTCAGTAGTTCATTCCCAACTTACCACAAGAAAGAACATGACACTGATTTATCAGTGGAACCGCTACAAGAAAAAGTGTGAAGCCGATGCCCTGAAACATTATTCTTATCGACAGTTTTGTGAGCGGTACAGCATGTGGTGTGAAGAAAATGAGGAAACAGCCCATTTTACCCCAATCATCGCTCAGACAATGGAGGTGGATTTTGCAGGAAAGACCTTTGAAATGACAGACCGGCTGACAGGTGAAGTGTCTGTCATTGTTGTGTTTGTTGCAGTACTTCCCTATTCCCAGATGATTTATGCTGAAGGAATGATTTCTACGAAAGAACCCCAGTGGCTACAGGTCAATAACAATGCCCTGGCCTTTTATGGCGGTGCTCCTGCTTTAGTAGTATGCGATAACTGCAAGCAGGCAGTGATTACCAACGAGGACTGGATCCAGCCGGAACTCAACAAGGATTACGCTGAGTGGGCGGAGCATAATCATACGGCTATCGTACCGGCCAAGGTTCGTAAGCCCAAATATAAAAGTTCTGTTGAGAATTCCGTGGGAATTCTGGAGAAAGGATTTTTTCATGATCTCGAAGAACGTCAGTACTTTAGCCTTGAACAGTTTAACTCTGATTTATGGAAAAAACTGGATGAACTTAACCATGAAAACTTGAAACATAAGGAACACAGCAGATGCTATTACTGGGAAGAAGAGAAAGCCGAATTAATGCCTCTTCCCTCTGTACCTTACGAGTACATGGAGAGGAAAGAGGCAAAGGTATCAAGCGACTTCCACGTACGCTTTGACAATGCTTATTATAGCGTAGATAAGGCTTATAAGCATCAGAAAGTTTCTATCAAAGCATCAACTGCTGTTGTAAAAATTTATTCCCAGAAAGGCATTTTAATTGGTGAACATCAACGCGCTACACGTAAGGGACAGTGGTGTACCAACACAGAACATCTTCCTAAAGATTATAATGATTACCGTGAATGGAATGCAGAGTACTTCATCCGCAGGGCTATGACTGTTGGAAACAGTACAGTATCTGTTATCAAAAGCATTCTTTCAAGCCGGAAGCTTGAGGTGCAGACATACCGGATGTGTCTCGGTATCTTGAATTATTCCAAAAAATACGAAAATCATGTTTTGGAGGAATGCTGCCGGCAGGCAATTGCTGCTAATAAAATAAGCTACACATACATCAAAAACTCCATTCCTGCCATTGCAGAAGACATCTGCACCCCGCAGGAGCGTTCCAGAATAAATGAAGAACGTAATCGAGGTGGCTTTGTTATGGGCTCTGATGCAATGGATGTGTCAAATCTTCTTTCTAAGAGTCTGAAACTGGCTCAGGCACCTGGAAAGGAGGCTGATGTATAATGCTCACAGGAGAAGCACTTACCAATGCGCTAGTAGATGAACTCAATGATCTTGGGCTCCCCAACATGGCAGCCACCCTGGATGCACTCTACCGTTCAGAAAGATTCTTAAAACTTGACCATCTTTCGCTAATTGCGGAATTGATTGAACCGGAATATCAGGATAAGGTCAGTAAACGTGTGAATAACCGGCTCAGGCATGCCAAATTGATTGGATGCCCGCAAAGCCTTGATGATTGTATTGACTCCGGGAGCAGAGAGTATTTACCATGCGGAATTACATCGGTTCTGTCTTCGCTGGCATTTGTGCGGGATGGATTAAATATCTGTATTCTTGGCCCGTCTGATAGCGGCAAGACACATCTTGCAAAGGCAATCGGTATTGCAACCTGTAAGGAGCATAAAGTAGAGTATCATCATTGTGAATCTTTTTAGAGGATATGGTTGCACTTAAAAATATCAGCTATGAGAAATACGAAAGAAAACTAAAGCTTCTTGAACGTCTTGATTTGCTGATACTGGATGATTTTTTACTCCATACAATTACAGATGAGCGGGAGGTAAAAGTCCTGTTCATGATTCTGGAAAAACGTTGTGAAGCTCAGAAAAGTACCATTGTGTGTTCGCAAAGGGAACCTAAGAGTTGGGCATCCATGATTCTGAATGATGAAGTTTCTGCAAATGCTATCACGAAGCGTGCAACCAAGCACTATACAGTGGTGATTAACACCCAAAATAACAAATAAACAGTCGACCGTTTATAGCGCCGAGCGACCGCTGGTCAACGCATCACCGACCGGCGGTCGGCGCAAATTGCAATATCGGAGTGACACTGAACACTTACACACACTTTAAGCTTGAAGATGGCTTAAAATCAAGGCGCTTGGGAAATGAGAATGGTATTTGTACCCCCATTATACCCCTGTTTTGTAAAACAGTAGGATTATCAACCGGACTGTCCTCGATAAAAATGAATATGATTTGTGGTGAAAGAAGTTCCTTCGGGGACTCCTTTGTTTACGTAAAAATAGTCGGTTTGAGTGTCGGTTAAATGTCGTTTTGTTTAGACGGCACATCCCTACCAGTTTACAGAACCGGACAGGTTGATTATTATAAAAACGTAAAGTTCGTTGATAAATTACACGACAAGTGGTATACTATTCCTATATTAAGAATAAAAACGTAAAAACTGTTAATAAATTTGGAGGCACTCATGAAACTTCTTCGTATTACAGCGGAAGGATTACCGCTATTCAAGGAAAAGCTTGATTTGACCTTTTATGCGCAGCAGAGAATCGCAGAAGAACAAAAGAGTATTCTGTATCCGTTATTTTCAAATATTTATTTAAATTCTGCAACTGGTTTTATTGGTATCAATGCATCCGGTAAGACATCTGTATTAAAGGTTATTCTGCTTGCTTTAGAAATAATCAATAATGAGCCAATTAACCACATTGAAACCAGAGATATATTGGGAGATGCAAAAGAAGTTAAATTGAATATGTATTTCTTTTCCGGAAAGACGAATGAAATTTGTCGATTGGAAACGATTATTGCATCCAAGAAAAGTAAGTCAGAAGGGACAAATTACAGTATTGTCTCAGAGTCTTTATGGAAAAAGAATGTAGTTGAAGTGACTACCCGCAAGGCAATGCTTGATTTTGAGGGAAAAGAGCCGGCGATAATCAGGAGCAGCCAGGAAGAATTTTTATCCGATGATGTAAGTATTATGATTGCCAGGAATAAAAAGACAAAGGAACATATACGGATAGTAAATCTTTTGAAATATACGAATGAAAATGTTCTTCCATTCTCAGAAGATATTCCTACAGAGGTCATTACATTCTTGGATCCGACAATTGAGAGGTTGCATTTTGATGAAAATGACAATAAGGCACTAATACATCTGAAATTCAAGGGAAAAGAGGAAATTCTTCTTAATAATCCGGTGGAACTGAACAACTACCTTTCATCAGGTACGGTAAAAGGAATGATTACTTTTACCCTTGCGCAGGAAGTATTGCAAAAAGGTGGGTATATTGTTGTAGATGAAGTAGAGAACCATTTCAATAAAGAAATTGTTACGACACTGATGCGATTCTTCATGGACAGCAAGCTGAACAAAAAAGGTGGTATACTTATCTTTTCTACACATTATCCGGAATTACTTGATGAGTATGATCGTAATGATAGCATATTTATTACCAGAAATCGTAATGGCATCACAGTAGAGAATCTATCAAATATACTGAAAAGAAATGATATCAAGAAGAGCGATGCATACCAGAGCGGTTTTCTTGAAGGTACGACTCCGACATACGAGGCATATATGCAGCTAAAGAAGAGTATCACTGCCTTTCTTGCATAGGAGGTACCCATGGAATTAGCAAAATATAAGGCATGTATCTGTGAGGGCGCAGCTGAAACTGCCATTATAGATATACTCTTGGATTATGGGCTCCTGATTTTTTCCCGAGAAGAGATGATTGAGGAAGAAGTGATCCGCTGTCGGGAAGGCAAGAAGTTTGAAGAAAAATATTTGAGAAAAGGATTTATGGATAAGATTTCTGTTATTAGAATTCTTGACTCAAGACGTGAAAACTTTAAGCTCAGTAAGGCATACGCTGGCAAGGTGGATGTGATTAATGTTATTACGGCACCGGAAATAGAGATGCTAATCATCTTTAATGAGAATAAGTATAAGGAATTCAAGAAAACCGGGAAGAAACCCAGCAGTTTTTGCAAAGAGGATTTGAAGATGACGGAGGTAAAGTCCTATGATTTTGTGAAAACGTACTTCAGCGATTCGAGGATTCTTGTGACGACAATAAAGAAATATCATGAAATGTCAAAAGTTCAAAAGGGTGAATATACATTGCTGGACTTGTTACGATAATATTTATTGAAATTTGGAAAGGCGCTTGCAGAAATGTAAGGAGTTGAATTATTCAGATGTCATGGTAGGAGAGCATTATTACGAATGCTTTAGATAGCGTCACAGAAGGCAGTAAATGGGAAAATATTGATGACTTGACAGAAGAATTTATAATTTGGTGGCAAGGAAAATGAAGTAGAAGAAATGGTCAGCGTGTGATGAAGATGCAGGTAAATATTTGTTTTGAAAAAAAACGGGTACTTGATTTCTCAAGCACACCAAGCCAGTAGTACTGATCATTGACGAGTGGCTTCTCCTCAAACTGACGGAAGCTGAAGCCAGAAACCTTTTTGAACTGATACACAAAAGACGCAAGAAATCATCCACGATCTTTTGCTCGCAGTTCCGTGAAAGTGAATGGTACCAACAAATCTGTGGCGGTGAAAGTACCCTGGCAGATGCCATTATGGATCGTATAACGTATGACTCATATAAAATCGATATTGAAAGCATTGATCCATCCAAAGATCTCTCTATGCGAGAAGTATATGGATTAGATCCTGCAATGGCAAAGTAACTTATTATACTAGAGAACGGAGTGGTGTGAAAGAGGTCAAATATGATGAAGGAAAGAATTACGAAAAACGGAATTAGTGGGAGCTTGTATTCTTTTTTTCGAAAAGGAATCTTGACGGCCACAATAAAAGTTGTATAATGACAGTAACAGAACCCACCACGCCTCTGATTTTTCATGCGCAACCCGGTGGGACTTTTTCATTTATAGGGTGTTTATGTATCAATATACAAAACAAATTTTAACAATAGCACAGCAGGTACAATCATATATTGATGCAGGAATGGTAATTACTTCTCGTGCGGACGTAGAAAAGGCATTAAAGTCAGTTGGATTTTATCGTTTGCGTGGATACTCGTTCCACTTATATGATAATGCTACAAAGAAGTATGTTCCAGGAACAAAGTTTGAAGATATTTTAAAGTTGTATTAATTTGATCAGGAATTATCTGCTTGGATTTTTTCAATGATTTCCAAGATTGAAGTGGCTTTGAGAGTACGATTGGTGGAAGCGTTACTAATACACGGAGAGCCACTTGTGTTGCAGGATTCATCGATTTTTAAAGAGAAAAAACTGTATTGGCAGAATATGTCTACAGTAGCGTCAGAAATTGCACGCTCTAATGATGTGTTTATCAAACACAATTTCGATAATCATGAGGGAGAGGTGCCTGTATGGGCAGCTGTTGAAGTTCTTTCATTTGGTACGTTATCGAAGATAATTAAGAATTTGAAAACAGGTACTGGAAGCTCATATTCTATATTGGCGGCTAATTATCAATATAAATCGAAAAAAGGAAATTTGGTAAATCCATCGCAGAAAATGCTTGCTTCATGGATACAGGGTGTTTCTGGCAGAATGAATGGGAGTCGGTACTAGCAAAATAAGACACCACATGATATAATGTTTTTCAGTCAGATTAGAGCAGTAGGGATAGTCTTGCGGTTGTCCTTTCTGGAAACAGAAAGGAGGTCGGTATGAATACTTTAGAAGTGCTTACACTTTTACTGGTTGTATTTGCAGCCTTGACATACATAGACAATAAACGTAACCGCAAATAAACGGAAAGGCTATCCTCTACGCCAATAGGGGATAGCCTGTAATCCGTTAATAAACTTAACGCTTTATAAGTTTCCGATTGTGCAACCGTTGGACACTCCAATATCCTTCGGTTTTCTAATCTGATTATAAACCAGCCTTGCAGATTTTGCAAGAGGTTTAGGATAGGGGTGCCTGGCGCACCTCTATTTTTTTGCCCATTTACAGGTTTGGAGTATCTTTTTTCTCCTGTTGCTCCTGCGCAGGATCGGGCTGTGTTCGTCCGAGATACTGATTGAGATTTTCCTGTTTCCGTTTCAGCTCACGCACTTCCTTTTCGCAATCCTTATAGGTGGAAGTCAGCTCGCTTTTCTGCTTCATCAGTTCCTGATACTCTGCTTTTA